>Ga0209272_10000016_pt1 | contig 320802 bp, 267 predicted proteins | sample tdDd002_FD_187125 | JGI IMG/M metagenome (GOLD analysis project Ga0209272, IMG submission 187125) | Marine sediment microbial communities from the Atlantic coast under amendment with organic carbon and nitrate - tdDd00.2 (SPAdes)... | ecosystem: Environmental > Aquatic > Marine > Coastal >...
ATATTATCTAAACTAAAAGTAAACGTTAAGTTAGCTAATTATCAGTATATGACGATAGATAACTTATCAAAACACTCCATTGGTTAAGCTTTTTGCCTGAACCCCTTGGAACTGGATGCGCATTGTAGAGAACTTTTAAAATGACGCAAGCATTATTTTAAACTTTTTATTTGTTTGAACAGATAAGAAACAATACGTATAAAAATAGTGCAACAAATGTTGTAACACCAATAAAATTTCAATTATTTTTCGTCAGGTTCGCTAAAATCTGCATCATTTTTGTTATCCCCTACCACATGCTCTAACTTTATTTCTTTAACAGACCTAAATGTTGTAACAGGCCCAGAGCATGCATAAAGAACAAATACTCCCATAAGTAACTCTGCTGGGCTCGATGCAACAACAACAAAAACTAGCACTATAAGAAGCACAGCTATAAAATTAACCTTACCTTTCCAATCTACTTCTTTAAAGCTGTTATACCTGAAGTTGCTTACCATTAATAAGCCACTAACAATAGTAATAACCCCAATAATGTAGCCATAATCATGACCATTGAGTTCATATTCATGACCAACCCATATTATACTTGCAATAACACCCGCAGCGGCTGGACTTGCTAAGCCTTGAAAATATCTTTTGTCAGCTATACCAACTTGAGTATTAAACCGTGCCAAACGTAACGCTGCTGCTGCTACAAAAACAAAGGCAGCTAACCAACCAAACTTGCCTAAATCAGATAGCGCCCAATTATAAGCAACAAGCCCCGGCGCTATACCAAATGAAACCATATCAGCCATGGAGTCATATTCTGCTCCAAAGGCACTCTGCGTATTGGTCATTCTTGCAACCCTGCCATCCAAACCATCAAAAATCATGGCAATAAAAATAGCTACAGCGGCACTTTCAAAATGACCATTCATTGAAGAAACTACAGCATAAAAGCCAGAAAACAATCCTGCAGTTGTTAAAAGGTTTGGAAGTAAATAAATTCCTTTGCTATTTCCACTATCTAAATTTTGCTTATTTGTCATAAAATATTTGCTATAAAGGTTAAAAACTAATTGAATATGTTGCTAATTTACCATAAGTTGAATTTATAGATAAAGTGCTCTTATACTTAAATCACTATTAGCAATTAAGGAACTCTTATGATTATTCGCTTTTTTGCCCTCACACTAGTGTTGGCTACAGTGACCCTTAGTACGAATGTCATAGCAAAGAAGATTGCCATTTATCGGTGGGTTGATGAAAATAATGTTGTTCACTTTAGTCAGCATCAACCACAAGGCGATAATTACTCAGAATTAACCACAGTGTCGTCCTATAACGCACAAAAAAAACAACCAACTGTAACAAATACTGAGCGAACTTCGTTAAATGAACAAGTAGCCAAATTTGAGCGAGAGCAAGAAGAAATCAAAGCCAAAAATGAAGAAATAGTTGCTCAAAACTGTAAAGCAGCCCAGCTTAATCTAAAAATGTTAAACTCTTTTAATCAAGTATTAACAACTGATGCTGATGGAAATAATAAATTATTAACAGAAAAAGAAAAGAAAGAACAAATTGCACTTAGTAAAAAGCATGTTGATCTTTATTGTAAAAAAGCTACTCCTCTCAATAAATGATATTTTACTAATCGGTGGGGTCAGCTAAATTGATTTTGCTGATTTAAGAAAAACCGTCAATATACATATACTGACGGTTTTTTATTCTTTAATGTTTAGTTAAAAACTAATGCATCATTTTCCACATCAAGCTTAATAGTTGTTCCTGCACTATATTCTCCTGCCAACAGTTTTTGCGCTAATGGGTTTTCTATCCCTTGTTGAATAGCGCGTTTTAGCGGCCTAGCACCAAATACAGGGTCAAAACCCGCTTGGGCAATTAATGATAAAGCTTGTGAACTAACGGTTAGGTTTAATTCTTGTTCAGCCAAGCGCTTAGACAGTTCTTTAATTTGAATATTTGCTATTTTTTCAATTTGCTGTGCCGCTAACGGATGAAATACCACTGACTCATCAATACGATTGATAAATTCAGGTTTAAAGTGATGGGAAACCTCCATCATCACTTGTGCTTTCATTTGTTGATATTGGCTATCGTCACTAAACTCTTGAATGATATCTGAACCGATATTTGAGGTCATGATGATCACGGTATTTTTAAAATCAACGGTACGCCCCTGGCCATCGGTTAAACGTCCATCATCTAGCACTTGCAATAAGATATTAAAAACATCACTGTGGGCTTTTTCAACTTCGTCTAATAAGATCACCGAGTAAGGCTTTCTACGTACTGCTTCGGTTAAATAGCCGCCTTCTTCGTAACCGACATAACCGGGAGGCGCACCAACTAAACGAGCCACAGAATGCTTTTCCATAAACTCAGACATATCTATACGAATAAGTGATTCTTCACTATCAAATAAGAAGTATGCTAGCGCTTTTGTTAATTCTGTTTTACCTACACCTGTAGGACCTAAAAATAAGAAAGAACCAATTGGCTGGTTTGGATCGGCAAGGCCAGCTCTAGAGCGCCTAATCGCATTGGACACCGACGCTACAGCTTCTCCTTGGCCAATAACTCGCTGATGAAGCTCATCTTCCATATGCAATAATTTATCACGCTCTTGCTCTAACATTTTCGCCACAGGAATTCCCGTAGCACGGCTTAACACATCCGCTATTTCAACATCGGTAACTTTATTAGCCAGCAAGCTCATTTCTTGCATTTCTGCTTGGCTTGCTAAATCTAACTGTTTTTCTAATTCAGGTAACTTACCGTACTGTAATTCAGACATGCGATTTAAGTCGCCACTTCTGCGGGCTGCTTCTAAATCAATCCTAGCTTGCTCTAGCTCTTCCTTAATGGTTTGAGTGCCGTACAAAGCAGCTTTTTCAGTTGTCCAAACTTCGTCTAATTCATCGTATTGTTGCTGCTTTTGGGTAATTTTTTCAGAAATTTCAGCTAAGCGCTTTTTACTGGCGTCATCCGAATCTTTTTCTAGTGCTCTTTGCTCTAACTTTAATTGAATTAGGCGTCGTTCAAGTCTATCTAAATCTTCAGGTTTTGAATCCATCTGCAAACGAATACTTGATGCAGCTTCATCAATAAGATCAATCGCTTTATCAGGCAGTTGTCTATCACTTATATAACGATGAGACAAAGAAGCTGCGGCGACAATGGCTGGGTCGGTAATATTAACCGAGTGATGTAACTCATAACGCTCTTTTAAACCGCGCAAAATGGCAACAGTATCTTCAACACTTGGCTCATCAACTAATACTTTTTGAAAACGTCGCTCTAAAGCAGCATCTTTTTCAATATATTGACGATACTCATCCAGTGTTGTCGCGCCAACGCAGTGTAAATCCCCTCTGGCAAGTGCTGGTTTTAACATGTTACCAGCATCCATAGCACCATCGGTTTTTCCTGCGCCAACCATAGTATGTAGCTCATCGATAAAGAGAATGACTTGCCCTTCTTCTTGAGCCAGTTCATTTAATACCGCTTTTAAACGTTCTTCAAACTCACCACGATATTTTGCGCCCGCAACTAAAGCTCCCATATCAAGCGATAGAACCCGTTTATTTTTTAACCCCTCAGGTACTTCATGGTCAACGATACGTTGTGCTAAACCTTCAACTATCGCAGTTTTACCTACGCCCGGTTGACCAATTAATACTGGGTTATTCTTGGTACGGCGTTGTAATACTTGTAACGTTCGGCGAATTTCATCATCTCTACCAATAACAGGATCTAATTTCCCTTGCTCGGCACGCTCGGTTAAATCAACGGTAAACTTTTGTAGTGCTTGACGTACATCTTCAGCATTTTGATCTTCGACTTTTTGCCCGCCACGTACATGTTCAATAGCCGCTTTGATACGTTCTTCATTAGCTCCAAGCGAAGTTAAAATTTTTCCTAATGCCCCTTTATCTTCAATGGCTGCTAATAAAAACATTTCTGATGAAATATATTTATCAGCCATTTTTTGTGCATGTTTATCACATAAATTGAATAACTTTCCAGAAGCGGATGATAACTGCACATCCCCTGCAGAGTCTGGCACTTGAGCTAAAGAGTCTAATGCTTGTTCAACTTTTGTTCTAAGTGTGTGTACATCAATACCTGCACTTTTTAGTAATGGGATAACCGTATTGCCATTTTGATTAAGCAAAGCCAGCATTAAATGAATGGGCTCAATAAATTGATGGTCACGGCCTAAGGCCAATGATTGTGCATCAGCAATGGATTCTTGAAAAGATTGGGTGAACCTGTCTAAACGCATAAATATTCTCCTGCCATAACTAGTGGTAAGTAGCACTGGGCTTATGAATTAGTTACTTATTACATTAGGACTGTTTAGGTATTTTTCAACAAAAAACATACTACTAGTTTGATTTATAACAAATAAATACTTAGTTATTAATAATCTAAAGTAAACAGATTAAACTTGCCATTCGACCTGTAGTTGCATTTTTGCGGTAAGAGTAATACTTATCACTATTTAAAAAAGTACATTCTGATTGTACCTTGATCTGCTTAACACCTAGTTGTTCTAACTGAATTTGTGCAATCATGGCTAAATCAGCAAGAAATTTACCATCGCCTTTGGCGGTAAAGGCTTGAGATAAGGTGGGATTTTGATTAACAAAAACTTCTCGTACCTCTTCCCCCACTTCAAAAGCAGTATTACCAATACAAGGACCCAACCACGCAAGTAGCTCAGCTGCTGGGACATTCATCTTATTTAAAGTATTGGTAATGATGTTTGCCGCTAGTGGTCGCCAGCCACCATGAATGACTGCAACTTCGCCACCTTGCTTTGCTGACAATAAAATAGGTAAACAGTCTGCAGTCATCACTGCTAAACAAACACCTTTTTTATGGGTAATAGCAGCATCTGCCGTTATTGGCTGCTGAGAAACCTGAGTAATATTTACCACTTCATTACCATGGACTTGTTCAAGCCATTGAATTTTAGTTTGTTCTGGCAGTAAAGTTTCTAAATACTGTCTATTTTGATTAACGAGTTCAGGCGCATCACCAACATGTAATCCTAGGTTGAAGCCCTGATAGGGTGAGTTAGCATCAGCACTTTTTTCAATAGGTGATACTCGGCTAGTTTGTAGAGCCAGTACTTTACCTTTCAGTGTGATTGAATCAGGTGAAGTATTTTTTCTTTGAGAAAAAGCAACAAACTCGATAGCCGAGTTTGTTGCTAATAGATGTTGGTTAGTATTCTTCTTTGGCATTGAGTTTAGTATCTTGTTGTAACACTTCAACTAATTTAACAAAATCCTCAGGTAAGTCTGCATGCCATGTCATCAATTCTCCAGTAATTGGATGATATAAAGATAACATAGCAGCATGTAAAGCTTGGCGTTTAAAACCACGCAATGTATCTAGCAATTCAGGCGTGGCATTTTTAGGGGGTCTAGGACGACCACCATAAACCGGATCCCCCACCAAGGGATGAGTAATGTGCGCCATATGGACACGAATTTGGTGAGTTCGCCCAGTTTCAAGTCGTAAGCGTAAACGCGTATGTAAACGATATTTTTCTAATACTCGATAGTGGGTTACCGAAGGTCTACCTGAAAAAGTTACGGCCATGTGAGTTCGTTTAGTCGCATGTCGGCCGATAGGCTCATCAACAACACCGCCAGCGGTCATTAAGCCATTAGCAACCGCTTCATATTCACGAGTTATTTCTCTTAATTGCAATGCTTCAACCAGGTTAGTTTGGGCTGCAATGGTTTTAGCTACCACCATCAAACCAGTGGTGTCTTTATCTAAACGATGCACAATCCCCGCCCGTGGAACTACATCTAACTCAGGACAATGATGCAATAAGGCATTAAGCACTGTACCATCAGGGTTGCCAGCTCCCGGATGAACAACTAACCCTGCGGGTTTATTAATCACTAAAATATCATCATCTTCATAAACAATATTTAGGGCAATATCTTGTGGTTCAAAACGTTGTTCAGCTTCTACTTGGGCATCTATAGTGATAGTTTCGCCACCATACATTTTTTCACGTGCACGTGTTAAAACCTCACCGTTAACGGTTACGCAGCCAGCTAAAATCCATTCTTTTAAACGAGAACGTGAATAATCTGGAAACATTTGCGCAATTGTCTGGTCTAAGCGTTTACCTAAACATGATTCAGGAACAATATCTTTATGTTGAATAATTTCAGCCATTAAACTCTCTTTGATTTTTTTAACATTGTGCAAGCGAAAGTGCTAGGTTAGAATGCTACATCATCGTTGCACCAAGTATATGAGATCATTTTACCCTTTTTATTAGGGGCTTTCATACTTATTTAACTTCAAATACCGTATATATAGGCTTAACTGCAATTTCTATGGAAAAATTAACAATAAAAGTTTTATTTACAATGCTGGCAATAACGTTAGCTGGATGTTCTTCTTCTGAGCCTGAGCTTGATAAAGTTCCTGACAAATCTGCACAAGCATTATTTGTTGATGCCAGAGAGTCTCTTGATAATGGCCTGTATCAAAAAGCTATTCAGATATTAAGCGCTATTGATTCGCGCTTCCCCTATGGACCTATTTCTCATCAAGTACAATTAGATTTAATTTATGCCTACTACAAAGTAGGTGATGCGGCACAGGGTATTGCCTTAACCGATAGATTTTTACGATTAAATCCTGATAACCCCAATATTGATTACGTTTACTATATGCGCGCGTTAATTAATTTATCTACTGAAGCAAACCTTTTCCAAGATTTGGCAGGAATAGATCGCTCAGACAGAGATCCAACAGCATCGCGAGAGGCCTTTAATGACCTTAGACGTATTATTACTGAGTACCCTGACAGTAAATATGCTGCAGATGCTAGAAAGCGCATGATTGCCATTAAATCTCGATTAGCTAAATATGAAATTGCCGTCGCTAAATTTTACTTTAAACGAGAAGCCTACGCATCAGCGGCAAACAGAGGTCGTTATGTGGTGGAGTATTTTTCACCCAGCCCAGAAGTTGAATTAGCATTAGAAATAATGGTGGAATGTTATGACAAACTTGGTTTAGTCGATATGAAGAAAAATGCTTTACAGGTTCTTGCCGCAAACTACCCTACTAATTCATTAGTAAGATAAAAGTCTCAAGACAAGAGGTGTGCCGAGTTACCAAAAAGAGTAAAACCTTCTCTTTGTAGCTCGGCACTACTTATTCACAATTTATTGATAATTAAATAGCTTCTTGATTTTCTTCTGCTGTTCTAATGCGAATAACGCGCTCAACATCAGTGATAAATATTTTACCGTCACCAATTTTACCTGTTTGAGCCGTTTCAATAATAGCATTAACACAACGCTCTACATCTTCTGTAGCAATAACAATTTCTATTTTTACTTTAGGTAGAAAGTCAACCATGTACTCAGCACCACGATATAGCTCGGTATGGCCTTTTTGTCGACCAAATCCCTTAACTTCAGAGACTGTCATACCTGTAATGCCAATTTCACCTAACGCTTCACGCACATCATCCATTTTAAAAGGTTTGATAATTGCTTCTATTTTTTTCATTATATTTCTCTAAATTAAGGCCAATAAAGGCTATTACAGCGTGTTTGACATAAATTTTCAATATCCACTAAGGCTTTTATTTTGTTAAACTAAGATTTTGGTTATATTTAATTTTATTTAGGAAGGTTTATGGAGCAACAAGCAATCATTGATGAGATGAAGGTTTTGCCTGAAATTGATATTCAATTTGAAATACGTCGTCGAATAGACTTTATCAAGAAAACACTCACACAATCGGGTCTTACTAATTTAGTGCTTGGGATTAGTGGAGGTGTTGACTCATCAACTTGTGGGCGTTTAGCGCAACTTGCTGTCAATGAACTCAACGAAGAGCTTTGTGACAGTTCTACTCAAAAATACCAATTTATTGCTGTACGTTTGCCTTTTGGTGTTCAGGCTGACGAAGCTGATGCTCAACAAGCCATAAACTTCATCCAACCTAGCCATTGTGTAACAACCAATGTACATGACGGTGTGGATGGCATTCATCAACAAGTTATTAATGCGCTTGCCTCAGCTGAGCTATTATCTGCTTCGGAAACACAAATTGATTTCTCTAAAGGCAACGTAAAAGCTCGCGCTCGTATGATATCTCAGTACCATATCGCGGGTATTCTCGGCGGTTTGGTTATAGGAACAGATCATAGCGCAGAAAACATTACTGGATTTTTCACTAAATGGGGTGACGGAGCTTGTGATTTAGCACCGCTTTTTGGCCTCTCTAAGCGCCAAGTAAGAATGCTAGCTAAAGCGTTAGGTGCACCATCAATCCTTGTTGAAAAAGCCCCCACAGCTGACTTAGAGTGTTTAGATCCAGGAAAAACCGACGAAGATGCTTTAGGCATTAGCTACGAACAACTTGACGACTTTCTTGAGGGTAAAGCCGTAAGCAACGAAGTAAAAGCACATATCATTAATATATACCTAAGAACGCAACATAAACGCCAGCCCATTCCAACAATCTACGATTAACGATCCTTTTTTAATTGTTAATTAGCAAAATCCATTTTTATTAACTATACCTAATTCACTAGGACGTTAAATAAAAATGGATTTTTTATGCTAAACAGTACCCCTGCCCACAAAGCTAGCCTATCACTCAAGAAAACCCGCGCTTTTACTCTTATTGAATTGATGATTTCTATCTCTATCACCTCAATACTTATCGCAATTGCTATACCAAATTATAATGATTTTATTGTCAAAATGCGTGTAGACAACGAAATATCACAATTACATCGCCTTTTACTTATTACAAGGAATGCTGCTATTAATGCGGGACTCCCTGCCACCTTATGTCCCCTTAATGAACAACAACATTGCAATAGCCAATGGCAAGGAGAACTAAGCGTTTTCATGGATTTAAATGATAATCAAATATATGAACCAACAAATGGTGAAGAATTACTCAGAATTAAACCGCTAATTAAACAAACAGATAAATTACAATATGGCTTAGGACGAACGCGAATTAAATTTGCATCGACGGGCAGAACAGCTGGCTGGGGCAGCAATGGAACATTTATATACTGCCCAAAAGGTTACCCTCAAGCCTCACGTGCCATAAGTATAAGAACCTCAGGAAGATTCTATACAAGTACAGACAGTGATAATGATGGGAAAGATGATTTGCGTAGCGGCAAAGAAATACGGTGTAGGGCTTAGTGCATAAACTAGCTAAACTAACTGTTTACTGGTATAAATAAGAGTACATATAAGTAATGCACCTAGATGTATAAGGTTATTCTATGTCCTCTTTTCTTTCTGTTAAGTCAAAGCATGGCTTTACCTTAGTTGAGCTAATAGTTGCTATTGCTGTAGTTGCAATAATTACAACAATAGCCTTGCCCAATTTAAATACTTTTCTAGTAAAAATGCGAGTTGATAATGAAATAACTGAAATGCAACGATTATTGTTAACCGCAAGAAATACAGCAATAAATACAGGTAAAAATACCACGGTTTGCCCATTATCTAACGGCGCTTGTACTACGAATTGGCAAAATGAAATTAGTGTTTTTACTGCGGATGAAACAATAAAAATAAAAGATGCAATAAAGTCGAGCGACAAGCTTCAATTTTCAAGTACTAGTGCCGTAGTCTATGCTCCTTCCGGTCGTTTGGTTACCCCAAGTGTACAAAGCACTTTTAAATATTGTCCGAAGAGCAATGCTGATGAATCCAGAGGCATAGATCTATCAATATCAGGTAGAACTTATTTAAGTTCAGATACTGATAATGATGGTAAAGATGAAGATAGATCTGGTAATGAAATAGCGTGTAGTAACTAGACAGGACTACCAATAAAGTTTTCTATAGATTCTATAGATAAAACCAACCTAACAAAAAAGTGCTTAAATAGTGGCCCTTTAAACAATTCCTATGGTAGAACTGTATTAAAATCTAACGTGCTGTTTTGGCATCAACGATTTTCGCTTTACTGGTAGAAAACTCATTTTTCAATAAAACACATTCATAAGCTTTATAAATTTTAGCCTTTTGTTTTGTTTTAGGCTTCATCACTTGATGACCAACAATTGATTTTGATAAACCTGATAGCTTTTTGCTAGGTATATTCCAAAAAGTAATCATTTCACCACCGCCAATTAACTCAACATAACATTTAGCATCAACTTTTTTATCTTGCTTGGCTGGTGATTTAGCTTCTAAACCACAACTAAGCATTATTAAAGCTGCTAAAAATAGTAATTTTAGATAGGTACTCATATTATTTCTCCCAACAAGCAGCAGGCTCTTTTTGCCCCAATTCATTAATTTTTAATGCTGTGCAGCCTGTATCTTTTACTTGGTTTGATTTAGCAGCAGCCAGCAAAGTAAAAGTAGTTGCTGTTTGAGCTGATACTGAAATTTCATAATTGTCCGATGGAGTTTTAATCGTTGTGGTACTTTCTCCTAAACCTTTCATATCTGAAGCATAAGCCCTACTATCAACAAACACCTGTTCTTGCAAGTTGGCATATCGCATTAACTCTCTTTGACCTTCACTGCGGTTTGATCGCAGCATAAACTCTGTATAGGAAGGGTAAGCAACTGCAGCTAAAATCCCTATTATAGCCACAGTGATCATCAATTCTATTAAAGTGAATCCAAAGCCATTACGCTTAATTTTCATGATTAACATATCCTATAAATTGTTATTATCACTCACTATAAATCTTCTGTGATATATAGGTAAGTTCGCATTGTTTTTAAAGTGAAATTAACACCAATAAGTTTTCGGCCTACAATAAGGTTACCTGTAGCATCTGATTTTTCATCACTTGGATCATCGGGTAACACAATCAGCGTTGGTGAACCCAAGAACTGCTCACTAATTAAGGCTATTCTATCCTCTCTGTTATCTGTACTTTCTAATTTCCAATCAAACACTTTAGTTCCCAGAGCTAAGTCGACAGCATACAACCACCCTTTACCTGTCGGTGGCTTACAATCCACCAATTCAGCAGCAAACTCTGGCGGAGTATAGGAAGTGAAATAAGCAACACCATTAATCACTATGCCAGCAGAGGTACTTTTTTCACCTGACTGGGTAAAGTCGATAAACCAACCTGATTTAGCACTCACTGCCAACTCAAGTGTTTCACGCTCTTGAGATGTCATTGTTTGCCCAAAAGGGTCATCCGTATAGTCGTAAAGATCTGATTTTGTCAATGCTGTCGGTGTAGGTGGCGTACTATCGACAGAAAAAGTTTGGGTCTTAATATTCTCATCTTTAATCATAAAGAAACTATCGAAAGTATCTGTTCCTAATGGATCAGATCTATCACCACTACCAATTAATACTGCATCATAAGGCTTCTCTTGATGGACAGTGATCCTTGATGTTTCACCGTTTTCATCAACAACTTCTGTTTGTATGGTTTCAGCAATAAATGTGCGTACTATAGAAGGTTCATAGAAAAACCGCCTATTTGTAGCGTTGGTATCTCCGCCCAAACTTGCAAGCTTAAAAACAGAGAAGTCTGCTATAGTGTCATCTGGCATATCAATGCGCCAGACATTCCCACCAGTATCCCCAGTATAAAGCCGATCCACTAATCCATCTCCTGTGCTATCTAATAGGGCAATACTTGAAGGAATACTATCTGTTCCAGAAAAGTTTGTATCGCCACCTGAAGGCGTCATACTCCACTTCAATGCACCAGATTTAGCATCGACCATATAGATAGCTCTTGCTTTACTATCGGAACTACCTACACCATCAGTATCTTTGTTAGTGTCATAACCACCACCAAAAAATAACACAGGGCTGGCAACATCACCGCTCACATTGAGCTTAGAATAGCCCACTTTAGGTTGTGACCAAGTTTGCCCCAGCTCTTCAAAGCCTGTACTTCCGCCAACAATATGCCACATTAAGCTTGGACTGTCAGGATCGCTGATATCAAGGGCGTAATATGAAGAGCCTCCACGACGAAGTCCAAAGAAGATCCACACGGTATCATCACCATTTATTTTACCATCACCATTTTTATCATTAACATGGGATGTTATTTGACCATCAATGCCATAAACTTTATCCGCTGTAGAAAAGTTATCACGCAAAGCTGTTATATTAGGAAATAGCTCTGTTGGCATAAACGCCCATGTTTCCGAAACTGACTCTCCCGCATCGGCAAACATATGCAGTGCACCCGCATTTGTACCAATAACAATACGGATATCGTCATTGCCTTCAGCTTCAGAACCATAATTAACCACTAATGGTTTAGAGTGTAGCGGATCGCCAAAAACATCAGAGCGCATATCGGTTTTATCATCGTCTTTATCTTCATCATCAACATCCATGCCAAGGTTCCAATTAAAGTAATCGGTAACATCTTCTAGAGCAATACCTAAAAGATCAGCAAAGGTTTGTTCATGACCCACTAGGTTTGTTGTGTTAAGTAAATCCAGTGCGCCATTTTCTCCTATATCACTATAAACGGTTCTATCAGCAACAGCCTTAGTTGCAAACCAATCAACAACACCACCTTCGGCAACTAAGTTACCATCAACACCAGAAGACCAGTAACTTTGTACTTCTGTAGAAAAGTGCCCTGAGTCTTCATCTAAAGCAGCAACTTTATTAACACCAATTTGCACATTATTGATAACTTTATATTTTTTTAAATTACCCTGCCAACGGGGGCCATGTTGAGGATCAAACATTGCGTAATAAACAGAATTTAATGTTTCAGTTCTATCAAAGTTATTAGCCGCAACAGAAGCAGAAGTTAAGGTTTCATTAGATTTAACTAAGCTGCTTAATGCTCCTTGTAAAGCTGTGGTTAGTTGTAAACCATCACTGGCAAAGAAATACTCTCCCCCGCCCCGCTTGGCTGTTTCAATCAACAAGCCTTCTGCTTCAGCCACTTCTTCACTAAAACCTATGGTATGGGTTGACACTTTCTGTATGCCATCAATATTTAGGTTAACGTCATAATTATTCATCCAGCCCGCTAATGCTGGTAAATAACTTGCGGTGCTTAACTTTTCATCATTATAGGAGGAGTTATCAAACTCGTCATGCTCTCCGAGAAAAGTAACCTCACTACCATCTGTGTCTATAGATTTCAGTGTGGTAATTTTACTGTCGGCATGAGTATCGTAAGTTGGCTCACCGTCGGTAATTAAAATAATATAAGCTTGCTCGGTACATTCATCAAATGGCGTTTTATACTTTTTATCGCCATCGATAACATTTGCATCAGCTTTAGGCGTAGTTGAATGATGGGCATCATCGCCATAGTCCACCGATTTACCTGAAAAATATTGATAAGCCTCATAGGTTGACTCACATAACGGCGTCCAAGTATCAGCTGTAAGTTGATTATCAATAATATCAATTAAGCTCGCTTCATTGGCTGTAGTCATTTGATCAATACCAAAGACTACTCGTCCGCCATTGTGAAGTTCAGCAGAATTCCCTTCGTTATAATTAAAATTAAATACTTCTAAGCCAACTTCTATACCATCGGTTGTTTCAATAACATCGGTAATGCTTCTAATGGCAGTTTCTATCCGAGTCTCTGTTATTTTGTCTTTTTTAGCACTATGGTACCAACGTAAATAATTGGCTGTGTACAAGGTCACTAAAGAGCCTGACCAATCAACATTCAACTCACTTGTGTCACCCGTATGGTAAACAGGGTCCTTTTTTGTGCCTAAATTGTCAGCAGGATACCCCTCATCAAGACCATCGGCATTTTTTACACTACCGGTAGATAAGTCATAATTACCTTCTGCATCTAACTCTGGCACATCATCTTCACAATCTAATATTTCAATATTTAAACCATTATTATCAGGAATTTCTTCCCAAGAGCCACTATTCCCTTTAGTGACATATTCACGAATATGACCGGTATAAACCCCTTTTGTGCGTAAATGCTCTTTAGCGCTTTCACAACCATTGATAGCCCCTAAAAAACGTCGAGCATCACTGGGACTGTCAGGAATGGTAGAGACTCCATCGGCCGCACCTTTATTAAAATAAATAGCATCATCATTGTAAGCATGAGAGGCTCCATCTGGCGGGTAGTAATCAGGTATGCCATCCTCATCATCATCATCGATATAGGGTTCATCGACACTATGGAGTGTTCCCATACTGCCGGAGTTATCGAAAATAATAAGTACCTTGGACTTTTTAGCCGATTGCTTGACTGCATCACTTATATAAAGATCAATATCTTCAGCTAACGACAATGAGGTTGTCATCAATAAAGATGAGACAATTGCACAAATTGTAATAAATTTTTTCATGATAAAACCCCAATTTAAATAAGGCATTTAAGTTTCTAAACTTTTGCTACTCAACAATATCAGTTACCTAATAAATGTTGTGCGATGCCTGAATTCACTTGTACCGTACTAGTATTATTACGGCCGTAAGCTCTATTAACTTGTATCACTAACACATTGCAAGTAAATACCTGTGCAGATGAAGCGGATTTAGAATGGGGGCAAGAAGACTGAATCATGTATTGATTATTAGCTACATTAACCGAAGCTGAGCTAATATTGCCATCTTTATTGGTTCGAGTTAAATCACCAATAACATCTTTTGCACCGTTTATTTGATAATCAGCAACCGGTGCAGCAAAATCATTATCAGCACTAACGCCTTCTACTTGTTCATGTATTATTTCATCAACCGCGCTTATTGCTTCTTGTATTGCAATAACTTTTTCTTCACTCGCCCCTGACATTTTCATATCTGTCGTGGTATTTTGCATTAAAGCGGCAGCAACAGCTGTCAGAGCAATAAGAAATACCAAGGAAACTACTAAAACAACGCCTTGTTGCTTGTTTATTCTATTGGCTATATTTCTACTTTTTCGACTTTGTCTAATAATCATAAAATATATCCTTCACCAAAAAACTTCATATAAATTAAGGCCATGAATCAACCAATGCATTATGTAAAGTTATGGTAGAAGTAAATAATAATCGTCGGTAATTATCATTAAAAGATATACCTTGACCATTATTTAAATCACCTAAAAAATAAGTCTTTGTATTTGAGTAGTTGTTATCTGGTAAAACATTGCGCGCTAATACAAAAATTTTCACCGCTAAAATCCGGGTACTTAAAGACTTATTAGTACCCTCTGCATTATCTCTCCCTCCCTTATGATTCCATAAAGGAGCAGTCATATTATCGGCAGAGATAAAGGAATCAACAACACCATCATCATCAAGGTCAACCCCATACATAAAACGGATAATTTCAATACCATCAATTATAGGGTCAAACCTCATCGCGCTATTCACCAAACGTCCCTGCATTAACACGGGTACTAAGTTGTCTCCTTGTTTCTCTTCTCTAACATAATAGACATGATGCTGATACTGCCATGTTCGTGCATTGGAGATGCTACCATCTATGGCATTCGCTAATATAGAGCCCTCATTAGTATTAGCTGTTAAATAATAATTACCGGCTACAGTTGCAGCTACTGGAGCTGCCAACACCCGTTTAAATTGAATGGCATCAGAGCCTACTTTTGTTTGCGTACCCGTTACAGATGGAAAGCAGCCTAAAGGATCAAGTCCACCAGCTACAATAGTTTGTCCCCAAATAGTACGAAAAGTACCTGTTGCCAAAGGAAAGCTACCATTATTTACCCCACCGCCATTACAGTCATTACCCGGTGCTACGGGCACAGGGTTAATACTGGCAAGATCAAAAGTACCGGTATAATCACCCCATAAATCCTGTCTTAATAAATCTTCAGTAAGCAAACTAACAGCAAATCGACCATTTTCTTGTAACTCACCACTACTTGATGTTTCAGTTGTAGTTGTACGCATGCCAACAAAAATACTTAAAACACCAGCGAATATCACTAAGCCAATAACTAAAGTGATAAAGACTTCCAATAAACTAAAACCTTGTTGATAATGCCTATTTTGCTTTTTCATATTCGTTAAAATTTACTCTATAACTTTAATAAATAAATGCTTCAACTAGCACTTGTCTGCGGGATTCACCTGTAAGGCCGCAACTTTCAGTACTTCCATCAACAGTGTCTGTTCGCCCCTGCCAAGTTACCACTACAGTTACCTGGTTATTCGTAGCACCATCAACCACAATACACGCTCGTGCATCCACTAAACCGCCAGCATCTAATTCACCTTGCTTGACATCAGCTCCCATTAAGGCGACTTCCCACTCATATAAGTCGTTAAGTGCCATATTAGCTGAAGAACAACCAGCTGCTGTTGCACAGCTCGCTGTAGCAACACCACCCTCTAAAGATTCGCCATAATTAGTACCTTCATAACTATTTAAGCTAGTTGCATTATTACTACGCATTCTTTCAATAATATCTTGTGCCAAACTTGAGGCAAGAGAGCGTTGCATTGCATCAAAACTACCTTTTTTAGCTGTAGCCTGCATAGCCACTGCACCTAAAATACCAGTAACCATAATCACTAAGGCAATTAAGACCTCAATAAATGTCATACCTTTTTCTCTATTAATACGACATTTTTGATTATAGTTAGGAGTACTTTTTAGCATGACACAGGTACCTTGTTTGCTAAGTTAAACTTTAATAATAGCAAAAATAAATTTGAAAACTGCTTCAACGACAAAAAGGGCCTTGATACAAGCAGTTTAAAAAATAAGTGTTTCATCTGTATAAGTAACAAATGAATTTTTAGGGGGGCATATTTTGAAATTTTTCCGTTTTTAGGTAAACGGACAACCAAAAACAAACTATTTTTAAACGTAATTAAATACTGAGCCGATTTTGAACTTTGAAAAGACTCTACAAAAAACTTATATGTGCTAAATTTCACCAATGTGAACTGCATTAACCCATACCTTATATTTATCCGTAAAAAAGCTGTCCTTATAATCTAGTTACATGAGTTGTTTTCTTCATTCTTCATTTAGGTAAAGTGTGCATAAAACAACCCAGCCTGATTAAATTATAATCAAATTAAGATTAGCGCAATTCTGCTGGTACTGCAAATACAATATTCTCTTCACGGCCAGGATACTCATTAACTTCATGACCGCCAAAGGCTTTTAATGCTTCGATAACTTGCTCAACTAAAATCGCAGGAGCAGATGCACCAGCAGTCACACCTACTCTGTTAATGTTTTCAAGCCATGCTGTTTGAATATTTTCAGCGGTATCTATCAAATAAGAAGTGGTGCCTATTTTTTCAGATACTTCTCTTAACCTATTCGAGTTAGAGCTATTTTTAGCGCCTACAACCAATAATAGATCTACTTGACTGGCAATTGCTCGCACAGCATCTTGACGGTTTTGAGTAGCGTAACAAATATCGTCTTTTCGAGGGCCTTCTATTAATGGATACTTAGTTTTTAATGCATCAATAACATCTGAAGTATCATCTACAGATAAGGTTGTTTGACTGCAAAAATAAAGCTTCTCCGAATTCTTAACTTCAAGTTTTGCAACATCACAAGCAGATTCGACTAAATAAATTCCCGCTGACTCACTGTCATACTGTCCCATGGTACCTTCTACCTCTGGGTGACCAGCATGACCGATAAGTATGCATTCAACATTTTTTCGGCTAACACGAGCAACTTCCATATGTACTTTGGTGACCAATGGACAAGTAGCATCAAACACTTTTAAATCACGCTTTTTAGCTTCATTACGAACTGCTTTTGATACCCCATGAGCACTGAAAATTACCGTGCTATCATCAGGCACTTCATGCAATTCTTCGACAAAAATAGCACCTCTATTTTTTAAACCATCAACCACAAATTTGTTATGAACAACTTCATGGCGTACATAAATAGGCGCACCAAATAAGTCTAATGCTCTATCGACAATACTAATGGCTCTATCTACGCCAGCGCAAAAACCACGGGGGTTAGCTAAAATAATTTCCATAATACTTGCTACTCAACTTTATAAAATATCGACAACATCAATCACAAAAGTCACAGGCTGACCTGCTAAAGGGTGGTTAAAATCAACCGTTACCGAGTTACCATTAACTTCTTTAATCATACCAGGCAATTCACCGCCAGGTTGAGTGAAAGTAATTATATTACCTACTTTAGCTGGTACTTCAGCTGAAAACTTATCAATATCCATATAGTGAATATTATCTGGATTTGACTCGCCAAAAGCATCTATCGCTTCAAGAGTAAACTCTTTACTATTCCCTACTTCCATACCCAACAACTGCGCTTCAAAGGCTGGAGAAATACTGCTATCGCCCATGATAATTTTGGCAGGCTTATTGTTTACTTTTGTGCTATCAGCGGCAGAGCCATCACTTAACTTCATGGTAATATGAACTAAGATATTTGAGTCTGCTTGTATTACTTTATTTGTTGTCATTACTTATCTTCTGTTTCTTTTTCAGTAGCGTTTTGCTCTGAAATGAAGGATTCCAAAATCATCAATGCTGCGCCAATAAATATCATAGAGTCGGCAACATTGAAGGCTGGAAAATGATTCTCTGACCAGTGAAAATCTAAAAAATCAATTACATACCCAAAAAGTACTCGATCAATTAAGTTTCCAAGTGCACCACTTAACATAAGCGCAAAAGCAATACTTAATAATTTTTGTGACTTAGGCGTTTTTGCTAACCAGACGATAAATACGATACTGGCAATAGCAGCAATAGCGGTAAAGAACCAACGTTGCCAACCCCCTTGATCAGCTAAAAAACTAAACGCTGCACCAGGGTTATGTACATAGGTTAGGCTAAAAATAGGTAGTATGTTTACCGATTCATATAAATCAAACGACCCTGCTACCCATTGTTTAGTTATCTGATCAAGTACTAAACATAAAAGCGTCAGCCAAAGCCAACGCAAACCTGTTTCAGTTAATAGTTTAGGCATACTGACGCTGCTCACCTTCACCATCAACGTTTGTAACACAACGCATACAAAGTTCTGGGTGTGCTTCATTATTGCCAACATCAGTAGTTACATGCCAACAGCGGTCACACTTATCGCCTTCTGCGGCAGCAACACTTAACCACAAACCATCAACATCAGTTTCGCTCGCATTGCTCGGCCCTTCAGTCACCACTTCTACTGTTGCTTTTGAGGTAATCAACACAAAGCGTAATTCTTCACCTAACAGATTTAATTTTTCAGCTAACTCAGCTTTGGCAAATAAGGTCACTTGTGCTTCAAGCGCTTTACCTACAACTTTATCTTTACGAGCTAGCTCTAATGCGCGATTCACTTCTGCGCGAACTAATAATAGTTCACTCCAGTAATCACTATTTAAAGCAGAGTCATCATTAGCTTTGACTAAACCATCAAACCAAACACCAGTAAATACAAATTCATCGCGCTCACCTGTTGCAGGTGTAGGTAATGCTTGCCAAATTTCCTGAGCAGTAAAAGATAGAATAGGCGCCATCCAACACGTCATTGCTTCCGCAATTAAGTACATTGCCGTTTGACATGAACGGCGAGCATTCGAGTCTGCTTTTGCCGTATACTGTCTATCTTTAATGATATCTAAATAAAAGCCACCTAATTCGGTAGTACAGAAATTCATTAACTTGTGAACTACCACATGGAATTCATAATCATTATACGCAGCAACTATTTCTTCTTGTAAACGTGCAGCTCTGTCAACCACCCAGCGATCTAACTCAACCATATCTTCAAAAGCAACTGAGTGCTGTGCAGGCTCAAAACCATTTAAGTTAGCAAGCAAGAAACGTGATGTATTTCGAATACGGCGATAAGCATCGGCTTGACGTTTGAATATTTCATCAGAAACCGTAATCTCTTGCGTATAGTTCACTGATGCTGTCCATAAACGTAAAATGTCAGCACCTAAATTATTTGTTATCTGTGATGGTGTAACCACGTTGCCTAATGATTTAGACATTTTGTGACCATTAACATCAACGGTAAAGCCGTGAGTAAGCACTTGCTTATATGGCGCTTTGCCCGTCATAGCGACCGATGACATCATTGAAGACATAAACCAGCCACGATGTTGATCTGAGCCTTCAAGATATAAATCTGCAATGCCGTCAAACTCTTCTCTGGCATTAATAACAGAGTAATGCGTTGTACCAGAATCGAACCATACATCCAAAGTATCTGGTACTTTAATAAAGTCAGCAGCATCATCACCAATCAGTTCGCTTGCTTCTAAGTCAAACCACGCTTGAATGCCTTCTTTTTCAACGCGTTTAGCAACGTCTTCAATTAATTCGATGCTACGCGGATGCAATGCACCAGTGTCTTTATGAATAAATAAGGCAATCGGAACCCCCCAAGTACGTTGGCGAGAAATACACCAATCAGGGCGACCTTCAACCATTGACTCAATACGGCTTTGTCCCCAATCAGGGATCCACTGAGTTTTTTCGATTTCTTTTAATGAATCAGTACGCAAACCTTGCTTGTCCATAGAGACAAACCATTGTGGCGTGGCACGGAAAATAATGGGCGTTTTATGGCGCCAGCAATGCGGGTAAGAATGCTCAAATGCATGATGATGCATTAAAGCACCTTTTTCCTGTAGCACTTCAACCACACTCGCATTGGCTTTAAAAACGTGCTGGCCAGCGAATAATGGTGTGTCTTCAAGGTAAACACCATTCGCACCAACAGGGTTAGCTATTTCTAAACCGTATTCTTTACCTACCACGAAATCGTCAACACCATGGCCTGGCGCTGTGTGAACACAACCTGTACCTGAGTCAGTAGTAACGTGCTCACCTAAAATTACAGGAACAGTAAAGTCATAAAATGGATGTTGACACTCTACATGTTCAAGTTCACTGCCTTTACAAAAACCTAGCGCATGGTATTTTTCAATACCGAACCTGTCCATGCAGTCACTCACTAAGTCAGAGGCTAAAATAAGGCGAAGCTTGCCTTCTTCACCGTTTGGTAAAGAGTCACATTGAACTAAGGTGTATTCAACATCTGCATTAACTGAAACTGCACGGTTAGCTGGTAATGTCCAAGGTGTGGTTGTCCAGATAACTAAACCGATTTGTCCTTCACCTGAATGACCTTCTGGGTGCGAGAATCTGTTAGCAACGGCTTCATCATCAATATTAAATTTCACATCAATGGCTGGCGAATGCTTATCTTTATATTCAACTTCTGCTTCAGCTAGTGCTGAACCACAATCTGTACACCAGTGCACAGGTTTAAAGCCTTGCTGCAGGTGACCATTTTCGGCAATTTTACCTAAAGCGCGGATAATGTTCGCTTCGGTATTAAAGTCCATAGTCAGGTAAGGATTTTCCCAATCAGCAAAAATACCTAAACGTTTAAAGTCTTCACGTTGGCCGTCAACCTGTTTGATAGCATAATCACGACATTTTTGACGAAACTGTGCAGCCGTAACTTTATGACCTGGCTTGCCGACTTTTTTCTCTACCATGAGTTCAATTGGCAGACCATGACAATCCCAACCTGGTACGTAAGGCGAGTTAAAGTCAGATAGGGTTTTAGATTTAACAATAATATCTTTTAAAATTTTGTTAACAGCATGGCCAAGGTGAATATTACCGTTGGCGTATGGAGGTCCATCATGCAAAATGAATGATTTTTTGCCTTTTTTGGCGGCACGAATTTTTCCGTACAAATCTTTACTAGCCCAATCTTTAAGCATATTAGGCTCACGGTTTGCCATATTACCTTTCATCGCAAAAGACGTTGCAGGTAAATTCAGGGTATGTTTGTAATCACTCATTTAAATCATTATCCGTTTGTTGGAATTGATGGCCTTAAAGCCAACTAACTAAATTACTATTTGCTTTAATTCTTGTTTTGCTTGTTCGCTATCAAGCTTAATTTGAGCTTGTAACGCATCTAAGTCTTTAAACTTCATCACTTGACGAAGTTTCTTCTTAATTACCACTTCAATACATTGACCATAAAGATCATCATTAAAGTCAAAAATATGTACTTCTAATTGCTGTCTTATGCCAGCAACAGTTGGCCTAGCGCCAATATTAGCAACACCTTTATACATTCCAGCAGAGGTTTTTACCATCACAGCAAACACACCACTTAAAGGAGAGTTACGTCTCTTCAATAATACATTAGCGGTTGGAAAACCCAACTGACGGCCGCGTTTATCACCATGAAAAACTTTACCAATAATAGAATAAGGCCTTCCTAGCATAGTTTCAGCATCAATTAACTGATCATCTTGTATTGCTTTTCTAATTGCCGTGCTGCTTATTCGACAATCTGCCATTTTATAGCTTGCGGTATCCGTTACATCAAAACCGAATGTTTTACCAGCTACCGATAACATAGCAAAATCGCCAGTGCGATTTTTACCAAAATGAAAATCATCACCGACAATTAAATGCTTTATACCTAACTTTTTAACCAATAAGCCTTCAATAAATTGCTCAGCAGTTTGACTGGCAAATTTTAGGGTAAAATTCACACAAATTAAGCGTTCCACACCCAGTTCTGCCAATAATGAATATTTATCACGTAAACGGCACAATCTTGCAGGCGCTTTATCAGGTGCAAACAGTTCTTGCGGTTGCGGTTCAAAAACTAAAACTGCCGGCACACACTGTAATGCTTTTGCTTTTGCTACTAAGGCCGAGATAACACGCTGATGTCCCTTATGAACACCATCAAAATTGCCTATTGTTAACACACAACCATGATCTTCAGGTTGAATATTATGAATACCGCGAACTAACTGCATTACCTGTTATTTTTCCTATCGAAGCCCAACTCTCAGCAATGATTGAGCTTTTGGTTGGGTAATAGCTATATCGCGAACTAACTGCATTATCTGCCTTTTGAATTCGCCTTTTAAGCCTAAACTTGGTTTACTTACAAAATAAATCGGCGAATTATATACCAGTGGGCAAGAATAATCAGTAGTTGAGACATTTTATTTTTCGCTTTTTACCTTAAAGTCACTAAGGCGAACACCCAATAAAAAAACCACACTAAAATAACTCAGCATTCCTAAACTGATGCAAATAATCAATTGTATAATTTGTTCAACAAATCCCATTGCCAACCAAACATCAAAGTCCGCTGATAATTGATAAACAACCATAGCCATCACTAGCGCTGCAACAATTAACTTCACAATAAACAGCTTAGTTGCTGATGATAAGTGATAAATTCCAGCCGCTTTCAAACCACGGTAAAGCATCCAAGCATTGAGTGTTGCAGATAAGGTCGTTGCAATAGCTAAGCCGACATAACCAAACAGTGGCGCTAACATTAAATTAAATGCCATATTCGCTACCATAGCTTTAATACCAATTTTTACTGGTGTTTTAGTATCTTGCCTTGCGTAATAACCCGGTGCTAACACTTTGATAAACATAAAACTTAATAGACCTGACAAATAAGCAAACAAGGCCATTGAAACTTGTAATACGTCGGTTTGCGTAAATTCACCACGCATAAATAACACCATAATGATGGGTTGTGCTAATACCATAAGGCCAGCCAATGCAGGCCAGCCAAACAAACTAATAACTTTAATTCCCCAATCTAATGTCGCGGTAAATTCTGCAGGATTATTTTTACTATGCAATTTTGATAAACTAGGCAGTACTACCGTGGCAATACCAATACCAAATAAACCAAGAGGAAACTCAAGTAACCTGTCGGCGTAATAAAGCCAACTAATCGAACCTGTGATCAAAAAACTGGCAATTAAGGTATCTAATAATAAGTTTATTTGTGTTACTGACACGCCGAATAATGCCGGCACAATTAACTTTCTAATTTTGGTGACACCATGACTTCGCCAAGCCCAAGTGGGTTTAACCAGTACATTCGCTTTATATAAAAACGGTATTTGAAAAATAAACTGAATGAAGCCACCTAAAAAAACGCCCCACGCCAAAGCATGAGCGGGACTTTGAGTATAATCAGCCCCAAATATCGCCATTAAAATAATGGCAATATTAAGCAAAACAGGAGTAAAGGCCGAAACAGCAAATCGCCCCATCGTATTAAGTACTGCGCCAGCTAGGGCGGTAAAACTAATAAACCATAAATAGGGAAAAGTAATTTTTAATAAATTACCCGCTAATTCAAACTTTTCACCGCCAACACTTTCAGGGCCATTATTGAACCAATCAACAAACCAACCGCCACCAAAGAGCATGACAAATAAAGGCGAGGCCAACATACCAAAAAGCGTCACTAGCGTAATAATGACGCCTAAGGTACCGGATGTTTGTGCAATTAAGCGTCTAGTTTCATTAAGTGTTACCTCTTTTCCCTGTTCGCCATTAGCTTCATCTTTAGTGTGATATTCGCTCAACACTGGAACAAAAGCTTGCGCAAAAGCTCCTTCTGCAAATAAGCGTCTGAAGAAGTTTGGGATTTTGTTGGCAAATAAGAACACATCAGCCATTACCCCTGCTCCCATGACATTAGCAATAACAACATCACGCACTAACCCTAAAACTCGGGAAACTAGGGTCATCACACTAACAATCAGCCCTGATTTAATTAACTTTTTACTCAAAAAACATCCTCAGATTACGAAACTTTACATACACTTGAAAATAATACTTATTATGTGATGATTTTCTCCCTTTAAACAATGTATAATTGCGCCTGTTCACAACATTCTTGGCAATACCTAACAATTTTTTAGTGAAAAACTTAGGTAAACTATTGTCAACAAGATTCAGATTAATTGCCTGCTCACAAATTATTATTTGCGTTGGCAATTAAAACATTTGACAAACCGCTTAAAAACAGGCATATTTCGTCGCCTTAAATTTAAGCTATATAATCATATTTTTTAGGAGTTCACCTTGGCTAACTCAAAGCAAGCTAAGAAGCGCGCAGTACAATCTGAAAAGCGCCGTCAAAACAATGCAAGTCGTCGCTCAATGATGCGTACTTTAGTTAAAAAAGTAACTGCAGCTATTGAAGCCGGTGACAAAGAAGTAGCAACAAAAGAATTAGCTGCTGCTACACCAATTTTAGACCGTTACGCAACTAAAGGTCTTATCCACAAAAACAAAGCAGCTCGTAGTAAGAGCCGTTTAAATGCAGCTATTAAAGCACTTTAATTTGATGCATTGATTGTTTTTGCAAACAGTTAAATTTTAAAAACCGGCTTTTGCCGGTTTTTTTATATCTGTTTTACAACCATAATGAGGCTAAATTACTTTACACCCCAGCATCATTTTTATCTGTACCCCTATTGCACTTACCTGCAATTTTTCTTAGTCTCATAGCCATATAATTGGCAACTCCACAATAATATAAGAATAGAGAAACAAGATGACATTTCTAAAAACCAAACGAACTAAAATTGCTGCGATAATACTAGCGGCAACTGCATTAACGGCTTGTAATAATGAACCAAGCTCGCAACAAGCAGCTAGTGCCAAAAAGCAACAGGCGAATCCTCAATTACTTGCTGAATTCAAAAATCGCCTATCTATTTATGAAGAAGTAACTTTAACTGCCGATTTAAGTCATTTATCTGTTAATCAAAAGCAAATGTTATCGCTTTTAATTGATGCATCTAAAATTATGGATGATCTTTTTTGGCAACAGGCTTTTTCTCAGGATAAAAAATCATTTCTAGCCAGCATCGAAAATGACAAGGTACGTAGTTTCGCTGACATTAACTATGGACCTTGGGACAGATTAGATGGCGATAAAGTATTTTTAACAGAGCAAAAAGCAAAAGCACACGGAGCAGAATTTTATCCTAGCGACATGACAAAAGCTGAATTTGAGCAAGCTGAACTTGCAGGTAAAGATGGCCTATATTCAGTTATTCGCCGTGACAACGAAGGCAAACTAACCACCATAGCTTATTCAGAGGTTTACAGTGATGAGATTAACCGTGCCGCCGCTATCTTAGAAAAGGCGGCCACGTTTGCTGACGATAAAGAATTTGCTAATTACCTAACTATGCGCGCCACCGCATTACGCACAGATAATTATCAGCCCTCTGACTTTGCTTGGATGGATATGAAAAACAATCCTATCGATGTGGTTATTGGTCCAATTGAAACCTATGAAGATCAACTATACGGCTACCGTGCGGCTTTTGAATCATACGTACTAATTAAAGATTTATCATGGAGTGAAAAGCTCGCTAAATACGCTCAATATTTGCCTGAGTTACAAAAAGAACTACCGGTTGCTAAAAAATACAAAAATGAAGTGCCGGGTTCAGATGCAGATTTAAATGCCTATGATGTTATTTATTATGCAGGCCACTCTAATGCTGGTAGTAAAACTATCGCGATAAACTTACCAAACGATGAAGAAGTGCAGTTGAAAAAAGGAACTCGCCGCTTGCAATTGAAAAATGCGATGCGTGCTAAGTTTGATACCATTATGCAACCTATTGCCAGCACGTTAATCGTGCCAGAGCAGCGTGAAAACGTGACATTTACTGGTTTTTTCGCCAACACCATGTTTCATGAAGTTGCCCATGGCTTAGGCATCAAAAACACCTTAAATGGTAAAGGTACGGTTCGTCAGGCGTTAAAAGAACATGCTAGTGCATTAGAAGAGGGAAAAGCCGATATTTTAGGTTTATACATGGTTAGACAGCTTCTTGAAAAAGGCGCAATCACCGAAGGAAAACTTGAAGATTACTATACCACCTTTATGGCGGGAATTTTCCGCTCAGTACGCTTTGGCGCTAGTTCTGCTCACGGTAAGGCAAACATGGTTCGCTTCAATTACTTCCAAGAAAAAGGTGCCTTTAGCCGTGATGAGCAAGGTTTATACAGTGTAAATATGGAAAAAATGACTGCTGCTATCGATTCATTATCTGAACTCATTTTAACCCTGCAAGGTAATGGCGATTATCAAGGTGTTGATAAATTAGTTGCTGACAGCGGTGTGATCAGCGAAACTCTCGCTGCCGATTTAGCGCGGTTAGAAACCGCTAATATCCCTGTTGATATAGTTTTCAAGCAAGGTAAAAAGGTACTAGGATTATAACCCTATAGTTTGCTACTTTGTAGGTCTAGAACTTTCTAGTCAACTGATTTAGCACTGATACCAATTGAAGTAATCATACCTAATATATTACTTCAGTTGGTATAACTTAGAATAGAAAACAAAGATATTAACATTCACCTTCAGCAACTATAAACTACTCCCAATCGATCCTATCAGTTAAGTCCCAAGCTATTCATTATATTAGTAAATTTACTTAACAATATTTGACCAACATCAACTATTAGCCAGTCCCAAAATTGTAAAATACCTGTTAACTATTTAATCATGGAAGGTAAATAGAGAGACCTTCCATTAACACAATCATAAAAAGTCATAAAATGCCTAAGCAACCTGTTTCTAATACTGGAAAAGAGCAACACTTTTCAGCAAGTCAAATTTTATTGTCAACAACAGATCTAAAAGGACAAGTCACTTATGCCAATAATGACTTTTGCCAAATTGCGGGCTATTCCATTAATGAACTCGTTGGCCATGGCCATAACATTGTCCGCCATAGCGACATGCCCAAAGCAGCTTTTGCTGATTTATGGTCTACCATAAGGTCTGGTGACTCTTGGATGGGCCCAGTTAAAAACAGTTGTAAAAATGGCGACCATTACTGGGTAAATGCTTACGTTACGCCCATTAAAGATCAACAAGGCAATGTTTTTGAATATCAATCAGTAAGAACAAAACTTGATGAAGATGTAAAAGCAAGAGCAACAGAGACTTATCACAATATTAATAATAATAAAGTCCCGTTAAAGCAAAAACTCTCTAAGCTTGATACAACCCTGTATGTACAGCACTTGTTTTTGTTTATGGCATTGTTTATCGCAATCTGTGCATTTACCACAACCACGCCGATTTTTGTATCAATTCCCTTACTAGTAATTTCGTTAGTCGGTTGGTCTATCTTTTTAAGCTGGCGTGTTCGTTATAAAAAAGTGCTTGCTGGTGCCAGAAAGGTATTTAATAACCCCCTAATGGGTTATATATACAGTGGCACAACTGATAGTATTGGTCAGGTTGATTTAGCACTAAGTATGCGTAAAGCAGAACTCAATGCAATCATAGGGCGTGTTACCGACTTAAGCCAAAATGTAACCTCTATTGCCCAAGAAACAGCAAACAACGGCAATAATATTTCCCAAATGCTTAATGAACAAGATGTAGAAGTTGAGCAGGTTGCTACCGCCATGGGGCAAATGAGCTTTGCTATCAATGAAGTGAGTGGCTCTGTTACTGGCGCTGCTGAAGCTTCTCAACAAGGCAAAGATCTAAGTGGTGAGGGGGTAGTTGCAGTAAATGAAACCGTAGAAGCAGTACAATCACTCTCTACACAGCTTGCTAGTGTCGAAGCCGTTATCGGCAAATTAGCTGATGGCAGACATGATATAGCAGCCATTTCTGATGAGATAAGTTCAATTGCCGACCAAACTAACTTACTCGCACTTAATGCCGCGATTGAAGCAGCACGAGCGGGTGAACAAGGGCGTGGCTTTGCCGTAGTTGCCGAGGAAGTACGCGCGCTAGCGCAAAGAACCCAACAATCCACTGAAGAAATTAGTAAAACACTCGCTTCACTAAATCAAGAGTCTTTACAAGCTATTGAGTCCATTAATGATGGCGTAACACTCGTTGAGCAATGTGTCGCCTTTGCCAAAAATACCGGCGACAGCTTAAAAAATATTGACACTGAAGTCGATAAAATCGCCGCTATTAACTATCAGGTGGCCACCTCTATTGAAGAGCAATCGGTTGTTTCAGAACAAGTTACAGGTAATGCAGAAAGTATAAAAGCAATAGCCAAATTAGGTGTTGAACAAGGAATTGAAACTAAACAGCTTAGTAAGAACTTATTAGAAGAGTTAATCACACTTCACAATCTAATTCGTCAGTTTGATGCCCAATAAGAGCAATTTACTTAGAGAAGGTGAACCTTTCTCTAAGTAAGTATTATTTGAGATGAAAGTATTTTTGCTTCTTAATAAGTGTTCTGCCTAATCATGCATTGCAAATGCTATTGAAATATTAATCACTTTACTTCATAGTGGTCTGACTTGTTAAACCCTTTCATTTTCAAGGATCACTAATGAACAATTTTGACTTTATTATAATTGGTGCTGGCTCGGCTGGCTGTGTACTTGCCGATAAATTATCAGCAAGTGGTGAATATCAAGTTTGTTTGTTAGAAGCGGGTCCTAAAGATAACCACTGGAGCATTCATATGCCGTTAGGGGTTATCCAGCTAATGAGAGATAAAGTCCGTAATTGGCAGTATCACTCTGCTCCTGAAGTCAGTCAAAACAACCGCAAAATATTTAACCCTCGTGGTAAGACACTCGGCGGTAGTAGCTCCATTAATGCCATGCTTTATATCAGAGGGCAAAAGGAAGATTACGATCACTGGCGCGACCTTGGCAACGAAGGCTGGGGATTTGATGATGTTCTCCCTTACTTTAAAAGCACTCAGCATCAAGAGCGCGGCGAAAGTAAACTACACGGGGTAAATGGTCCGCTAAATGTCGCAGATTCGCGCTCTAAACCGCCAATTCATGATGACTTTATGCTATCCGCGCAACAAGCAGGCTTTCCTTTAAATAACGATTTTAACGGTGATACCCAAGAGGGCATTGGTTATTACCAAGTGACACAAAAGCATGGCCAACGCTGTAGTGCCGCTAAAGCATTTCTGACCCCTAATTTAGGGAGAAGCAACTTAACCGTCATTACCCAAGCTCACGTACAAAATATTCTTATTGATAAGAACAAAGTGGCAACGGGTGTTTGTTATAAGGCAAACGGTAAAAAGTACAATATTTTTGCCAAAAAAGAAGTGCTATTAAGTGCCGGTGCATTTAACTCACCACAAATATTAATGCTGTCGGGCGTGGGCCCTAAAGAAGAATTAGCAAAACACGATATACCTTTAAAGCATGAACTTGCTGGTGTAGGAGAAAACCTTCAAGATCATCCCGATACCATTGTAGTGACTCACCATAACCGTGCTGATGTACTTGCCTTAAGGCCTAAATCATTATGGTGGGCTGCTAAGCAAATCTTCAGCTACTTTTCACATGCTAAAAAGCAACGCTCAGGGCTACTCACTTCCGCTGTAGCAGAATCTGGTGGCTTTATTAAGTCTAGACCTAATTTATCCCGTCCTGACTTGCAGCTGCACTTTATTCCCGCAGCTTTTGATGATCACGGTAGAAACTTCAAAATGTTGATGAATTATGGGGTATCTGTACATGCATGTCTTTTACGTCCTAACAGTCGAGGTAGCGTTACCTTGTATGGTAATGAGCCAAGTTTACACCCCAAAATCACCCTAAATATGTTGCAAGATGAAGATGATCAAAAGGATATGATTCAAGCGGTTAAAATAGCACGTTCAATATTAGCCCAATCACCACTAAGTGATAATAATGGTAAGGAGATTTTTCCCGGTGAAAAAACGCAAAGTGATGAAGAAATATTGGAGTTTTTAAGAAATAAAGCTAACACTATTTACCACCCTGTTGGTACTTGTAAAATGGGTAGTGACGACTTAGCTGTAGTTGATAGTGAACTTAAAGTACATGGTATAGATAATTTACGTGTGATTGACGCTTCTATTATGCCAACATTGATCAGTGGAAATACAAATGCGCCAACCATAATGATCGCAGCCAAAATTGCTGATACTATTTTGGTCAAATATTCATAAAGTTAATGACTGATACTAGCAAAACATTTGAAAAGCTTAAATTTTCAAACACAAAAAAGGGAGCGATTAGCTCCCTTTATTATTTTTAACTTAGCTATCAATTAAAAAGCAAAGTCATCTTCAGCAAGTTCCATCATTGAAACTGCACCATTTTCAACACAAGCAGCGTGACCACTTGCTCTTGGTAAAATGCGTTGGAAATAGAAACGTGCTGTTTTGATTTTAGCTTCGTAGAAAGCTGTATCACCTTCACCAGCAGCAAGCTTATCTTGAGCAACTTTCACCATCTTCGCCCAGAAGTAAGCTAATGTTAAGTAACCTGAATACATTAAGTAATCAACAGAAGCTGCACCAATTTCATCAGGGTTTTGCATTGCTTTCATACCAATACGTTCAGTCATTTTCTGTAAATCGCCACCGAAAGTCATGATAGGCTGAATGAATTCTTGCATGTCTTCATTGCCCGCATTTGCTACACAGAAAGCCGTTACTTCAGCACCGAATGGCTTTAAGATTTCACCCTTTGAACCTAAAATTTTACGTGCTAATAAATCAAGTGCTTGTATGCCTGTGGTACCTTCATATAAACAGCTGATCTTAGTATCACGCATTAGCTGTTCCATGCCCCACTCTTTGATAAAACCGTGGCCACCAAATACTTGTATACCGTGACTAGTACACTCAAGGCCAACTTCAGTTAAGAAGGCTTTGGCAATTGGTGTTAATAATGCAAGCTTAGCTTCAGTAGCTGCTTTTTCTGCTTCATCTTGACTTGCATGACCAATATCAACCAACTGAGCTAAATAAGCGACTAAAGCTCGGCCACCTTCGGCAATAGATTTTTGTGTTAGTAGCATACGACGCACATCAGGATGCACAATGATTGCATCAGCTGGGCCATCAGGGTTTTTAACACCCGTTAATGAACGCATTTGTAATCTGTCTTTGGCGTAAGCTAATGCCCCTTGAAATGAAGCTTCAGCAGCGGCAACACCTTCAGTTGCCACACCTAAGCGGGCTGCATTCATAAAGGTGAACATGCAGTTTAAACCACGATTTACTTCACCAATTAAGTAGCCTTTAGCGCCATCAAAATTGATAACACATGTAGCGTTAGCATTAATACCCATCTTGTGCTCAATAGAACCACAGCTTACAGCGTTTCTGTCGGCAACTTCGCCACCATCTGTGACATTAAACTTAGGTACGATGAATAATGAAATTCCCTTACTACCTTCTGGTGAGCCAGGAATACGAGCAATTACAATATGAACAATGTTATCAGATAAATCATGCTCACCTGCCGAAATAAAGATTTTAGTACCCGTTAATGAGTAGCTTCCATCTTCATTTAGCTCAGCTTTAGTGCGAAGCATACCTAAATCTGTACCACAGTGTGGTTCAGTTAAACACATGGTACCCGTCCATGCACCTTCAACTAACTTAGGCATAAAGGTATTTTTTTGGAAATCGCTACCGTGTTCTTCAATAGTAGCTAAAGCACCGTGACTTAAACCTGGGTACATTGCGAAGCTATGGTTGGCACCTGAGAATAATTCTGAAATAGCGGTGTTTAAAGAGTGCGGTAAACCTTGACCACCAAAGTCAACATTTTGAGCTAATGTTGGCCAGCCACCTTCAACATATTGTTGGTAAGCTTCTTTAAAACCATCAGGTGTGGTTACTTCACCATCATTCCAAGTACAGCCTTGCTCATCACCAATTTGGTTAATTGGCGCAATAACTTGCTCGGTAAACTTAGCTGCTTCGCCAATAATAGCGTCAACCATATCGATACTTGCATCTTCATAACCAAGTTTTTGATAATGAGTTTCACAATCAAGCAACTCTTGCATTACAAACTTAATATCTCTAATCGGTGATTTATATTCTGGCATGGGTTTTCTCCAATAATTATTTCAGTCGCCTTTTCAAAAAACAGCAAACAACTGGTCGGATGTTCAAACAGGTGTTTGATTTAAGCATGTTCTTTCACTTTTTAAAAGATATTTTTGCAGCAATTAGCGATTACTTTAACTATTAACGGTGATAAAAAAATAAAAAAAGGAGCTTAAAAGCTCCTTTGTAATTTCATTAATTAATTGTATTTAATAGTATTAATTCGATAAAGTGACTAGCTCAACTTGAGAGTCAACTTCTGGGTTATTTGATCTATCCACATTAATAATTAAACGCTGATTATCACCAGAAAGTTTAATGCTACTCGGTTGGCTACCTTGAGTTAGGGTAGTTGAAGTCAAAGTTTGCTGACTATCATAGATATCTAAATAAAAACCAAAAACGTTTGAAGTATTAATTCTTAAATAATTAGGCTGGCTGTCATTATTCTTTTCAAGGAACAATGTCACTACATTTTCATTGGTTTCTAACAAACCGTTATCAATAAAGGTTTCACCATCAAAACTTAGCCATTCGCTGGTATCACTAAGGGCATAAATATTACGCTCATCATTGCTAACAAAGAAATCATAGATAGGCTCACCATCTGGCAATAATTCAGGGTGATAGTCATGTGTTTGGTTGGTTATTATCTTATCATCACCAAAATCATTTATTTGTGGTACGTAACGTTTAATGCTTACAGAATTATTATCTAAGGCAAACAAAGAATTGGCTTGAGTTGCCATATCTATTTCTGTAGTAAAGTAAGCATTTTCTGCGTCCCAAAATAACACTTGAAGATTTTCATCAGCAAATTCTAGTGTTTGTGTTACCACATAGTAACGTCCCGACAAGCGTACTATATCAGTTGGCTCATAGGCGATATCAAAATCAATTATTTCACTAAAAGTATTATCTGTCAGGTCAATTTTATAACGGTGTACAACCTCTGTTGTTTCCTCATCTACCGTCACAGTTTCTGTCGCTTTTGCTAACAAATAATCTCCCTGTGGGTGCATTATAAGCTGCTCTAAAAGCGTGCCCTCTGGAGAAACCATTAAGCTAGATAAAGCCTCTCCCGTGTATTGATGGTAGGTGATTAATTGATTATCGACTGCAAGATAAAATTGAGGTTTGAGTGGCGAGCTAACTATTTCATTATCATTAATTGCTAATGGCGACAATACTGTGTTTTCAACAGTTAAATCACTGTTGTAAAAGCTCACGTTGATGGTTTCACTTATTACATGTGAGTCCTGCTCTGCCGCAACTACTACCTGTGCAGATGAAGTTTCATTGAGTGGTGCACTATTTGGATCGGCGGTAATTTGTAATTTATTACCTTCCATTGCGGTAACAGTTAACCAACTAGCCTCTGTTGATGCCTGCCAGTTAACAGTTTGACCATTGCTACTAATGGCAATCGTTGTTTCTAGTGCCGAGTTAGCCGCTGTTGAGACTAAAGAGACCGCTGGGCGCTCAGCGAACAAATAAACATTATCAAGGGCTAACTCAACAGGAATTGATTTACTATCACCCGTTGTTACTTCAGTTAAAATAATATTACCTTGTTGCAAGCCTGGTGCTTCAAATGAACTAATATCTGGAGTCAACACAATGGACGCATCGCCAGTACCAGAGGTTACATCTAAAGATAACCAGTCTACATCAGCACTAGCGGTCCATTCATTACTCTCACTTGATATACTGAAGGTTTGTGCTGCTATATTGGCATCACCAAAAGTGCCATTATATTTCACCTTTTGAGTATCTACAGCTAAGTTCCAAATTAAGAGTGAAACATCAATATCATGATAAGCAAAGTTACTTGCATCATCATTACTCACGGCCAAACGTATTTTTGTGCTATAGCTATCAGCAAACAGGCGTTCACCATTAATGACATCAAGATAAATTGTTGCTGAGTTAGCCGTAACATTTTCAGAGCGATACTCTAACCAAGCAACGGGATCCGTTGCGGGAGCATAACCGACCAATAAACCTTCACCAGTAAAATTTACTTGTATAGCAACAGTTTCGGTTGACTCTTGCAAAAACTCATTACTAAAACTGACCTTATTAACATCAGCAGAAATAGTAAAAGCGGCTTCATTGTCTGAGCCACATGCTTGTAGCAAAACAACCGTAATAAACAGCATGACTTTAGAAATGTAACCCATTTGTTCCTTCATAAGAATTCCTAACGCTAAATATTTGACTAAGTGTATTAATTATTCTTTTGCTGACAAAAGTTAGCACAATCTAATAGCTGATAAAACTAATGACTCTCTAAAAAAGCAAAAACAGTGCTGAAGGCTTGTTCTTGATACTGCTTCAAACCAGTATCACGAAAATCGATATCTATCTGACTTTTCGCTAATTCTTTTTTTATAAAACTGGCTGATAATATTTCTACATGTAAGTCAGTTATCAGCTGGATAGCTGCTTCTAATTTAAAACCTACTGGACCACCAGCAAATTTCCCCTTAAGAGCGCGCCCTTTGATAAAGACATGAGTTACTTGATAATCTTCCATTAATTTAGCAAAAGTAAACTGAAACTTTTGCACTTGCTCAGCATCGCCTGCATTATCTAAACTAACTTTTTGAACACGGGTATGAGGAATATCATACAAATTATTTTCTTTTGACATAATGCAGATGATTGCATCATTGCCTTTTATTTCTACGCCACAGGCTTTCATGGAAAACTCCCTTACAAAATACTCCGGCTATTATATACTTATGCCAATACAAAAGCAGAAATTTTATTTAGTGGAGAGAACATGTCACAGCGCGTATACGTTTTAGCACAATTTCAAGCAAAACCTGGGAAAGAACAGCAACTTTTTGATACATTGAAAGCACTAGAGCCAGACTCTTATCGAGAGCAAGGTTGTATTCAATACACTGTCACTCGCCAAATTGACCACGAATGTGCTACCAGAAATAATCACACTATCGTGTTCAATGAAATTTGGGCAACAGCTGAAGATTGGGCTGCTCATGGCCGTCGTAAGCAAATTTCTGGATTTTTTGAAAATGAAGTAACCAACCCTGGTGGCTTAGTAGCTGATGTGATAGTAACTGCATATAGCGATGAAGGTGTTGATTTTGACGCACCAGTATATTCATAGTTATTCCTGTTCAGATTAATTACTGATAAAATGCCTCAATTGAAAATTTTAAGAGAATCCCTATGCCATTATTAGACAGTTTCACCGTAGATCACACCATAATGAATGCACCCGCGGTACGTGTTGCAAAAACCATGAGTACGCCAAAAGGCGATACTATTACCGTATTTGACCTACGCTTTACCAAACCCAACATTGATATTATTGGTGAAAAAGCCATTCATACCCTTGAGCACCTTTTTGCTGGCTTTATGCGTCAACATTTAAATAGTGACACGGTAGAAATCATTGACTTATCCCCCATGGGATGTCGTACAGGTTTTTATATGAGTCTGCTTGGTACACCGAGCGAGCAAGAGGTGGCTGATGCTTGGTTAAAATCAATGGAAGATGTATTAAAAGTTAGCAGCCAAGATGATATTCCTGAGCTGAATTTATATCAATGCGGCACGGCTGTAATGCATTCTTTAGAAGGAGCGAAAGAGACTGCATCGGCAGTAATTGAGCAAGGTGTTGGCATTAACTACAATAAAGATATTGCTTTAAGTGAAGCAAAGTTAAACGAATTAGCCAAGTAGCCTGAGCTCAGGTTAAGTAATTAATAGCTAGAAAACTTAGTTGCAAGTATAGCAATAAAACGTCGTTTAAAAATTAGGGTATTGTCGGTTGTAATATGTGTATTTTATTTTTTGCCATTGAGCAGCACCCAAAATACCCTGTTATTATTTGTGCTAATCGCGATGAATTTCATCAGCGGCCTACACAATCAATGTACTGGTGGCCCCAAAATAATAACCAAGAAGCTATTCTAGCAGGTAAGGATTTACAAGCTGGTGGCACTTGGTTAGGCCTCAACAAACAAGGCCGCTTTAGCGCCTTAACTAACTTTCGTCAGCCGCACCTTCTTGATCCAAGTAAAAAGTCTCGTGGCGAGTTAGTGCTTAGCGCATTAGCAAAAAAAAATAATCACATTATTGGTGAACTGGAAAACTCAGCAGACGAATATAATGGTTTCAATTTAGTTTTTGGTCAGCTAACTAATCTGTTCTGCTTTGACAGTGTCTCGCAAAAATATCAATCTCTCACAGCAGGATTTCATAGTCTATGTAATGGCGCCTTAGACGATATATGGCCCAAAATGGCTTTAGGACAAGAACGACTTGCCAATACAATTTGTTCATCTAAAAGCCAAGCATTATCGATTGAGCACTTATTTAAATTAATGCAAAACGGCCAACAAGCTCAACAAGAGCACTTACCACAAACAGGCATATCACCTGATTGGGAGCACTTACTGAGCTCAATATTTATCGTCTCACCCGAATATGGCACTCGTACTACCAATATCATCACACTGGATAACCAGGGTAATATTAATGTTTATGACCGTAGTTATAATGCTCTAGGGCAATGTGTCGATAAACAGGAATTTATACTAACTCCCGAATAATTGCCGCCAACAAAATCACAAACACCAATATCCAGCTGATTTTACTAAATCGGCCTTGCTGCTCCGCTGTCATGGGTTTCCCAAAACGCTCACCTAAAACCACCATCAAAGCGACTGCGCCAAATACAATGGCTAATATTATTAATAAGGTCATATTTTTGTCTCGCGTAACTTACTCTACTCAAGTTAGTAATAAGTTTTTCTACCTAGTTTTACAAAAATCTATTACCATACCACACAGGCTAAAATATTCATCAATGTTAACAATTTCTATGTCTCAAGCAGATGATTTCTATCAAAAACGTCGATTTATTATTCGACTAGGTAAAGCATTACACAAACTCGGCTCCACTGCTTATCGCTTAGAAGATAACTTACTGTCTATCGCTCACTTTTTAGACATACGTGCTTCATTTATTATTACGCCAACCGCATTAACTTTTATTCTGTCAGATGATGAAGACGATCATCAATATAATCACCTAGTGCGCGTCACCCCCGGTGATATAGATTTAGGTTCATTAGCAAGAATTGATGAGCTTGTTGACGAACTAGTAAACGGTGAAAGAACATTAGATGAAGCTTTAGAGCGCTTAAATGAAATCAACGCCAAGCCTGCGCCTTATGGTTTTCTATTAACCTTTTTAGCATTTGGCTCCTCAAGTGGCGCTTTTGCCATGTTAATGCACACCAGCTGGCATGACGTTTTTTGGTCAACCATACTCGGCTTTGTAGTCTTTATGTTTGTCTTGTGGGCAGAGCGCTCAAGGCGGGTCACCGAAATGCTTGAGCCCATGGCAGCCTTAACTACATCTTTACTTGCTTCTTTTATTTCAATTTTTGATCCAAGCATTAATATCCCCATGGTTATTCTTTCTAGTATCATTGCTTTTATACCTGGTCTTTCCTTGACCGTTGGTTTATCTGAGCTAGCAGCAAGACACTTAATGTCAGGAACTGCCCGCATCATGGATGGTGTTATGGTGCTTTTTAAACTCTATTTTGGCGCGGTATTAGGCATGGCATTAGGCAAGCTAATGTGGGGCGAAATAGCTTTTGTCTCACCTGATGTTATGCCTGTGTGGACATCTTGGTTAGCGGTTACTTGCCTTTCTATCTCTCTCGTTATTTTATTTAAAGTACGGATAAAGGATGCGCCTTGGGGGATTATTGCTGGCTATATTTCTTTTAGTGTTAGTATTTGGGCAAGTACCTATTTAGGTGTTGCTTTAGGTGCTTTTGTGGGTGCATTCGCACTTGGGGTGTACAGTAATTTATTTTCTCGTATTATGAATTTACCTTCTTCCATTGTACGATTACTGGGCTTAGTTGTATTAGTACCCGGGAGTAAGGTTTATATTGGACTAAACACCTTAGTTTCCGGCCAGCATATGTTGGAAGTAACCGATTTAGGCTCACAAACCTTTTTGATTTTCATGTCATTAGTAGCAGGAATAATTTTCTCAAATGTTGCTATGCCCCATAGAAAAACACTTTAGTAGCCTGCAACTTAGCAACGCAAAAATGAAGAGATTTTAATGACACAAAGCAAAAATAAAAATACCAGTTCAAACTACCATCACGGTGACCTGCGTAGTAGCTTACTTTCTACCGCCACCAGCATGATCGGTGAACAAGGCATTGAAGCATTATCATTAAGAAAGCTTGCTGAGCGTATTGGCGTATCTCGCACGGCAGCTTATCATCACTTTAAAGACAAAAATGATTTACTTTCTGCTATCGCTGCGCAAGGTTTTACTTTATGGCAAAGGCAGGCAGAAGAAATATTTACTAAAAGCACACTTTCAGACGAAGAGAAATACCAACAGTTTGTTCATTATTATGTACAGTTTGCCACACAAAATGCGGCAATATACAAACTCATGTTTGGTAGTACACTTTGGAAAAAAGAAAATGAAAATCGGCAAACGTCTCAAGCACTAATCGATGTAGCCTACCCTAGCTTTCAATTTCAGGTTGAAATGACAAAAACTTGGCAAAACAAAGGTATATTGCCAAAATCAGAATCATCTTTACGTCTTGCTCAAGTCACTTGGGCAACCCTACACGGTATTGCTCAATTAGTCATTGACGGCATTTATGCTGACGCCAGTCAAATTGATGAAATGTGCCAATGTGCAGTTAACCTTTTTATCTCTCATGCTAAACAGTAGCAGCTTAACTGAAAAAAAGTACCACCTACCTCTGTTACCATTGTAAATAAAACGTAAATATTATATATATTTTTAGTAATAGCAAAAATGTAAAGAGATGTTTCGTTTACTGGAAATTTCCTTCAATTCCCCGTAACATCGAGCAATCGTGCTTTATTGGGCGGATATGGTAAAGCAGCATAATACCAATCCGTATAAGTAAGTGATCTCTTAGCGAGAATTTAAAGGCTTAGAGGCAAGGCATTGATTGAAGAGAATGGTTATTCCCTTGTCAAAATCAATAACGCCGCATATAAGCCTTTAAAACTCGCCCTTTGGGAACGTATGGGCACCATGATAGCTGCATAATATTTGTTTGATGTAGAGTAACTATATCTGCACAAATCTTATTTGCTCTAATGGCACCCATATCACTCTATGTGGTCACTTCTTTATGCGGAATGGTATAAAACAAAATTAAAATTAGATGAGAGTCAGATAATGAAAGCGATTATAACAAGCGCAGTTTGTTCTTCTTTATTACTACTAAGTGCCTGTAGTAATAGTGACACTAACAGCTCTGTTGCACAAAGCAGTGTTGAAGCACCACAAAAAACGGCATTAGCCTCAGGTATTGAAAAAGCAAATATGGACACTAGCATTCGTCCACAAGACAACTTTTATCGTTATATTAACGGTGGTTGGATGAATAGCCACGAAATACCGGGTGATAAAACGGCAATTGGCTCTTTTTATGACTTGCGTGATAAAGCTGATGAAGATGTAAAAGCGATCATTGAAGAACTTGCTGCAACTAAAGGCTTAAAAATGGGCTCTGATGAGCAAAAAGTTGCTGATATTTTTCGTTCATACATGAACACTGAACAGCGAGATGCTGCTGGTATAACACCTGTTAAAGCTATCTTAACGGCAATTGAAAGCATCAAAAATAAAGACGATTTAGCTAAATTTTTCGGCACCTATTCAACTGCTGGTATTAATAATCCACTCGCATTATATATCTCTATTGATGCCAAAGACTCTTCAAGCTACGCCATTCATATTTGGCAAAATGGCTTAAACTTACCTGATAGAGATTACTACTTCAATGATGCTGAACGTTTTGTTAATCTGCGTAAAGGTTATGTTGCTCATGTAGAGAATATGTATAACTTAGCAGGCCTTAAAAATGGTAAAGATGCCGCTAAGAATATCATGGCATTAGAAACAAGCCTTGCTAATTACCACTGGACGCGTGTACAAAGCCGTGACAGTGAGAAACGTTATAATAAGTTTGCTACCGCTGAACTTAACAAAATCACCGACAAGTTCAACTGGCAGGCCTTTTTACAAGCTGAAAACGTAGCTAGTCAAAAAGATATTATTATTAACCAACCTGACTTTATTGAAGGCTTCGGTAAAATATTTGATGAAACATCAATTGATGTTTGGAAGCAATATTTAACTTTCAATACCTTAAGTGCCTTTTCAAGTTATTTAACCACAGATCTTGATAATGAAAACTTTGATTTCTTCTCAAAACAGTTAAGTGGTCGCCAAGAGCAACGCCCACAATGGAAACGTGGTGTGAGCGTAGTTAACTCAAACTTAGGTGAAGTGATTGGTAAGGTTTATGTTGCCCGCCACTTTACTCCTGCTGCTAAATCTCGTATGAGCGAATTAGTTGAAAACTTACGTAACGCTTATGGTTCAAGTATTTCTGACTTAGAGTGGATGTCAGCAGATACGAAAAAAGCAGCACATGTAAAACTTGCCGCCTTTACACCTAAAATTGGTTACCCAGATAAATGGGAAGACTATTCAGATCTCACCATTAAATCAGATGATTTAGTTGGTAACATTATTCGTTCACGTAAGGTCTCAAGCGAGAAAGGCATCGCCAAACTTGGTGGACCTATTCGTAAATGGGAATGGCACATGACTCCTCAAACAGTTAATGCCTACTACAACCCACCAGCCAATGAAATTGTATTCCCTGCTGCTATTTTACAGCCACCATTCTTTAACATGAAAGCAGATGATGCTGTTAACTATGGTGGTATAGGCGCAGTAATCGGTCATGAAATGGGTCACGGTTTTGACGACCAAGGTAGTAAGTATGATGCCGAAGGTAACTTACGTAACTGGTGGACAGAGCAAGACTTAAAAGAGTTTGCCAACAGAACTCAAGCACTTGTTAAACAATATGCTGAATATCAAGTGTTTGATGACTTACATGTTAATGGTGAATTGACTTTAGGTGAAAACATTGGCGATTTATCAGGTGTAACAATTGCCTATAAAGCTTATAAAGCATCACTAAAAGGTAAAGAAGCACCAGTAATTGATGGTTTAACGGGCGATCAACGCTTCTTTATGGGTTATGCTCAAATTTGGCGTTCTAAGATTGTTGAGAAGTCTATGCGTAATCGTGTAGCAACTGACCCACATTCTCCAGGCGAATTCCGCGCTTTAGGCTCACTTTCAAACATGAATGAATTCTATGATGCATTCAATGTGAAAGAAGGCGATACCATGTATATAGCACCGGAAAAACGCGTTAAAATTTGGTAGTTGTTAGCATCTGTTGATCATAATAATAATTAAAAAAGCAGCTTCGGCTGCTTTTTTTGACCTCAAACAAAGTAAACTTAATTACTATTGATAATTACTCTCATTTGCATTACTATAACTCTATTAAATTAAGATTCTTTTTAATTAGGTATATTTATGTACGTTTGTATTTGTCATGGTGTAACTGACACACAAATTGAAACCGCTATAGACAACGGTGCACACACAATGAAGCAACTAAGCAGCGAGCTAAAAGTTGGCTCCCAATGTGGTAAATGCTGTCAGTGCAGTAAACGTGTACTCAATAACAAGCTTATGCAAATTGCTGAAGCAGAGCCTCGCGTTGCTTAATAGCAATTTATCTTAATAACGTCTATCCAAATAACAAACCCTGTAGTTATTTCTACTCCATCATAGACTGTAAATAATTTTCTAAACCGGCATTAGCAATTAAATATTGCTGTGCTTCTATCCAATCTATTTGCTCCTCAACGTTTTCAAGCAAGCCTTCTGCACAGTCTCGACTGATATAATCATGCTGTAGTTCACAAGCTGCAATAACTTCTTGTAGCACAGCTCTAGAGTCATATTCTAAATCCATGTTAGCTTGCAACATCTCTGGTGCATTTTCTCCTATATGCAATCGTCCTAAATCCTGCAAATTAGGTAAACCTTCAAGAAAAAGAATTCGCTCAATTAAATCATCAGCTTGCTTCATTTTTTCAATAGAAATTTTATAGTCTGCTTTATTTAGTTTAGCCAAGCCCCAATTTTTATACATACGTGCGTGTAAGAAGTATTGATTAATAGCAACGAGCTCCACTGCTAAGGCTTTATTTAACAGCGCAATAATTTTGGTATTGCCTTTCATAACTTAATCCCCTATTACTTTATGCACCTGTGTGGCTACCCATTTGCGATTGAATATAATTATTTAAACCAACTTTATCTATCAGCCCTATTTGCTTCTCAAGCCAATAGACATGATCTTCTTCGGTGTCTTCCAATAGTTTTTCTAAAATTTCTCGGCTTTGATAGTCCTTTTCTGATTCACATAACTCAATACTTTCCTTAAGTGCGGCGACGACTTCCATTTCGAGAACCAAGTCATTTTTCAACATAGAAGGAACATCATTGCCAATAATTAAATCTCGTCTATCGGTTAAGTTTGGTGTGCCCTCAAGAAATAATATGCGCTTTATTAATGCGTCTGCATGGGTGATCTCTTCCTGCATTTCGTGATCAAGTTGCTCAAATAACTTATCTAAACCCCAGTCTTGATACATACGTGAGTGAGTAAAGTACTGATCGATAGCCGCTAGCTCGTTATGCAACAAACCATTTAAACTAGCGAGAACTTTGCTATTACCTTTCATATTTCTCTCCGTTGTTAAAATACCTTTTTAACTTTAGTCAACTATTATGCTTAATACCTAATAACCACATGCTAATTTTTATAAATCAATTAAAAGTCAGTAGCTTTGCTGCTCTAAAATAGTTATACCAAAAATCATTTAGCCATCTAAACATCTAAAGCTTGCAGCAATTGCTAACTCAAGGTAGAATCTAAGTCGATACTAGGGAATGGGGTGTAATTGCATATTGTTGTAATGAGTCCTCAACTGTACCCGCAACTGTAAGTCGTAAACGTTAATAACGATAAGTCAGATACCTAGTTACAAAACACACTTTCTAATGCGTGCGGGAAAACACCAGTAATTTATGTCAATACAACTTAAAGTTAATCAGCTCTGCTGGCAGATTAACCATAAACACATATTGCAGAATATTTCTTTTGACGTCAGTCAAGGGGAAGTTATTGGCATAATTGGTCCTAATGGCGCTGGTAAAACGAGCTTATTACGCTGTCTTACCAACCAAATCAAGCAGACAAAAAATTCCCTTATTTCTGGTGAGATCTTTCTGAAAAATAAAGCATTACACCATTACAGTGCTAAACAAATTGCCCAACATTTTGCCTTGGTCGCTCAAAAAGCTGCGCCCATATTTAGCCTAACAGTAGCAGATATCGTCAAAATGGGGTTATTACCCCATCAAAACTTATTCGCGCTAGATAATGACCACGATAAAGAGCAAGTCCAACTCGCTTTAAATAAAGTTGGCCTTAGCGATGCGAGCAAGCAGAGCTTTGATCAACTTTCAGGGGGTGAGCAACAACGAGTACTCATTGCGCGTGCATTAGTACAAAAAGCACAAATATTAATTCTAGATGAGCCAACTAATCATTTAGATGTTTATTATCAGCATCATATTTTGCAATTAGTGAAGCAATTAAAGATCACTGTGATTATGACAGTGCACGATATCAATTTAGCCAGTCAATATTGCCAGCGTTTATTGTTATTAAACCAAGGACAACTTGTTTGTGATGGCTGCCCCGCAGACGTATTAACCGAGCAGCAGCTTAGTCAGGTGTTCAAACTGCCTTGTTTACTTGAGCAAGATCCATTAACGCGTCACCCTAGAGTTTATTTTTCTCTACCTAGCACAAGTAAGCATAACTTGATAGATGGTGATACGAATGCATAAGCTAACTCTGATAATTATCAGCCTGATTGTAGTCACTTTATTATCTTTAATTGCTGGCCTAAGTTTTGGTCCTGCAAGCATTACCAACAGCCAAGTATTTCATTGTGTTATTGGTCAATGCGCTGATCATGTCACGGATATGGTGATTTGGCAGGTGCGTATTCCTAGGGTCTTAGTTGCTTTGGTTGCCGGTATGGGTTTAGCTATTGCAGGCGCAATACTGCAAAATACCACCCGTAACCCCTTAGCCGATCCTTATCTGTTTGGTATTGTTTCGGGTGCTGGCCTTGGTGCAACCATCGCAAATGTATTACTAGCTAATACTTCTTTAGGCGGACAAATTAACATCGCCCTGCCCTTAGCTGCATTTTTAGGCGCTTTATTTGCCATCACCATAGTAGTATTCATTGCTAAATTATTACAGCGTATGGAGCAACTGTTACTGGCTGGGGTTGCTGTTTCCTTTATGCTAGCAGCAGTCACGCAATTTATTTTATATTTCGGTGAACCCTTTGCTACTAATCGCGTTATTTTCTGGCTGATGGGCAGTTTATCCCGCGTTGAGATAAGTAACTTTTACGTTATCGCCAGTATTCTTCTATTAGCAATTATCATCATTATTGCCCTGCACCGACAAATAGATGCGCTATTGCTCGGTGATGATAGTGCAGCAAGTTTAGGCGTTAGTGTTGATAGGCTAAGACTACTTATGCTTGGCCTTTGTGCTGCTTTAAGCGCCACCATAGTAGCCTATTGTGGCGGCATAGGCTTTGTGGGTTTGATGATCCCCCATATAGTGCGACAACTCATTGGGGTTACCACATTAAAGCTTGTCATAGGCAGTGCACTGATTGGTGGCTCTTTTCTTATTTGGGTAGATATTATCGCTAGATCTGCTTTAGAGAATGCTGAAATTCCTATTGGCATAATCACTTCGGCATTAGGAAGTTTATTCTTTTTGTTTATTATGGTGCGAACAAGAAGCTCTACTTAACTAACAACAAACATAGCAAGATAAACATTACATATGACTAATAAAAGTGAAGACACAAAAAGCATTAAGCACAAAGAAAGAATGCAAAAGGTAAAGGAAAAAGTTGATCAGCGCATTGATAGCGCACAAGACGAACGTGGGCTGATCATAGTCATTACTGGCAACGGAAAGGGTAAATCTACCTCAGGCTTTGGCACAATTGCCCGAGCTGTAGGGCACGGCCTTAATGCGGCAGTGGTTCAATACATAAAAGGGACTTGGGCTTGTGGCGAACGTGCATTACTTGAAAATGCGGGTGTTAGCTTTGATGTGATGGCAACTGGCTTTACTTGGAACACTCAAGACAAAGAAAAAGACATTGCTGCCGCACAAACTGTTTGGCAACGCAGTAAAGAGTTACTAGCAGATAAAAATATTGATGTAATTTTACTAGATGAAATTACCTATATGGTGGCCTATAAATATATTGACTTAGATGAGGTGATTACTGCACTTAAAAATCGCCCTGAAAACCAGCATGTCATTATTACCGGTCGAGCTTGTCATCGCGAAATCATAGAATTAGCAGATACAGTTAGCGAAGTGCAATCTATTAAGCATGCTTTTGATAGCGGCATAAAAGCACAAAAAGGTATAGATTGGTAATGAAAATAATATCAAATACATGGTTCAACATTTTATTATCAGTCAACTTGGTATGCCTAAGCTTTCTAAGCCATGGCAAAACGCCAACGAAACCGAGCATTATTGCCCTGTCGCCACACATTGTAGAAATACTCTATGACATTGGCGCTGGCGAGCAAATAATTGGCACAACAAACTTTGCAGACTACCCTGAACAAGCGAAAAGTATTCCCGTTATTGGGAACTATTTACGCTTACAAATTGAGAAAGTCATCACACTCAAACCAGATTTAATTATTGCATGGAAAAGTGGCAGCCCAAGCGACGACCTTGCTCGCTTAAAACAACTTGGTTTTACTATTGTTTATTCTCAACCAAATTCCTTTGCTGACATAGCAAAAGAAATGCGTGAGTTTGGTGAGTTAACAGGTAATAAAGAAAAAGCGGAACAAAAAGCACAGCTGTTTTTAACCAAACTAGCCGTTATTAAAGAAAAGTTTCAAAACAAAACAGCTATTACTGGTTTCTATGAATTATGGTCTAGACCTTTAACGACAGTCGCTAAAGGAAGTTGGCCTCAGCAATTTTTAAGCATTTGTCGGGTTACAAACCCTTTTGAAAAAGTGGTCACGCCATACCCGCAAGTTAACATTGAAACAGTATTACAAACACCTGTAGAACTTATAATTCAACCTCTATCAGAAAACCAAACCGACAAACAAGGCTTTAACTGGCAAGATTGGCCAGTGATCCCTGCGGTAAAAAACAAACAAATTATTCAACCCGATGCTGACGCCATGCATAGAATGACTACGCGTAGCCTTGAGGAATTACAGAATTTGTGTCTAAGTATTGATAAAACTCGTCAATGGTTAAAACACAATAAAGCACTCAATTAATTCATAAAATTTTTGAGTATTAATAATATTTTAGGTGTTGATGCTTTTAAAGCATCAGTGAAACGGGAAGTAAGTGCATACCTTTGCGTATAAACCTTACACTGCCCCCGCAACGGTAATAAATAGAATGTTGAAATCAAACATTCTATTTTCAGTCCGGAGACCGGCCTAAAATAAAACTAACTATTGTAAGTACGGTGGGTGCTTATAGTTGAGGAAAAAATGAAAAAAACACTTTTAGCATTAAGCATCTCAAGCGCATTAATTTCACCATTAACATTTGCTGATGAAGAGAATAGTAAAGAAAACACTGTAGTCGATGAAACAATACTTATTACAGGTAATCCATATCATCAATCGACCGATGAAGTCATGTCTAGTGTCGCTATTGTAGAGCGAGCTGATATTGACCGCATTCAGCCAAAATCAGTAGCTGAGTTACTAAAAGTTACCGCGGGTATTGATATCGCCTCTAATGGTGGACCTGCACAGGTGACTTCAGTATTTGTTCGGGGAACTAACTCTACCCACACTTTATTTCTTGTTGACGGTGTGCGTATTGATACTGTAACAGGTTCAGGTGGTGCATCAGTTCATGACATTCCAACCTACCAAATTGAACGCATTGAAATAGTTAAGGGACCAAGAGCTGCAATGTATGGCTCTGATGCTGTTGGTGCTGTCATCCAAATTTTCACCAGGAATCTTGAAAGTGGTAATGTTCAAGCAGCAATAGAATACGGCTCAAATAATTATATATTTGCTGGCATAACTGCAGGAGTTAGTCATGGTGAAGGCTCAACCACATTCAGTGTAAGCCGTGAAAAAAGTGATGGCTATGATGTTACCAACAATAATTTTGCTGTTGATGACGACAAAGATGAATCTGAAAGAACGAACTTATCTCTAAAAGGTCAGCAAAGATTAAATGATGAAATAGTGTTTAATTGGGTTGGTCGTTATGATGATGGCAGCTATGATTATGATGGAAATAGCCAATGGACAGTTTTAGCGCCTGGCCAAAAATACAAGAAACACTTACTTTCGACAGGCTTGAGCTATAACCAACAACAATGGTCTCATGCTGCTTCAATCGCCCAGTACCAAGAAAAACAAACCCGCTTAGGTGACTACCCAGCGAACAATAAAACGAAACGTAATCAAGTTAATTATGATGCAACTTACCTTTCAAACTACGGTTTAAGTTATAACTTCGGTGGTCAATTTTACCAAGATAAATATCAAGGTAGCAGTTCATTTAACGGCCAATCACGTGATACTAAAAATGCTTTTATCGGTGCCTTATATGAAAATGAGCATTTGATTAGCGAGTTATCTCTTCGTTATAACGATGTTGAGAATACAGGCTCCAAAACCACATATAACGTTAGTTTAGGCTATGACCTAAACGACTCAATATTCGCTAGCATTAATTACGGTACTGGTTTTAAAACTCCAACCCTATATCAACTATATGATAGCTGGTCAGGCAATGAGAACCTTGCTTTAGAAACGTCAAAAAGTTGGGAGTTTTTACTACGCACCAATATTTTAGGTGCTAAAACTGAATTGTCGTATTTTCAATTAGATTTCGATAATTTACTCGATTACGATTACAGCACTTTTAGCTTCGCCAATATTGCTGATGCTGGTATTAAGGGAGCAGAGTTAAACGTATCAAAAAGTTTAGATGCACTCGAGCTTTCAGCAAACTATGCATACACGGATACTGAAGATAAAAGCACAGGTACTCAGCTCAGTCGTCGTGCACGTCATAAAGCAAATATTGAAGCTTCCTATAACTGGGATAAAGTGAGTCTTACTGGTATTTATAGTTATAATGGCACCCGCTTTGATGCATTTTCAAATACATCATTGAGCCCATATAATACGCTTGATATCAGCGTTAATTACCAAATAAGTGACTCTTGGAAGTTACAAGTTAAAGCCAATAATATTTTCGATGAAGATTATGAAACTGCACCGGGTTACACCACTCCCGGAGCAGAATACTTTTTACAAGTAAGCTATAGTAAGTTGTAATATTGGTAAATATCACTATTTTGAAAAAGCCTCAGTATATGAGGCTTTTTTATTTAGGAGTATTCAACGGTGCTTAATTTAAACTTATTTTTATTTCATACTGCCTGAAATCACTCAATAAATTGTTATCATTTTTAACGATATTACCCGTGTGATAAAAGTCGACATAATCAGAATAGTTATTGCTAATAGCACTTTTTTGCAGCAACACTTTCGTTGATTTTTTACTTGTATCTTCATCAATAATGTCTTCATATCCTGTCAAAGGCGCACTTGAAGCTAATTTGCCTTGCGCTGGCCCGTAATGAGTCCACTTTGCAGGCATCAATAGCTGAGTTTGAGGGTCGTAAGTGGTATAGGAAAAACTAATTATCGACATAGGGTAACCAGAAACGGCGCTATAATCATAGTTACCGTCGGCTTTGATTTCAGAGAAGTTGATATCATCAATATCAGGTCTTTCTTTACTCGCATTAACTTCGAATGACTGCTGATAAGCAGGTGAAATTACTTGATGGTGACTTTTTATGAGCGTGTCACCAAAAATAGAGCTCGTTTGTTGAAAAGTCACACTGTTTTGTGATTGATAAAATGTTTCACTGATGTACGGATGACTTGTGAATAATAATAAGCTGTCTTGGTCTTTTTCAACACTCTGTAAAAAGTATTCACTATCTTGGGCAATCTGCAAAGTAGTAAAGCTTTCATGTGATCTAGGTAACTCAATAATATCTGCCACTTGAAAGGCTGGCACAGACCATACCCCTTCGGCGTTCACGTTAAAGTCAGCTAAAAACTCACCCGCTCCGATTACTTGCTGATTAACATCTCTGCCTAAAACAGAAAAAGACGCTAATGGCCATTCACTGCCAATTTCACGACAGACGGTAATATCTTCAAACAAAGTTGTCTGCTCATCTATTACCGACCATGCACTAAAGCTAAGAGAGCTGGTAACCTCTGCGCGATCGGCAAAAGGTCTATGCTTAAGCTCTACGTCTTGTGTGACACATTCACAACTAGTTTCATCTACTTGGCTATCAAACTGAGCATGATAGACAGCAGGTGTTGTCGTATTGGCTTGATAAAAACTAACCACATTCAAACCTTCTACTTCATCAGCATGCTGATTTTTAGCCACTAAAGTGTAATTAATGCGTGCTTGAAGGCTGGTAAAGGTGATCATGCCATTTTCATCGGCTTGATAACTTGCTGTTGTTTGCCAATCATCATCTTGCAATAACAATGTTACCTCACTAAAAGGCACTGAAACGCCACAGGCATTGCTTAATTGTGAAGTCAAAGAAAATGTATACTCTGTCGGCTCGACACGTGCAGGAGAGGAACTACCACCAGAACCACCACAGGCTTGAAGCAAGGTAGTGAGTGCTAATGTGGTAAATACGTGCTTGTTAAAAGAGTTTGATAGTGAAAATTTAGGTAACTGCAAAGGACGCCTTCCGCTGACTTGAATAATATTTGGGTTAACAATTATACCCAAGCCTATGCAGAATGCGAGTTCACAAAGGAACAATTGCCATTAAAATAGTATTAATTAAACTATTTTATTTATGAGCAGTAGTTTGGTTATTGGCACAAATAACCCACATCTTTTCGTTGTACTGCTGCATATAAGCAATTGCTTTTTTTCGCTCTGTACGCTCTTGCTCTGATCTTATGACATCACCTGTTTTCGGCATATATTGTTTACCACATAATTCAATAGCTAAATTAAAGTCACTAGGATTGAGGCCAGGTACAGTAACACTTCGGCTAGTAGTTACCCATAAACGATAATCTTTTTTTTGCTCAGCTAAAGCTAATGCCTGCATTACTTCTGTAGAGGTTTGCTCTAAAGCCGCTATAGACTCTTGTGATTTATCGACCACGGCTCCATTTTGTTTTTGGGCATGGCTACAGCCTAACGTTGTAAACAGTAATATCGTAGAAAAGGTTAGCTTAATTATCTTTGTTTCGCGACTTAAATCATTCACCATTTTATACCTCCCGAGCGACTTGAATATTACGCCAGACTACGAATAACAACGCCATTAGTAGCCATGAAACACTGCCAGAAGAGCTACTGTTTTCTGCTGGCTCTGGTTCTGGTGCTACAACTTCATTTACTGTGATGGTGGCAATATATGTATCACTACTCATACCGTCTTTATGTGTGATAATGCCAACACTTAACTCGCCAATAAATGTGTTGTCGGGTGTAATGGTATTTTCTAATATTGAGTAATTTTCGCCACTTTCGATAGTAAAAGAACTAGGTATTTGACATGCATAAGTAAACATATCACTAGACAGTGTAATGCTTTCCCCTTGATTAATAGCTAAAGTTTGTTGGCTATTTATAGCAATATCACTGGCAGACAACTGTTGGTCAATAGTAAAGTCGCTTTCATTAATCGCGAAAAATATATTATCATCACAAGCCACTTTAACCCTTGCCATAGTAGTAGCTATCCCATGGCTACAAGCATTATTCGACAAAGAAAGTTGATATTGACCATTATTAGCAATATTTTCAGCAAGTGTTTGTGTAAAGCTATTGCCGCCATCGGTTGATAATAAAATATCTACTGAAGCACAGTTTATTGGTGTGATATCAGTTCCTGCTACCTGCCAAGTAACCGTTGGGTTATTTGTTAACCAAGTATCATTAGTTAATGGCGCAGTCACCGCAAATGCCTCACCCGTATCAACCACAGTAAGCTCAGTTTCATCAAAGCTCACGCCTCCTTGACCATCACGTACCAACAAACGAAAATTTAACTTGCGATCTGTTGTGGGCAACACTTCACCTATGGTTGAAGTGTTCGCTAGAATATCATCTAGCTTAGGAAATACTCTATAGCTTTCAGTCACTGGAGTCCAAGCGCGAAATAAAGGCCGAGTACCATCGTCAACTTGATCTGCTAAAGAGCTACTAGCAAGGCCTAAATCAAATTGTTGCCAACTGTAGGTTAACGTATCATTATCAACATCAGTAGCAGAGCCTGTCAGCATAAAAGGCGTACGTGCAGGAATAACATAATCAGCACCCGCATCAACAATGGCAGTATTATTGACTGTACCTGTTATTACACCACAACTACCACCATTGCCTGAGTTAATAAAGCTACTCATTTGTTCAATAGATCTCGTATGAAAAAAGGCATCGGAATGACTTTGTAAGTTTTCACTGCCGCAAAGCCCTGCATAACTCATAATAGTAGCACCGCTACCCACTTCATAAGCAGAGTTTGACACTCGGTTGCCTGAACAAGCCCCACCTGTACCATTAAAAGTGTGTTCTGCGCCAAATTGATGGCCTATTTCATGGGCAACATAGTCTATATAAAAGACGTCATTATTAGGCGTTGAGGATCCAGTTACACCATCACCTTTATAGAAAGAGTTACACACGGCACCCAATACCGCTAAACCTCCTCCACCCGTACCAACAACATGACCAATATCATAATTAGCACTGCCTATGATATCGTCAATAACTTGAGTGTTTACTTCACCATCGTCACTATTATTTGCAAAGGGATCTGTAGCAGCATCCGTAAAAATAAGTAAATTATTATTAGCAACTAGCTCAAGCTTAACGGCCAAATCCCGTTGATAGACTTCATTTAATCGATTCACTAAAGTAACCATTTCCGCCATAGCACTATCAACTGTGCCACCGTTAAACTGGGTATACTCAGCCGCAGCTGAAATAGCTAAGCGATATGTTTTAATGGCACTAGTACTTGCTGCGCTTTTAGCGTCTTTTGAGACTAAGTTTTGTTCTTCACCTGCCAATGAAAATTGTTGATTTTGTATCAACTGCTTAGGTTGGTGAAACTGAAAACTGCTTTGCTCAGTAAGTTGAATTTTTCTGCCGAAGTAACTTCGATAGAACTTACTCGCAGCAAAGTCTCGTTTAGTACTTTTATTGCTAACTTTGCTCGCTTTTGTTCCATTGTCTGAAGACGTATTAAAAGTTGTGACTAATACGGTTTCAGGCTCAATAAAAACTAGCTCTCCTTGATAATAAAACATGCCGTGAAAGCCATTTGGAGTAATATCAAAACGGCCAGTATTATGTATATTATCAACTTGTGTACCTGTGAAAGTTTTAATATCAGGATAAGTGTTTGCAAGCGCTGTTGCCATAACACTACTCTGTTTTAGCGTAAAATCTGCCAATTTACCATTAGGCAGAGGTATTGATACGACAATACCCTCAGTTTCTTTGAGTAATAAGATACGTAGTTGCTCATCATCAACGCTATAAGATGATAAAACAGATTCTGTTGAGAGCTTTTTCGTAGTTATAAGTCTGTCCGCTAATTGAACTTTCTGCCATTGCTTAAATTGGCTTACCCTATTTTTATCCATTGCTTGGACTGTAAAAATAAGCGCACAACCTAACCATGCTAATAACACAAAAACTCTATTCATACACACCACTCTACCATGAAAGACCTAAACTCAACTATAGCTGCAGATTAACGGTAATTATATAAAAAAACCACCTTAAATAAGGTGGTTTTTAGGTAAAATTAAGACTGGCTTAATATTTAACAGGTAGCATTTTTTAAGAGCTTACTGGCGTCTTCGTTACATTTACGTCAATATCACCTGTAAGTTCTGCTGCTTTCTTTTTCCTACTGAACAAGTTACGAATATCTTCAATAATCATATACAAGCTTGGAATAAACACTAAAGTAACAATTGTGGCAAACAGTACACCAAACGATAATGATACAGCCATTGGAATAACAATTTGCGCTTGTGCACTGGTTTCAAAGAAAATGATTGGCACTAAGCCGATAAAGGTAGTTAGTGATGTCAATAATATTGCTCTGAAACGTTTAGTACCAGCATGCATTACCGCATCTTTTAGGCGTTCGCCACGTTTTCGCGCATTATTAACATAATCAACCATAACCAAAGAGTCATTCACGGCAACACCAGCAGCAGCCAAAATACCAAAGATAGACAAGACACTAAGATCCATTCCTAAAATCATATGACCAAATACAGAGCCAATAATACCAAAAGGAATTACTGTCATGATCATAGTCGCTTGTGAATATGATCTGAGCGGAATAGCCAGTAACGAGAAAATAACCATAAAAGAAATCAGCGCATCGCGAATCTGATCGGCAACACCGTCCATTTCTTCTTGAATACTTCCTGACAATTCACTCTTCACTTGTGGATACTCTCGCAGTAACTTAGGAATAAAGTTATCACGAATATCTTTGGCTACCTCAAATGGCTCAACTTGTTCAGCATCAACACTTGCCCAAACATTAATCGTACGATTACCATCTTCACGACGAATACGAGTAACCCCATCAGTTAAGGTAATTTCTGCCAGCTCAGATAGAGGTAATTCCGCACCATTTGGCGCTTGGATCATCACATCATTCACATGACCAACACTACTACGTTGCTCAAGCGGATAACGAATCATCACTTTAATTTCTTCACTATCACGTAAGATACGCTGCGCTTCTAGTCCATAAAAGCTAAAGCTCACTTGCGAGGCAATTTCAGCCAGGGTTAAACCTAAGCTATGAGCTAAAGGTTTTAATGCCAACTGCACTTCTTTAGCACTAGTTTGACGAGAGTCGTTAACATCGCCAACACCTTTAAGAGTATTAAGCTTAGCTTTTAATGTTCTTGCGGCAGCAAGTAGTTGGGCATCATCTTGGCTTTCTAACCTAAAGGCGATATCACCATCATCACGACCACCGCCAAAGAGGTTATCACTGATATTTAATGATTTAACGCCCGGATAATTTGGTATCGCTTGGCGCCATAAATCTGCTAATTCAAAGGTATTTATCGGTCTTTCTTTAGGAATAACCAATTTTACCATTACTTGTCCGCTGGTACGGCTGCGTAAATCAACCTGCATATCCGAAATCATGGCTTTGCCATATTGCTTTTCAATATCACCATCCACTTTATAAAGGATACGCTCAATATTGAGTAAGGTTTCTAACGTTGCCTTTTCTGACGCGTCAACATTCATCTCAATGCTCACACGAGGGAAATCATGTGGAATTTTAGGTTGACCGATAAAGCGAACAAAGCCTCCTGAAAATAAACCAGCACTAATTAACATCAAGCTTATGAAAAACATTAATACGCCATAACGATATTTCAAACAAAGCGATAAAGTAGGTCGATAGACATTCTCTATGTATCTTTTCAATTGGTTATCAATCCAGCGACGTATTCTATCTAGTGGATTTTTAGGATTAAACTTTTTCACCTTCATAGTCACTAAGTGAGCCGGCAAAATAAGCTTTGATTCTATTAAAGAGAATATCAAACATAAAATAACTACCGAACCAATAGCTTTACTAAAAGCCGATGACGGCCCTTCACCAAAAAGAAACGGTACAAACACCGCCATGGTGGTTAATACCCCAAACGTTGCTGGCATAGCAACACGTTTAACACCACGGATAACATTGTCTGTTGTATGGCCGTGCTCTTCTATTTCATCATGGGCACTTTCCCCCATAACAATGGCATCATCGACCACAATACCTAGCACTAATATAAAAGCAAATAAGCTAATCACATTAATAGTGGTACCAATAAATTCCATTGGCATAAACATTAGGGTACCTAAGAAGCACACAGGTAACCCCACCATTACCCAAAATGCTAAACGTACGCGTAAAAATAGTGCCAGCATTAAAAAGACTAATACCGCACCACTTTGCATGTTATCCAACATCATGTTTAAGCGGCCTTCAAGGTAGTAGGTCATATCTACCCAAGTCTCTAATTTAACTCCTTGTGGTAAAACCTCAGCCTTTTGGGCAACATAAGATTTAACTATTTGTGCCACATCAGTAATGCTCTGATTATCTGCCGCACCAACAAAAAAGGTAACAGAGTTTTTGCCGTTAAATTTAGAGTATTGTAAGCCTTCCTCAAAGCCATCAATAATAGTTGCAATATCACCTAGTAAAACCTTAGTGCCATCTTCAAGGGTAATTACGGGCAATTGTTCAAATTCATGACCTCGATAGGCTTGGTTTTCTACACGTAAATTAATGTAGCCATTTTCAGCACGAATTTGACCTGCCGACATATTACGAGAATAACTGCGAACGGCATTGGCAACATCTCTAAAACTAAGACCATACTCCCTTAACTTATCTTTACTGACTTCTACTGAAATTTCATAATCTAAACCGCTAAAAAATTCTGAAATATTGATTTGAGGAAGCTGTTGAATTTCATCGTGAATTTTTCTTCCTAACTCTTTCAATTCAACATTAGTTAAGTCACCAAAAAGGCTGATATACATGACTTCTTGGCGAAATTTTTCTCGCTCAACTTTAATGCGCTCCATACCGTCAGGAAAGCTAGGGATAGAATCAATAGCGGATTTAACTTCCTCAAGTACCACTTGCGGGTCATAATCCAATTCAACTTCAAACCAACCATTAGAGTAACCACGGTTAGAGTAAGTGATAACACGTTTAAGACCTTGCACTGTTTCCAATGCTTCCTCGATCTTTATGGTGATCCCTTCTTCAACTTCCTGTGGTGCAGCGCCTGGATATGGGGCAGCATAGGATATCCAATTAATCTTAACCTGCGGAAACATTTGCTTATCAATAGTGAAAGCCGTTAATAATCCGCCCACTAAAATAAACACCATCAATAAATTGGCAGCAACAGAATTACGAGCAAACCACGCAATAAGCCCTTTATTAGTATCAATGCTAGTATCTACAGTCTTAGGTTTTGCTGAAGGTTGAGCATCCAAATTTGTTTCATTAGGAGAACTCATCACTATTCTCCTCTATTGTCATTATTAGCAACTTGAGTCTCTTGAGTTTGATCTTCTTCATTCTCTTCTTGTTCAGCTTCTTCTACATCACTGGCTAACGCTAATTTCATACCGTCAACAGGATAGTCTAGTGCTGAAACGATCAACCTATCGCCATCAAGTAAACCATTGGAAACAATAACATCACCACCTTGTTGGCGAACTATATCGATAGGGGCATAATGAAGCTTAGAATCACTATCTAAAATAGCGACCGTGTCATTAATAACAAGGTAACGTGGAATAATGCTGGCATTAGCAATACTTTGCCCAATAATTTGTGCTTTTACATAAGTACCAAATCTTAACGGAGCTTCATCTTTCTTTGAGCTGATATGGTATGGGTCGTGAATTTGTGCCACTAAGTAACTCATGCGACTCTTTTCATCAACAACACCTTCACTACGTGCTATATCGGCATGCCACTGTACGGCTTGGCCGGCAAAAGTACCGTTAAGATTCACTTTAGCTTCCTTGCCTTGTTCAACTAAAAATTGAAGTTGATTATCAGCAACAGGTAAACGAACTTCTGCAACTGCTGTGCCTAATAATTTACCAAGTTGCGTGCCAGTACCGACAAATGAGCCAAGACCAATCATGCGACTTTCAACCATGGCATCATAAGGTGCTTTTATTTCAGTACGTTGAAGGTTACGCTCAGCTCTAAGTACTGCAGCTTGTGCAGCTTTTACGCGGGCAATCTCTTGTGCTAATTGAGGTTTACGTAAACTTAATTCTGTTGGTGAAGTATCGGTTATTTGTTTCCATTCTCGCTCAGCAACTTTACCGTGAGCAACCTCTTGCTCTAATGCTGCTTTGGCAGATGCCATATTGGCTTGGGCATCAATTAAAGCCGCGTGATAATCATTAGGGTCAATGCGAGCAAGTAATTGCCCTTTTTTCACTAAACCACCACGTACAAAAACATCGTTCAATTCGACAATTTCACCACTGATCTGGGCGACTAAGGTGGTTTCATACTTAGGCTTTACCACACCATATGAGTCCACTTGCATTGTCATTGGCGATACTGAAATAGTTTCTACAGCAACAATAGGAGTGTTATCCACTGGAGGTTTTTCTTCCGGCGGTTTTTTCATACCAGAAAAACCAACAAAAGCAACAATGCCAACGGCTAAGATGGCAATAGGTATTATAAATTGTTTTTTGCGAGCCACTATTCTATCCCTTATGTAAATAATTTTTATATAACTGACTGTGACAATTACCACAGTTTATGATGTAGATCATAACGAATTAGTCGTAACGAAATACGATAAAGTTGTAACTGTCTATTACAAAATACGCGCCTATTTGACAGAATCAACGAAAAAGGCGAAAAACAAACATAAAAACAACGTAAAATCAAAAACTTACAACAAAATACAATAAACCTGATTTTTCTAAAAAAATATCTTACACTGATTTTTATTAACCAAAGTTAGTTTATTTAACCATTTATTATTTTTTTTGAAAATCCTATTGGTAAATGTAGCTATTTAACAATGAATGCTTATTAGTCATATCAACTATTAAGAGCAACCCCTAGAGCAAAATTATGTTAAATAAAATCAGTCATTTTTTTAATACTTTATTAGACAATGAGAAAAGTGAAGAGCGAAAAGAGCTTTCAATAGAAATAGCCTGCGCAGTACTTTTATGCGAAGTCATGCGTGCTGATAGTGTTTTCACCGAACAAGAGCAAGTACAGTTAAGTGCAATTTTAATTAAGCAATTTAATCTAACCAATCAAGAAGTAGAAGCTATTTTAGTAGAGGCATTTAAATTAAGTGAAGATGCTAACGATTTTTATCAGTTCACTTCTAAACTTAATCAATTTTATTCATTAGATGAGCGCATCAAACTGGTTAGCTTACTTTGGCAAGTCGCTTATGCTGATGGAGAGTTGGCAAGTATTGAAGAACATATCATTCGAAAAATCGCCGATTTGTTGCATCTAAGACATAGTGAGTATATCGCAACAAAAATTGCTGCCGAAGCATTTAAAAATCAGTTATCATAGTGTTTGAATTTATTCCCTCATTTCAGGCTATTTCATGTCGACAGTTAATGCCGAGCTAGGCAAATACAACACTCTTAAAATTATTGCTATTAATGATAATGGCGCGTACCTTGATGCCGGTGATTTAGGTGAAATATTACTGCCAAATCGCTATTTACCTAGCCATGGTAAAATTGGCGAAAACATCGAAGTATTTATCTACTTAGATTCTGCTGACCGATTAACTGCCACCACCGAAAAAGTGCTTGGACAAGTAGGTGAATTTGTTTCATTAAAAGTGGCGCAAGTTAATAAAATGGGCGCATTTTTAGACTGGGGGTTACCAAAGGATTTACTCGTTCCCTATAATCAACAGCATACTAAAATGGAAGTGGGTAAATATTATTTAGTGCGTATTTTTGTTGATCAACGTACTGAGCGCATTGCCGCATCGAGTAAACTTGATAAATTTATTGATATTTGGCCTGCAGAATACCAACAAGGTGAAAAAGTAAAATTAATTATTGGTGGTAAAACAGACCTTGGCTTTAAGGCTATTGTAAATGATTTACACTGGGGCTTACTGTACGATAATGAAATTTTTCAGCCACTGCGTATTGGTAAAAAAATTGATGGTTATATCAAACAAGTGCGCGAAGATGGTCGCTTAGATCTCATTCTAACCCGCGGAAGCAAGAATAAGGTCAATGACTTTGCCGATAAATTACTTGATCATTTACAGCAAAATAATGGCTTTAGCCCACTACATGATAAAAGCTCTCCCGAGCTTATTCAGCGTACTTTGGGTGTGAGTAAGAAAACCTTTAAAGCTACTGTCGGTAATTTAATGAAAAAAGGTAAGCTCATCATAGAAAAGAACGGTATTCGACTGAAGTAATCTCCTCCCTGAGGTTTTCATACTTCTATTGCTAGTCAAAGCGACAACATAGCTGTGACTAGCCTTGATTAGTGTTAACTAACTTAAAACAGTAAACCAGCCCATTAACATTGGTAACAATGGCAAGGCTACCATAGCCCCTACTATTAATAATATCTGAGCTGCACCTGTGGTATCTTTAAAATCTTCATTGTGAGACATTCGTACAATTTCCTAAAATAACTAAAACGGGCGCATTCTAGTCAGTTATTAGGCAAAAGCATAGCTTTATTTGATCCATATCAAACATTCATTTTAATTATGGTAGTTAAAAAAAGAATAAAAAATCAATAGCCCGATAACAAACAACAACTTAATGTTTTTCATACTAAGCGTTTAATTATGATTCAAATGTTGCATAGAAAAGGCAATCTTTACTGGCAATGTCTGGGTCTGTCGTTGCCATGAAAATTTGTAACGATTGCTTGGTAAAGATACAACCTTTTTGCAAACTAAACATGCTATTAAATTGCTCAATACCTTGCTCATTTTTAGCGGTAAGCGGTAAAGTTTCTGCGTCACCTTCATACCAGCCTATAAACTCACCCGCAGGCGTTAATTTATTATTAAGGTGCTCAGCATCAGCACGTAAAGTCACATCTGCGGTGGGTAAATGCTCATGTCCAAAAGCAACGGTGGTATGAGGGAGTAACTCAACACGGCAAGGATGCTCATGAATATCAACTGTGCTGGCATGACGATCAAAAATATTTACATCGCTAACATAATTGACTAAGCCTATGTAAGCCAACTGATGAGACTCTATTTGCCCAGCGCCGCCACACTCAATTGTGACTATGGGCGCAGCAAAACTTTGCTCCATAATAGCACCAACGCGTAGACCGGTAAGTATAACTTTATTGGTAAATAAAGAGATCAAATCAAGTGCTTGTTCACCACCATCAATGGCAACACCAAAAGCAGGACTTATCCCTGAGGTATTGTGCAAATCAATCACCGCCTCAGGTTTTACCTCGCTCACCGCCTTAGCGATTTTTCGTGCTCTTTTAGCAATAGCCGACTTGTCATTTTCATTAGAAAAAAAACGGTTTAGGTCTTGGCCAAAATGTAAGTATCGATGTGAAAATTCAGGCGATAATTGTGCTGCTTCAACATTACAAATAATAAAGCGAATATTCACTGCGGGTTTAATTTTTTGTTTTAGCCAACGATGAATAGCGATAAAACCAGAAGGCTCATTGCCATGAATAAGTGTAGTGACAACCCGAGTTTTATCAGTGTCAATGCCGGTAATATCAAAAATACATAAGCCATTCAGCTTGCGTAAAAACTCAAGCGGCGTATGCGCTATACCTGTTAAATCTTTATCAGTGAAAAAACTGATTTTATTTATAAATTTGCTCATAACCAACACTGCCGCCATTCACTAACAGGTAGACCTGATAATTGATTTTGTTGATAGTCTGCTAACATTTTTTCACAAGCTTTATCATTACTTAGCGCGTGCCGATAATGTCTTAACGTGTGTTTAGCCCAGCTTCCACCTGTCACGCCAACCGATAATCTTTGCTGGATTATTTGCAAGTATTTGTCTCGCTCTTCGCGGTCGACTCCTAGCTTGATTAAGCCATCATTAGCCACCAATAACATATCATCTATAACATTACGTATTGGCACTTCTACGGGTTTATTTTGATAATTTTGCGGCCATAAAATGGTTGCACCTAAACCATTCTTAGCCGCTCGATAAAAGTTATAATTGGCAAATTGAAAAGGAATACGGGAAAGGTATTGTTCAATTTTGTCTGATAAGCCCATCGCCATACCAATGGTAAAAGCCGCATTTGCTGCCATATCAAGTGCAGTTGGCCCTGCTGGTAATGCTCTAAACTCAATACGCACATGACCATTTCCGGCAGGTGAATAAATAGGACGATTCCACGGCCAAGTAGTGCCCATATGAAAATCTAGCTCGGCAAGTTCAGGATTTTCCCGCCCTTCAATAACTTTTCTATCAAATAGTTGTGGCATTATTGGTTGATACAAGTTCACCGTTTCTGAAAAAAGCTCCCATGCGCCTTTTCTTACCCAGCCATGACCAAAAGTCACCCTTGCTGGCTCTCGCCATTTATTATAATCCGGTGTTCGATTATCTATTGATTGCTTAAAAAGGGCGACGCGCGTTTCATCCCATGCACAATTTCCTAGAAAAACACCAGAGTTTGCTGCAATGGCCAGCGACATAGGCAAGGTTAATTGTGCGGCATTAAAAATATCGGCAAACTTATCTTTTGCTGTCATTAAATGTACTTGAAATGAGGTGTTAGCGCCTTCAGCACAAACTTCTGAAGTATGAAAGTCTATCGGTTCATCGCCATCAATTTTGATATGAAATGGCTGACCACGAAGTTTACTAAGCTCTCTTGCTAAGAGTTTATAGCGCCCTAATTCGGTCATATAACCATTAGATAAATGTTGTTCTTTTAGAGTGGGCAAAATGCCGATAGCAACGGGGTGGGTACCTAACTTGGCGGCTTCGCTATTAAGATGGACAAATTTGCTAAGAATTTCTTGGGTTAACTTGCTAAAGGGTTTTCCTTTGGCTTTTACCGCTTGCAGGTTAAGCTCGATATTATATTTGTTAAGTTCTGCTTGAAATTGGTCATCGTCAAGCATATTAAGTAATTCCATATTAACCGGACTTACTTGCTGCTTATCATCTACTAAGTATATTTCCAACTCAGCGCCAATATAAAGCTCACCTGTGCCAAATTTAGGCTTAGCCATAACTTGATTAAGTTCATCAAGCTGATCATGAATGCGACGGTTAAATTGCTCATAATCATCGGCTGTAAAATCTTTCTCTGATATATCCCGCCCCATGCTAAATCCCGCTTTATCACTCGATAATTTGCTTATAAAAATGTTTACTCTTTGATACTAGAAGAGAATTTCACTTTTCACCAACAAGCAATTAGTGCCCTTGGTATAACCATATTATGCGGAGTAATTTAAACAGGCAAACCTTGGGCAACGATAGTTAGAACATTGTTGCGCTAGGTCATACTTTACTGCCCTTTAGGTTAAGAGTTATTTGTTAGGCTTAACGGCAACAATTTGCGCTATAGCTTGCTTGCCTTCATTGTTGGCACTGGGAGTAATGCCTTCAAAGCTATGTAGTATTTGCCAATCAGAGAAAATTTTACCCAGTTCACCGGATTTCAGTAAAAAGTCTGGATTTTTAGGGCGTCCAAATTGAGCTTGCTGCTCGGTGAATGTTTCGTAAATTATTATTCCACCCGGTTTTATTGAGGCTTTAATAAGCTCAAACAACGGGCGGTGTAAATAACGAAAAACAAACATGGCGGCAAATTTTTTCTTATGTAAAGGGTGGAAGGCTTTTTGGATTGAGGATATAGGCTGCTCAAAGTCGACTTGCCAATATTGCGCAAGCCCTTGTTGATTTTCAGGGAGAGAAGTAGCACTGTTTTGAATATGTTTAAGTGCCTCATTATTGATATCAGCAAACGTGACTGGTATTTCATTTTCTAATAAATACAGTCCATTTCTACCGTGACCGCAGGCAAGATCTAGCACAGAAGCCTGAAGCTCTTGGCTGACACGCTGTAAGTCAAGACGATATTTTTCAATCAATAATGAGTGTTGCACTTAAATTATCCTTTAATAGCCATTCAACTAAAAGCTACCGCGTATACCAATACTAAAGTTACGACCCGGTAATGGCGATATTTCTTTTAAGAATGAAGAATGTACATGTGCTACTTCATCGGTTAAGTTTTGACCTTTTACATAAAGCACTATATCGTTACCAATAGCATCAAGGCCAATATCATTAAGGTAATAATTCACATTAAAATCAATCAAATTATAGTCTGCGGTTGAAGTTTCTAATGCCGCCACTTTATCCTGCTTAAAGTAGTGACTCACGCTAAATTCAGCATCGAAATTATTAGCTTGATAATTTAATAATGCACCTACACGCATTGGTGGCATTCTTGGCAAGTAACCACCATCAGATAACTCAGCATTAATATAATCACCAAATAAAGTTGCTTTTAATGGGCTAGCAATCTGATAAACCATTTCAGCTTCAACACCATACATATCAACGCTTGCTTGTTGATACACTAAGATAGGTAAACCTTCTTCTCCACCTTCTTCCTCAGCATCATCATGATGTTCTTCATGCTCATGAGCATCTTCAAACAAAAATCCTGTATCTTGTTGGAAATAGTAATCATCAATATGGTTATAGAAAGCACTGACAACAAATCCTAAGTCACCTTCAAATTTTCGCCAAGTTAAATCAAGACTATATGAGGTTTCAACATCAACATTTTGTGAGGATAATTCAACTTCTATTTCATCATCATGTGAATCGACATCAAAAACAGCCCCAATCTCATAAGTATTGGTACCAATATGAGGGCCAAACGAGAATAGTTCAGCTGCCGATGGTGCTCGTTGAGACATTGCCACAGACACACCTATGTTATAACCAGCTTGATAATCCCAAACTAAACCCGCAGAAACACTAATAGGGGTGAAGCTTTGTTGCTTGAAAGAAACTAATTCATGCTCCCCTTCATGCTCTTCATGTTCATCTTCGTGCTCGTCTTCATGTTCTTCCTCATGTTCAGGAAAGCCAATCAAACTTTCATCAGCATCAATGGTAACATGTTCAATACGTGCGCCTAATTGTAATAATACATCACCAAAATGTTTCCCTTCCAACCATGCAATTGCAACACTGTCAGTTGTTGATGGTGGCGCAAAAGCTTCATCGCCAGAAGCGCTAAATTCAGAACGTTTGGCATGAAGTGTCCATGCACCTTGCCACCCATTATAATCTTGATGGTATAAATCGAATCTAGCTTCATAACTTTCATTAAAGAAAGTAGTGCCAACTACGCCTTCTTCAATTTCTTTATGCTCATAATCGGTATAAGCAAATTTGCTGGCAACTTGTTCGATAAAACTATTGTTAAAGTTAACTTCACTTAATAGTTGTATTCTGTCTTGCTTCATTCTGGCTTGCGTGCCTTCAGCATGCTCTTCAGCTTCATGATGATCTTCATCGTGTTCATCATGCTCTTCTTCCTCAGCATGAGAATGCCCCGGTATACCGTAGTCTTTACTCATACTTCCATAAGAGAAACCAACAAAACCTTGATCAAACAAATAACTTGCTCCAACGGTAACACCATGAGATTTTGAAGCACTATTTTCTAGATGGCTAGCACTCTCTTCTTCTTCCCCCTCATGCTCTTCGTGCTCCTCTTCTTCTTCAAAAGCATGAGCATCGAAATCACCTGGTAATTTATAATTGCCAGCATCACGCCAGAAACCATCTAAATGAACAGCAAAGTTGTCGCTACCTGTTTGCAATGCTAATGAAGCCTGCTCTTCATCAGAAGCGTCGTTATATTGTAACAACCAGTCAGCCATTGTTTCTGCTGATGTTGGTACTCGGTTATCAACCACATTCACTACGCCACCAATAGCACCACTGCCATAGAACAATGTTGAAGGACCACGTAAAACTTCAATTTGAGTCGCCGTACTTGTTTCTGCTGATATGGCATGGTCTGCACCAACACGTGAAGCATCACCAGCATCTAAGCCATTTTGAGTAATTAATACTCGTGGCCCATCTAAACCGCGAATTATTGGGCTACTCGTTACCGAGCCATAAAAGTTTGAATGTACACCCACTTCATTTTTTAACGTTTCACCTAAAGTTGATGCTTGCTTAAGCTTTAAATCATCTCCAGAAAGTACATTAACTGGCAGTGCTGATTCAATAGTAGATGAATGCAACGGCGTTGAATAAACATCTAACACTTCCATTACTGATGGCGTCAGTTTTATGGTTACATTATCCACATCACTTTGTGTGACGGTAATATGTTCGCTATTGTGGGCGAAGTTTTTTGCACTAATGTGTAATTCGATCTTGCCTGCATCAAGTGCGGTAAAAGAAAAGTGACCTGAACTGTCAGTGATTACTTCACGGTCTGTACCGTTAATTTTAACTTTGGCAAAACCTACCGCTTCATTTTTATGATCAACAACTTTACCTGAAATGGTTTGCGCCATAGTCAACGGTGAATAACTGGCAGCAGTAACAGACAAGCATATTGCACTGGCAATAGACATTTTTTTAAAAAACATAAACTTAAATATTCCAATAATAATAAATACAAGGTTCGTCAAAATCTCTAAATAAAGAAATAGATAATGTCGAACAGGATAAGAAGAATAATTAAATTACTGGCGGTGCTCTTAAGGGCGGTTGAACAAAGTTACTTACTTTAAAAGCTGTTACAGCACCTTTGTTAATAGCAAGAGAATAACGGCTGACAGCAAGAGGCTGAATGTCTGGAAACTCAGGGGGGGTATCAATATTATGATGGCAAATATGACATTCTTGTTCAACAATATCACTATCTACAGCTAAATGCTGAGCATGAGCAAGGCTGGACGTTAAAAAAAACAACAAAAAAACCATGAGTGCAAGCGCATTCATGGTTGTGATGTTTTTTACGTCATTTTCGCTTTTTACAGCACGAGCTTGATAAATCGATGTCATCATATTTGTGATAATATAACATCACTCTAACATCTACAAGTTGTTTATCTACACTCGCTATAATTCAAAATAATCGCTAAAGACTTTATAAAGCTCAGTGCCTTGATTGACGCTGGCTGAAGCAAAATGAAGTATTGGTAGTACTTGTCGATCCAAACAAACATGATGTAATGGATCGCCATCCCCATAATTGTCCATGCGCAAAATACGTGCTAAAGGCTTTCCTGCTGGTAATGGCTCACCAAATTCAGCTAAGTAATCCACCATTCCCCCCATTGGGGCATAAAGTGCTTTGTAATCTTTTAAATAACAAGCATAACGAGTGATATTTTGTGGCGTAAAACCTTCTTCTTGCTTTGCAATCACGCCCTTATACTGCAAATAGCTTAAAATACCCAAGGCGTCTTGATGCGCTACTGCTAGGTCAATTTGTTCTTGCGAGCCAAGCTCAACAGTAAAGCTTTCTTTAGCAAAAATCCCCTCACCCATAACAAAGTTTCTACCTAACTTTTTATAAGCTTGCTGTAACCGCCACCAAGGACAAAATGTCGCTTCATCCATTGCGCCATCAAAATCATCGGGAATTAAAATGGTATGGGGAATATCAAAAAAGCTCGCACTCGCTTGCGCATATTCTGGGCAATACAAGTGTTTACTAGAAATAGGGCCGGTATGTAAATCAAGCACTAAATCTGATTGGTGTGCCATGCGCTGAAGCTGATAAGCAATGCACTGACCTGTAGTTAAGCCCCAAATATTATGGTCTAATTTGTCTTCGATTTGAGCTAACAGCAGGTGTTGAAATCTTTGTTGAATATCCTCTTCATGAGCATCAATATTTTGCTGAGCAAAAGGTGCTACAGCGCTTTCATCAAAGTGATACATACGGTTCCAGTTAACACCCGTAATTGGATCAAATCTGCCTAAGGTGTACTCACCATTTTTATGGTTACAAGCAACAGGGTTAGCATAGGGTACTAGGGTGATATTTGCTTGAATATCACAGTTTTTCAATAATTCAAGTAATTGAAAAATAACCGCATTACCCTGAACTTCAGCACCGTGCATATTAGCCTGAATATAAACACTCGGGGCTTTATTTAATGTCGTACTTTGTTGGCACTTATAGGTATAAACAGGCACAGTTAATTTGGCGCCACTGGCCATCTCGCCAACATGCATGACTTGCTTATCAAAGGTATTCATATTTGTTCTCATATCTTAATAAAAATATTACAGTCTAGGCTAAATAATGGCTAGCAGGTTGTGCCGCTCTTACTTCAAGCAGTTCATCATCTTGAAAAACGTATTCTGCTGCCAATTGATGACAGAGAAAAAACGGCATACTTTCGGTAAAACCGTAAGCGCCACAATAACCAAACACTAACTTATCACCCACTTCAATATCATCGGGTAAGGGTAAATGTCCTAATTTATCCATACTTGTGCATAAAGGTCCGTGAATATCAAAGTGTTGTGTTTGGGCATTTGAATTGCGTAACAAGGTCACAGGAAAAGGCTGATCTGTAATCGCAGGACGAATGATATGATTAATACCTGCAGCGAGTACTAACTGCTCTTGATCATAGTTCATTTTTCTATCAACTACGGGCACAACATAATAACCACATTCTGCAACAGCAAACCTGCCTAGCTCAAGCCATAACTCTTCCACGCCAGCTTGCGCTTTTATATCAGCTAAATCAGTAATAATTTGCTGCCATGATAGACAATTACCGTCACCTAAATAATCAATACCTAAACCACCACCTAAGTCTAGAATTTTGAGTTCCATGCCAATATTGGTTGCAAGGCTGGTTAATGGCTGAACCATTTGTCCCCAGAGCGAATACATTTTCTCATTACTGAGCATGTTGCCCCATTGAAAAATATGTAAACCACAAATATCTAAATTGGGATAATCACTAACACGAACACCTTGCCATTCTTGTACCGATAAGCCAAAAGGCGTTAGGCTGTTGCCACCAAGAGGATTTTTCTCGCCTTCAGGCCACTGCAATTGCACGCGCAATAACACGGTAGGTTTGACATTAGTTCCTAACTCCATTACCACCTGATTTAACCAATTCAGTTGATTCAAACTTTCAACGACAAAGGTTTGCACGCCTTGCTCTACAAAAGAGCGCAGTTGCTTTATTGATTTGGCCGGACCGGTATTAAGCACTCTATCAGGGCTAATACCTTGCGCTAATACTTGAGCAAGCTCACCCGAGCTGGCCACATCAAAATTAAAACCTTCACTATCAAGTGCTTGAATGATTTTTGATAGCGGATTGGCTTTCACCGCAAACCAAAGTTTGATGACATCTTGCTGTTGCAATTGCGTTAAGTGCGTTTTTAATGCATCAAGCTGATAAACAAAATAGCCTTGCTCATCATCACCCGACTCATGGGCAAGTAAAGCATTCTCAATACGGTTATCAAACCAAGTGGGTTTTGTGGTCATTTCAATTGTCTCAGTTATCTCAATACAGATTCTAGTTCTAAGGAAGCGTCACTTTGTTCATCACGGTATTTGACAATAAGTGCACAAGCCATATTCAAACCTTGTGCTTGTGCCCACTCTCCTCTAACTGGACGAGTACCCGGAACAACTACGGCACGCTCGGGAATTTCAGCACCTCTTTCACGCATTTCTTGATTAACACAATCGTAAACTGGCACTGACTTAGACAAAGAGACGCCCGGTGCTAATACCGCACCCTTTTTAATAACTATACCTTCAACTACAACAACACCTGCACCTAAAAAGGCATCATCTTCAACAATTACAGGGCTAGCACCAACGGGTTCTAAGACACCACCAAGTTGTACCGCCGCAGAAACATGAACATTTCTGCCTACTTGTGCACATGAGCCAATGAGTGCATGGCTATCAACCATGGTGCCGCTGTCTACATACGCGCCAACATTGATATAAGCAGGAGGCATAATAATGACACCTTCAGCAACATAAGCACCAGCACGCACTGATGAGCCACCCGGTACTAAACGTACGCCTTCTTCTGGCGTGAATTGGCGAGCAGGTAAGTTGTCTTTATCAACAAAGCCCTGATAATTATCACCAAAGCTAATATTCTGTCCTGCTTTAAAAGCCGCTAATATGCCTTGTTTTACTTCAACATTAGCTTGCCAGTTACCATTTTCATCTTGGTTTGCCGCACGTAGTGCACCGCTTTCTAACTGTGCTAATACCTCTTGCCAGTTCATGCTATATTCCTATTTTCAGTTGTATTTAAAAAAGAAGTTTGACTAGTTTGTGCTAGCCATTGATTAATTTGTTCATCAAAAGCCAATAGCTCACTGCTATCGGTTAATTCAAGGTGAGTTAAAGGTGCTCTCAATACCGCTTTATTGATATTGCCCTGCTGCTGCATTAACACTTTTATCGGGATAGGGTTTGCGACACAAAAAAGGGCTTCGACAGCATTATGCCAAAGCGGAAATAGACCTTGGGTTTGCTCAGCCAAGCAAAGTTCGACATAGTTTTTTGTTGCTTTAGGCCAAGCATTAGCACAAACCGAAACCAAGCCCTTAGCTCCTGCTGGTACGAGGTATGGCAGCATGGCATCTTCGCCACTATATAAATCAATGTTTGGACAATATTTCCTATAGTTGAGGAACTTATTGAGATCACCACTGGCCTCTTTCATTGCCCAACAATTTGGATGATCTTGCAAATTTTGCACAGTGGCAATGGGAATTTCTACGCCGCTACGCGAAGGCACGTTATAAAGCATGCAAGGGAAGTTTGCTGTATCTAGTAAGGCTTTAAACCATTGTGTTTGACCAACCACACCAGGCTTTGCATAAAGTGGTGTGCCAAGTAGGTAGCTATCAATATCAAGGTTGTTGCAACGCTCTACCCAGCGAATTTGCTCGGGTAAGTTATATCCGCCGACGGCAACCATTAACGGGGCATTTAGTTTCAAGTTACTGACAAACTCAACAATGCTGTATTGCTCATCGCTATTAAGTGCTAAGCCTTCACCAGTACTACCAAGCAATAATATACCATTGCCCGATTCTGCTTGTGCTCTCGCTATGGCTTTCAGACTTGCAAAGTCTATCTGATCATTATCAAGAAACGGGGTAACTAACGCAGTCCACAAAGGATAAGCGTTAATACCTTCGGCATCAGTGCTAATTTGGGTGGTATTAAAAGATGTTTTTAGATTCATCGCTCTCGAACTCGTTTTTCTGTATTAAACAGATTCGTTCGGAGAACTTATAGGCATTCACTCAGAGCCAAAAAACATATTAATGTTGCTGGCTTTTGCAAAGGCCAGAAGCTCTCCACTCAATTATTAATTTAGGTGAGTAAATTAATAACAGTGACAGTTGTCGGGATTCAGCCCTCAAACCTTTGTTTTATTCAGCAAACAAAGATAAACAACCGACAAACACTTCATCAAAAAAGTATTTATCTCGGCGTTAATCCCCCTCATTACTATTAACAGAGTTTGATCTCTGTGTGATCTTCTCTTTTTAGGGAAAAAATCACAATAATAACTACCTGGTTAACGCTCCTCTTCTGGCCCCTTTAGAGCCTCACGATGTAAAAAATCACAAGACTAGAATTAGGGACGAGGTTATTTAAGCATTTTTCAGGTTTTTTTGTCAATGTTGAAAAATACTAATTGTCCATTAAACCGTGAGTAAAGTAGAATAGTATCTTCTATCATATTCAAAGTTATCCTTTTATGTCCGTGTCAAACGTAAGCCAAGTATTATTGCGTAATAGTGAATTACTCATAGCTAAATCACCGCTATTTGTTAATTTGACAGCAGACGGTTTTATTGAGCAGTATTTATTGGGTAACCCTAACGCTAAAATCAGTTGTTATAACACCAATTACATTAACCACCTTGCTATTAAAAATAAGCATGATGGTAAAGTAGTAACCAGCTTTACCAGTGAATATACGAGTAATCACAAACATGACTTAGTGATTATCAATTTTCCTAAAAGCAAAGACGAACTTGCCTTTACTTTTGCAATGATAGCCCCCCACTTACTTAGCGAAGCTAAAGTTATTTTAGTCGGAGAAAAAAAAGGCGGTGTTCAATCTAGCCCTAAGTTAAGTCAGCACTTTCTTGCTAACTGCCAGAAAATAGATGCTGCACGGCATTGTTTACTCTTTGCAGGACTCGTTAAAGAAGAGTCAATTAACAAAGGTTTCAACATCAATGACTGGTTTAAAAAGTACCAACTTAATGTTGGCAATATGACAGTTACTATTGCTTCTTTGCCTGGAGTGTTCAGCCAAAAGAAATTAGATGTCGGTACCGCTTTATTGCTGAAAAACCTACCCGAGACAATGCAAGGTGATATCTTGGATTTTGGCTGTGGCGCAGGTGTTATCAGTTGTATTATCGGCAAGAAGTTTCCCGATACACGGCTTTCATTGCTTGATGTTAGTGCCTTAGCATTAACTTCCGCCAAAGAAACACTTAGGTTAAACGGTTTAGCGGGTAATGTTTTTGCTTCAAATAGCCTGTCAGAAGTAAGCGGAAAGTTTAAGCATATAGTCTCTAATCCGCCATTTCATCAAGGCACTAAAACACACTATCAGGCAACGGAAGATTTTTTACGTGGCATAAAGAAACATATACACAAAGGTGGTGATATCACAATCGTCGCCAATAGTTTTTTACAGTACCTACCGATAATGGAACAATACATAGGTATAACAACAACTTTGACTAAAGCACAAGGGTTTAATATTTACTTTAGTCCTCAAAAATAATTATTTTCTTTATTTACTCTCAGTAACTTGAAATATTTATTTTTTTCTACGATTGTAAAGTTATGAATTCAAAAAATAAGATTACCTCTAGCCGTCGGTTGTTACTTACCAGCATATTAAGTGCCACTATTGTGTTTTTTTTACTTGCACTAGTGGGCAACACTCTTTTAACCATAAAGCGGGAGAAGTCACAACTAGAGCAAAATACTATTGCTTGGGCTACGACCCTAGCACGGGCAAGTGCTCAACATTTACAACTCCCCAAAAAAGCCGAACCGCAAGTACTAAAAGATAAGCTGAGCCAATTAATAACTACGCCAGCTATTAACTATATTTATATTTACACTAGTAAAGATAATGAGCCGACACAGTTTTACACTGGCTTTAGAAAAAGTGATTACTCTCCTACTATTCCAAACAAAAAAATAGATGAAATAGATAAGTTAACTACCTTTAGATATCAAAAAAACTATTTAGAGATTATTGTTAAAATAGAGAAAAACCAACAGCTTTATGGGTACCTATATATTCAGACAAGCTTACAAGAGGTTTCTGAATATGTTAATAAAATGATTTTTATCGCCTTATTCTTTTTCTTGTCAGCTATTGTTGTCTTTACTTTTTTAGCATTAAATATTCACAGAAAGCTCAATCAACCCATCATAGAGCTTACGGACTCAATTCAACAAATATCACAAAGCAAAGATTTCAGTCGTCGGTTAGCTCACCTTTCGCTACGTGAACTTGATATTTTATCGCAAAACATCAATATATTGCTCAATAGAGCACAACAAAGCATGTCCATCCAAGAGGATATTTATCAACAAGCATTATCAAAAAATGAGAGTTTAACTGAAAAAGTAAACGCTAGAACAGATGCTTTAAAAGAATCTAATCAAGAGCTACTTTCAACACTAGAAAAGCTACACCAATTTCAGGGGCAGTTAGTTGAGAATGAAAAGATGGCTTCACTAGGAGACATGGTTGCAGGCATTGCCCATGAGGTCAACACGCCAATAGGGTTAGGGGTTACAGCATCATCCTTTATGACCGATAATTTAAATGAAATAAAACAGGCATTTGAAGATAAAACTTTAAAATCGAGTCAATTAAAGAAGTTTTTAACTCAAGGGCAAGAAAACTTAGGCATTATTTACCGTAACCTTGAACGTGCGGCAAAACTCATCTCAAGCTTCAAGAAAGTAGCTGTAGATCAGTCTAGCGCAGAGCAACAGCAATTTAATGTCAAAGAGTTACTTGATGAAGTTATCTTAACGCTTAAGGCGAAACTTGATAAAGAACAGGTCAAAGTGACTCTAGAGTGTGAAGAAAGCCTCGTCGTAGAAAGTAAACCTGGACCTATTAATCAAATTCTTATCAACCTGATCCTAAATTCTATGACCCATGGTTTTGAGCATAAAATTGGTGGCCACATTAGCATTTCGATAATGTACTTAAGTGAGCAATTACTTATTACTTATCAAGATGATGGCAGTGGTATTGATGAGAATATCAAAGCAAAAGTATTTGAACCTTTCACAACGACTAAGCGTGGCAGTGGTGGCAGTGGTTTAGGCTTGCATTTAGTCTATAACCTAGTAAACCAAGCACTTAATGGTCATATTGATTTTAAATCAGATAAAGAACAAGGCACTACATTTGAAATAACAGTGCCGGTTAAATTAATTTCGGATAAATAACAATGCTTTATTAGCGTCTGTTGTTATTTCATATTGACTTAGTTAAAATAGTTAATTATATGTTAATTATTACCTCGATAGTGCATAAGGCATAGGCAGCAAAAAAATATGGAAAATTATCAAATTCTTATTGTTGAAGATGAAGATGTAACTCGCTTTAATTTGCGTAATTTGTTTGAAGCCGAAGGCTATCAGGTTTTTGAAGCTGTTGACGGGGAAAGCATGGCTTCAATGCTTAACCAGCAAGCCATTAACTTAGTCATTATGGATATCAATTTACCAGGTAAAAATGGTTTATTGCTTGGTAGAGAACTAGCAAGTAACAAAAACTTAGGGTTAATATTCCTTACGGGTCGCGATAGTGATATTGATAAAATCTTAGGATTAGAAATTGGTGCCGATGATTACCTCACCAAACCATTCAATCCTAGAGAGCTCACCATTAGGGCACGCAACATTCTTAACCGCATTACTCACTCGAGCGCGGAAGATAGTACAGATCAAGCGATGATATCTTTTAATCAATGGACATTAAATGGTAACTCTCGTGAAATGACTAGCCCTAGCGGTAACATTATTGCTATACCTCGCGGTGAATATAGAGCATTACGCCTGTTAATTAAAAATATCGGTAGAATAGTTTCTAGACAAGAGTTAATTAAAGAGATGACTGGTCGAGATTTACGCAGCAATGACAGAACGGTAGATGTGACTATCAGAAGACTACGTAAACATTTTGAATCAGAAGCTAACACACCCGAACTCATTAACACTATTCATGGTGAGGGTTATCGTTTTGTAGGAAAAGTGGATTAATCGCTTTATCTAAAGGTAACTAAAGGCTTTTTAACCAATCCTGAAAATCAACAATGGCCTGTTGATTATGTTCAATAAGCTCAGCTAACAGCTGAGCTTTTTTAGTTGCGCCTTCTGTAGATTTTTCCATAGCAACTAAGCGTCCGTGTAATGCTTTCAAACCGACACTGCCTACAGCACCCTTCATTTTATGACAATGCTCTTGCCATTGCTGCTTACTGTCGTTTCCTAACGCGGCTTCTATATCATTTAAATATATAGCCGACTGTTGACAATATAATGTAAACATTTGCTCAACAACATTTCTACCTAAGGTTTCAACATAACCATTAAGAAGCTCACTATCTAGTGCTGGTAATTCATTTGTAGTGCTCACAAAACAGCCCCATTAATACTTTAAATTTTAAGTAGTCTACCAACAATTGTTTCCACGACCAAGACTAATAAAGCAACTTACTAAACTCGCTTTCATTTTATTTTACAATCGCAAACAATCACTTTTTGAAATACTTGCTGTATTGAGAACTTATGCCTCAAATACATTACTAACACCTCGGTTTATATGAATTTTTAGCATTCAACACGCCCTCTATAACATTTTCTCATAACAATAATGATTAATATTAAAAAATAAGATAGAATACGCGGCCTTGAATTTACTTGTTGTGTGATTACTTAGCTATCATCCCACAACCTTTGATAAGTCTATAGCTTAAGCGGAGTTCTAATGTCCACATCAATGCCTGATATTGCCAATCATACAACAGCCCAAACTGAAGGAACACTTGACTGGGTAGGTATGAGTAATATTGAAATGCCTGTCATGGTTGCCTCAAAAGGCGAGAGTGAGCGTATGGTTTCAGCTCACGTAGATGCATTTGTTAATTTAAAAGAAGCACAAGCCAAGGGCATTCACATGTCACGCCTTTATTTGCTTTTAGATGAATTATCAACCAGTAATGTTTTAAACTATCAAAGTTTAGTCACTTTACTTGACGGCTTTATTAGTAGCCATGCAGATTTAAGCGATCAAGCAAAAGTTGTTTTTAGCTTTGAGTACCACCTACGCAGAAAATCCTTAGTAAGTGGTAAAGAAGGCTGGAAAGCCTACCCTATAACATTAACTGGGCACTTTAACCAAGGCAAACTTTCCATAGAAATGGCCATGGATGTACGTTACTCATCAACCTGCCCTTGTTCTGCAGCATTAGCTAGACAATTAATTCAAAAAGCATTCCAGCAAAAATTTTCTGAAGGTGATTTGAATTTAGATACTGTGCATGAGTGGCTTGGCACCACCGAAGGTATTGTAGCAACACCACATTCGCAACGTTCTGTTGCTGAAGTAAAAGTTAAGTTAAATAACAATGTCAGCGATTTCCCAATAACCGACTTGGTTGACTTAATTGAAGACTCACTACAAACACCAGTGCAAGCTGCGGTTAAACGTGAAGATGAGCAAGAGTTTGCTCGACTTAATGGCCAAAACCTTATGTTCTGTGAAGATGCTGCTCGTCGTTTGCAATACAGCATGAACCAAGCACAAGAATTTGATGATTTTTGGTTGAAGATAAATCACCTTGAATCTTTACATGCTCATGATGCTGTCAGTGTAACGACAAAAGGCATTAGCGGTGGTTATCAACCATAGCGTGATAAAATAAGCTTGCTGTAATGCAAACTGTAACTATTTAAAATGGAAGCCTCTACTAACTGTAGGGGCTTTTTTTTGTCTTTTAATTCTTCATCTTAACAATAATCTTTTAAAAATTTTTCTAAGCTATAAGACTTTAATCTTCCACCAAGTGAAAACTATGATCACTTTGCCTAAAACAAGCTAAAAACTCACGTAAAGTTAACAACAAACCCGAAACAAACCTAACAAAATCAGAGCATAAGCTCTATTAATTATACAAATAAGGCAGACATTAAATAACTAAAAAAAATAGCTGTAGCGGGAAGAAACAAAAAACAAAAACCAAATAAACCTAAACAAAACAACATACTAAAAAAACAGCCTTAGTAACAAAGTTAATTAAGAACAATTCTTAACAAGAACACAGACAACAATACATATTCAAATAAAATGCATATAAATTCATAAAACTATTGACTCAAGGCAGTTTTAACGGTAATTTTGCCGGCCGCTTAAAATGATGTTTTACCTCATTGATATTGAGTTTTCTCAATATTCAAAAAATGTTAAGCGCTAATACTCAATAAACTTTTAAATCACGGCTGAGGGAGCAGCAGCGAAAACATTGAGCATTGAAGGTATGTAGCTTAAATAGCTAATAAAAATAATTTGATGATATAGGAATAAACAATGAATGATATGAGCAAAAAATCCCAAGGTCTTTATCGTGCTGAGTTTGAGCACGACAGTTGTGGAATAGGTTTTGTCGCCAACCTCAAGGGTAAAAAATCTCACGATATTATTGAAAACGCACTCACCATGTTGACCTGTATGGAGCACCGTGGTGGCACTGGCTTTGATGTCAAAAGCGGTGACGGTGCAGGTATTCTTATTCAAATTCCCCATGACTTTTTAAGTCAAGAAACTGCTAGTTTAGGTTTTAGCTTACCAAATGTTGGTGAATACGGTGTTGGCATGATCTTCTTTCCGCAAGATGAAGACCAAGGCGAAGCCTGTCGCGAAATTTTAAATCAAAACATCAATGAGCTAGGCTTAACCTTACTGGGCTATCGAAAAGTGCCTGGTGATAAGTCAATGCTAGGTGCTGCCTCTTATGAAACAGAGCCTAATATTGAACAAGTATTTATTGCAAAGCCGGCTAAGCTGTCAGCACAAGCATTTGAGCGTAAATTATTTGTGTTGCGTAAATATACTTCACACACCATTAACGCCACCATAGCTAAAGAGCGTGATGAGTTTTATGTTGCCTCAATGTCATCAACAAAAATAGTCTATAAAGGACAATTTACTACCGAGCAAGTACGTCAATATTACCTTGATCTACAAGACGAGCGTACAATCTCTGGCATGGCAATGTTCCATTCTCGTTTCTCAACCAACACTTTCCCAGCTTGGCGTCGTGCTCAACCTTTCCGTTATATTGCTCACAATGGTGAAATAAACACGGTTCGCGGCAATATTAACTGGATGAATGCCCGTGAAGCTTTATTTAGCTCAGTAAACTTCAGCGATGCTGAGTTGAAAATGTTAAACCCTGTTTGTAATAACGATAACTCAGATTCTGCCAACCTTGATATGGCTATTGAATTACTAGTGCTAAGTGGACGCCCGTTAGCTCAAGTCATGATGATGATGGTACCTGAAGCGTGGCAAACACAAGCTGATATGGACGAAACTAAACGTGCCTTCTATGAGTACTACGCTTGTGTTATGGAACCGTGGGATGGTCCTGCATCTTTATCATTCACTGACGGCAACACTATTGGCGCGACCCTAGATCGTAATGGTTTACGCCCTTCTCGTTATTTATTAACAGAAGACGGTACTTTAGTCATGGGCTCTGAAACAGGCACCTTATGTGTCGATCAGTCAACTGTAGTTGAAAAAGGTCGTCTACAACCGGGGAAAATATTTATTGCCGATTTAGAGCAAGGCCGCATCATCAGTGATGATGAAGTTAAGCAACAAGTGAGCTCTGCTCAACCTTATGGTAAATGGGTAGAAGAAAACAAAATAGTTTTAGATGAACTAGCTGTACCTACTACGTCTATTGCCCAACCCCCATTGGCAGAGTTGCGTAAAATGCAAAAAGCCTTTGGTTATACTAATGAAGATCTTAATTTAGTACTGGCTGGTATGGTTGGCACTTCAAAAGAACCACTTGGCGCCATGGGCACCGACACACCGCTAGCCGTGTTATCTGATAGACCACAACAGTTATCACACTACTTCAAACAATTGTTTGCCCAAGTAACCAATCCGCCAATAGATCCAATTCGAGAAGAGTTGGTGATGTCGTTGCGAGGTTATGTCGGTAAGTCCCTTAACTTGCTTGAAGAAACTGCCGCTCACTGTCATAAAGTTGAGATAGAACAACCAGTTTTAACCAATGAGCAGTTACGCAAATTACAGCATATTGACCACGACCATTTACAATCAAAAACTATCAACATTACCTTTAAAGCAACGGGTCAGGATGGCGAACTTAAGCGAGCACTTGACCGCATTTGTTTATACGCCAAAAATGCCATTGAAGATGGTTATGCACTACTTATATTAAGTGATCGTGATGTTGATAGTGACCATGTAGCGATTCCTTCTGTATTAGCTACTGCAGCAGTTCATCACTTTTTAATTCGTGAAAAACTTCGCTCACTTGCTGATATTATTCTAGAATCTGCTGATGTCCGCGAAACTCATCATTTTGCCACAGTTATAGGCTACGGTGCAGCTGCAGTTAACCCATACTTAGCGCTAGAAAGTATGTTTGCTCTACGCAATGATGGCGTACTTGATAGTACATTAACCGATGACCAAGTTGTCGAGAAATACACCAAAGCAGTGGGCAGTGGTTTACTAAAAACTTTTTCTAAAATGGGCATTTCAACATTACAGTCTTATCTGGGGGCGCAAATATTCGAAGCCTTAGGTATTAACTCTGATGTTATCGAACAATATTTCACAGGCACTGTTAGCCGTATCGAAGGTTTAAGTCTAGATCAAATTGCTCAAGAAGCATTGCTACGCCATCGTGAAGGTTTCCCTGAAGAAAACCGCATTGCTATTGATAATTTACTACCTACAGGTGGAGAATATTCATGGCGTAATGATGGTGAGCGTCATTTATTTAGCCCAACAGTTATTCGCTTACTACAGCACTCAACGGCAAGTAATGACACGGCTCAGTTTAAACAATATGCTAAAACTGTTGATGATCAAAGCAAAGATGCCTTTACGCTACGTGGCTTGCTTGAACTAAGCAGCGACAGAGCTTCAATACCATTAAGTGAAGTTGAACCCGTTGAAAATATCTTTACCCGCTTTGCTTCTGGCGCCATGTCATTTGGCTCAATATCTTGGGAAGCACACACTACTTTAGCTATTGCCATGAACCGTATTGGTGGTAAAAGTAATAGTGGTGAAGGCGGTGAAGATCCTATTCGCTTTAAGCCTATGGAAAATGGCGACTCGATGAACTCAAGGATCAAGCAAGTTGCTTCAGGTCGTTTTGGTGTCACCAGTCATTACCTTGCCAATGCCGACGAGCTACAAATTAAGATGGCACAGGGTGCAAAACCTGGCGAAGGTGGTCAATTACCGGGTGATAAAGTTGATGCTTGGATCGGTAAAACCCGTGGTTCAACACCAGGCGTAGGTTTAATTTCACCACCACCGCACCATGATATTTACTCAATTGAAGATTTATCACAGTTAATATTTGACCTTAAAAATGCCAACCGTGATGCACGTATTAACGTTAAATTAGTATCAGAAGCGGGCGTTGGTACTATCGCCTCAGGTGTATCAAAAGCTTATGCTGATGTAGTACTGATTGCAGGTCATGATGGCGGCACAGGTGCATCACCACTTAGCTCAATTAAACATACTGGTTTACCTTGGGAGCTAGGCTTAGCTGAAACTCATCAAACCCTAGTACGTAATAAACTACGTAGTCGTATCACAGTACAAACCGATGGTCAGCTTAAAACACCACGCGATTTAGCTATTGCGACACTACTTGGCGCAGAAGAATACGGTATGGCAACCACCGCCTTAGTGGTTGAAGGCTGTATCATGATGCGTAAGTGTCATCTAAATACTTGTCCTGTGGGTATAGCAACACAAGATACAGAGTTACGTGATCGTTTTAACGGCCGCGCCGATGTACTCGTTAATTTCTTTACCATGATGGCCGAAGGTTTACGTGAAATCATGGCTGAGCTTGGTTTTAAAACTATTGATGAAATGGTTGGTCAAACGCAATGCTTAAAACCACGCAATAATATTGATCACTGGAAATATAGTGGTGTTGATTTAACCCCGTTATTACACAAAGAAGTAGGTGATGACAGCGAAACACTTTATCGTTCAATTGATCAAAAGCATTTAATACATGACATAGTCGACCGTAAGATGATTAAAGATGCACAAATTGCGCTTGATACACAGCAAAGTGTTGAACTTGAATATGATGTCATCAATACCGATCGAACAATTGGTGCCATGATTTCTAACGAAATCTCGAAAAAATACCAAGCTGAAGGTTTACCAGAAAATACTATCAAGGTGAAATTCAATGGCTCTGCCGGTCAAAGTTTTGGTTGTTTCTCAGCGAAAGGTTTACGCTTTGAACTTGAAGGCGATGCTAACGATTACTTTGGTAAAGGGCTTTCGGGTGCAAACCTTGTTGTTTATCCAAGCAAACAAGCCAAATTTGTACCGAGTGAAAATATTCTTATTGGTAACGTAGCCTTCTTTGGTGCCACTGATGGTACCGCTTTTATTCGCGGTATTGCCGGTGAACGTTTCTGTGTTCGTAACTCAGGCGCAACAGCCGTTGTTGAAGGTGTTGGCGATCATGGTTGTGAATACATGACTGGTGGTAAAGCAGTAATTTTAGGCGACACAGGTCGTAACTTCGCAGCCGGTATGTCGGGTGGTGTTGCTTACGTGCTTGATGTTAGCAACAACTTTGCCAGTAAGTGCAATATGGAAATGGTTGCACTGGAAACGATAGACACCGAAGTAGAAAGCCAAGAGTTAAAAGCATTAGTAGCTCAACATTTACAAGAAACAGGTTCTGATATTGCCAGAGAATTATTAACAGATTGGGACAACAACCTAAATCGCTTCATTAAAGTCATGCCAACAGATTACAAGCGTATGCAAGGCTATATGAATGACGTACGTAAAAGTGGCAAAGCAAAGTCAGAATATGACATTGCCGTTGAAGCTTTTGATATCCATTTAAACAACATCGCTAGCGCTAAAGCTTAAGCCATTAAGGAGCATAAATTATGGGAAACCCAACAGGATTTATCAACGTTAAACGTACCTTGCCAGCTGAGCGCCATCCAAGCGAGCGCTTAATTGACTGGCTTGAAGTATCACAAAAAATGCCACAAGAAGAGGTAGAGCAACAAGCATCCCGCTGTATGGATTGTGGCGTACCTTTTTGTCAATCGGCAAAGTCTGAATTTGCCCCGGTAGTCGCAGGTTGTCCAGTCAATAATGTCATTCCTGAGTGGAATGAATTGGTTTACAAAGGCCGTTGGAAAGATGCCGTTGATTTACTTCACAAAACCAATAACTTTCCAGAGTTTACTGGACGTGTCTGTCCTGCTCCTTGTGAAGGTGCTTGTGTACTTGGTATCAATGCCGATCCAGTAACCATTAAGTTACACGAAAAATCAATTATCGATCACGCCTTCAAAGAAGGCTGGGTTGTTGCTCAGCCACCCGCTACTCGTACGGGTAAAAACGTCGCCGTTGTTGGTTCAGGTCCAGCAGGTCTTGCAGCAGCTGCGCAATTAAATAAAGCTGGTCATATGGTTACTGTATATGAGCGCGCCGATCGCATTGGTGGCTTACTCATGTACGGCATTCCTAATATGAAGCTGCAAAAGGAATTAGTGCAACGTCGCATTGATATTCTTGCTGAAGAAGGAATTGTTTTTGTTACCAACACTGAAGTTGGTAAAGATATCAGTGCTGAACAGCTGGAAAATGACTTTGATGCGGTAGTACTTTGTATTGGCGCAACTGTACCTCGTGACTTACCTGTAGAAGGGCGCGAGCTTAATGGTGTTCATTTTGCCATGGACTTTCTTAAAGCTAATACCAAAAGCTTATTAGATAGCGAGCATCAAGACGGGCAGTACATAAATGCTAAGGGCAAAAATGTTGTCGTCATTGGTGGTGGTGATACTGGTACTGACTGTATCGGCACTTCATTACGTCATCAATGTAACAGCGCCATTCAACTAGAAATTATGCCGCGCCCACCTGAAGAACGTGGTGATGATAACCCTTGGCCACAATGGCCAAAACGCTTGCTAGTTGATTACGGTCAAAACGAAGCTATTGAAATTCAAGGACAAGATCCGCGTCAATATTTAGTAATGACTAAGAAAATTGAAAACGATGGTCAAGGCAATGTCAAGGCTGTTCATACTGTTGATATTACATGGCAACAAAATGAAAAGGGCCAAATGTTCCCGCAAGAAGTTGCTGGTAGTGAAAAAGTCATTCTTGCTGATATAGTTCTCATTGCTATGGGCTTTATGGGACCTGAAGGTGGACTTATTGAACAGTTTGGCCTTGAGCAAGATAACCGCTCTAACATTGCTGCTGAATATGATAATTTTGCCACCAGTAAGCACGGTGTCTTTGCCGCAGGTGATGGTCGTCGTGGTCAAAGTTTAATAGTTTGGGCAATTGATGAAGGTCGTCGCTGTGCACGTGAAGTAGATACTTTCTTAATGGGTAAAAGTTATTTACCTTAAGTTATTCTGCGCTTAAGTCTTGCTATTCTTAAGCCATTAACTGGCATACCATTAAGTTCTTTTCATTAAACCCAAAAGAACTTAATGGTTTTAATCACAAATTCACTCACCTAGGTGTTAAGCCACGGCCTTAATTGCTTAAAAAGCATGTTTAACACTTTCTTCAGTACAGCACCTCAACCTCAAGCCATAAACAGAATAAATACACAATATTCAAAAAACTAATAGCACATACGAAAATGTAATAAAATTTCAAATTCTAATACTTTAGTTTTAGATGAAAACATGAAGAATTAAAAAAACTAATAAAATCAATACTATTTTTTTTTATTGTTAATATCCCTCTTAAAAAAAACAGCAAAACATGTAAGCAAATTACGAGCAAATGCTCTATTTTGATTGACCTTTCCCCTGCAAATTAGTAATGTTAAGAATCCCCCTTGGCGCCAAACAGGATATTTATGCATTTTCTGCATGCCTTTATTCTTTTTTATTCTGTTAACCAAGTGGACGCTTTTATTAGGAGACAAAAATGCAACTTTATGATCACAGCGTTCAACGCGAAAATTGTGGCTTTGGCTTAATTGCCCATCAACAAGGTGAAACTAGTCATAAATTAATTAAGACCGCTATTTCAGCCCTTGATCGCATGCAACATCGTGGTGGTATTGCTGCTGATGGTAAAACAGGTGACGGTTGCGGCTTATTATTACAAAAGCCAGATAGCTTTTTCCGCGCGGTAGCCGAAGATAATGGCTGGAAATTAGGTAAAAAATATGCCGTTGGCATGATGTTTTTAAATCCAGACCCTGTTGTTGCTGCCCTATCAAAAAAGATAATGGAAGAAGAGTTAGCCAATGAAAGTTTAACGCTTGTTGGCTGGCGTGAAGTACCAATAGATACGGCAGTTTTAGGTGATGCGGCATTAAACAACATGCCAACTATTGAGCAAGTGTTTGTTGATGCACCTCCAGGTTGGCGTAATCGCGACCTAGAGCGCCGCTTATATATGGCTAGACGCCGCGCCGAAAAACGCATCACCGATGATGTTTTCTATGTTGCCAGTTTATCTTGTTTGGTTACCATCTATAAAGGCTTAATGATGCCAATAGATTTACCAAACTTTTATTTAGACTTAGCAGATATTCGCATGCAAAGTGCTATTTGTGTATTCCATCAGCGCTTTTCTACCAATACCTCACCACAATGGTATTTAGCACAACCATTCCGCTACCTAGCTCATAATGGTGAAATCAATACCATTAATGGTAACCGCCAATGGTCTCGCGCCCGTAGTTACCGCTTTAAATCACCATTATTACCAGACTTACAAGATGCAGCGCCATTTGTTGGGCAAACAGGTTCAGATTCATCATCACTAGACAACATGCTTGAGTTATTTTTAGCTGGCGGCATGGATTTATATCGCGCTATGCGTTTATTGATGCCACCTGCTTGGCAAAACAGTCCGTTAATGGATGATGAACTGCGCGCTTTTTATGAATTTAATTCTATGCATATGGAGCCTTGGGACGGCCCTGCGGGTGTTGTAATGACCAATGGTCGCCATGTTGCCTGTAACCTTGATAGAAATGGTCTACGCCCTGCCCGTTATGTTATCACTCGCAATGGTTTTATTACCTTAGCCTCAGAGGTTGGTATTTGGGATTACGGCGAAGATGAAGTCGTAGAAAAAGGACGTGTTGGTCCAGGTGAAATGCTTGCCCTTGATACCTACACAGGTAAATTATTTAGCTCTAGTGACATTGATAATGACTTAAAAGAACGTCACCCGTACCGTGAGTGGTTAAATAAAAATATTCGTCGCTTGGTACCATTTGACGAACTTGAAGCAAACCAAATTGGTGTACGAGTTTTTTCCGATGAGGAAATGAGCCAATACCATAAAATGTTTAATTATAGCTATGAAGAAATTCAGCAAGTGATTAAAACATTGGCAGAAAATGGACAAGAAGCTACAGGCTCTATGGGTGATGATACCCCTATGGCTGTGTTATCAAGCCAGCCACGTACCCTATATGATTACTTCCGCCAACAGTTTGCGCAAGTAACCAACCCGCCGATTGATCCACTACGTGAACGTTATGTCATGTCGTTAGGTACCTGTATCGGTCGCGAACATAATGTGTTCAACGAAACCTCAGGTCATGCCGATCGCATGTTATTCTCAACGCCAGTATTAATGTATACCGGTTTAAAACAGTTACGAGAATTAGATCCTGAGCATTACCGCTCTGATACCTTAACGCTAAACTACGACAGCGATGAAGGCCTTGAAGCCGCCATCACACGTTTATGTGATGAAGCAGAAGATTTAGTACGTAACAAAAGTACCGTTATTTTAGTGCTGTCTGATAGGCAAATTCACCCAGGATTATTAGTGATCCCAGCGGCAATGGCCGTGGGTGCAGTTCAAAAACGCTTGGTGGATGAGCAACTTCGTTGTGACTCGAATATTATCGTTGAAACGGCCTCGGTGAGAGATTCTCATCAATATGCCGTGTTACTTGGTTTAGGTGCTACAGCTATTTATCCATATTTAGCCTTTGAAACTATCGAACAGTTGGTTGAGCAAGGACAAATTAAGCTTAGTGCTCGCGACGCTATTGTTAATTACCGAGAAGGGATAAATAAAGGCTTATTAAAAATACTCTCTAAAATGGGTATTTCGACCATTGCTAGTTATCGCTGTGCAGGATTATTCGAAGTGATTGGCTTAAATGATGACATCATGGAGCTATGCTTTAGTGACTTACCAAGTCGTATTCAAGGGGCTGACTTTAACGATATTGAACAAGATAATATCAATCTTGCCCGTAAAGCCTTTTTACCACATCAAAAGATGCGTCACGGTGGCTTATTAAAATATGTTCACGGTGAAGAATATCACGCCTTTAACCCTGACGTAGTTAATTACTTACAACGTGCAGTGCAAACTGGCAACTACGATGACTATAAAAAGTTTGCCGATGAAGTAAATAATCGACCTTCGGCGATGCTTCGTGATCTATTAGCACTAAAAGATGACTGTCAAGCCATAGATCTTGCCAAAGTAGAAAGCGACAGCGAAATGTTCAAACGCTTTGATTCAGCAGCGATGTCAATTGGTGCTTTGAGTCCTGAAGCCCATGAAGCCTTAGCAATTGCCATGAACAGATTAGGTGGCTATTCAAACTCGGGCGAAGGTGGTGAAGACGAACGTCGCTTTGGTACAGTGAAAAATTCACGTATCAAGCAAATAGCTTCTGGCCGTTTTGGTGTTACTCCACATTACCTAGTCAATGCTGACGTGTTACAAATTAAAGTCGCACAAGGTGCGAAACCCGGTGAAGGTGGTCAATTACCTGGTGATAAAGTATCACCGTTGATCGCTAAGTTACGATACTCAGTACCGGGCGTAACGCTTATTTCGCCACCGCCACACCACGATATTTACTCCATCGAAGATTTAGCTCAGCTCATTTTTGACTTGAAACAGGTGAATCCAAAAGCGGTCATTTCAGTCAAGCTTGTGTCTGGCCCAGGTGTAGGCACTATCGCAGCGGGAGTTGCAAAAGCCTATGCTGATTTTATTACCATTTCAGGTTATGACGGCGGCACCGCGGCTAGCCCATTAACATCAGTAAAATATGCTGGTTGCCCATGGGAGCTAGGATTAGCTGAAGCACATCAAGCACTAGTTACTAATGGCTTACGTCATAAAGTACGTCTACAAGTAGACGGGGGTTTAAAAACCGGTGTTGATATTGTTAAAGCGGCCATTTTAGGTGCTGAAAGCTTTGGTTTTGGTACGGCGCCAATGGTGGCTTTAGGTTGTAAATTCTTGCGTATTTGTCACTTAAATAACTGTGCAACGGGTGTTGCAACCCAAGATCAAGTACTTCGTGATGAGTTTTTCAAAGGCCTACCGGATCAAGTAATGAACTACTTTAAGTTTATTGCCCATGATGTACGTGAGATCCTTGCTAGCTTAGGCGTTGAAAGCTTAACGGACATTATCGGTCGAGTGGATTTATTAACCCAAATTGACGGTATTAGTGCCAAACAGCAAAAATTAGATTTATCACCTATTATTGCGCCAGTAGTAGCCGCAGAGAATACCGCAGTACATCAAACGGAAGAAAATACTCCGTTTGATGATGGGCAATTAAATCAACAAATGGTCACAGCCTCTCAACATGCTGTGGCTCACAGTAGTGGTGGCGAGTTTAGATTTACCATTCAAAATACTGACCGCTCTGTAGGGGCGACATTATCAGGTGAAATTGCCAAGCATCACGGTGATCAAGGTATGGCTTCTTCGCCAATTACTATGCACTTATCTGGTACCGCTGGACAAAGTTTTGGTGTCTTCAATGCTGGAGGCTTAAACCTAATACTTACCGGTGATGCCAACGATTATGTTGGTAAAGGTATGACTGGCGGCATGATCACAGTTAAACCGCCAAGAGGTGTTGATTATCAAAGTCATAAAACCATGATTATGGGTAACACCTGCTTGTACGGTGCAACGGGTGGTAAGTTATATGCCTGTGGTCGAGCTGGTGAGCGCTTTGCTGTTCGTAACTCAGGTTGTCAAGCCGTAGTCGAGGGCGCTGGCGACCATGCTTGTGAATACATGACTGGCGGCATAGTAACAGTTATTGGCAGCATTGGGGTTAACTTTGGTGCAGGTATGACTGGTGGTTTTGCTTATGTGTTAGATGAGCGCGGTGACTTAGATGTACGCTTAAATAAAGAGTCTATCGAGATGTTAGACGTTGATGATTTAGCCATTCATCAAGAGCATTTACGTGGCATTATCAGTCAGCATTTTGATAACACTGGCAGCTTACGTGCACAAGAAATATTACAAGATTTCGATAAGTTTGCACCGTTATTCAAGCTAATCAAGCCCACAGCAACTGATGTGAAAACCTTATTAGGCCACCGCAGTCGCTCAAGCGCTGAATTACGCGTACAAGCACAATAATTAATTGATAAGGAATAAGAGAGCAATGAGTAAAAATGTTTATCAATTTATTGATGTAAAACGAATCGATCCGGCAAAAAAATCTATCGAAGAGCGTAAAATCAATTTCGTAGAAATTTACCAACCATTAAGTAACGAACAAAGCGCTGGACAAGCCGATCGCTGTTTAGAGTGTGGTAATCCTTATTGTGAATGGAAATGCCCTGTTCACAACTATATACCACAATGGCTAGAGTTAGTGACAGAAGGTCGTATTTTTGAAGCTGCCGATCTGTGTCATCAAACCAATAGTCTGCCAGAAATGTGTGGTCGAGTTTGTCCACAAGATAGGTTATGTGAATCTGCCTGTACGCTAAACGATGAGTTTGGTGCAGTCACTATTGGTAATATAGAAAAGCATATTACCGATACCGCTTTTTCTCAAGGTTGGAAACCGGACTTATCTAATGTGATTAAAACAGGCAAACGCGTTGCCGTTATTGGTGCGGGCCCTGCCGGCCTAGCATGTGCCGATGTATTAACCCGTAATGGTGTTGATGCCGTTGTGTACGACCGACATGCACAAATTGGTGGTTTGCTAACTTTTGGTATTCCGTCATTTAAACTAGAAAAGGATGTTATTCAAAAACGCCGTGAAATTTTTGAAGGCATGGGAATTGAATTTCGTTTAAATACCAATGTTGGTGTTGATATTTCTTTTGAAGACATTAGCAATGAGTTTGATGCCGTATTTTTAGCGCTTGGTACTTACAAAGACATGACCGGCGGTTTTGAAAATGAAGAAGCAAAAGGTGTTTATAATGCCTTAGACTTCTTGATTGGCAATACACAGAACGTAATGGGAATTACTGCTGAGCAATCGAAACAAGTAAAACCTTATGTCAGCTTTAATAACAAAAAAGTGGTGGTATTAGGCGGTGGTGATACTGCAATGGATTGTGTGCGTACTTCAATTCGCCAAGGCGCTACAGAAGTTACCTGTGCATATCGTCGTGACGAAGCCAATATGCCTGGCTCTCCTCGTGAAGTACAAAATGCGAAAGAAGAAGGCGTTAACTTTGCGTTTAACCTTCAACCACTTGATATTGCAGTAGATGGTAACGGTAAAGCAATTGGTGTTAAGTTTGTTAAAACCCAGTTAGGCGAGCCTGATGCTAATGGCCGACGCAATCCTGAGCCAATTGAAGATAGCGAATTTATCATGGAAGCAGATGCAGTAGTTATTGCCTTTGGCTTCTTGCCAAGCCCACCACAATGGATGCTTGATGCTGGTGTTGAGCTTGACTCTCGTGGTCGAGTACTAGCAAAAGATAATAGTGATTTCGCCTTACAAACCAGCAAACAAAATATTTTTGCTGGTGGCGATATGGTATTAGGCTCAGATCTGGTGGTTACCGCTATTGATCAAGGCCGTAAAGCGGCCATAGGGATTTTGGACTTCATCACTCAATAACTATTTTCTTATGGCTATATAGCCCTATTTAGTCGTCAAAAGTACGCATTAAGAATTATTAAAAAGTCGATATTGTTTATGCAATATCGACTTTTTTGTAGCTATTGATTAAATCAAACAAACACAACGACGGTAAATGTCCACAGTATCGCCGCTAAAGCAGCTGCATAGGTGGCGGGAACGATTTGTGATTTAACATGGTCTATCATGTCACAGCCTGTAGTCATCGAGCTTAAAATAGTGGTGTCTGATATGGGAGAACATTGATCGCCATAAACACTACCGTTTAATACGGTAGCAAAACATACCATCATAAATAGTTCTACATTTTCAATACCCGCATTCTGTGATATTGCCCAAGCTAACGGCATAGCCAGAGGAAAGGCGATCGCAAAGGTTCCCCAACTTGTTCCTGTTGAAAAAGCAATTAACATTGCCAATAGCTGTAGCACTACCGGCAACAACCAAAAGGGTAATTGCTGTGAAAGCAGTGATACTAAATATAACCCACCTCCCACTTGTTTGCTGATAGCACCAATAGTAACAGCTAAAATTAAAAGAACAGAAGCAAGTACAACACCTTTTAAGCCATTACCAAAACCATCAATCAAATCAACTAAAGCCATACCTTTGCCCAAGGCAATAAAAGCACTTAAAAGTAGTGCAATACCAAATGCCCAGTTGATTTTTGGTGTGCCTAAGAAAATATAAGTGCCAACAGCCATTGCGATTAAGCTAACTAAAGGTAAAATAAACTCTACTACGTGAGATTCATAACCTTTGGGCACCTGACAGGTTTGTAACTCTTTTGCGCTTAAAGGAGATGCGTCAGGGGCGTCTAACTCTCCTGTTTCTTTTGCTCTTTGATGAGCTGCTCTAATTCGCTTTCCTGAAAATTTAGTAATGTTTAAACTAAGCAATAAAGTACCTAGCACGGCAAAGATACCGTAAAAACTAAAAGGTACTGAAGCAAAGAAAAATGCTAGCCTATCGGCTTCTGTAGCTAGAAAAGCAACTCCCGGCACAAAGAGCAGTGCTTGAACATAAGCTGGCCAGGCATTAAAGGCAATAACAATGGCAATGGGTGAGGCGGTTGAGTCAACAATATAACTCATTTCTTCGTGACTAATTCCGGCTTTATCGGCTATCGGTCTGACTGTCGTTCCCACTAACACTGTGCTCATAGTGCCGCCCTGAAAGAACAGCACACCTAAAAGCCAAGTAACCAATTTTGCTGAGCGCTGCCCTTTGACAAAATGCTTGATCATATAGTCTGCAAAAGCCTGCGCTGCACCAGTTTTAGACCATACACCCAACAAGCCACCTAACAGCCAAAGGTAAAGTAACAATACTCCAGCGGTACTTACATTTGCCATGGAAGGAATGAGTATTTGATCAGTTAAATCATACTGCCCCATCATAAAAGCGCCAACAACAACTCCGCATAGCAAAGCGGTTAAGGGCTCACGAGTTAGTATAGATAAAAGTATAGTGACAAAGGCAGGCAATAATGACCACAAGCCATAATGGTACGCTTGCTCAACCCAAATAGGCTCTACAAAATAATTAACATACAAACCAGCCGTTATGCTAAAAACCAATAAAACGAGAGCGAGCTTGTTAGCTTTCAACATAATATATTCCTATCTTTTTGGGGTGAGTTAATTACTTGCGCTCATAAACACAAAAATCCAAATCATAGGCATTTTTTTCATCGGCAGCTCTAAACTCACTCTTAACTTTTTGCCAGCTACCATCGTTAAAATCAGGGAATTGGGTATCGCCGCCTATAGCCGCTTTAATATGGGTCACATACAAACGGGTCGCCGCAGATAAACAATGTTGATAAATAGCACCACCGCCAATCACCATAATTTCTGGTTCATCAGCCACTAACGCCAATGCTTGTTCAACGGATGTTACTGTATCCACTCCAGTCGCTGAGTAGTTAGTATCACGAGAAATAACGATATTTTGTCGTCCCGGTAATGGCCTGCCAATCGACTCATAAGTTTTTCTTCCCATGATAATAGGCTTACCTAATGTCACTTTTTTAAAATAAGCTAAATCAGCAGGCAGGTGCCATGGCATGTCATTATCTTTACCAATAATATTATTATCAGCCGTCGCAACTATCATAGAAAGTATGGTCATAGTGTTATGAGTGCTCGTTAATCAAATACAAAAAAGGCTATTCTATCCTGATTATTCATCAAGAAAAATAGCCTTTTGATTTTAATCGCATAAACAGAAAATGCTTATGTCTGTTGATATTAATACCAATCCGTATAAGAAAGTTATCTCTTAGCGAGAATTTAAAGGCTTCTAGGCAAGGTGTTGATTGAAGAGAATGATTATTCCCTTGTCGAAATCAAGAACGCAGCATATAAGCCTTTAAAACTCGCCCTTCGGGAACGTATGGGCACCATGATAACTGCATAATATTTGTTTGATGTAGAGTGACTATATCTACACAAATCTTATTTGTTCTAAGGTCGCCCATATCGTTCTAAGTGGTCACTTCTTTATGCGGAATGGTATAACGCTGTCGATATTTCAGCAATTAAGAATACTTTACTGAAATAGGAATAGATAATACTCTACTGCCTTGACGCTTCAGCCAAAAATAAATAGCAACAAAGCATAGCAGTGAAATAATAATGGCAATACTAGAAAATACCGGAGTAGCGAAAAAGTTACCTATTTGAAAGCATAAGGTTGCCATTAAGTAAGCCAAGACAAAACTCCATATGGCAGCAAAACCGGCCCATCGACTACCTACTTCATTTTTAATTGCGCCCATAGCCGCAACACATGGGGTATAAAGCAAAATAAAAAGTAGGTAACTAAATGCGCCAAGCTGGCCAACAAAAGCGGCTTGCATCAACTGGTAAGTGGTTAATTCGACCTCTTGCTCTTCTGCTACTACTTCTAAATTACTTAAATCACCTACTTTTATTCCTAGCGGATCATCGGGCTCTATGCCTAATAAATTCTCTTTAATGCTATCAATAGCTTCAGACCAACTATCACTTAGTGAGGGAGCACCTTCATCATCACCTGTTTGCGGTGAATATAAGCTATTAAAGGTAGCAACTAATACTTCTTTAGCAAAAATACCGGTAATAATGCCAACCCCTGCTTGCCAATTTTCTTCTTTAATTCCCATTGGCACCAATACTGGCATGACTACTTTAGCGCTTTGACTCAAAATAGATTGCTCACTGTCTTGGTGACCAAAACTGCCATCGGTACCAATAGAGTTAAAGAAGTTAAGTAAACAAACCACGATCACAATAGTTTTACCTGCCCCCGTAACAAAACTATAGGTGCGCTGCCATACTCTTTTAACAATAGCGCTAAGCTTAGGTACTTCATAACTAGGTAATTCCATTATATTTAATGAACTAGTACCTGATAACACAGTCTTCTTTAACAAAAATCCGGTAAAAATAGCGGCAGCGATACCAATTAAATACAGTAAAAACACTAAATTTTGACCATTATCAGGAAAGAATGCCGCAGCAAAAAGCGCATAAACAGGCAAACGAGCACCACAAGACATAAAAGGTGACATCATGACTGTGGTGATACGCTCACGTTCACTATCTAATACTCTAGCTGACATTACCGCAGGAACCGTACAACCAAAGCCGACAATAAGTGGAACAAAGGCTTTACCTGGTAGACCAATTTTTTGCATGACACTATCAACAACAAAAGCAGCACGTGCTAAATAGCCCGAGGTTTCAAGCAAAGTTAGGCCGATAAATAAACAAGCAATGACGGGAATAAATGTGGCTACTGTTTGAATACCTGAGCCAATACCTTCAATGATTGTTAAAACCCACACAGGTAAATCTAAAGGAGCTAAAAGGTGTAGCGGATAAGAAACAAAAACAGTGCCACTGAGAATGTCGAAGAAATCGATAAAAGCGCTTCCGACATTAATAGCAAACATGAAAAGCAAATACATCATGCCTAAAAATACAGGGATCCCCGTTAAAGGGTGCAACACGATATCATCTAGCTTATCACTAAAAGCTGCGCCTCCCTGACTGCCGACGCTGGCGCGATTTAATACATCACTAATATAATCTTGTTTTGCTTGAATACTAGTATTCTTCTCACTAAATTCTGTTTTTTTCGACTTTGTACAAATAGACAACTTAGGTAACTTAGTGAGTAGCTGTTGCTCAAAAACACTCAGTGCGTCTTTACTTTGCGCGCTCATAGCAAAAACAGGACAGCCTAATTCTTCGCTTAGTTTACCAGTATCAACTGATAACTCAGATTGCTTATCCACTTTATTAAGTAGCACTATCATAGGTACGCCCAACTCAAGTAACTGGGTCGTTAAATAAAGTTGACGTGATAATTGGTTAACATCAATAACATTGATCAGGCAATCTATATGATTTTGAGCAATAAACTGTTGAGTTATTGTTAAGTCTTGTCCTTGCTCTCCACGCTGAGTTAATGAGCTCAAGCCAGGTAAATCGGATAAAATAGCGGACTGACCACCAATAGTTATCGATGATTTTTTAGCCGCAACAGTTATCCCTGAGAAGTTCCCCACTTTTTGTTTATTGTCTGAAAGTAAATTAAATAACGTACTTTTACCTGAGTTAGCAAAACCAACTAAGGCAAAGTGTTTATTTTTTACAGAGGAAAAAAGTGAAGCGTCAACAGACGAGGAATTAGTATTACAACAACTCATAAAGGAAACTCATTTGAATAACTAATGACAGTTATACGTGGGCTACCTGGATTTGTGCAGCGATAGAGCGTTGGATACTGATTTTAGTGTTATGTAGTTTAAATGCTAACGGGCCCTTAAACGGAGCCTTGTGAGCAAGAGCCACCTCAGTACTTAATGAAAAGCCTTGCTCTAATAATTGCGCTGTTAATATTTCATCAAGCGGCAAAGCGCTAATTTTGGCAACTTGATTTTTGCTTAAATCCGCTAAGGTCATGATTACAATCCAGAAACTAATATTGATAAACATTCTTCAACTACTAACAATAAGCGCCAATAGTTAATGAGAATTACTATTGTTTACATTCTACACAAAGAATGTATTAGTTTCAATGAAAACAATTATTGTTAACACTATCTTTGATTGGGATCAATTTAGTCATTTATTACATAAAAAAATGGCCAAAAAAACCTGAAGAAAAGTATTGTTTTTCTTCAGGCTATTTATAAAAATGCTTATATTAAAATTTTAATGCTACTGTGGAGCATCACTACTATTACTATCAGCATCTTCACTTACTTTAGCAAGGCTAATTGGCTCCACAGCAACTTTATCTACACGTTGTAAACCGCGCGGTAGTTTATTACCTCTTCGGCCACGCTCTCCTCTATAGTGCTCGATATCTGAAGCTTTAAGGGTCAATTTTCGTTTTCCTGCATGTAAAGTTACCGCAGCCCCCTCTGGGACTATTGCCAATAAGGTCACATATTCTTCACGGGCTTTAGCTCTTGCAGAGGGAATATTAATAATTTTATTGCCCTTACCTTTGCTCAGTTCAGGTAGGTTTTTCACTGGAAATACCAACATGCGCCCTTCTGTGGTAATTGTTAAACAGCAATCACTGTCAAGCGACTCTATCGGTTGTGGTGTCATGACTTTTGAAGAGGCAGGTAAAGAGATCATTGCTTTACCATTTTTGTTGCGTGAAATCATATCGCTAAAGCGACTAACAAAACCATAGCCAGCATCACTGACTAATAAGTACTTGTCATCATCATTAGCCATAACACAGTGCACAAAGGTTTCACCCGCTGCTAAATTGAAACGCCCAGTAAGCGGCTCCCCCTGACTACGGGCAGAAGGTAATGTATGAGCATCTGTGGTAAAGGCTCTACCTGAAGAGTCAATAAAGGCAACGGGACGATTACTACGCCCTTTGGCACTGCATAAATAACTATCACCTGATTTATAATTCATTGCAGCGGCATCGATATCATGTCCCTTGGCACAACGTGCCCAACCTTTATCTGAAACTACAATAGTAACCGCTTCGCTTGGCACTAAGTCTTTTTGCGTTAACGCTTTTGCTTCACTACGTTCAACTAATTTTGAGCGGCGCTCATCACCATATTGCTCAGCAGCAGCCAAGATTTCTTTTTTCATCAGCGTGTTCATACGCGCTTTTGAGTTAAGGGTTTTTTCTAAGTATTCTCGCTCTTTATTTAACTCGTCTTGTTCAGCTCTAATTTTGATCTCTTCAAGCTTAGCAAGTTGACGTAATTTAATCTCTAAAATGGCGTTTGCTTGTATCTCTGACAACGCAAAACGAGACATTAACTCCGCTTTAGGCTCATCATAGTTACGGATAATCTCTATCACTTCGTCGATATTAAGATAAGCAACGAGTAAACCATCTAAAATATGTAAGCGTGCTAGTACTTTATCTAAGCGATATTGTAGACGGCGGCGTACAGTCTCTCGGCGGTACTCTAACCATTCCGTTAAGATTTCCCGTAAATTTTTCACTGCCGGCCTATTGTTTAGACCAATCATATTAATGTTTACGCGATAATTTTTTTCTAAATCAGTACTGGCAAACAGATGCTGCATCAGTTGTTCAATATCAACACGATTAGAGCGTGGTACAACGACAAGTCGCACAGGGTTTTCATGATCAGACTCATCACGTAAATCAACTACCATTGGCAATTTTTTCGCGGTCATTTGAGCCGCTATTTGTTCTAAAACTTTACCGCCAGAAGCTTGATGAGGTAATGCGGTAATCACCACTTCACCATGTTCCATCTCATAAACCGCACGCATTTTAATGCTGCCACGGCCAGTTTGATAAATTTTTTCTATATCAGCTTTAGGAGTAATAATTTCAGCATCTGTTGGGTAGTCAGGGCCTTTCACAAATTCTAATAAATCTGTTACTTCCGCTTTAGGCTGCTCAATAAGGTGTACACAAGCATCGGCAATTTCTCGCACATTATGGGGTGGAATATCAGTTGCCATACCAACCGCAATACCGGTAATGCCATTCAGAAGTATATGAGGTAAACGTGCTGGTAAGGTCTTTGGCTCTTTCATGGTGCCATCAAAATTAGGGATCCAATCTACGGTTCCTTGACCTAATTCGGCGAGTAAAACTTCACTAAAGCGTGACAAGCGAGATTCAGTATAACGCATGGCAGCAAAAGACTTAGGATCATCTGGAGCTCCCCAGTTTCCTTGACCATCAACTAACGGGTAACGATATGAAAATGGCTGTGCCATTAAGACCATAGCTTCATAACAGGCACTATCACCGTGAGGGTGAAATTTACCAAGTACGTCACCAACGGTACGAGCTGACTTTTTATATTTTGCAGCCGCAGACAAACCTAACTCTGACATGGCGTACACAATACGCCTTTGCACTGGCTTTAAACCATCACCAATATGGGGTAAAGCCCGATCCATAATGACGTACATGGAGTAATTTAAGTAGGCATCTTCGGTAAAGCGCCTTAACGGAACCTGCTCAACTCCGTCGGGACTATATTCGAGTACATCAGACATGAAATGGGTTTCCTAATTATGCTTGTGTGAGTTTAATACCAAATTGATAGTATTATTTACCGCCCAGAGGGAAGTAAAGCCCTTGAGACAAGGCATTGATTAAAGAGAATGGGTATTCCCTTGTCAATTTGGTTTTAACTCGCGAATTGTTTTTCTTATAAAATTATCACTACATGTGACAGCTTATCATTTTAAAAAAAAGAGCAAAAGTAACAAAGTATTAATTAGCCCGTCTTTCTTGATCTTCAGCAATAGTTGCATAATTTACCATTTGGTTTCGCCCTTGCATTTTAGCTCGATACATAGCTAAATCTGCGGCATGTAAAATATCATCAAAATCAGCATTAGTGTCATTGATGTTAGCGACACCAATACTTAAGGTAATTTTCTGATTGACGCCTAAATGGTGAAAACTATGCTGAGCGACCTTTTCAACGATACGAACGGCAATTGCTTTGGCTTTATCAATATCGGTGTTAGGAAGTAAGACAACAAACTCCTCTCCACCTAATCGAGCTAAGTAATCTCTATCTCGCATGGTTTCATTAACCAAATTGCTGATTTCGATTAGCACTAAATCTCCAACATGATGACCATAATTATCATTAACTTGTTTAAAATGATCTATGTCGAACAATAAAACACTTAAATCATAATCTTCCTCACTCGCTTTTTTCACTAAAGCAAGACCTTTCACAAAGAGTGAGGTGCGATTTAATACCCCTGTTAAACTATCTATTCGGCTCAGTAAAATTAACTTTTTTCTCACTCGATATTGACGCCAAAGCAGTAACACAAAAAATAAAAGACCACTGAAAATCAAAAAAAAGTTTCTTTGCAAACTTTCTTGTTGCTTCTTAACATCATTAAGCCGTAATTTTTTCAGTTTATTTTGATTATCTAATAATTCATTAACTTCTATTTTATGAGCTAATTCATGCTTTTTCGTCAGCATGGCAATGGTTTCATCGCGCTTATCATCACTGTAATCAATAAATTTATCTATATATGTTTTTTTCGCCTGGTAAGCTTTTTCAAATTTTTTAACAGCAACTAAACTGTCTGTTAAAACTTGATATAAGTCTGCAAAAATAGGTAAGTGCAATTGTTTGTCGTTTATTTTTTTACTTAACTCTTTCGCTTCTTCCAAAAGCTCAATAACTTGAAGGTGTTCATTGTTATGCTGTTTTACTTTTGCTTGTACAAGCAAAAATAAATACTGTTCTGCGATATTTGCTTGAGCAATACTATGCATATATTTAAAAACTTTTTTCTCTGCTTTTTCTGGTTCTTCATTGGATAAATCAAGCAAAGCAAGAATTTCTGGTTTTATTGCAAAATGAATTAAGTCGGTGCTTTTTTCACGTTCACCTTTTTGCGGTCTTTGTTCGCTAACCGACTCAAAAGCAAAGCCTTGGAAACTAACAATAAAAATAAAACAACAAAAAAGGCCAATACTGTAGTAACTTTTATTTATCATAAGCTGCTCACTCTATTCCTACCGAGTGACTTGGCCTGATATAACATACTGTCGGCATCATCTATCAACGTAAGTAAACTAATGTTTTCCTGATTTTTTATTGAAGAAGTGCAAGCGATGCCAATGCTTAATGTCATGGATAAAGTTTGCTTGGTAGGTACTTCAGTTTGCCAACTAAAATCGGCAACCGATATTCTTAACCGCTCAGCAATAATCAAGGCTTGTTCAAGAGAGGTATTAGGCAAAAATACCGTAAACTCTTCTCCCCCGTATCGACCAAAAACATCGGTTTTTCGCATCAAGTTCACGCCAAGTTTGGCAATATGTTGTAGTACCTTATCGCCAACTTCATGACCGAATTCATCATTTACTTTCTTAAAGTGGTCAACATCTATCATTAAAACACTAAAGTCTGCCTTTTTAAACTTAGCACGTTTCAAAAGCTGTAGGCCAAGTTTCATCAAGCTTCGACGATTAGCAATGCCTGTTAGCATATCTGTGCTAACTGCCTTATGCAACTTTCGTTGACCTTGAACCAACTTAGCCAACAGCCATGCAAAAGCTAGTGCCACCAAAGAAATAATAAGAACATGGTATTTTTGTCTCTTTTGTTGATTTTCAGCTTCAGTTAATTCTACTTCCTGTAACGATCGTCTGTTTTCTAATACCTTTTTATGTAAATCTGCTTGTTTTGCTTCTAGCGCTAACCTAGTTTCAGCTATTTTTTGAGTATGCTCTTTTTCAACGATTACTTTATTTAATGATAATCTTTGCTTTTGTAGTTGATATGCCTGCTGAAAATGCCCTAACTCAAAGTAAACTTTAGATTTCAAGTTAACAATACTGGTTTTAACATAGAGTTGTAACCTACCAAGCGACTGTTCCTTCGCTAGAATTTTCTCTATTTTTGCAATGCTCATCAAAGCTTCATCAAAGCGCTCAAGTTCAAATAATACAAATGCTTCATCCGTAGCAAATTGCAATTCAATACCATGGCGCTCGATAGCACTAACATATTGTTTAGCCATTAATAGGTATTGATAACTCGCTTCATGGTTAGGCGGTTCCTTTCTTAAATTAGCCCAAGATAAGCCAGAATATGTACTGTACATAATCTCATTTTGCTCAATAGCATGGGATTCCTTCAAAATAGTCTTAAAGGTTACAATAGCCTGCTCATACTCTTCACTACCTAAATATCCCATGCCAATATTTACTAGAGCATTTAATGATAACAATGTTTTATCTGCTTTTTTATAGTGCTGATAAGCTTGTTGATAGTAGTTCATTGCTTGCTCTCTACTACCTATATACGCATATAAAATACCTAGCTCGGAGTTTACAGAGCCCTTTAATTCTTCATCTGTTGTTTGCATGGCGATATTGTAAGCATCATTTAAAACAGTCAATGAATCCTCATAACGGTCGGTTAGATAGTAAATAGCGCCTATATTAATCAGTCCTTCAGCTATCAACTCTTTATCGTGAAAAGATTTAGATATTTCTAATCCGCTTTCATAATCTTGTGTTGCTGATTCAAAATCACCAGTGCTTTCATAAGCAAAGCCACGGCTATATAGTATTTCCGCTATCAGTATACTTGGACTAGAAAGCTCTTTTGTTAAGGACAAGCCTAAGTCAGCAGTTTGTTTAGCCAGAGTGTATTGCGCTTTTAAGAGGTAGATCTCAGCTAATAAGCTATGATAATTAATTTGTTGCTCTACAGATAATTGACTTAACTGATGCTGATAACGCATAAGCTGTTGCAAGGCTAAACCCGCATTACCATCAATTAGCTTCTCAATTTTTGCTACATCTAAATCAAATTTGGACAAGCCTGTTGCTTGTTCTGCAATGCTCATGCTAGAAAAAGTTAACAGTATGAATATTAGAAAAAATTTAGGGAGTAAGTGAATCAGCAAAAAACGCAACCTATTATTATTTTTATTACAAAGCTATAGCAGTATAAAGTGATTTTAGTCTAAAAGAAAAGCATCTATATCTTCATCAAGTTTAAAACGGTGCGCATTGCATTCTGAATAAAAATATAACCGCCTTTATAAAAATATACTTGTAACAAAGCAACCTTTAAACTACTATTGCTAACAATTAAATTGCACACAACCAAACACGTATAAGTGGAGAGAAATTATGCCAGAAATATCATTGCTGGGCTGGTTTCATACAGGTATTGCCGTTATCGCACTAATAACTGGTTTTTATTCGTTAGCACGCTTTAAGTTTATTTTACTCGAACATAAAGTAGGTAAAGTCTATTTACTTTGTACCTTAGCCGCTGCAACTACAGCACTGGCTATTTTTAGGCATGGTGGTTTTGGTGCTGGGCATGCATTAGCAGTGCTAACCATACTGGCTCTAATAGTTGGAACTATCGCTGCTACAACCAACCTATTTTTATCATTGTCGGCCTATATTCAAGCAACGAGCTATTCAGCTACCTTACTTTTTCATATGATTCCAGCAATTACCGATGGCTTAATGCGTTTACCTGCTGACGCACCTATAGTTACTAATATTGAAGATCCACTATTGAAAGGTTTTTACATGGCTTTTTTGATCATTTATTTAATAGGCGTTACTAAACAATTTTTAATCATAAAAAGGCGTAACGTCAAATAATCTTAGAAAAATTTAAGTCTGTGCTATTTACATACACAGACTTTATCTCGCCCTGATTCTTTTGCCTGATAAAGCCCTTTATCAGCCCTTTTATACAAGCTATAAAACTCTTTATCTACTAGTAACATAGTTGATACTCCAACACTTACTTTTGGTTCAATTACGCCTTCCCAGTCCCCCTCAATAGATGATGAAGCTATAGTATTTTGTATTTTTTGTGCAATCAATTTAGCTGCATCAATATCGGTACTCGGTAAAAGTATCGCAAACTCTTCACCGCCTATACGGGCAATGGCATCTTCTTTTCTCAATAAGGAGCTTGCTTTAGCAGCAACAAATTTAATTATCACGTCCCCCACAGGATGACCATAAATATCATTTATCTTTTTAAAGAAATCAATGTCTATCATTATTAGTGAGAGTGAACGTTGATGACGAACGGATTCTGAAAATGACTTTTCAGCTAATTCAAAGAAAAAACGACGATTATACAAACCAGTTAAATGATCAATACTAGCTTGAACATGTAATTCTTGCTGAATTTTATGCTGTTCCGTTATATCTGTAGACACCCCCAATAAACCAATAATCTCATGGTCAACATTATAAATTGGTTTTTTTACTGAAAGATAAACTCTTTTCTCACCTGTTGCTTTAAGTACATTGACCTCAGTTTCTTTTATATGGGCGCCAAATTTTAATACTTTGTCATCGTTACACTTTATATCTGATGAAACGGTAAAATCGAACAGTTTATCATCGGTTAGACCGATAATAGTATCAAAATACTCTGCAAATAATTCGTGCACCAATTGATTAGCGTACAAGTATTTTTTGTTAATATCTTTAACAAAAACATAGGCACCGACGTTATCCAACATAAGTTGACATAAATCTAAATCAATTCCTTCAAGAATTTCTTTGTTCAGTATTTTCATAAAGTATGATTCTGGTGATTATTAGCGAATAGTTTTTACTGATATAGCTTTTCAATAACAGAACAAGTTTCAGTGTTACATTCAGAGCAACATTCATTAAGCAGGCTTTTTATTTTAAGCTCGGAGCTTTTTAAATTGCGAATTTCTGCTTCTAAAACATCTAATTTATCTTTTGCTAAATCATAAAAACTCTTACATCCTGATGATAAGTCACCAAGCTCTTTTATTTCATTTAAAGTAAACCCAAGTGCTTTAGCATTGATAATAAATTTTAATTGCTGAACATGCTCATTAGTATATGCTCTAAAACCTCTATCTGGTTTTCTAGGTAATGTGAGTAAATCTTGACGGTGATAAAACCTTATTGTTTCTACACTAACCCCTATTATTTTAGCTAACTGCCCTATTTTCATCGGCATACATCTTCCTGTTGTTAGTTCTAGATTAAAAATGCTCCATCACTAATACCAATATACGGTATCAGTACCAATTATTGGTTTATGTAATAATAAACTACGTACTGAGATACAGAGTCAACAAAAAACTTATGATATTTAAAATGTTAATTCTATAACATCGACAATTAACTGATAAAAACTAAACTAAAATGCACGAAAAACATTTAACTATTCTGGTAAAGAGCTATTTATTGACTTGTTTAAAGAATAAATGAATAGCATATAACTCCAAAACTTGCTTTTAAGAGTTACATGCTAATTTATGGAAGTGTCAAATGACAATGACACTATTTAATGAGGAGCTTATGGCAGCTACTTATTTGCTACTTTAGACAACTGCCATATCGCCTTTAGTTTGCAGCCATTCTTTACGATCTCCTGAGCGTTTTTTAGAAAGGAGCATATCCATTAATTCCATGGTATCACTATGCTCATCAACGGTAAGCTGCACTAAGCGACGGGTATTTGGATCCATAGTGGTTTCCCTAAGCTGCAAAGGGTTCATTTCACCCAAGCCTTTAAAGCGTTGGACATTAACCTTACCGCGCTTTTTCTCGGCTTCTATTCTATCTAAAACACCATCTTTTTCGTCTTCATCTAACGCGTAGAAAACCTCTTTTCCAACATCAATTCGATATAGTGGTGGCATAGCAACATACACATGGCCAGCTTGTACTAGAGGTAAAAAATGTTGGGTAAATAACGCACATAATAGCGTCGCTATATGTAAACCATCGGAGTCAGCATCGGCAAGAATACAAATTTTACCGTACCTTAGCTCCGATAAATTATCGCTATCGGGATCAATCCCCAATGCCACTGAAATATCATGCACTTCTTGTGAAGCGAGAATTTGTCCTGAGTCGACTTCCCATGTATTTAGAATTTTGCCTCGCAGTGGCATAATGGCTTGTACTTCTCTATCTCTAGCTTGCTTAGCACTACCACCCGCAGAGTCACCCTCCACTAAGAAAAGTTCAGTACGTGATAAATCTTGGCTACCACAATCGGTTAATTTACCCGGTAATGCTGGCCCTTGCGTTATTTTCTTGCGCACAACCTTTTTACTGGCACGCATGCGTTTTTGTGCATTGCTGATACAAAATTCAGCCAAAGACTCTGCAATTTCAGTGTGCTCATTTAGCCACAAACTAAAGGCATCTTTTACAACACCAGTAACAAAAGCAGCACATTGACGCGAAGATAAACGCTCTTTAGTTTGTCCTGCAAACTGAGGATCTTGCATTTTTATCGATAAGATATAACTACATTTATCCCAGACATCATCGGGGGTTAACTTCACACCACGTGGGATCAAATTACGGAACTCACAAAATTCACGCATTGATTCAAGTAGCCCCTGACGTAAGCCATTAACGTGAGTGCCGCCAGCAATAGTAGGAATTAAGTTAACATAACTTTCCCCTATGCCTTCGCCCCCTTCTGGAAGCCAAGTGACTGCCCAGTCTGCCGCTTCACTTTGCGCAGCAAAACTGCCAATAAAAGGCTGCTCTGGCAAACTGACATAATCTTTCACTGACTCTTTTAAGTAATCTGTTAAGCCATCTTCATAGCACCATTGGTATTTCTTATTTTCAATTTTATCATGAAATTTAATGGTTAAACCTGGACACAAAACAGCTTTTGCTTTTAATAAATGTGTTAAGCGTTTAACAGAAAATTTAGGAGAATCAAAATAGCTAGCATCTGGCCAAAACTTCACTTTTGTACCTGTATTTCGTTTGCCTACGGTGCCTGTTTCAGTTAACTCTTCAACCTTCTCACCATTTTCAAAGGCCATTTCATACACTTTACTATCACGCTTTACTGTGACATCGACCCGAGTTGATAAAGCATTAACGACAGAGATACCAACACCATGTAAACCACCCGAAAACTGATAGTTTTTATTTGAAAACTTACCGCCTGCATGCAGTTTACAAAAAATAAGCTCAACTCCCGACACCCCTTCTTCTGGGTGAATATCGGTTGGCATACCTCGACCATCATCAATGATTTCTAAAGACTGATCTGTATCTAATATCACTGAAATATTTTGCGCATGCCCTGCCAATGCTTCATCAACTGAGTTGTCAATAACCTCTTGACCTAAATGGTTTGGTCTTGTGGTATCGGTATACATTCCTGGACGATGGCGAACAGGATCTAGTCCGCTGAGTACTTCTATGGAATCTGAATTATATTGGTCTGTCATGGTGGTATTTTCTATATCTATTTTTTGTTATTTTTAAATGGCTTAGGCTAATTACTATTGATTTAGCTTAAAAAAGTTAGCAATCATTGGCAGCTTTTCATCAAAATGAATAAAGCTATGGTCGCCACCTTTTTCAACTATCATTGTACAATGCTGATACTCATCTACAGCCTGTTGGTAATCTAACACTTCATCACCCGTTTGTACCATAACTAGGTAATTATTTTTTTGTTCACTATCAAGCATTGGTATGTTTACCTTTAATGCTTTTAACTGCTGCATATGCTCCGGTGTTACTTGATAAGTAATATGAGTATAGGGATTACATTGCTTCCCAAGATAATCAACAAGCAGCTCATAGGGTTTAACTGCGGGGTTAATAAGCACTGCAGGCAAGCTGTACTTGTTAGAAAGATAACTGGCAAAGTACCCTCCTAAAGAAGAGCCAATCACAAACCAAGAATTATCTCCCTTGGTTTGTTCAATTAACTGCTCCAATTGTCCGATAGCGTGCGAAGGCGTAGTAGCCAACTGTGGACAGTGAAATACAACCTTTGGAAAGTTCGATTCGAAGAATTCTCGACTTTGCTTTGCTTTTACAGATAAAGGAGAAGAATTGAATCCATGAATGTGAAGAATATGCTTAACCATAACGGCTCTAACGAGGTAAAACGAATATTTGTCAGTTTACCACTGCTAGATTTATCAATCACTGCTTATATAAAAATAAAAAGGTCAGGTCTTGTATTCAATATTACAATCTCTTATGATTGAATAATGACCAGACCGTTAAGAATTGAGCAAGTTGATAGTTGGTACTACATCAGAAATGAGGGTAGGAAGGGCATTGATGTCTTCAAAACAGCTGCTGATACAACGTTTTTTCTCGATTTATTAACGGAGAATTCAGCAAGGTATGGCGTAAGCTGTCATGCATACACCTTGTTATCTAACGAGCTACATTTACTCTTGCATATTAGTCAGCCAAATTTAGCGCGCTTTATGCGGCAATTAAGTGGCGTATATACACAAAAATACAATAAAAAATATCAGCAAAATGGCTCATTATTTAAAGGCCGTTATCAATCCACTTTGGTTGATCCTGAGTGTTATCCAATATGGATATCTGCATATATTCATCAATTGTTTCTCATCAACAAAAGTGAAAAGAAGGCGCTAGCTCAATCAAGCTACCAAGATTATTTATTGGCTAGAGATGAAAGTAAAATGGTACAAACATCAATAATTATCAGCGAGTTAGAAAAGCATACACCATTAACAAATTATCATCAGCTATTACAAGACGAACTGCCTAAAGTAGTGGAACAGGCGGTCAGTAAAAAACAGTTACCCCCTATTATTGGTAGCTATGCTTTCAGAAACAAATATCAAAGCTTGTTGGAAAAAAGCTCGCCGGAATGCTGCGCAATAAACAGGATGAAATCGGTACTAAATAAATCCGACATCATCAACTACACAGCCAAAGCTTTTCAAGTTCCTAAGTCACGCATATTACATGCTCAATATGGCATCCACAAAAATAGTGATGCCCGCAATATGGCAATGTTTTTATGCCAACAACACACAGACATGACCTTAAAGGAAATAGCCAGTTATTTTAAGCTTGGCCACTATGCCTCTGTTTCCAATAGAATTTCTCATTTCAAAAAAACATTAAAACAGCAAAGTTCACTGCAGAAAAATGTTGATGAAATAAATAAATCACTGCAACAACAAACAATAAGCAACTAATTATTAAGGAGATCACATGAATATTTTAACCAGCTCTAAATCGGTTACCGAATTAAAAAGTAATTATCGTAAATTAGCCAATCGTTATCATCCAGATAGGGGCGGTAATACCCATACAATGCAAAAAATAAATACGCTCTATAAGCAGTTGCTGGCTGAAATGAAATCTCAACATTACGATGACTTTAGTTATGTTACTGTTGGTATGACTGTATATGTGAATGGTACAGAGTGTGAAGTATTAGCCGTTTCAACCAATACATTTAGAGTTGTTGCCGTGGGTCGTACGAGACAAGCCCAATTTTATAAAGACACTGGTATAGGCCGCTTTAATTCACGTTTAGTTGCCAGATATCAAAACCCACATTAGTTTTATTAAAGCTTATTTCAAAGGCGCATAGTTTTAAATCGGAGAACTTTAAAAAGAGAAATAATATTAAAGTAAAATAGTTTTTATAAGCGAACAATGTCGCTATTAATAGAGCCATCATCATAAAGATAGAAAAGCCGGTAGCTAGGTGCTACTCCAAGGGAGCTTACCGTTTCTTTTTGAGGGTCAAAAGCTATTGATGTAGCAGGACAAGTATAAACATCAAGGCTTTGTTCTGGGTGCTTTGTTTTTTTACTCAGTTTCATTGCTCTATGCACATGACCACAAGCAATTGCTTGTATATTACAACCTTGATGATTTAAGGTATTAATGCCATGCCAAAACTCATTTTGATTAATTAATCCGTGTCTATCAATGAAATAGCCAACATCAACGGGATGATGATGCATCATTAGTAATTGAAACTTCTGCCCTTCAACCCTGCTTTTTAATTTGCTTAAACTCTTTTGATTAACAAAACCAGCAGGGGTGTTACTTTTGCTATCTATCAACTGTATTTTCCATTGCTCAGTTTCAAAACATTGGCTTGAGCTGAAGGTCGGTTCAACGAGATACTGCGTTAATAATTCAGGTTCATCATGATTACCTGCCAAGTAAAAAACTGGAGAATTTATATTGGCTTGCTTCACCAGTTCAGCAAAGTTTTGGTATGAACCTTGACTGTGGTCTTGAGTTAAATCACCAGTAAAAACAATTACATCAATTTTCTTGTTATTAGCCATATTAGCCAATACTTGTTGCAAATTGTTATATACATTAGCGTCGTGGTGGTATTGATTAATATCACCAAAAAGGTGGCTATCACTAAATTGTGCAACAACCAATGGTGAGCTAGTTTTTATTATAGTCATTATCTGTCTGCGGGTAGAGCTACGTCCACTTGCCCCATTTGTAAACAAAGGTGCAACCATTCATTGAGAAATTGATTTATTTGCTGCTTTTCATCTTGTTGATGCATTTGAGAGTTGGGGTAGTCATAACGAGGTTTCACTTGAGTAATATCTTGATTACTAATCACTTCTGCCATACGAGCATCATGATATAAGCGAATAGTCATTCTGGGGTGCAAAGAGCTAGTTAATTCTTTAACAACACAGGGCTTAGCCGTTACAAGTTCATCTTGAGCAATGGTAATAAGAGAAGTATATCGAGTTATTTCAATAACTTGAATGCTATAAGCTAAAATTTCATTAATAAAAAAACGGCGTTGTTGCTTCTCTTTAACATTATCGGCTTGTAGTTTGAGCAAGAGCATATAATTATTGGCACACAAACTCATCAAACTAACCAGGTTAGGTTGATAACTATTTTTACCTTGCTGTTTTACTGCCTTTTTCGGAAAAAAACTCACAACTGCCTTCTATTTATCAATATAGTTTACTTAAGGTTTTGGTAATTCAAGGCTAACCATTGTAAGCCAATTATGGTGGCTGCGTTAGTAATTTTGCCTTGCGCTAATAAAAGTAAAGCTTCTTCACGTGAGACTAGATGTAACAAAATATCTTCATTTTCTTCATCTAAACCAAAAACATCGCCTGTTGAAACTTTTCTACTATCAAATTTTGCCAAATATAAATGAATACACTCACTCATACCGCCAGGGCTAGATAAGTACTTCATAATAAGTGTAACGCCATCTGCTCTGATATCAATATTAGCTTCTTCTTTGGTTTCTCGGATAGCAACATCAATGGCAGTTTCGTTTTCATCAAACATACCTGCAACAAATTCAAGCATCCAAGGCGTTGTACTAGTACGAATTGCGCCAGCCCTAAACTGTTCTAACAACAACAACTTATCCTGCACCTCATCATAAAGCATCACCACTACTGCATCTCCTCGCTCAAAGATTTCTCGACGAAAAGTAGTACTGCGCTCACCTGAGAATAATTTATGGCTGAGATGATATTCATTCAAACTAAAAAAACCTTGGTACATAGGTTTAATTGCATCAACACATACATCACTTTTGTCATATCCAAGCATAATGTTTTTCTTCGATTTGCCATCTCGCATAATTAGACTCTTTTTAATAATAATTTGTTACACTAGTAAACACTTATTTTATTTGGTTAATTTAAAAATCCATGTAGGATATTGCATTAAAATAACAGTAATAAACTTTGAAAACATATTTAGAGCAGCTTTTTAACAAAATAGAAAAATAAGCTCTAAATACGCACAGCCAAGGAAAGTTTAACCCATGAAAAAAACACTAAGCACATTAATTATAGCGGTTGCTGGCGCGGTAGCTAGCGTTAACGCACAAGCAGATGATTTACTTTCGGTATATCAACAAGCATTACAAAACGATACCACAGTGCTAAAAGCACATGCACAATTTAAAATAGTGGAAGAAGACATTACTCAAGCACGCTCAGCGTTGTTACCTCAATTAAGTGCTTATGGTAGTTTTAGTGATGGTGAATCCGAGTCAATAACAACAACGGGTAGCGTTGCAACCACTGAATATGATTCGCTAGGTTATGGTGCGAACTTAAACATGCAACTTTACCATCATGATACTTGGTTAAATTTAGATATCGCAGAGAAATCTGCTCACCAAAGTGATTTAACTTATCAAGCAGCCAAACAAGACTTAATCGTTCGAGTTACTCAAGCTTACTTTGCCTTACTCAGTGCTAAAGATGATCTTGAGTTTGCTCAAGCAGAAAAAGCAGCTATAGCCCGTCAACTTGAACAAACTAAACAACGTTTTTCAGTGGGTTTAACAGCTATTACTGACGTACATGAAGCGCAAGCACAGTACGACAATGCGGTAACAGCAGAAATTCAAGCGGAAAATTCAATATTTAATGCTGAAGAAGACCTACGTGTAATCACTAATGTTTATCCTAGAAATATTTCTGTATTAAACACAGCAAGATTTAGCACAACAACGCCATCACCAAGTAATGCTGATGAATGGCAAAAAGTAGCCGAAGCAAAAAGTTTAGATCTTCTTGCCGCAAAAGTAAGTATTGATATTGCACAACAAAGTATTGATGCTGCCAAAGCTGGCCACTACCCAACCTTAGATTTTGGTGCTAGCTATGAGAGCTCTGATACCGATACCGCTGTTAACACACCAGCTTTAGACAGTTACTCTGTGGGTGTTACCCTAAATGTTCCAATTTATTCAGGTGGCGCTATTGAAAGCAGTGTACGTAAAGCGCAACACAGATATGTTTCAGCAAACCAAGATTTAATGCAAAGCCATCGTAGTGTTGTACGAACTACACGTAATGCCTATAACACGGTTGTTGCCACTATCTCTAGCATCAAAGCACTTGAACAATCGGTATTAAGTGCCGAAAAAGCATTAGAAGCAACAGAGGCTGGGTTTGAAGTAGGTACACGTACTATTGTTGATGTGCTTAATAGTACGCGTAATTTATACAATGCTAAACGTAACTTATCTTCGACAAGATATGCATATATTCAGAATGTTTTATTATTAAAACGTGCTGGCGGTACGATTACCGATGAAGACATTACTGCTATTAACTCAGGTTTAATCGCAGTTAAGTAGCACCGACGAAGAAATAGCGACTCAAGTTCGCTTACAATCTAAGCATTGTAGGCGAACTTATTTTTTACATGACTTTACACAGCTACTTGTATAACTTGTAAAGCTAATTACATTAGCGCTCTAAAAAACTCCACTAACTGTTTCGCTTCTCGCTGCACCGAATAATGCTGCAATACATGCTCTCTTCCTTTAATGCCCATCTGGGTAAGCTTATCAGGTTCACTCAGTAGTAAATCCATTTTTTCAACAACGGCAGGTAAATCATTCACTGGTACTACATAGCCATGTTCACCTTCTTGCACAACTTCCGGCCATGCACCTGCTTCACTAGCAAGCACCGCTGAACCGCTACTCATGGCTTCTAAAATAGTTAAACCAAACCCCTCGTTATCACTCAAGGCAACCACTAAAGATAATGCGCTAAAAATTTTAGGAATATCGGCAAAGTCTTGCTCTCCCGCAAAAACAATACGCTCAGACAAGCCTGCGTTAGCAATTTCAGTTTCCAGTTCCTTTACCAGCTCTTCATTACTTGAGCTGATAGCACCAACAACCACAGCAGTAAAATCAGGATATTTTTCTAAGACTTCAATGCAAGACTTAACAAAAAGGTGCACGCCCTTTTGTTTTCTTACTCGTCCTAAAATGGCAATACCATATTTTCCTTGCTGTGCCGTTTCGGGTAATAAGTTTAACGACTGCCATGCGGTAAGCTTATCTTCAGGTGGCACATATCTATCTGTTTTTACACCATGATAAATAACGGCATCAGGTTTTCGATGCAAATAGCTGGCCGAGGCTTTACACATGGCTAATACCGCATCCATTTTCTCTGTTAACCATTTGGTTGAACCCGAACGGTGACGTTGAGCAGCAGAGCTAAAAACTATTTTAATCTTTGCGCCAAAAATATGTTTCAACAAGAGCGCTTGGATCATTTCGTCAACCCTGCGGGCATGAAAAATACGAAAACGACCGTCAGGCAGTGGCTTGCGGCACATTTTAACTACTTGCCAAAAACTTATATTCAATGACTCATCTGGTAAGTGGTGCTTGCCCATCACCCGTAAATTAATAAGTTTTTGCTGTTCAGGCAATACTTGCAACATGGTTGAAGTTACCCCTGAAAAATTTGAGTTTGAATTACCAATAATCAATTCAATTTCGTCATTAAGCTGTTGCTGTGTTGTGCTGGTATTCATTTAATAAGCTAGCCAATCATAAAAATCTTTGCCGATATTCTACGACAAAGCCCGCTTTGTTAACACAAGTTATACTAATTAAAGGTAACTTAGGTATAATCACTGCCAGCCTAATTAGCCAACAGCATTTGAGTATAAATATTGTGAGTAGAAATAAAGTTTTACAGCCTGATTTTAAGTTATCTTTTTTATTGCCTAAATACTGGCTAACTTGGTTTGGCGTATTTATTCTTTACAGTATTTCTTGGTTACCTTATAAATGGCAATTAGCACTGGGTCGGTTGATTGGCCGACTACTTTTTAAAATAGGCTCAAAAAGGCAACATGTTGCTGATACCAACTTAAAACTTTGTTTTCCAGATATGGATAAGCAAGAGCGTCAACGTATTCTAAAGAAAAATTTTGAAAATACCGGTATAGCCTTGCTAGAGACGGGGATGGGTTGGTGGTGGCCAAATTGGCGCGTTAAGCGTAAAGTAAAAGTGGTTGGCGTAGAACATATAGAAAAAGCGCAATCCGAAGGCAAAGGCATTTTATTGTTGGCAATGCATTATTTAAGCGCCGAAATGAGTGCTCGCGGTGTTGGTTATACCCACCCTATGGTGGTTTTTTATCGCCCGCATAACAACCCCTTGATGGAGTACTTTCAGTATCGAGGCAGAGGTCGCTCTAATAAATACATGCTTGGCAAACGTGATGTAAAAGGTTTAATCCAAGCTCTTAGGGATGGCGAAGCCTGTGTTTATTTACCCGATCAAGACTATGGCAGAAATCGTAGTTTATTTGTACCCTTTTTTGGCGTTAAAGATGCCGCTACAACAACTGGCACCTTAATTTTTGCTCGTCAAAAAAATGTTGAAACCATGATGCTGGTTCCTACCCGTAATGACAATGACGATGGTTATACCCTTGAAATACAACCACCACTCAAAGACTTTCCAACACAAGATGATGAAGCGGATCTTATTCGTATTAATCAAGAGTTAGAAAAAGCCATTGCTCGTAAACCTGAGCAGTATATGTGGTTGCATAGACGCTTTAAAACCAGACCCGATCCTGATGCGCCATCATTGTATAAATAGCAAAATGTGATATAACTAAGTATTAACAGACTAATTTATCAAGTTTATTTGCGTCATTATGGGTTTCTGGATTAGACATATCATTTTAGCCATTTTATTAACTGCCCTAGCTTGGGCTTTTTTGGCTAATCAAGACTATTTACTATCATCAGATGATGCTTTAACTGATTCTCTTCCTCAAGAAGCTGAAAGTGTACCTGCTCAAACCAAACCTGAAAAGACCTTCAGATACCAACAAGGCAGAGAAATTGACAATGCGGCTGCAGAAGGGCTTTCTAATTTCTATGCCAAAATATATGGTAGTGGTATTGATAAAAATGGCCCAAAAATAAGAAACAATATTATTTTCTTACCCGATCCCCAAGGCAACTTGATAGAAATATTACGAGCACGAGAACTAATGGTTCGTCCTTACCGTCAAACTTGGCGTGGCAGTACAGCTTCTCGCCCCTTTAGAAGAAAAGAAACGCTATATCAAAAGCTTGCCGAATATGCCGAAAAAGATGGCTTGGAAGTTATCTGGTGGTTAAACAGAGACTTTATTATTAAAGACCCATTTCGCATTGAAAAAGATATTTTAAAAACGGCCTATCAGGTGGGTGAAGCGGTTTCAGGCCATTTTCCAGAAGGCATTGTCAGTTTTTTCTGTTACCGACAACGAACCCTAGTCTTTATTAATGAAGCCCCTGAGTACCTTAAAGAAGAATGTTTACCACTAAAACCTAAAGGCGCTTATTAAAAGCGCCTTTTAGACATATACACTATTAGTTACAACGACTCAGTTCTTAGCTATCAGTAGCAACTAAAAATTTTTGCCATAAAGCGATTACTTGTTTTTGCTCTGTTACTGCTGAATTATCAATTAATGGTTTTTCATTCTGCAATGTTGCTTTATGGGAGTAATCCCTAAGTTGTTGATAGCTATTAGCAAGTATTTTTTGCTCATCAAGTGTTAACACACCGACACGAGCAAGCTGAGCAAAAACATTAATATTATCACTATATTTTGCAAGGCTCATTTCTTGATGACAGTGAGCAAGTACTAAATATTGTGCCAAAAACTCAATATCAACCAAACCGCCAAGACCCTGTTTAATATCCATTAAGTGCTCAGTAGATTTATCAAGGTGGTTACGCATTTTATTACGCATACTAATAACATCATCTCTGAGTTGCTGTAGATCCCTTTCTTTGCTTAGCACTTGCAAGCGAATATCATCAAAACTAGCGGTTAATGCATCATTACCATAAACTGCACGAGCTCTAACTATGGCCTGATGTTCCCACGTCCAAGCGTCTTGATGTTGATATTGACCAAAAGTATCAATATGAACCACTAAGACACCAGAATTCCCTGACGGACGTAAACGCATATCTAATTCATATAACATGCCGCTACTCATGCGGGTATTAAAAATATGCATAATACGTTGCGCCAATTTCATATAAAATTGACTGGCAGCAACGGATTTATCGCCATTTGCTAAACCTGTCGTCACATCATTTGCAGGGCTATGATGCACAAAGACTAAGTCTAAATCAGAACCATAACTTAATTCTGCGCCACCGGTTTTGCCATAAGCAATAACACCAAAACCTTTGCTATTACTATCTAGAGTAGAATTTGGTACGCCAAAACGATTTGACACTTGTAGCCAAGCTAAGTTAATCACCTCTGCGATAATTGCTTCAGCCAATGCAGTTAAATGATCACTCACTTCTTTCACTGCCAGCACATCAGCAATATCAGCTGCTGCAATTCGTAATTGCTGTGTTTGCTTAAATAAACGCAATGCATCCATTTGTGCTTCAAGGTCTTCTTCAGGAATGCGCAACATATGCTCCCGTAACTCTTGAGCATAGGCAGATAATTTTGGAGGATTATTTAATAAGGTTGGATCAATTAATTCATCTAATAAAATCGGGTATTTAGCAATATAATCCGTAACCCAACTACTCGCTTGGCATAAATGAATGAGCTGCTTTAACGCGCCTTCATTTTCAAATAACAATTCTAAATATGCTGTGCGAGTAGTGATTTTTTTGAAAACATGTAAAACCCGCTCAAGTACAAACTCAGCTTGATTCGCTTGTTGGATATGACAAATAAGTTGCGGAATAAGCTTATCAAGTACTTGTCTGCCTCGGTTGCCGATACTGCGCTTGGTAACGTCTTCTCTAAAGTCTGACAATAACTGCCATACTTTAGCACTGTCCCAATTACGGTTACTGTCTCCTTCTTGCTCTAGCCAAGCAATAGACTCTTCATCACTCCAACGACTTTGCCATAATGTACTCCAGTGCTGATCTTCAGCATGATGATTTGGGGTTTCTAGACCAATAAGTTGCTCGAACTGTTGATGCACACCGTCCATATGCCCTTGCAATATTTTTAAAAAAGTTGCCCAATCTTCAATATTAAGTACCTGCAATATTCTTTGCTGATTTAAATCATTATCAGGTAAGGTTTGTGTTTGCTTATCAGCTAATGCTTGAATAATGTTTTCAACGCGACGTAAAAAACAATAAGCATTTTCAAGTACAGCTTTACTCTCTTGCTTAATTTCCCCTGCATTAACCAACTCAGGTAATACAATCAATAAACTACGTTGTTGCAAAGCTTTAACTCGTCCGCCACGGATTAATTGAAACACTTGTACGATAAACTCGATTTCTCGAATACCGCCTGCACCTAACTTAATATTATTTATTAATTGTTTACGACGCACCTCTTGAGAAATCATCATTTTCATTCGACGTAAGCTGTCAATGGCACTAAAATCTATATAACGTCGATAAACAAAAGGCCGTAACAATGTACTCAATTTTTGATGATATTTACCTTCACCAATCAGCCTTGCCTTTAACATGGCATAGCGTTCCCAATCACGTCCCTGTTCTTGGTAGTAATCTTCCATAGCATTAAAAGTTAATACTAAGGGTCCACTCTCACCGAACGGCCGCAAACGCATATCAACACGATAAACAAAACCATCCGCCGTTTGTTGATGTAACGAACTAATAAGTTTTTGCGCTAAACGAGTAAAAAATTGCTGATTATCTAACGAGCGACGACAGCCGTGTGTTTCGCCACTTTCTGGATAAACAAAAATTAAATCAATATCGGAAGAGAAATTAAGCTCTTTACCACCAAGTTTCCCCATGCCATACACTAGTAAAGGTTGCTCTTCGCCAGCAGCATTTTTAGGTACCCCCCACTTTTGCTGACAAAACTCAGTCAACCACTGCAAACTCCCTATAATTAATGCATCTGCCAACGCAGAGAGTCTTGCTAATGAATGTTCAAGACTAATATCTAGAACCAGATCCGCAACCGCTATATTCACCATTTGTTGCAAACGAAAGCGCCTTAAAATTCTATGAAGTTGCGCTTCATCTTGGCAATTTTCCAAATGCATAGTTAATAACTTCTGATAATCAGGCATTGTTTGCTGATAAACAATTTCACTTTCAAATAGCTCAATAACTAATTCAGGCGCTTGAAGTGCACTAGTTAAAACAAAGTCACTTAAGGTGATAGCTAATTTAAAGTGAATTAATTGTTCTTGGCTAAGTTGCCCAAAACTATCGGGATGCTGCTGGCTAAACTGTTGCCAACTGGTTGACTGTTGCTGCGTTAATAACGCGCTATGATCTAGTAACGAGAGTGAAGGTGTTGACACAAGAATTCCTTTTTACATAATGAAAAATAACTTAATACAAATCGACAAGGATAATCGATAGACATATTATGTCATTAGTGTTATTAATAACATTTACGCTTTCAAGTGTTAATTTAGCACTTTCAGGAGATGATAGCAGCAATGCCAAAGCTAAAAACACCATTTAATAACCAATTATTTCATTGGTTTGCTTTTTTTCCTCTGTTGCTACTATTTGGCTGTGGTGATCCGATAAAAGAGCAGGCACTTCAACAAATCCCCCTTACTGAGCAAAGAGTGATTCAATTAGGCTCAGCCTTAACTGATGGACAAGTGCGTAACGCTAATTTAATTCATCAATATGCAGATAAGGTCGCCGATGCGAAACCAAACCTAAAACCACTTATTAATGAATTTAGAAAAGATGCCAGTATTGATGGCCCTATGTACCTAGCCTTGTTAGACAGAGTAAACACCGCAAAAAATCAGCCGCAAATGTTTGCTTCTTCTCAAGCTCTTTATGATGAATTACTTAATATTTATCAAGCTGCTGATCCTGTACTTTACTCTGATGCCTTAAGTGATCCACTCAATGTCTTGGCTGATATGTCAGACGGAACGTTACCCAGAGTGAATGCTTTATCTAAGTCACAATCTCAACAGGCGAATAATGCTCAAGACTTTGGCGTGGGTGAGCAGTTAATTGGTAATCCAAACTATGGTCAATGGCAAACAGGCAGCAATGGTATGTCTTTTTGGGCATGGTATGGCATGTATTCAATGATGGGCGATTTATTCGGCCGCCGTACTTATTACAGTAACTGGGGAAGGTATAGAAACTACAGCTATTACAATGATTATGGCCGTACTCGTTATAGCTCCCCTAGCCAGCTAAAAAAACAAACAAGTCTTGATTCACGCACTAAAAAATCATTCGCTAGCCGCGGGCAAAAATTTACCAGTCCGTACAGTAAAAACCGTGCTGGCTCATCTAGTTTGTCGGGCAAAAGTAAAACTGCACAATCTAGTGCTAATCGTTTTCGAAGTAATAATGTCAAAAAAAGCAGCTATGCCAATAAGTCTAAATATAGCAAGTCATCAAGCTTTAGAAACTCAAAGAATAATACCTCACGCGGATTCCGCCGTGGTAAATAACAATAAATAGGAACGGAAAAGTATGAATACATTAATTGAGCTCGTGGGTGTTAATCAGGAGTTACTGATTTTTTTAGCTATTGATATTGTTATTGCTATTATTTTACTCGGCGCAATGCGATTTTTATTAGGATTAAGTAGTCAGGTTAACAGCACCGAAGAACTTGCCCATAAAGATAACTTTGCTTTTGGCGTCAGTGTTGCTGGCAGTATTTTAGCGCTAGGCATAGTGTTAACAGGTGCCATCACAGGTGAAAATGCGCCAAGCTACTTAATGGAAATCATTGGCATGTTAGCTTACGGTGTTTATGGTTTAGTACTCATTAAAGTAGGTCGTGTTATTCAAGATAAAGTAGCACTACAGCACTTAAACAAAACTGAATTAATCAAAGAGCAAAACCTTACTATTGGTATCATAGATGCTGCTGGCGCTATTGCTACAGCCATTATTATTCGCGCAGTATTACTTTGGGTAGATGGTTTAGATCTTTCCACCTTTATTGCAATTACCTGTGGTTTTATTGTTGCCCAGGCCGTATTGGTTTTAGTGACTCGCATTAGAGAAAAGAAATACGCTAAAAATAATCAAGAAGATTGCCTGCAAGAAGCATTTAGCAATGGTCAGTTAGCACTTGCCATTCGCTATAGCGGCCAAGTAATCAGCACAGCTCTTGCCGTAACAGCGGCTAGTCACTTCTTAGTGTATAGCCCAGAAAGTTTAATTCAAAATCTAATCGGTTGGTTGGTGTTTGGTATTATTATGACGGTACTAGTAGCCTTGTTAACCTCGCTAGCAAAACGTATTGTACTGTGGGGAATTAACCTAGTTGAAGAAGTAGATCAACAGCATAACATTGGTGTTGCTAGCATAGAAATGGCTACTAGCATTGCTATTGCCTTAACCCTTGCCGCATTAATGGCATAAAAAGTTAGCTTTTAGTTAACCTTTCCAAGCGAGTTTCGAATAAAAGCATATCTGAAACTCGCTTTTTTAAACGTTACTTGGCTAACAAACTCAACTTCTTTTCTTTATAAGCAACTCAATCTCTATGTCCGTAAAACATTCTCGCCTACTCGACGACACATTACTTATTTTAACCATGGCCGTATTAGCTGGCTGTGGGCTAATCTATGAGTATTTACTCTCCCACTATGCAGGCAGAGTACTTGGTGTTATGGAGAGTACTATCTACACCATGATAGGTTTAATGATAGTGTCGATGGGATTAGGTGCATTTGCGGCTCGAAAAGTGCGTTGCGCATTTAATGGTTTTGTTTACCTTGAATTAATCATTGCCTTGCTAGGAGCTAGCGCTATTCTAATTATTGGTGGTCTGATTGCACTCACGCAATTACTGCCCACCATTGTCGCTGACACCTTCGCTTTACCACCCGATGTATTACCTAAAGGAGGCCTTTTCAAGCAATTGCATTTTCTAGCTTTTAATTCCCCCTATTTTTTTGGTGTGATATTAGGCTTTTTTATTGGCATGGAAATTCCGCTAATAGCCCGCATTCGTGAACATGTGCATGGTCAACATTTAGAGAATAACTTAGGAACCATTTATGGTGCCGACTATATTGGTGCCGGTATTGGCGCCGCTATTTGGGTACTATTTTTATTGACGATAGATATTTCAAAAGCCGCGGCCTTAACCGCAAGTTTGAACCTAATCGCCGGTAGCTTTTTTATTTTTCGTTATTGGCACAAACTGGTTTGGCGAAAAACATTCGCCGCCCTTCATGTCGTTTTCGCCCTAATAATTTTATTGCTTTTTAACTATGGTAATCAGTGGCTAAACCAAATGAATAGCCTGCTTTACTTAGATAAAGTAGTACATACTCAAAAGACTCGCTATCAACAGCTAACCTTTACTCAGCGAAACATGGGGGTGCACTCAGACCTATCCCAAAAAAGTATAATTAACTTTTACCTTAATGGTCGGTTACAGTTTTCATCATTAGATGAAGCGATTTATCATGATTACCTTGTTGCCCCAGTGATGACCGGCTCGGCTCGCCACGATAATGTTTTAATCATAGGAGGTGGTGATGGTTTAGCACTAAGAGATGTACTGAAATATGCACCAAAGCAAGTGACCTTAATTGACTTGGATAGTGAGTTGATTGATATTTTTCACACTCCTGTCAACCAGTTACCGTCACAACTAGCCCGACAAATAACGAAGCTAAATGAAAACAGTTTGCAAGATAAGCGAGTAAATATCATGCGTGCCGATGCGTTTCTCGCTATTAATGAGTTACTTAATTCTGGACAAGTATTTGATGCAATCATTGTCGATTTGCCCGATCCTAGTCACCCAGACTTAAACAAGCTCTACTCTGTTAACTTTTATGCCAGATTAAAGCAGTTACTCTCGGGAGATGGTCTGATCGCCATACAATCCACCAGCCCTTATCATGCTAAAAACTCATTTATCTCCATAGGTAAAACCCTGAGTGCAGCTAATTTTGCACATGTACAACAATATCATGACAATGTGCCTAGCTTTGGTGAATGGGGATGGACTATTGCCGCTAAAATGGGCGCAAGCCCACTAGCAAGGCTTGAGCAACTTAATAAATTACCTGTTGAGCATAACTGGTTAAATCTAGAGACTCTCAAGGCTGCTTTTGTTTTCCCTAAAGACTTTTATAAAGATAAAAATAATATAGCTATTAACGTCTTAGGAAGCCATACTATTTATCAGCTTCATCAGCAAGCATGGCAAAATCAACAAGAGTTCAATGAATAAAGTTAAGATTAATTAACTAAATAAAAAATAACGCTTGACATAATATGTCAAGCTGCTAAATTTAACCAAGACGACATATTATGTCATCTACAAATAATACTTTTTGTATAATAAAAAGGATAGGAAATACATGAATATTCATACTATAGCCGATCACTTAAACAGCTTGGCTGATAATTCAGACACAGGAATGAGCTTTGATTGTCAACCAATTTCAGGCGAAGTAGACGTACTACAAATCACTATATTAGGTCGCGAAGAAATACCGGTATTTGTTTCTGTTACCGACGATCAAATTCTGTGCATCAGCTACCTTTGGGGTAAAGATGAAGTGAAAAGTGATTGCTTAGCAACCATGCATGAAAGCATGTTAGAAATGAGCATCCCAATGCCATTATCATCATTTTCTAAAATTGACGATAAGTACGTCATTTTTGGTGCGCTCTCTATCAGCTCTAGCTTTGATGATATTGAACATGAATTGGCGGTATTGAGTAACAATGCCCTTGAAGTAATTGATGATATGGGTGACTACCTAATTTAATTCACAAAGTTAAATTACCAAGTTGCCTTATTAGGAGAAAGAAATGAGTATATTTAAAAAGATTATGACCGCAATTCGTGGCGGTGCTTCAGAAGCTGGTGAAGCGATTGTTGATGCTAATGCTACCCGTATTTTTGAGCAAGAAATTCGTGATGCTGAAAATCACTTAACCAAAGCAAAACGTGATTTAACGGGCGTTGTTGCTGAGCAAATGGCTGCTCAACGTGAAGTTGACCGTTTAGAGCGAGAAATTATCGAGCATGAAGGCTATGCTGGCCAAGCATTAGAAAAAGGCGATGAAACTTTAGCGCTAGCCGTGGCAGAAAAAATTGCTAACTTAGAAACTGAATTAGCAACACAGCAGCAAGCCCTTGCAAGCTTTACTGGCAATGCCGATAGATTAAAAGAACTTGTGAAGAAAAGTGAGCGACAAGTAGCTGAGCACAAACGTCAACTTTCAATGGTAAAGACCACTGAAAGCGTACAAAAGGCAACATCTGCTATCACTGATAACTTTTCATCAAGCAACTCAAAACTGCTTAATGCTAAAGATTCATTAGAGCGCATTAAAGCAAAACAGCAAAAATTTGATGATAAAATGAAAGCTGCCGAAGTACTTGAGTCAGAAAATTCTGACAACTCACTTGCTGCCCAATTAAAAGCAGCAGGTATTGGTGCTCAGGACAATAGCGCTAATTCAGTATTAGATCGCATAAAAGCCAAGCAAAAGTAATACATGAGTCTCATTTGGCGAATTAAGGATAATTCGCTAAATGAGATGAATAATACCAGCTAAGGGTAATAATGAACTTTTTTAAAAAAACCTTCGACAAAGTCAATAACAAGCAAGAGCCGCGCAAGCTCACTCAAGTTAATCAATTGTTGGTTGGTGATATTATTGTCTTAACCGACAGTTTTGCCCTGCCTGAATCTCTACGCTCTCAACAGTTACAAGTCACAGCCGTAAATACCTATGAGTTTGAGCACCACAATCAAACAGAATGGACTTTGCAAGGCGCAAATGCGTTAACGCTTTTCTTATCTTTAGAAGTTGATGACAACACAGAATTAAAGTTCTCGTTAAAAGTTGAACATGACGATGTGGCAACATTATTCGATCTTGATGATTTTTCAGAAATTTTTGATGAGCCTGGCCAAGCGTTCTTAAATCGCCAAGAAGATAACGACCTTACATGCATGTGGACTAGTGAGCAATATCAACAAAGCACTTTTGCTAAAGTTGGTTTTTTCCACCGTAAAGATCATCGCAGTGAAAACTTATCAGCCTATGAAGGCAAAGACAGTGGCGAACAGTTTGAGCAATACACACTTTATAATCAAGATCAGAGTAAAGGCATTGATGTTGAAGTGTGGCAAGACGGTGACACCGAAGTGTTCTTAACATTATATCGCCCATTAACCGATATTATTGATATGTATCCTGCCAGCTAAAAGGTAGTAAATGAGTATGACAAAAAAAATACCTGAAAAATGGCAGTCTTCCGTCAAAGCAATGAAGGCAGTACAAGTTGCCTTTGATATGGATGAGAAAATTCAGCTTTCTATTCGAAAAGAAGCATTAGAAGCAGGGCTAAGTCCATCAGATCAAATTCGTGACATTCTGGGCTTACCCGTTAACAAGCGCCCCAAGCGTCCTCGTTTAACCGTCAGTTTAGCTCCTACAGATTATCAAGTATTGGCCGAAAAATATGGACTTAAAGCTGACCAACAACTTGAAATTAAAAGAAAATTAATGGACGAGTTAATTAACCATGTCAATACTTAGAGTAAGTAGTCACAAACCTTATTCATACAATGCTGGCCATTAACAAGAAAAATATAATGATTTTATTCAAAATTTTGATTTATGTGTCATAATTTCTATGACCACACATTACTAGGGATATCATTATGTTAAATAAAAACTTACTAAAAAAGTCATTAATCGTTACGTTTGCGCTTGGTTTAACGGCTTGTGCAAATAATAGTGAACTAGAAACAAGTGTTACACAATTAAGCAATAAGGTTGATGCTTTAGCCAATAAAGTAGACTCTCTCTCTGACGATGTTGCTAAATTAAAATCACAACAACAAGCAAGCAGTGAAGATGCTAAAGCCGCAAAAATGGCAGCTGAGCAAGCTGCTAGCGATGCGAAACAGGCAAATGAACGCATTGATAACGTTGTGGCAACTTACAGAAAATAGCCTATTGCTTTACTAATGGTGACTCTTTAAGCCTTAACTAGAGTCACCGCAACAAACTTGCTTTTTTATATTCAAAATACTCCGTCATATTCATCTGCAATTGACTAGCTAATTCCCTACAAGAAAAATAAACTGATATATCAACGACTTTCTCAGTCAGTAATAAACAGCTGAAATTTCAAATATAAGCCCAAGAATACTTACTTAAATAGCTTTTGTTAGGTAAAATTTATTTAACAATATTTTAAAAACAATAAAGAGAATAATCATGCAAGCAATCAATGTAAACACGGAAGATGGCATTTCTATCATCGCCTTAAACAATGGCAAAGTTAATGCGATATCTCCTCAGGCAATAAATGAGATTAATGCTGCGTTAGATGAGGCAGAGAAAACAGAATCTGTTGTTATCATCACAGGACAAGCGGGCATGTTCTCGGCGGGTTACGATCTTAAAACCATGAAAGAAAGTCCAGAAGCGGCGATTTCTTTAGTAACTGCAGGCTCTACATTGGCTCGTCGTATGCTTTCATTCCCTTTACCTATAATCGCTGCTTGCTCAGGCCACGCTGTCGCCAAGGGTGGTTTTTTACTACTAAGTAGTGATTACAGAATCGGCATTGAGGGTAACTTTAAGATAGGGTTAAACGAAGTTGCCATTGGAATGACAATGCACCACGCTGGCATTGAAATTGCGCGTAACCGTATTCCAATTAACTTTCTAAACCGTAGTGTTATCAACGCTGAAATGTTTGATCCACAAACCGCTGTTCAAGCTGGTTTCCTTGATACTGTCGTCAAAGCTGAAGATTTACTCACAGTAGCAAAAGCGCAGGCGAATCACATGAAAACGTTAAATATGAAAGCGTTTCGTCAGACAAAACTTAAAGAAAGAAAAGCATCTCTAGCTGCACTTGATGAAGCCATTGTTGCTGATGCCGGCGCAGGATTTAAGTTTTAGCGCTTCTCTCACCTAAACCTTAACAAAGATCAGCGCTCTTTCTGTGGCCTGATTTTTGTTAAGGTTACTTAGTAGCTCACTAAAACCAATCTGCTTGCATCTCATAACTTGTCCCATCTAAATTCATTAACAATGCCGACCAGTTATATAACTGTGGTAACTCAGTGCGATAAAAGAATTTAACCGTTTGTACTTTACCTTGATAAAATGCAGCATCTTCTGCGTGTGTTTTTTCTGACAAGGCTCGTGTTGCGACAAGTCCCTGTTTTAACCATAGCCAGGCAATAACCACATGGCCAAACATCGACAAATAGGCAACTGAGTTAGCAAGTACAAGATCAATATTTTGAGTTTGCATCGCCTTAAGCATAAACATTGTTGTTTTCTTCACTTCATCCAATGCGCGAGTTAATTCTGTACAGTATTCGTCAAGCTCAACAACCCCCTTGCTCACCTCAATGGTTTTCTCAATTTCAGCAATCATGGCTTGATAACCAGCAAGGTTGTTCATCGGTACTTTGCGTGCTAACAAATCCAGTGATTGAATCACGGTTGTGCCTTCATGAATAGGGTTTAAGCGATTGTCGCGATAGAAGAGTTCTACAGGGTGCTCATTAATATAACCATGACCGCCTAATACTTGAATAGCAAAGTCATTGGCTTTAGGGCCATATTCTGACGGCCAAGTTTTAATAATAGGCGTTAAGAAATCTAGTAATGTCTTAGCATATTCACGAGTTTCTTGGCTTTGTGCTGTTTTTTGGTCGTCTGAAAGCTGCGTTCCAAAAAGCGTTAACGCAAGAGAGCCTTCTGCATAGGCCTTTTGCGCCAATAGCATTCGGCGAACATCGGCATGTTCAATAATATTAACCATGGGCGATAGAGGATCTTTTGAAGAAGGAAGGCGGCCTTGCGGCCTTTCTTTGGCATAGTCTAGTGAGTATTGATAACCCGCTAATGCTAAAGAGGTTGCACCTGTTGCCACCATAATTCTTGCTTCATTCATCATATGAAACATGTATTTAAGGCCACAGTTTTCTTCTCCTACCAAATAGCCTATAGCGCCACCTTTTTCACCAAAGCTTAATGCAGTTGAGGTGTGAGCACGTCCACCCATTTTGTGAAACAGACCAGCTAATACCACTTCATTTGCTTCACCAACAACGCCTTGCTCATCCACTAAGTATTTAGGCACAACAAAAAGGGAAATACCTTTAACTCCTTTTGGCGCGCCTTGTACACGTGCTAATACTAGGTGAACAATATTTTCGCTCAAACTATGGTCGCCACCTGAGATAAAAATTTTACTGCCCGTAAGACGATATTGGCCTTGTTCGTCCTTTACTGCTTTTGTGGTTAAATCACCAAGCGATGAACCACTATCTGGCTCGGTCATAGCCATAGTGCCGCTAAAATGGCCACTGCGCATGGGCTTAACCCACTTGTCGATTAATGCTTGGCTACCATGTGCTTCAAGTAAATTAGCGTTAGCATTGGTTAACAAGCTGTAACCAATGCTATTACCCCCTGCAATAGACAAATAAGAACCAGCAATGCTCGCAACAATTGGTGGTAGTTGCATGCCGTTTAACTCATAATCAGCTGTTGCAGAAGGCAAGCCCGACTCATTTAATATATCTAAAGCGGGCTTCAATTCAGGGATATTACTGACTTTTTTACCATCAAATGTTGGTTGGTGCTCATCAAGTTTTTGCCTTATAGGTAAAAATTCATTTTCAGCAATACCCTTGGCGGTTTTTAACACTTGATTAAAGGTTTGACGATCGTGATCTTGGTACCTTTCCCGTTGAAGTAAGCTTTCTGTATCAAAAAGTTCATACAACATAAATTCAATATCACGCTCATTTAGCATAGGAGCTGCCATAGTTTCCTCGTTATCAAACAGATAAATGTTATTAGTCAATTTTGTTTGGTTTTTATTTATCTAGCAGAAACGCCACCGTCAACGGCAATGCATTGCCCCGTCATATAGGTATTAGCGGGAGATAACATCAGCAACATCATAGCAACCACTTCTTCAGGGTCACTTAAACGCTTCATGGGAGCACCTTGACTCATTTTTTCACGCATTTCATCGTTAGTTGCTCCCGTCACCATAGGAGTTAACGAAAAGAATGGGCAGATAGCATTAATACGAATATTCTTTTCCGCATATTCAACGGCACCAGCTTTGGTCAGGCCAATCACCGCATGTTTTGCCATGCCATAAGCTGCCACATAAGCGGCGCCACACAGACCAGCCATAGAGCTAACATTTAAAATGCTACCACTACCTTGTTTTAACATTTGCTCTATTTGATAGCGCATTCCATACTGCACGCCTTTAACATTAACCTCAAATTGCTTATCCATTAGTGCTTCATCAATTTGATGTAACGGCATGAAATCATGGGCAATACCCGCATTATTGATGGCAATATCAACACGACCAAAAGCATCAACGGCTTTATTGACCATGGCTTTACAGTCTTCATTTTTAGCAACATCACACTTTATACCAATAGCCTGAGCACCTGAGGCTACTATAGACTCTGCGACATCAATAACGGCTTCTTCTTGGTAATCACTCAGCACAAGTTTCGCTCCTCGCTTAGCAAACTCTTTTGCCAGTAATTTTCCAAAGCCTTGTGCTGCGCCAGTAATCAATACAACCTTGTCGGTATAATCTAAAAATGGATCCATAATATTTCCTCAAAAAGTGAAGAGGCATTGGCTGCCGCTATTACTGTTATTTTGTTACTTTTTTACACTATGAAGCTTTTTTATAAGCCTTTTGCTCATCCTAGGCCTACAAGCTTCCTTCGATAAGCTCAGGACAAACGGTCAATTTTGTTTACCCAAAGCAATTTCGTTCGTCGTTCACTCTGAGCGCTAAGCAGTCGAAGGTGGCAGTCAAAAGGTTTAAAATTGATATATTTAATCTTGCTCTTTAATAATGCTCAGAGCCATTTTTGCTAAAGGCTCGACAAAGCCAGCAACAACACTAGCATTTTGATTTGACGCATTGCCTTCAACGGCTCTTTTAGCAACACCTTGTGCAATTGCTGCCAACCTGAAAAAGCTAAAACTTAAGTAAAAAGTCCAATGCTCTATTTTCTCAATGCCCATGCGCTGACAATACAGAGCAACATATTCGGCTTCTGTTGGTATGCCTAACGAGGTACGGTCAATACCTTGCAAGCCTTGAATATCGCCAATACCTTGCGGCATTCTTAATTGCATACATTGATAAGCGAGATCGGCAAAAGGGTGGCCTAAAGTTGATAGTTCCCAGTCCAACACCGCGATAATTTCAGGCTTATCTCGAGCAAACATCATATTGTCTAAACGAAAATCACCATGCACTAAGCATTCTCTACCATCATCTTCTGGTAAATTAGCTTCTAGCCACTGCATTAATTCATGCACCGCAGCGATAGGCTGTAATTCAGTAGCTTTATATTGTGCTGTCCAGCGAGCAAGTTGCCTTTGAAAGTAGTTTCCTGGCTTACCGTAGTCAGTTAACCCTGTAGTGTTTACATCAACACTGTGCAAGGCCACTAACACATTATTCATGGCGTCATACATGGCAGTGCGAGTCGCATTGTTTGCTATTTCTGGCAAAGCGGCATCCCAATAAACTTGACCGTCACAAAAGTCCATTAAATAGAACATGACACCGATGATCTGGGTATCTGTACACAGATGATAAACATCAGCGACAGGCACTTGGCTGTTCTTCAAAGCATCAAGTACCTTATATTCACGGTCAACCGCATGAGCAGATTTTAATAACTTACCCAGTGGTTGGCTTCGCAGTACATAAGTACCTGATTGAGCAACAACTTTATAGGTTGGATTTGATTGACCACCAGTAAACTTTTCCAGCGTCATAGGCCCTTTAAACCACGAAAGCTGCGACTCTAAGTACGATGTTAGTGCTGAGATATTGATAGAGTTAGTAGCAGACATATTATGAAGTCGCTTTTTGTTTAACTAAATCTCGCCCTAACTGCATCATATGCACCTGATCAGGGCCGTCAGCTAAACGCAATGTCCGTTGACCTGCGTAGGCATGTGCTAAGAATGTGTCTTGACTAACACCCACAGCGCCATGGCACTGAATGGCTCGGTCAAGCACATCTAACGACATAGCTGGCGCGATAATTTTAATCATAGCGATTAAATCTTTTGCCGACTTATTTCCTTCTGTATCCATTTTTTGTGCTGCTTTTAAGGTCATCAAACGTGCTTGTTCAATTTGACAAGCCGACAATGCGATATCCTCTCTGATTGACTGTTGCTTGATCATAGGTCGACCAAACACTACTCGTTCATTAACGCGTTTACACATTAAATCCAATGCACGTTGAGCAACACCAATAGAGCGCATGCAATGATGAATTCGCCCTGGACCTAAACGGCCTTGAGCTATTTCAAAGCCCCGTCCCTCACCTAAAATAATGTTTTCAGCGGGCACGCGCACATTATCAAAAATAATTTCAGCATGACCTTCTGGCGCATCTTCATAACCAAACACTTTCATAGGCCTGGAAATAGTAACGCCCGGCGTATTGGTAGGCACTAAAATTTGTGATTGTTGAATATAGCGATTTTCATTGCTAGGGTCAGTTTTTCCCATGACAATCAAAATTTCACACTGCTTTCGACAGGCACCACTGATGTAGAACTTTTTGCCGTTGATAACATAGTCGTCACCATCACGCTCGATGCGCGTTTCAATATTAGTGGCATCACTTGAGGCAACCTCTGGCTCTGTCATAGCAAATGCTGAGCGAATTTCACCCGCCATTAATGGCTCCAGCCATTTTTTCTTCTGGATTTCGTTGCCATATTTAGCCAACACTTCCATATTTCCTGTGTCTGGGGCTGCACAATTAAATACTTCTGGTGCCCACATCACTTTACCCATAATTTCAGCTAGTGGTGCATATTCTAAGTTAGTCAGTCCTGCACTGTATTTTCCATAACTAACAGGCAAAAACAGATTCCATAAACCTTGGGCTTTTGCTTCAGCTTTTAGCGCTTCCAACAATGGCGGTGTCGACCATGGCTCTTCGCTAACTTGTCTGCACATTTCTTCTTCTACAGGAAAAACATGCTCATCCATAAATGCCGAAACACGCTCTATTAAATTATGTACTTTTTCACTATATTCAAAATCCATGGAATTACCCTCTTAAAACTGCACCAAATGCTTCAATTAATTGTTGCTATTAACTTAAACTTGCTAATGCTTTTTTATTAAAAGGGGCTATTTCGTCTTCTTTTTGTTCTTTGATTTTATTAACCCATTGAGGATCAACAAGCAGTGCTCGTCCAATGGCAACAAGGTCAAATTCATCATTGTTTAAACGCTCTAATAAGCCATCAATACTGGTTGGGTTAGAAGTCCCCGATAAATCAGCATTACCTTCGCCAATAAAGTCAGCATCTAAACCAACACTACCCACGGTGATCACAGGTTTGTTGGTCAATTTTTTTGTCCAACCAGCTAAGTTTAGCTCTGAGCCTTCAAACTCAGGCACCCAAAAACGACGGGTACTAGCATGGAAAATATCGACACCGGCATTTACTAATAATGTTAATAGGGTTTCGAGCTCTTCAGGGTTTTGCGCTAACTTGGCATCATAATCCTGTTGTTTCCACTGAGAGAACCTAAAGATAATGGGGAAGCCTTCGCCCACTGCTGCGCGGATAGCTTCAACAATTTCCACAGCAAAACGGGCACGATTTTCTAACGAACCGCCATATTCATCTTCACGCTGGTTAGTGCCTTCCCATAGAAACTGATCCACTAAATAACCGTGAGCACCATGGACTTCAATGGCATCAAAACCAATGTTTTTAGAATCAATTGCGGCCTGTGCAAACGAGGCAACTACTTCCTCTATATCTGCTTTTGTCATTGCCACGCCATTTTCTGCACCTGGCTTAAATAAGCCTGATGGACTATAAGCAGGAGCCGATTTATCAGGGCCAACTCCAGGCTTTCTTACCGCGCCAACATGCCAAAGTTGTGGCGCAATTTTACCGCCAGCTTTATGCACTTCTTCGACAACATGTTTCCAACCCGCTAATGCCTCTTCACCATAAATAGCTGGTACTCTTTCATAGCCGTTTGCCGCTTTATGGGAGATAAATGTCCCCTCGGTAATTATTAAACCAACATCACCTTCGGCGCGACGCTTATAATAATCAGCCACCTCAGATGTCGGCACATAATTGGGAGAAAAAGTTCTGGTCATCGGTGCCATTACGGTACGATTTTTTAGTGAAAGACCTTTGTGGTTGTAGTTTTCAAAAAGTTTATCTAATTTGTTTTTGCTCATACTGATTCCTAAATCTAAATTCTGTCTGTTACTTCTTTTACTGTGCTTTTACAGGGGATTTTAGTTGCCTTTTAGCAAACTAAATAACCACCATCGACATTGATGCATGTACCGGTAGTGTAACTTGAAGCGTTAGAAACCAAGTACAGTACAGTGCCCGCCATTTCTTCAGGCTGAGCTATGCGGTTCATGGGCACATGCGCCATAAGCTGCTCATGAATTTTTGGATTGTTTACCAAGGTAGATGCAAACTTAGTATCAGTACCTCCTGGCAATATGGCATTCACACGAATATTAAATTGTGCACATTCTTTAGCGAAGGTTTTGGTCATTGATATCACTGCGGCTTTGGTGATGGAATAAATTCCCTGATAATCACCCGGAATAACTCCGTTAACAGAGGCTACATTCACCATGGCACCGCCACCTGATTTTTTCATCAACTTGCCCCCCATAGTCGACATAAAGAAATAGCCGCGAATATTTACATCAACTGTTTTTTGAAATGCCGAAAGGTCTGTCTCAAGCACATGCCCAAAATAAGGGTTAGTCGCCGCATTATTTACTAAAATATCTAACCCGCCGTGCTCACTCGATATTTTTTCAAATAGTGATTCAATTTGCTCCATGTCACCAATATGGCAAGGCACTGCTTGGGCACTCCCCCCTGCGGCAACAATGTTATCAACAACAGCCTGACAGCCGTCAATTTTTCTACTTGAAACAATGACATGAGCACCATATTCAGCCAATAATCTGGCAATATGCTCACCAATTCCACGACTCGCCCCTGTTACTAACGCTATTTTTCCTGATAAATCAAACAACGAATCTTTCATTATTTATTTCCTATATTTTTTTATCACTACCTAAAAGTAATCCAGTCTTCGCCAGCCTTAGTTAGGTGGCTATAATTGTTAAAATAATCAACACTTAATCTGTTTTCACAAAACAATAATTTGCTTACTGACGTGTTACGTAATTGCTGACTAATTGCTATTGCTTGTTGATCTGATAAGCCTAGAATATGCTGAATCAAAATGGAAATTGTCCCCCCCGAGGTAAAAATAACAATATCCTTGCACTTTGTTGAAGGCTCTTCTTGTTGCTTTTTTTCTAAATACTGGTTAATCACTTCATGTAACGCAGCTATGCATCGGTCTTTAAAAGCAGGCCAAAGCTCATTGTATTGTCCTTCTTCTTTGCAAGAGATCCATTGAGCCAATGCTAAAGAAAATTCTTTTTGTAACTTTTTATCAGCTTGCCCTTGCTTAGCAAAATGAGTACTTATCTTTGAAAAATCACTCCATTGTTCATGATAGTTTTTCAAAACATCAACATGGTCAAATTCATTAAAACCTGAGTGAATAGTTATGGGGGTATTTCTGTTTTTAGCGCCCTTTTGAAAATGTTCAACCGTTTGAATATGACGTGATAAACTTCCTGAATATACTTGTTCTTCCCCTAAGAGTTTTTGCCAAGATGCTCCTAAAATACATGCCTGTTCACAGCCTTTATCTGATAATTGATCATAATCAGCTGCACCAAATGAAGCCTGACCATGACGAATTAGATAGATTGCCGCCATCTTAACTACCACCCATTGCTATGAATCTATTCACATGCACATTAACTAATAAAAGGGATTGAACATTTAAACTGTTATAAGACATCAATTCACTCCTACTTTGTTAGGGTCACTCATTTATGATACTTGACTATGCTACCCCCTCACTTTAAATTAAACCAATGAATAGTACTGATAACCAACTATTCAAATAACTAATAGTACTTATCCTCCCAATTAACTCAAAAATGGAGTGAACCAAGTGAAAATAGACTTAAATTTATTTGTCGTGTTTGATGCCATTTATTGTGAAGGAAACATTACTAAAGCAGCATCAGCACTTAATTTATCTCAACCGGCTGTAAGTCATGCGTTAAGTAAATTACGTACTCAATTTGACGATCCTTTATTTGTGCGACAAGGCAATAAAATGCGTCCAACCACAGTTGCACGAAATGTTATTGCCGATGTACGTGAATCTTTGCATATGCTCAAAATATGTTTAGTGCAATCGAAGCTGTTTGACCCAATAACATCAAGAAAAGAGTTTACTATTGCCATGCACGGCTCATTAGAAGCAGCATATTTGCCCTCCTTGGTAAAAACCCTTGAACAGAATGCGCCAAATATTAACTTGCAAACTACACGCAGAGTACGCCGTAATGAATTAGAAAATGAACTGGCCAGTGGTGATATCGACTTGGCAATAGATACTTTGATTCCGGTAGGTGACAATGTTATGCACAGACAAATTGATGATGATGAACTCGTGGTTATCGCAAGGAGCAATCATTCTTCTATTGGTAAAAAATTAGACTTGCAAACTTATCTCAGCTTGAAGCATGTACTGGTTTCATCACGCTCAAAAGGCCCTGGCATTGAAGATTACGAATTAGGCCGCTTAGGCATGCAACGGAATATTGCTTTGCGCTGTCAACATAACCTCAGTGCCTGTCAGGTAATTGTAGGTAATGATATGCTACTCACCTTACCTAAGGCTGCTGCAAAGATGTATCGTAATATGCTCGATATTAAGATTCACCCTCTTCCGGTAAAATTGCCCAATATTGATGTACATTTGTATTGGCATGAAAATGTAGACAATGATCCTTCTAATGTTTGGTTACGTAATAATATTATTCGTACTCTGTCATCGAATCAAAGTTAGTAGAGAAGAGTTTTAATGAATAAAAAAGGGCATTAACAGCCCTTCCTCTTTTCAAAAAGAATAATATTAGTTACTTTCTTGGGAAAAGATACCTATATAAACCTTACCATTGCTATCAATATAACCACGATACATGCCTTTTGAATTAAATGAGAATACTGGTTTCCCTTGAGGATCTAAACCAACAATCCCTCCTTCTCCTTTCATCTCTACCAACTTTCCTTGAATCACCTCATCTGCTGCAGCTTGTAAGCTAATCTTTTTATACTTAGCGCGGGCACAAATATCATGGGCGACTGCGGCACGAATAAAGTATTCACCGTGACCTGTTGAAGAAATAGCGCACACACTATTATCTGCATAAGTACCCGCGCCAATAATTGGTGAATCTCCAATTCGGCCAAACTTTTTATTAGTCATGCCACCCGTTGAAGTACCCGCAGCCAGATTGCCCATTTTATCTAATGCAGCTGCGCCAACTGTCCCAAACTTCTTATCATCAGGCCATTGATGTGATTGTTGTGCGGTAAAATGATTATACTTGTCATGCGCTTCACTTTGATATTTTTTAGAGGACTGTTTAGGTGCTGATGTCTTCTCTTTCAGAATCTTTTCTATTTGCTGCCAGCGCCTTGGTGTATAAAAGTAATCAGGAGCAACCAACATTAAATTTTGCTGCTTAGCAAATGCTTCTGCGCCTTTACCACTGAGCATGACATGTTTTGAATTACTCATCACCTCAGAAGCCAGTAATATAGGATTTTTGACCGTTGTTACACCTGCAACAGCGCCGGCATTCAAGGTTTTACCATCCATTATTGAGGCATCTAACTCATTGGTTTTATTATGAGTATAAACTGCCCCTCGCCCCGCATTAAATAGAGGAGAGTTCTCTAAGACAATAATTGCTTGTTCAACAGCCTGTATACTTGACTGACCCTGTTGAAGCGCTTGATAACCAGCTTTTAATGCTTGTGTTAATTTCTCACGATATTGTATTTCAAGCTCAGGTGTCATATTAGATTTTAAAATGGTACCTGCGCCACCGTGTATGGCAATTGCTATAGGTGCATCATTGGCATTAACAGATATGCTAACAAGCAGGCTAAATATGGTGGTGATTAAAAGACTAAAAGGATTACGTATGTAATGAGTATTCATATTACTTTTCAACTTATTTTTCAGCAGAGTAATGGCTGAAAGTAGCGAGTAAGGAAGTTAAAGTCAATCAGAGTATAAAAGCATTTACATGTAAAAAGATTAATTTAGAAGTATTAATCACTCTTAATGAACTTTGATCAAAAAAAACATGTTAGAAGAAAGCTGATAAAGCAACATAACTTTAACTAAATATAAGTAAAAAGTTTATTATACAATCCCTTGATTTAAAGCGATTAATACGGCTCGTGTGCGGTCTCGGGTATTGAGCTTTGACAAAATACTAGAGACATGATTTTTTACCGTGCCTTGAGCTAAAAAGATACTTTCAGCAATTTCTTTATTAGAAAAACCGCCCGCCATTAACTTTAAAATTTGTAGTTCTTTTTCTGAGAGTTTTTCGGTAATTGGGGCAATATCAACCCCTTTGTTTAATTGCTTCATCACTACTGGTTCAGCAACAAAACCACCATCAGCAAGCGTATAAATGGCACTGGCGAGCTTTTCAAAAGAAACATCTTTAAGCAAAAAACCATTAGCGCCAGCTTGTAAGCTTTGCATAAATAATTCACTGTCATCAAAGGTGGTTAACATTAAAATTGGTAGCTTATTACCTTGCTCACGCAGTTTTTTGACCAGCTCAATACCATTCATTTTTGGCATGCGAATATCTAGCAGCATCACATCAGGTTGAACGGATAACTGCTCAAGTGCATGTTCACCATTTGTGGCTTGCCATACTACTTCTATTTTTTCACTTAAGGAGAGTAAACCGGCAATACCTTGGCGAACAAGATCTTGATCATCCACCAATGCTACTCTTATTTTCTTTTCTGTCATCTTAGTCATAGCAATCTTCTACTGTTATTTTTAGTTCACTCCCTTGAGAGCTTGCTTGCAATTTTACTACGCCATTAAAGTCGGCAAGGCGCTCTTGCATGCCAGATAAACCACTGCCTTTTTCTAAAGTTGTTACACTGTTGCCATTGTTCGATAAAGTAATGGTTAGGTGCTTATTATCTTGTTGGCAATCTAAGTAAAGTTGATCGGCTTTACCATGACGCAAAGCATTACTGATGCCTTCTTGTAAGCAAAACATCAGTTGTTGTTTAAGTGACAAAGAGCTAATTTCAGGGGCGTTAATCACAGATAATTGACAATGGGGTAATTCATTTACTAAGTTTTGCAAATTCTCAACTAGGTCAAACTGCTCTTCACTGCGCATTTCTTTAACCACTTCTCTGACATTAGCCAATAAAGACTTTGCCTGCTGAAGGTTTTCCTTAAGCATGGGTTTAAACTCATCTGGTACTTTATGGCTACTCACTTCTAAGTTGAGCGACAATGCTGTTAGTTGATGTCCTATTGCATCATGTAAGTCTCTTGAAATTCTCAAACGCTCTTTTCGTTGAGATGATGTTTTTAGCATAAATCGAGTGGCTAATAACTCTTGATTAATTTGCGCAATTTTCTCTCGATCCTTTTCTGCACGGATCATAATTTCCATGGCGGAATAAGCAAATAATTGCAATAAAGCAAAAATCAGGACACTGAAAAAGCCACTGTCATTACCTTTATTAATTAGCAAAAAATAGCCAATATTGATAATAACTAAGATAACCAGTGCTTGCTGTTTATTAAAGAGGTGTGCAAGCTGCGTGGCAATAAGCACAAGGAGTATTGGCGAGAGGTCCTGTATATCAAAATGTATTAAGTACCACACCAAAAGAATCTGAATAACAATGCAAACTTTAATCTTAATGTCTTCTTTTTCTCTTTCAAAATAAGAAACGTTAAGTAAAAAAAGACAGATAAACACTATGAATAGTGTGAGCCTGATAAAGAAATCATTATTAATAGTTGCTGAAGCTAAAGATAAATACGTGACAAAAAACCAAGTTAATAATGCTGAAAAATACAGCATCCAGTCTTTTTTAACATTTTTAGGTAAAAACTTAGCAGTTTTCTGATTCATTTTAAAAGCACTCTTAATATTCTTAATACAATTAACACTTTTTGCTTATACAAATAAAACAGCACTTTGCTAACATGATGTTTTATATAAATAACTTTCACTTCATAGCCTTATTGATATTAGAATAAATCAATATCAATTACTGTATTATCTTTAACCGTAAATTTTGCTTCTTTATATTCTGGTTGGCCAAACATACCAACATTATTACTAAAACCATACCCTTCTTTGGGAATTCCCATCATATTCTTATCAAGTTCATTGTTGTCATTTTCATCTTGGTACATTTTTATTGCATATTCACCATCAGCAATATCTTCAAAGATAACTGATAATTCTTTTTGATTTACTTTTGCTTTCGATGCTTTAATTTCTTTACCGTTTTGGTAATCTTCTTTACCAGCATATAAAGCCACTAACAAATGGCCTTTTTCCGCTTCCAGATCTGAAATATTGACGGTAAGTTTTGCTGCATAAGCGCTTTGACTCAGTACCAAAATAATCGATAAAGAGCCAATGAATGACATTAATACGCTAGTAAATGAATAAGTAACTAAGTTTTTAACTGACATAATATTTTTCCTATTTGGTAGATAAGCTATTGGCTAATTTCAAATAAATTATAAGATGTCATCATTATGTAAACAGGTGCCAAAAGTCATTATTTAAAAAGCTAAGTGCTATGACTTTTGTCATTGCCGTAAAAATTTATAAAGATGTAGTTTTAGTAATTTCCCATAAATATGTACCTAGAAATAAAAAAGTCCGCTGCTAGTTAATCATAGAAGCGGACTTTTATTTTCATTGACAGCGTAACAGTAAATTAACTATCCCGAAGGGCTAAGGTTACGGGTAATTTCATTGCTTTAATCGCAGGCAACAAACCGCCAATTAAACCAATGACAGTAGCCCCGGTTAAAGTAATCAATATTAGCCGCGCGTTGATATCAAAATTAAACATCATTTGACTTAAATTATTGGCATCTTGTGTTGCCGCAGTCCAACCATCGAATAATAGATAAATAGGCACTATGCCTAATAGAGCGCCAGCAATCGCCAGTAATATTGCTTCACTGATAATGGCACAAGAAATTGCCGATGGAGCAAAGCCAATAGCTTTTTGCGTGGCAATCTCTTTGCTGCGCGCTGCTATTGCGGCATACATGGTATTTAATGCCGCGATCACCGCGCCAATAGCCATAACCACAGCAACCGGAATTCCAATCCAGCGGATCAGTCGAGTTAAGTTTTCTCCCTGTTCAGCAAAAAATTGCTTCTCTGCAATAACACGTACATTTAACCGAGGATCTTCCTGCCACTGTTGATCAATTGCCTTAAGGTTTGTTCTTGCCTTCATTGCCAAACGTACTGATTGAACACTTGTACCTCGTTGATAGTCGCTTTGCACTACACCCAGATCTGCCCACAATTCAGACTCAAAGACACTATTATTATCAGCAAAAATACCGACAATTAACCACTGTGCTCCGCCTAAAGTCATTGAACTTCCTACGGTTAATTCCGGCATACGTCTAGCAATTGCTTGCCCAATGGTTAACTCCCTCAAACCAGGTGTAAACTTTCTACCAGAAATTAAGGCAAAGTTAGGGCGAAAAAGGTAGGTATTATTGCTAACACCTCGCAAGGCTAAACTTTCACCAACATCATTTTCATTAAGTAATGCATGCTTGTATTCGGCATTAACAAACATTTCAGCAGAAACTATCGCTTGTTGGTTTTTATCGCGAAGCACTTGTTGGTGATTTTTGAGTAAGTTGACTTCCATTGGAAATAGCACACTTTGTATTTCTGAATTAGCCCCCGCTCGCATCACCAATACGGTGTTGTCTAATCCTGTTTGGCTTAAGGTTTTTATCATGCCCTCAGTCATGGCCAATACGCTCAGCATAACGGCTGCAACACAAGCAATACTTAACATGGTAATAGACGATGACATTATTCGTTGCGGAAAGCTTTTTATATTAACAAGTGCTAACGCCCAAGCAGCCTTTAATGATGAGAGTGTTTTCATGAGTTGGCTCCTAATGCTTTACATATTGACATGCGTTTTATCGTTATAGCGGGATAAATACAGCATAGTGTCGCTGAAAATATTGCAATAGCAAAAGCAAGTAAGTAGTGAGAATTTGCAATAGCAACGCCGGGTAGAAAGCCTGAAAATTGCTGCTCGATACTTGATATTAATAACGTAGCTAACAAACAACCAAAGAATGCTCCAGCTAGTAATAGCAATGCTGATTCTAAAAAAGTTTGCATAACTAAGCTTTGTGTTGAAAAGCCAACGGCCTTCAACATGGCATTTTCACTAAGACGTTCCCTACTTGTTTGAGCAATGGTGTTACAAACAATTAATAATAAAGTAAAAAATACTGCTGAAACAACCACCTTGATGATCAGTGCCATATCAACAAACTGCTGTGCTTGCTCTTTAATAAATACTTGCTCGGTTGTGGTACGTGTTGACGCATTTGAATTAACAAACTGACTATCAATGCGTTTTGCGACTTCATCAACACTAGCAGTTGGGGCAATGCCTGTTGAAAACCAGCTAGCCATATAGTTAGCATAAGCTCTAGCTTCATCAAAATAGGCATGTTGAAAAAATACCTGACGGTCATCAACTGAAGCATCATTGGGCTTATAAATACCCATTACGATAAATTCCCAGACAAAGCTGCCTTCTTTATCCATCCATATTGACGAACTTAACGGAATTTTATCGCCAATTTTCCAAGCAAACTTTTCAGCGACCTCCTGTCCAATAATTACCCCCGTGCGTGTTTTTTGCCACAGCGATAACTGCTCTGCGTCAATGTTATATTCTTTAAACAAACTAAAATAACTACTATGTTCAACCGCTGTCATAGCTAATTGATTTTTCTCATTTTGAAAATAGCCACCAAACCAAGAAGCGTATGTCACTTGCTCAACACCTGACAATGCCATTATTTTTTGCTGATAATTAACAGGTAATGAGCGAGTAATAGATACTTTGTGATTGGTCATTAATCGAAACTGATTATTAGCACTTACTTGACTGGTTAAGGCATGATTAATTGCTGACAAAGCGGTGAATAAGAAAAATGCTACGACCACTGACAAGCACGTTAATATAAAGCGGCTCTTCTTGCGAAAACTATTACACCACACTAAATAAAGGTTATTCATTTATCCCCCTAAGCCAACTTGCTGGCTATCGGCAATATATTTTTCTAGGTTAATCACCCGCGTAGCATAGTCTGCGGCCATTAAATCATGAGTAACCATGATGATGGTTTTACCAAATTTTTGATTAAGTGTTTTCAATAAGGCTAAAATTTCACAGGCGGTTTTCCTGTCTAAATTACCTGTCGGCTCATCACACAAGAGAATATTTGGATCTGTTGCGATAGCTCTGGCAATGGCGACACGCTGCTCTTGCCCACCGGATAATTCTTTTGGCAAGTGTGATGCCCGTGCTGACATGCCAACAAGATCTAGCGCCAAGCTCGCCTGCTGTTTTCTTTGCTGACTATTAAGTGAAGTTAAAGAAAGCGGCAATTCCACATTGGCTTGCGCGCTGATCACTGGCAATAAATGATGTGACTGAAAAACAAAACCAATATTTTCCGCACGCCAGCGAGTTAACTGCTTTTCTGATAATTGCTCGATATGTTGATTATTTACAGATACTTGCCCTGAACTTGGTTTATCTAAACCACCAATCATATTAAGTAATGTGCTTTTACCTAAACCCGATGGCCCCATTAACGCGACAAAATCTCCCTGTTTAATGGTTAAATTAAAGTCTCGCAGAACATGAACTTGGTTACGGCCTTTACGGTAAAACTTCTTTACCGATGATAATTCAATATAATTATCTATTAACATAATAATGCTCCCAATTATGACTGAGTAGTAGTTTCAACTGTGGTTTGATTCGATGAAGATACAGAAGAAAGAAAACTCACCTTCACCCCCATATCAGGCAAAACGCGATGATCAACCTCATGTAAGCGAATACGTACTTTGATACTGGCTTTTTGTCTGTCTGCGGTTGGAATAACTGCAACCACCTCACTGTTAATTTTCCATTGTGGGTATGCATCTAATGTCGACATAGCTGCTTGTCCGGCAAAAACACGGTTGATATAGCTTTCTCCCACTTCTACCTCAACCTCTAGGGAGGTCATATCAACAATAGTACCGACACCAGTTCTAATGCTGCCACCACTTGCACCGCCTGCTGAAATCAACTCCCCAACTTGAGCATTTTTACTGATCACCACACCGTCAAACGGCGCGCGAATTTTATGCTGTTCTAATTTATACAATGCCAACGCAGCTTTTTGCTTGGCAAGTTCCACTAAGGCCAGTCGGTTTTCTACCTGTACTTTAGTTTGCCTTGCTTTAAGTTGGCTATCATCATGGCGCTGATTACTAATGAGGTTTGCTTTAGCAAGTTGCGTTTGTCGAACGGATTGCTGCTCGGCATGCTCTTGCATAATCAGCATTTCTTTTAATAATGCCTGCTGCGCTGCTAAATCGGCCAAAGCCAACTGATAAGCAATACTCGCTTGTTTATCATCTAACTCAGCTAAAATCTGTGATTGCGTTACCTTTATGCCCTCTTCAATATTAAGCTTTTCTAATTTGCCTGTTACTCGTGAAGATACTGTCGCAATTCTTCTAGCTACAATATGACCGCTAGCATCTAAGACACGCTCAGCTTCGCTATACTGTTGAGGAAGAGCTAATAATTGCGCATTAGCTTCTGCCTTTTGGGATAGCTCGTTAGCAATTTCATTGCTGGTTATTTTATTTACTTCTGCATTGGCATTAGAGGGTTGGTTTATTTTGCTCGCTGAAACATTCCCCCAAAAATAAACCGCTACCATTAACACCACAAGGCAAACAAGCATAATTATTTTCATCGGTTTTGCAGGCGATACAGCCTGAGTTCGGTCTATTCGCAACTGCTGAATTTGTTTATCACTTGCCATGCTAGGCTCCAAACGAGTAATACAATATAAGATGCAAACAGTGTAAATTTTAAAAAGCGCATACAGCAGTGCCAAAAGTCACTTATTAAAAGAGGATTTACAGTGACTTTTAGCTTGAGCTAAGGTTAGTAGCTGATATTTCAATAGGATAGAGATTTAGCTATGAGTTTTTTAGAGTGAAGGGAATAGTATTGCTTTTATCGGTTTTTTAACTGAATTTGCTTGATAGCGTTAATAAAGAAAATATCTTAATGGGCCGACCAATAGATAACTTCAAGAATATAGATACTTACTAGGAAGACAGGAAAGTGGTGGCCCCTCAGTGACTTGAACACTGGACCTACCGATTATGAGTCGGGCGCTCTAACCAGCTGAGCTAAGGGGCCATAAAGAGTTTGATTTATAACGATAGAGCTATCATTACAAAGCGGCGAGAAGTATAAGCATTTTTTATTTTGTTGTCACCTACTGTGCTTTATTATTTTCGCTTTATTTATCGTTCGCGTATTTATTGAACAGTTTATACGTATTTACTGAAATACTTTTGAGTAAATATTTTCAATATAATTACGCTGAAATAAAAAAGAGTAAATCAGCTTAGCTAATTTACTCTTTCTAAATAAAACTTTAATAGGTCTTATTTTTTACTCACCGTCTAAGAAGCTTTTTAACTGCTCAGAACGAGATGGATGACGTAGTTTACGTAATGCCTTAGCTTCAATTTGACGAATACGCTCACGAGTAACGTCAAACTGCTTACCAACCTCTTCTAAAGTATGGTCTGTATTCATGTCGATACCAAAACGCATTCTTAGTACTTTAGCTTCACGCGCTGTTAAGCCAGCAAGTACTTCATGGGTTGCGCCTTTAAGGTTCTCAGAAGTAGCAGAGTCAACAGGAAGCTCACCACTACCATCTTCGATAAAGTCACCTAAGTGCGAATCTTCATCGTCACCAATAGGCGTTTCCATTGAAATTGGCTCTTTGGCAATTTTCAATACCTTACGAATTTTATCTTCTGGCATGATCATACGCTCAGCAAGTTCTTCTGGCGTAGGTTCACGACCCATTTCTTGTAGCATTTGACGTGAAACACGGTTCAATTTATTGATGGTTTCAATCATGTGCACCGGAATACGAATGGTACGTGCTTGGTCAGCAATAGAACGGGTAATTGCTTGGCGAATCCACCATGTTGCATAAGTTGAGAACTTATAACCACGACGGTATTCAAATTTATCAACGGCTTTCATCAAGCCAATATTACCTTCTTGGATTAAATCTAAGAATTGTAAACCACGGTTGGTATATTTTTTCGCAATTGAAATAACTAAACGTAAGTTAGCTTCAACCATTTCTTTTTTCGCACGACGCGCTTTTGCTTCACCGATTGACATGCGACGGTTAATATCTTTAATACCGTGAATGTTTAAATGGGTTTCTTCTTCAATTTGGTTTAATTTAAGAATACAACGTTCTACATCGAGTTCAATATCAGTCAATCTAGCTGAATATGAGTGGCCTGCTGCTTGCTCAGCTTCAAACCATTCTTTTGATGTTTCATTACCTGGGAATATTTTAATGAAGGTAGTTTTAGGCATACCGGCGCCCATCACACAGTGCTTCATGATTAAACGCTCTTGTACGCGTAATCTGTCCATAACACTGCGCATATTTTTAACTAGCTTGTCGAATAATTTAGGAATTAATCTGAACTCTTTAAATACTTCAGCTACATCATCAATAGCTGCTTGTGCGTCTTTATGACCACGGCCTTTTGCTTCGATAACTTTATTAGCTTTCTCGTGTGCTTCTCTAAGCGCACTAAATTTTTCGCGAGCTAATTCAGGGTCTACACCTGTATCTTCTTCTTCCTCGTCTTCATCATCTTCAGCATCATCTTTGTCTTCATCATCAAGGTCTTCTTTAGATAATTCAGAACCAACATGTGTTGCGGCTGCCGCAACATCTTCTTCTTCAGCTTCAGGGTCTAAAAAGCCAACTACGATATCAGAAAGGCGAACTTCTTCAGCTTCGTAGTTATCCCACATTTCAAGTAGGTAGTTGATTGCTGGTGGATATTCAGAAACACTACGTTGTACTTCTTTAATACCTTCTTCAATACGCTTAGCGATAACAATTTCGCCTTTGCGCGTTAATAGCTCTACAGTACCCATTTCACGCATATACATACGTACTGGATCGGTTGTTCGGCCAATTTCGCTTTCAACGGTTGCAAGTGCTTGAGCTGCGGCTTCCGCAGCATCTTCATCTGTATTTGCCTCACTCATCATCAAGGTATCTGCATCAGGAGCATTTTCAAACACCTGAATACCCATATCATTGATCATGCGAACAATATCTTCTACCTGATCTGAATCGATAATATCTTGAGGAAGATGATCGTTAACTTCTGCAAACGTTAAATAACCTTGCTCTTTACCTTTGGTTATTAGCTCTTTAAGTCTTGATTGAGGGGCTTGATCCATTGACGAGTGTCCACCTATGTATAGTAAATAAGGGTAGCAATGCTGCGCACTAGTGCTGCATAACAAAGCCGCGAATTATAGCGAGTTTTTCGCACTATATCCAGTAATTAAAAGCCCAGCATTAAAAGTCTTTTGCCGAATAAAAGTGTTTAATTTACTCAAGTATAGCTGTTAGCCGCTATGATGCATTAAGTATTGCCTGTAGTTCTTGCTTTTCTTGCTGAGTCATTTGCCCAGTTCGTGCTTTTTGCAACAATATTTCTGCTCTTTGCTCAACAAAGTTATTAAGCAGTTTTTCAATGCTATCGAGAAAAACATCTGTCGCAGCATCGGCTTCAATATGATGCTGCCAACACATCAGTTTTGACAACTGTTTACCTTGCTCTGTATCTCGAAAATATTCTAATAACTGTGGCGTTTTAATGTCTGGATTTTGCTTACACAGCACTAAAAGCTGATTTAACAAAGCAACACCCGGAATATTTAATGGCTGCAAAATAGAAATATCTTCCAATGAGTTCACTATATGGGGGTGCTCAAGTAATAATGCAATAGCTAATCTTACCGGGGTGACTTTAGTGTTTGCTTTTGGCTTTTTAATACTTGCTTCAGGGTTAGCATTTTTATTTATTTTCGCTAAAAATTGCTCGCTACCAGTACCAAAATTATTGGCGATATCATTAATAAGGCCATCTTTTAACACGCTATCAGGCAGTTTAGCTAAGTAAGGTTGAAAAGATTCAACCAGCGCTGCTCGCCCTTCGATAGAGCTCATATCAACTTGGCTCATCAGGTGCTCAAACAAAAATTTTGATAGGGGCATTGCCTGATCTAAAATGTGCTCAAAAGCTTGTTGTCCTTGTGAGCGAATAAGCGAGTCGGGATCTTCACCATCGGGAACAAAAACAAATTTTAACGAGAAGCCATCTCGAATAAGTGGCAAGGCATTTTCCATGGCTCGCCATGCGGCATCTCGCCCTGCTCTATCACCGTCATAACAACAAATAACTTCTTTAACAGTTCTGAATAAAGTCTGTAATTGCTCTGCTGTCGTTGATGTCCCCAATGAGGCGACAGCATAATCAACACCGTGTTGTGCTAATGCCACCACATCCATATAACCTTCAACCACCACTAAGCGTTGCAGGTTTTTATTGGCTTGTTTGGCTTCATAAAGGCCATATAATTCTTGGCCTTTGTGGTAAATACGTGTTTCAGGTGAGTTTAAGTATTTAGGCTTTTCATCGCCCAGTACACGGCCACCAAAACCAATCACTCGACCGCGTTTATCACGAATGGGAAACATGATACGACCGCGAAATCTGTCATAGGGTCGGTTTTTATCGCCTTGAATTGCCATGCCCAAATCAACAAGTTGCTGATTAGCTTGGCCATTGGCAGAGAAAACTTTCATCATGCCATCCCAAGCATCGCTGATATAGCCAATACCAAAACGTTTGACGACTTCACCACTTAATCCCCTGCCTTTAAGGTAGTTAATCGCGGTTTCTTTATCACTTGCTACTTTTAATTGCTGTTGATAAAAACGACTGACTTGATTCATCAACTCATAATCATCTTGCTTTTGTTGGTAAATTTGCTGCTGACGACGCTGCTCGGCTGGGGTGGCGTTATTTTCTTCTCGCACTACTTCCATGCCGCAATGAGAGGCAAGCTCTTCTATGGCATCAACAAAGTCTAGTCGATCAAATTCCATCAAAAATGAAATAGCATTGCCGTGTTCGCCGCAACCAAAACAGTGATAAAACTGTTTATCTTGACTAACGGTGAAAGAGGGAGATTTTTCGTTATGGAATGGACAACAGGCTTGGTAGTTTTTACCCGCTTTTTTTAAGGGTACGCGCGCATCTACCAATTCAACAATATCGGCACGAGCCAATAAATCATCAATAAACTGTCGAGCAATACGTCCGGCCATAATGTTATTTATTCACTCGCTAAGAAAAAGTTAAAGTAGTTTATACCAAGTGCTTTACACAAAAAAGCCGTAACAACTTAAAGTTATTACGGCTTTTTTAAAATTACTTTTAACAACAACTATGCGTTTAAGGCTGCTCTAACTTGGCCGCTTACTGCGCCCATATCAGCTTTACCTTGCATTAGTGGTTTTAAAACAGCCATTACCTTACCCATATCTGCCATTGAAGCAGCACCAGTATCGTTAATCGCTTTGTTAATTAATTCGTTTATTTCTGCATCGCTTAAAGGTTGAGGAAGAAAGGACTCTAACGCGCTAACTTCTTCAGCTTCTTTGGCTGCTAATTCATCACGGCCACCTTCGCTAAACATTTTGATTGATTCTTTACGCTGTTTAACCATTTTGGTTAATACCGCGATAATATTCTCATCAGTAGCTTCGGTGTTGTTATCAATTTCAGCTTGTTTGATTGCAGATAAAGCCATACGAATCACCCCAAGACGTAATTTGTCTTTGGCACGCATGGCATTTTTCATTTCATCTTTGAGTTGAACTAGAAGTGACATCTAATAGGCTCTCGTAGATTAAAAGTTACTAAAGTATTTTCTTTTCAGAAAAATCTTAGTACATGCGAATGCGACGAGCATTCTCACGAGAAACTTTTTTCGCAGCACGTTTTACAGCAGCCGCTTTTTTACGCTTACGTTCCCAAGTTGGCTTTTCATAACATTCGCGACGACGAACTTCTGAAAGGATACCTGCTTTTTCACATGAACGCTTAAAACGACGTAATGCTACGTCAAATGGTTCGTTTTCTCTTACTTTAATTACTGGCATGTACTTTATTACCTTAGTGTATATCTATATAAATCGGCGTTGGACTTCGATTTTATCGCTTGTTTTAGCGTTTAAAAATCTTGTCTACACCCGCTCTATCAAAAATGGGTGACGTATTCTACTGCTAAGTGCTGAGCCATGTAAAGGCTAATTTCATTATAGGTGTAAATAAACTAGCGAAATGGCATAAGTGAGGGTAAAATCGCCCCTCTTTGAGTTAACAGGCATTGGTGTTATGCGAATTTTAGGTATCGAAACTTCTTGTGATGAAACAGGTATTGCTATTTATGATGATGAGCAAGGTATTATGTCGCATCGATTATATAGCCAAATTGCTGTCCATGCAGATTACGGTGGTGTGGTACCAGAGCTGGCCTCTCGCGATCATGTTCGCAAAACAATTCCGTTAATAAAAGAAGTACTCGCCGATGCCAATATTACACCACAAGAATTAGATGGTGTTGCTTATACAGCAGGCCCCGGTCTAGTAGGTGCCTTACTCGTTGGTTGCTCTATAGGTAGAAGCTTAGCTTACGGTTGGGATTTACCCGCAGTGCCCGTACACCATATGGAAGGACATTTATTAGCGCCTATGCTTGAAGATGATGTGCCTGAATTTCCTTTTGTAGCCTTGTTGGTTTCTGGCGGTCATACCATGTTAGTTAGAGTAGATGGCATTGGTCACTATAAACTACTGGGCGAGTCTGTTGATGATGCAGCAGGAGAGGCATTTGATAAAACGGCAAAACTGTTAGGGTTAGATTACCCCGGCGGGCCTGCTTTATCTAAAATGGCAGAACGTGGCGAAGTTAATCGCTTTAAGTTACCTAAACCAATGACAGACAGGCCGGGATTAGATTTTAGTTTTAGTGGTTTAAAAACGGCAGCGGGCACCTTGGTTAGAAAAGAATGTGTCGACTTAGATGAAGCAGCGCTTAAGCAAACTCATGCCGATATCGCCTGCGCCTTTCAACAAGCAGTAGTAGATACCTTAGCAATAAAATGTAAACGCGCTTTACAACAAGAAGGGTTAAATCGTTTAGTCATTGCCGGTGGTGTTAGCGCTAACACCGCATTACGTGAAAAATTAGCAACAACCACCAAAAAATTAGGCGGCAGTGTATTTTATCCTCGACCAGAATTTTGTACCGATAACGGCGCAATGATTGCCTATGCTGGACTGCAGCGCCTAAAAGCCGGTACAGATGCAGATTTAACTTTTAAAGCCAACCCTCGTTGGTCGTTAGATAGTTTGCCTGCGGTTTAACCCTTCGACAAGCTCAGGGCAAGCGGATATTTCCGTTCATCCTGAGCGCGAAGCTGTCGTAGGAAGGGCAAGCGGATATTTCCGTTCATCCTGAGCGCGAAGCTGTCGTAGGAAGGGCAAGCGAATATTTTCCGTTCATCCTGAGCGCAAAGCAGTCGAAGGAAGGGCAAGCGAATATTTTCCGTTCATCCTGAGCGCAAAGCAGTCGAAGGAAGGGCAAGCGGATATTTCCGTTCATCCTGAGCGCGAAGCAGTCGAAGGAAGGGCAAGCGGATATTTCCGCTCATCCTGAGCGCGAAGCAGTCGAAGGAAGGGCAAGCGAATATTTTCCGTTCATCCTGAGCGCAAAGCAATCGAAGGAAGGGCAAGCGGATATTTCCGTTCATCCTGAGCGCGAAGCAGTCGTAGGAAGGGCAAGCTAATATTTTCCGTTCATCCTGAGCGCGAAGCAGTCGAAGGAAGGGCAAGCGGATATTTTCCGTTCATCCTGAGCGCGAAGCAGTCGAAGGAAGGGCAAGCGGATATTTCCGCTCATCCTGAGCGCAAAGCAGTCGAAGGAAGGGCAAGCTCAGAACAAGGGAGATCTAACAGATCATTCAAAGCTATCCGATTACTCTAAGCGCGAAGCAGTCGAAGAGCCCAACTGCAATAAACTAGGTAAAAACACCAAAGTAAACACAGTACTGACACTCATACCGCCAACAATTACCGCAGCAATACCACGATACAACTCAGCACCTGCACCGGGCACAAGTAATAAAGGCAACATGCCACAGATACTGGTTAGTGTGCTCATTAATATAGGTCTAAGTCGCAACCTTACCGCTTGCTCTACCGCATCATGACGAGATAACCCTTCTTTTTCACCCTGCCTTGTTTGGTAAACCAATAAGATAGCATTATTAACAACAAGACCTAATAAGATGATAAAGCCTATCATTGTTAGCAAATCTAACGGTTGAAATATCACTAAATTGGTTAGTTGTAAAAAGCCAATACCGCCAATAGTGGCAAGCGGGATTGTTAATACCACAAGGACACTGTCTTTAAATGACTGAAATAATGCCGCCATCAGCAAATATAAAATAATTAATGCCAATACAAAACTTTGACTCATACTGGCGAGTGCTTCGGTTAATGCCTCTGCACTGCCGCGATAATTAACACTAGCAAGGCCGCCACTTTCGCCAGCAATATCTTGAGATAATACCGACATAATAGCGGGCTCTGCTTGCTGTTTTATTTGAGCAATAGCATCTTCTAAGCTCAAATTATCCGGTGGTGTAACTTGCAAGGTAATAGTACGTTGTCTATTCACTCGCCTAATGGAACTAGGCCCTGCAGTGCGAACAATTTCAGCTAAATCCCCCACAGGCTGAATACCTGCATTGGGCGTAGCCAATGGGATTGCCGCAAGCTCTTCTGGTGATTGCCAATCAGTGGCGCGTAAAAAAACATCTAACCGCTTTTGACCATTAAAGAAGTCACCTACATATAAACCTGTACCTAAAGAACGAGAAATAGCCGCTACTTGAGAGCGAGTCCAACCCGCCTCAGCCATTCGCCTTTCATTAGGGATCATGCGCAATTCAGGCTCAGCTAACGTTAGTCCGGGTGAAGGTTGAATTTGTGCGCCCGTTAATGCTTGGCTGATAGCCCCATAACCCGTTTGAGCAGCTTTGAGTAAGGTATCAACATCATTGCCTTGAATATCTACATCAATGCGCCTTCCGCCACCAAGATTTTGAAAGATCTGTGCTTGTGAGGCAAAAGCCATGGTATCTGGAAAGCCCTGCAAAAACTCGGTATTAATAATTTTGATTATTTCACTAATATCATCGGCATCTTCTGCACGGCCGCCCATAAAACCAAAGGAGCCAAAAAAGCCCATCCAGGTATGCGCTATTTTAGGTTCTTTTTCGCCCGTTAAATACGGCATAATACGACGGTTAATTTCATCACTCATCTCAAAACGAGCCGCAGGGTAACTTAACCCCGGCGGTGGTAAAACAAAGGCCCGAAATTGGTTTTGATTACCTTTAGGTAAGTAGTCTATTTTAGGAAACAGTAGCCAGCTGCCGCCAAAGGAAATAAAAATTAACCCCAAAATCCACGAGTACCGTTTAGCAGGAGTGCTCGTGATGCGCATAATGCCTTTAGTGATATTTCGCCACCAATGTGCATGTGGATCTTCTTCTTTCACTTGTGTTAATAAATTTCTCGCCGCTGTTGGTAAAACCGTGACGGCAATAATCAAGGAAGCAACTATCGCTACGGCAATGGTGATGGCTAAGTCAGCGAACAATTGTCCTGATACTGCTTCTAAAAAAGCAATAGGCAAGAAAATAGCTACTGTGGTGACGGTTGAAGCAATTAACGCCCCCCACACTTGGGTGGCCCCTTTTAAGGAAGCACTCTCTGGGGCTTCCCCTTTTTCACGCAAACGGACAATATTTTCTAATACCACTATCGCCGCATCTAACACCATTCCGACCGCAAATGCTAAGCCAGCCATAGAAATAATATTTAATGTTCTACCGCTTATATACATCACAACTAATGTGACGATCAGCGAGATTGGAATCGCTAAAGCAACAATTAACGTTGCTCTAAATTTTCTTAAAAACCACCATAAGACAATGATAGCCAAAGCAACGCCCATCAATAGATTGTTACGAACTAGATCCATTGAGCGGTTAATATAAATGGTTTGATCCGACATTTGGATCATTTGCAAGCCAACACGCTTTAATGGCCCGTCATTGAGCTCTTCCATAGCCGCTTTCAAGCCAACCATGACTTCAATAACGTTTACCCCTTGCTCTGCTTGGGCGTTCATGGCTATGGCGGGTTCACCATCAAGGGTTAATATACCCGTTCTGTCTTGCAGTGTTTGCTCTACTATAGCGACATCACGTAATAAAATAGGCTGACCATCTCGCCAGTCTAATACCATTTCGCCTAATTGCTCTGCGCCATATTTACCCGAAAAGCGTAAGGTGTATTTACGACGGCCTACTTCATTAAAGCCACCTGAACTATCACTATTGTTAGCAAGGGTTTCGGCAAGCTCAGGAATATTTAATCCTAAAGCCGCAGCTTTATATGGGTCAAAAGTTATTCTCAGCTCTGACAATAAGCCACCAAAAGCATTGGTTTTTGAGATACCCGCGACACGCTCTATACGCGTTTGAATCACCTCTTCCACATAGTCTTGATAGCTAACTATATCGCGATCATTTTCGGCTAAAGGCTTTAGGGCAAACCATGCGATAGCATCAAAAGTTCTATCACCGCCGACCGAAATTACCGGTTCAGTTGAGTCGGCGGGATAATTAGCTACCTGATTAAGTGCGCTCATTACATCAATTAAAGCGCGCTCTAAATTGACATCTGATTTATAGCGCAAGGTGATATTACCGCTACCTTGACTAGAGGTTGAAGTTAATAAGTCCAGTCCTTGCAACCCTTTAAGCACATCCTCTTGTCGCTCGATAATTTCAGCTTCTATTTCTTCTGGAGCAGCTGAGCGCCAACTTGTCGAAATACTAATTTCAGGTTTACTGATATCAGGGGTTAGTTGCACGGGTAATTTAAATAAGCTGATCGCACCAAAAAGTGCTACCAACAACACAGCAACAATAACCGCGGTAGGATTTTTTAACGCAGGGGAAGTTAAGTTCATGCTATGTAGCCCTACTCATTATTGCCAGAAATAAGAGCATCATTATTTTTTTTGATCGCGACGCTTTGCCCGCTTTGTAAACGCTCGGCACCGCGAATCACAATGAGATCACCTGCTTGAATTGTTGTCCCCGATTTAGTGCTAGTAACAGCAACTAAATCATCCATGCCAGTGCCAACTTTCACTGGAATTTGCTCTGCTTTCGCTTCTTTTTCAGTAACATTAATACGAAATATACTCGCGCCACCACGGCGAAGAACCAAGGCATCTCTTGGCACAGCGATTGCTGAGGTACTTGGGCCATTAGCCACTTTTGCTTTAATGCTTAGACCAATAGGCCAATCAAATGTTGACATATCTAAGCGCACTTCCATTAAATGTGAACGTGCATTAGCCACAGGCACTAATGTTTTAATTTTTGCTTTACCCTGCCCTAAAGCAGACTCAACATTTAAGTGGCTTGCTTGCTGTAAAAACTGATAAGCCACAATTGGCGCAAAAATACTTGCCTCGGCATTAGCTGTTTCAACCAAACGTACAATAGCACTACCGTCAGTAACATACTCACCCAAACTGGCGATACGCTGTGCGACAATACCCGCAAAAGGCGCTTTTAATTGACTATAAGCAAGATCTTGTTCTATTTTAGCTAGCCTTGCCTTCGCGGCAATCACATCACCCTTAGCAATATCACGTTCAGAAAGTGTTTTATCTAACTCTGTTGACGGAGATAACTTTTTCTTCACCAATTGAGTTTTTCTAATCACTTCACTTTCAAGAAAGCGCAAATGCGCTTGGCTACTTAACACGTTAGCTTGTGCTTCTGTGAACTCTATTTTCAGCTGTTTATCATCTAAGTGAGCGATAACATCACCTTTTTCTACTCGAGTACCAATGGCAGATAAACTAACAAGTCGACCAGAAATTTCAGCAGCTATATCAGAATCATTTTGACTAACAACGGTACCTGACACCCAAACCACGGGAGCTAGTTCCGTCATTTTCACACTGATGACATTGACATTAGCTGGTGGAAATTGCTGTGCAAAAGCTTGCTGTGATGTCATGACAAAAGTAAAGATCGAGGTGCAAAAAATTAATATTGTTTTTTTCATGAAATTCCTAAAATGGATAAACTATTTTTTGAGATTATTTTTAGTAGTTATTTTATTTTCTGTGCCTTTGAGTAAACGCACTATATTATCTTTATGACGAAATACGATTAAACCACTTAACATCAGCGTAGGATAGACATAAAGAGGTTTTAGTAATAAAACATAAAGCGGCGCCATAGATACCGTAACAATAGCAGCTAGGCTTGAGTACTTGGTAAGCTTAGCAACAATACCCCAAGTTACAATTAACAATGCTCCTAACCCTAGACCTATCGGTAATAAAGCCCCTAATGCAGTAGCAACCGCTTTACCACCTTGAAAATTGAAAAAGATAGGATACATATGCCCTAAGCAGGCAGCAACACCAATGAAACCTAAATACAAAGGCTCTTTTTGGCCAAAATACGCATATAAGAAATAAGCGCCCCACACCGGAATTGTTCCTTTTAAAATATCACAGAATAATACCGTGCCCGCCGTTAACTTATTACTCATTCTCAAGACATTCGTAGCTCCAGGATTGTGGGAGCCTGTGGTACGAGGATCCGGTAACCCCAGCATTTTGCATATCAAAATAGCACTAGAAATTGAGCCCATCAAATAAGCAGCAATAATCATAGCAAAGGTTAATAGCAGCATGACCATGAGAAATTATTAAAAAATTAAGGTTATTTTATTATTCTATCCCGTTATCCGCTAGTTTTTCTACTGTTACACAGGTAAACTCGCTTTTTATTTTGTAACAATTGCCATAATTCGTGCCAATCTTCTTAGGATTGGTATCAGTTATCTAACGGAAGTCACATGGACAAAGTTTTTATTAGAGGTTTACATATTCAAACCACTATTGGTTTTTTTCAATGGGAAAAAGAAATCAAGCAAACACTCGTCATTGATGCTGAAATGGCTTGGGATACTGCAAAAGCGGCAGCAAATGATGAATTGGCAAAAACTTTAGACTATGCCGAAATATCCACAGAAATTGAAAAATTTGCCAACAATAATCCTGTTGATTTATTAGAAACGCTTGCCGAGCGTATGGCCGCATTTTTAATGGCACAATACGCTATTCCATGGCTGCAGCTCACTATAGGTAAACCTGGTGCGGTGCATAATGCTCAAACGGTTGGGGTTACCATTGAACGTGGCCAATTAAGCGAGCCCCGTTAAGAAATGGCTCAAATATATATTTCATTGGGTAGTAACATTGAGCGCGAATACCATGTTAAGCACGGTCTTAAAGCACTTGCTAAGGCATTTAATATGCCTTTTGATGCTTTGTCGCTCTCATCACTGTTTGAAAGTGAAGCAGTAGGTTTTGACGGTGTTGCTTTTTATAACATGGTTATTGGCATTAAAACTCAGTTTAGCGTTGAACAAGTAACAAGCATTTTGCGTGATATAGAAATTAGTTTTGGTCGCAGCCCCCAAGCAAAAAAGTTTAGCCCTCGCACTTTAGACCTTGATTTACTACTTTACGATGCACTCATTATTGATTCACCAGCACAACTGCCCCGTGATGAAATAACTAAAAATGCCTTTGTGTTATGGCCACTTAGTGAAATTGCACCAAAATTAAAACATCCCATAGTTAATATCAGCTATGAGAATTTATGGCAAAATTACGACAAATCAAGCCAAGCATTAACCATAATTAATAAGTGCTGGTAAAAACACTCATTTTAAAGTGAATTAATACAATTAGAGAGTAACGAAGGAAGATATGAGTACACTAGAAATTATCATTTTGGCATTATTGCAAGGCTTAACCGAGTTTTTACCTATTTCAAGCTCTGCCCACTTAATATTGCCGTCACAAATTTTAGGCTGGCAAGATCAAGGTCTAGGCTTTGATGTTGCCGTGCATGTCGGCACCTTATTAGCGGTCATGCTCTATTTTCGCAAAGAATTGGGCGCTATGGCTGTTGCTTGGCTTGGCACGGTTAATATTGGCCCAGCTAAAAATACGCATGCTGAAAATAGTTTTGAAGGAAAGCTGGCATGGTGGATTATTTTTGCCACAATTCCTGCCGGCTTATTTGGATTATTTGGCAAAGATCTCATCGAAGAACACTTACGCTCAGCCTTTGTTATTGCAGCAACAACATTATTATTTGGTTTTTTACTTGGTTTTGCCGATGTTAAAGCAGGTAACAGAGAGCATCATAAACCCATGGAAAAGTTAGGGCTTAAAGGCGCTATGCTCATTGGTATAGCACAGGCTGTAGCACTTATTCCGGGCACATCTCGCTCGGGTATTACCATGACAATCGGGTTAATGTTAGGCTTATCTCGTGATAACGCAGCCCGCTTTTCCTTTTTATTATCAATACCTGCTATTGCCATGGCGGGTAGTTATTTAACGTTAAAATTAATTTTATCCACTGAAGCGGTAGACTGGCAGGCAATAGGCCTAGGTAGCCTACTGGCCTTTGTGAGTGCCTATACCTGTATTCATTATTTTCTAATTTTATTAAATAAGCTAGGTATGATGCCCTTCGTTATTTATCGCCTAATATTAGGTATAGGCTTATTGTGGTTTGTTTTATAACTAAAACACTTAGTTTAAGCACTAACATCAGCAAAAATTTATCGGAATATGAGTTCAACTATGATTGCAATCACCTTAGAAAATTTTCAACAAGTTATTCTAGACGAGTCAAAAAACAAATTAATATTAGTGGCTTTTTGGGCAGAGCAAATTCCAGAAAGTGTTGAATTAAGAGATAAGCTCTCAGCGAAAGTTTCGCCATTTGCAGAGCAAATAGTCATGGCAACGGTTGATTGCCAAACTCAGCAACAAATAGCCCAACAGTTTGGTATTCAAGGTTTACCAACAGCGGTACTGGTGAAAGATGGTCAGCCGATTGATGGTGTTTCAGGGCCACAAACAGACGACACTATTGCTACATTTTTAGATAAGCATTTACCTAAAGCAGAAGATTTATTATTAGCGCAAGCACAAACATTAGTAGCTGATAACAATTTAAATGAAGCCTTTACTGTTATCAGTCAAGCTCATCAAGCCAACAATGAGCGCGCCGATATTAAACTAGTGCTAGCCGATGTTAATATCCAATTAGGCAAAACAGAGAATGCTCAAGCATTGCTCGATAGCATTTTAATGGTTGATCAAGACAGTTATTACCAAGCATTGTTGGCAAAATTAGAATTAGCTAGCCAAGCAGCAAACTCCCCCGAAATACAAGCATTAGAGGCAAAACTAACTGCTACGCCAGATGATATCGAAGTTAAGCATCAACTCGCAGCACAGTACAGTCAAGTCAATCGTCATGAAGATGCTTTGCAGTTATTATTTAGGTTGGTACAAGCAGGTGATGCTGATACCAAAGATAAAAGCAAAGAACTCTTTTTAGATGTGCTCAAAGCCCTGCCTGATGGTGACGCCTTAGCAACAAAGTATCGTCGTAAGCTTTATACGTTAATGTACTAGTATTTCGACTGTTTGTTCCTCACGCTCAGCATAAACGGTAATTGCGTTCTTCGTTTATTCTGAGCTTGTCGCCCTTCGACTGCTTCGCACTCAGGATGAACGGCTAGTAACAGATGCACTCCCGTTAGTCTTGAGAGTTACCGTTAGCCCTAACATTTCCATTCTTTGTGAACATTTCTGTTTGCCCTGAATATCTCCGTTCTCCTTGAGCTCCTCTGTTCACCCTGAACATCTCTGTTTACCCTGAACATCTCTGCTGGCACTGAATATTCCCGTTCGCCCTGAGCTTGTCGAAGGGAGTACTTAGCATGTACCGAAAAGCAGTTAAAAGCTAAGGCAAATGTTCACTCGCCAAGTAATCATGGGATTGCATTTCTTGTAAACGGCTTAAACAACGTTTAAATTCAAAGGCAAGATTACCGCCGCTATATAAGTCTTCTAAGGCTGTTTCGGCGGAAATAATTAACTTAACATTACGTTCATAAAACTCATCCACCATAGCGATAAAACGTCTAGTACTATCATCACTGTCTTTACCCATTTGTTTTACATTGGCTAACAATACAGTTTGATACAATTGACTAATCTCCATGTAATCACTTTGGCTACGGGCGCTTTCACATAGTACAGAAAAATCAAAATACACCACACCATCAGACACTAACACAGTTGTTAACTGACGATTATTAATTTCAATTTCACTTCCCGCCATACCTTCTTCACATGACAGTTGTTTAAAATAATGATGCAAGTTTTCATCGGCTTGCTTATCAAGTGGGTAGTGGTAAATCTCCGCTTGCTCTAGCGTACGTAAACGATAATCAACTCCGCTATCAACATTGACAATGTCGGTATGTTCATTAATTAACTTAATTGCAGGTAAAAATCGTTCCCGTTGTAAGCCATTGCGATAAAGCTGATCAGGAATAATATTGGATGTTGCTACCAAGGTCACATTATGAGCAAATAGCTCTTCAAATAAAGTACCTAAAATCATCGCATCGGTGATATCTGATACAAAAAATTCATCAAAGCAGATAATACATGTTTCTTGAGCAAACTTTTTAGCGATGATTTTTAATGGATCTGATTGTCCCGTCAGCCCTTTTAATTCTTGATGGACTCTGTGCATAAAGCGATGGAAATGAACACGCATTTTATTTTCAAACGGCAAACAATCATAAAAAGTGTCCACTAAATAGGTTTTTCCGCGACCTACTCCTCCCCAAAAATATAAGCCTTTTACCGGACTGATTTCTGGTTTTGAATAAACCTTTTTCCACCGATTGAGTACTTTCTTAAAACCTGAAACAGCCACGGGCTTAACTTGTAAGTCTTCATATAAGCGTTGTAAATGCTTTACTGCATTTTCTTGTGCGGCATCAAAAAGAAAGTCATCTCGTGCTAGATCTTGTTTATACTTATCAATAGGGGAAAGTTTAATCATGAAAGAACCGTAAATTAAGTGTATGTTAGGGTCTGCTATTTAGTCACTTGAAAAGAAATTTGCACTAACATATTCTTTATATAAGCAAGTTAAACAATATTATTGTAAACTATAAGCGCCCTATATTTAATACCAAACAGATTAATTAATTCACTAACCAAGTACTAGATTAATCTTGCAGGTATAACATTGATAATTCATTATTTTATTTCCAATAAGTTTGAGGAAAACCTATGACTGTAGTAACCGCATTAATTATTTTCATTGTCGGCACCATTGTTGGTTTCTTTGTAAACCACTTTTTATCTTCATCAAACCAAGAACAACGTAAACTTGCTGAGCAAGTGAATAAGAGTGAAGCAGCATTAGCACAGTATAAACTTGATGTTGCTGACCATTTAGATAGCTCAGCGAAACTATTGGAGCAAATGAACTCAACATGCCAAACGGCAATGAAGCAAATGGAAGAGAGTACACATCTATTGCAAAGAGCCACTACAGCTGATGCTGAAGTTATGCCATTTTTCTCTCAAGAAACACAGCAACAACTTGCTCAAACAGCCAGTTTAAGACACCCGAAACGTGCTAGTGACGATGTAGAGCTATCAACCGAAGCACCACTTGATTATTCAGGTCAAGCCAGTGGTCTATTCATCGATGAAAAGCCAGCCAACGCAACGAGTGCTGACTAGCCATTATTCCATTAAGAAATAAAGTGTTACAAATAGCATGCAAGCATTTATGAACTAAGTTCAAATGCTTGTGTCTATTTTTGGGTATATTTTGAAGTATTATATCAATTAGTATAAATGAGTAATCACTCCTTTATGCGAAATGGTATTAGTTTTTAGTTTCAGGAGAATCCATTTATATGAAAAAATTATCCCTTGTTATTAGTGCCGCAATTCTTTCTAGTTCACTCGCATTAGCAAGCGCTCCCACTATGGCTGCCTGGCCAAGTACTGTTGATGGTCAAACCATGCCTAGCCTTGCTCCTATGCTAGAAAGAGCAACACCAGCAGTAGTGAGCATCGCGGTAAAAGGAACCCATGAAGTAAAACAGAATGTTCCTAATATTTTCCGTTTTTTTGGTAACCCAAACCAAAACCAAGGCCAAGCTCAACAACGTCCATTTAGAGGGTTAGGCTCAGGTGTTATTATTGATGCTGATGAAGGCTATATTGTTACCAATAACCATGTCATTGATAAAGCAGATGAAATCATCATTACGCTTAAAGACGGTCGTCAACTAGAGGCGAAAAAAATAGGCTCTGATGCCGACAGTGATATTGCCTTATTGCAAATTGATGCAGAAAACCTAACCGCCATTACCATCTCAGACTCAGATAAACTTCGAGTGGGTGATTTTGCCGTAGCTATTGGTAGCCCTTTTGGCCTAGGGCAAACCGTTACTTCAGGTATTGTTAGTGCGCTAGGTAGAAGTGGTTTAGACATAGAAAATTATGAAGACTTTATTCAAACTGATGCTGCCATTAATAGTGGTAATTCTGGTGGTGCGCTTGTCAACTTACGTGGAGAGTTAATTGGCATTAACACCGCAATATTAGGCCCTAATGGTGGCAACATTGGTATAGGTTTTGCTATTCCAAGTAATATGATGAACAACCTAGCTAAACAACTCATTGAGTTTGGTGAAATTCATCGCGGTGTTTTAGGTGTCTTAGGGCGTAGTGTCAATAGTGACATTGCTAAAGCGATGGAACTTGATACAAACCAAGGCGGCTTTATTGAACAAGTTGTGCCTGACTCTGCAGCTGATGAAGCAGGTATCAAACCGGGTGATGTTATCACTAAAGTAAATGGCAAGAAGGTAAAGTCTTTCCATGAGCTGCGTGGCAAGATTGGCTCAATTGGCGCAGGTAAAAAAGTCAAATTAACCGTTATTCGTAATGGTGATGAAAAAGTGTTTACGGTGAAATTAAAGCAATCAAAAGCCAGTAATGTTGCTGCTGCCACTATTCATCGCATGTTTGAGGGCGCTAAATTAGAAAACAATGGTAATAACAAAGGCGTAAAAGTTGATGATGTTGCAGAAGGCTCACCAGCTCACATGGCTGGCTTACAACAAGGTGATTTAATCACCGCAATTAACCGCACGCCAATCAAAAACATCGCCGATTTACGCGGTTATTTAAAAGACAAAAAAGGTGTTTTTGCATTACATATTGTCCGTGATGGTTACGCACAATACTTGATGATTAGATAAGCTTATCTCAATACTTGGTAAAATATAACCTGATAAAAAATCAGTTAATACCACTAAAAGGCTAGTTTAAACTAGCCTTTTTTAATTCTAATATTGCCAATTTTTTGTGTTAAACTAATTTGATAATAATAAACTATCCCCTATTAGAGAATTTTCTTTTGAAGCTTAGTTCAATACTTAAATACATTTTAAACTCAATTAGTTACGGAATACTTTTCGGTATTGCTTTTTTGTTATTGATGCCTAATTCAAATTCTAACAATGTGTTAAAGCAATTATTTAACAAAGAAACAAGTACGCCTGCACCACTGTCTTTTGCTAAAGCTGTTAGTTTAGCCAGCCCTGCCGTTGTTAATATTTACTCAGACGAAATTCAGTCTAACCCGAGGTATGGAAGGAAAGCGCGCAAATCAACTCGCTTGGGCTCAGGGGTTATTATGGACAGCAATGGTTATATTTTGACAAACTTCCATGTTATTCAAAATGCAGATTTAATTCAGGTATTACTACAAAGTGGGCAATTATTTCCAGCAGAGCTGATTGGTTTTGATCAAATAACAGATTTAGCGGTTTTAAAGGTTAATGCGACTAACTTGCCAACTATCCCCCAAAAAGCAGAGCAACAGTCCTTAGCTGGTGATATTGTCTTAGCCATTGGTAATCCTTTAAATTTAGGCCAAACCGTAACACAAGGTATTATCAGTGCCACTGGACGTAACGGCTTAAGTAATACAAGTTATTTAGACTTTTTACAAATGGATGCCGCCATCAATGAAGGTAATTCCGGTGGCGCGTTAATTAATAGTAATGGTGTGTTAGTGGGTATTAACTCACGTAAATTTACCCAGTCAAATCCACAGTTGAATATTCAAGGCATATTCTTTGCTGTTCCATATAAGCTAGCCGACAAAGTAATGCGAGAAATTATAGAAAATGGACGTGTGGTACGTGGCTGGCTTGGTGTCTCAGCAGAGCGCTACTTAAATGACGTTAAAGGCTTTATCGTCCAAACGGTGAGCCCAAACAGTCCTGCCAAGTTAGGCGGAATTCAAGCGGGTGATGTTATCTATCAAATTGGTGAGCAGCCCATTAATAGTATCACTCAAGCATTAGACATAGTTGCCGAAACTAAACCCAATAGCGCTTTAAAATTCAAATTGTACCGACAGGGAAAAAGCATCGAAACCACTGTGGTTATTCAAGAGTTTACTAATTATTAAAGTAAGGTGCTTTATCAATAATATATTGTTCCATTTCTACTGCGGGTATTGGTTTAGAATAATAAAACCCTTGCCCGTATAAACAGTCCATTTGTGTTAACAGCTCTGCGTCTGCTAAATTTTCTATACCTTCTCCCACCGTTGCCATACGTAAATTAGTCGCTAAGTCGATAATGGTTTTAATTATTGCTCTGTTATTTTCATGTTCATGGACGTTATTAATAAATGAGCGATCTATCTTGATTACATCAATAGGAAAACGATGCAGATAACTCAAACTTGAGTAACCAGTGCCAAAGTCATCAAGTAATATTTTCACGCCCAACTGTTTGAGCGCAGTCATATTGGCTAATACAATCTCGGTATTTTCTAATAAAGCCCGCTCGGTTAATTCAACCCTTAAATGTTCAGCTTTTAAACCCGTCTCAGTCAAAATTTTAGCAATTTCATCTGGCAGTGTTGGACTAAAAAATTGCTGGCAATATAAATTACAACTGACATAAAGATCGCTACGGGATAGTTGCTCTTGCCATTTTTTTAGTTGCTGACATGACTTTTGTAGAATTTGTAAGTCTATCGACTGTATTAAATGAGTTTCTTCAGCTAATGGAATAAATTCATTAGGGTAAACAAAGCCACGTTTAGTACTTTGCCAGCGAGCCAATGCTTCAAAGCCCTTTAATTCATTAGTATCCAATTTAATAATAGGCTGGTAATAAGGAACAAATTCTTGCCATTGTATAGCCTCACGAATATCAGCTTCGAGCATTAAAGCATTTTGTACTCTTTGGTGCATACTGGCATCAAAGACTTCATAACGGCCTTTACCACAATCTTTAGCATGATACATTGCAGTGTCTGCATCACGTAACATAGTATCGGCACTATTATAACGCTTATCACTAAACAAAATGCCAATGCTGGTACCAGTAAAAACTAATTGGTTTTCAATAGTAAAAGGCTGCTGTAAAAAATCAGTTATACGTTTTGCTATTTCATAGGCTTCATTATTTGAATCAAGATCTTCAATTAAAATAACAAATTCATCACCACCAAGCCTAGCCACGGTATCTTTTGAACGCACAATGGCCGTTAATTCTCGCGCAATAAGCTTTAATAAAAGATCTCCAGCATGATGACCTAAGCTATCATTGACGACTTTAAATCTGTCTAAATCTAAAAATAGAATGGCAAAAGCCAACTCTGGCTTACGTTTATTACAAGCAATAGCATGGTTAAGTAAGTCGATGAAAATATCACGGTTTGGTAAACCCGTTAAACTATCATGTGTAGCCGTGTGCTTTAATTTTTTCTCTGCATGCTTACGTTGAATAATTTCTTCTTCTAACGCTAAGGTTCTTAATTTAACCTGCTGTTCTAATAGCTCATGGCTCTGCCTTTCTATATCAGAAACTTCTCTACGGTTGATTGCGCTAGAAACATGAGTGGAAACAAATTTAAGTAAATCAGCATCTTGTTGAGTATACATAGTATGTGCTGAGTAACTTTGAATAACCATAACACCAAGAAGGCGCTCAGAATAAATCAACGGGACACCTAACCAAGAGTGTATATTATCTCTTGGCTTTTTCGTTTTACCTTGCTGGTAGAGTTTCATCATATCTTGATGAGTTAATAGCACTGTATCTTGTTTTTCAATAACTAGCTCAGAAAAGTGGTTAGATAACTTTCTGCGTTTATAATCCTTTCGCATATTATCTTCGATTTCATCAACCACATAGCAGAAATCTATAATGTTTATTTCTTGCTCATACCGGGCAATAAAAAAGTTGGTAGCATTAATTAGCTGACCAACAATATTGTGTACCTTGCTGTAAAAATCATTAATATTAATACGGGTGTCACTGGTCAATTCAGAAATACGGTATAGAGATTCTTGCAATAATTCTGATTTTTCTCGCTCCCTGATTTGTGCCATCAATTCGCGTGTTCTAGCACTCACTGCACTTGTTAATCGTTCTTTATCCTGTAAACGTATCATGGCACCAACAACATGTTGGGCTGCAAAAGTTAACAAGTTCAAATCTTGCTCTGTATAGCGAACTTTTCTGCTATAGCTTTGTACAACCATAACCCCTATGACTAATTCATTATGCAGTAGCGGTACACCTAGCCAATCAGTGCCTGATGTACCATGTTGCCGTATTTTATCATTGTTGTTTAGCTGCTTTTCAATGGCCGGAGTAACCAGCAGAGGTTGCATGGACTCAATGACTAAGTTAGTAAAAGATCCTGAGAAGTCATTATAATCTATGGCACCTTTTGGCCAGTCATCTTTTTCATCAACAAAATAAACGAACTCTAAGGTTGAGAAGGTTTGGTCATAAGTAACTATATAAAAATTTTCTGCCGTCATTAAAGAGGCAATAGTACGATGAACTTGTGGGTAAAAGTGATTTAATTCATCACATTCTTGGGAAAGTTGATTTAAGTGAAATAGCGCCTTATAGCGTGACTGCAACTCCTGATATTGCTGCTGTAATAAATTTAGCTGCTTAAAAAGATTTTCATTTTCAGAGGTGTCTTGTTCATCGACTGGCACAATTTCACTCTGATTTTCATCAACATCCTTTACTTTCTTCTCTGAGCTAAAGTTTGCCATAAAAAAAATGATACCACTGTTGTTTATTCTATGCGCTATTGCAAAATAAAATGAATATAGATATTAAACATAATGAACTTTTAAGATACAAAAATCCACTATAACACTAATAGACATTATTTGGGCTATAAGAAAATTTAAACAATAATGAGCCAGCAATATTATTGTTTTGCTTCTTGATGGGCGGTTTCACTGATTTGTTCAGCCCTTTCCTTATTTCCACAAATAGCAAGTTGCTTTTCATCTCGATAATATCTGATATCAATGCAATCTTGCTGGTATCTGCGTTCAAGTTCAGTACGAATCAGTGGTCTTCCTTTTGCATTCACAATTTGGCGATGTAACGCTTGGCATTGTTGAATTTGCTCTGAAGCCAAAGTAATGTCTTCACAAGCATTGTCATTACTAGAACAACCGGCAATGGTAAATGCTGCCAAAATAGAAAAGAATGGTAAGTATTTCATGTTTATGTCGCTTAATTAATTATTATAAATTTTATTATATACACCTTCTACTTGAAGATATAGGCGAAAGCAGTACACTTTGTCCTAACTAAAAAATGAAAAAGAGAATTCCTATGTCACTACCTGTAGTTGATTATACTGCTAAAAATGCACCACAACAGTTTGTCAAAAGCTTAAGAGAAACTGGCTTTGGTGTATTAACAAACCACCCTATTAAGCAATCATTAGTTGAATCTATTTATAAAAATTGGCAAGGCTTTTTCAATAACGAAAATAAAGCAGAATTCGCTTTTGATGTTGAAAAACAAGATGGTTATTTTGCCCCTGAGATATCTGAAACCGCTAAAGGTCATACCCACAAGGACATAAAAGAATATTATCATGTCTATCCTTGGGGTCGCATCCCTGAAAGCTTGAAAGCCGAAATACTAAATTACTACCAACTTGCTTCTGATCTAGCGAGCGAATTATTAAGCTGGGTAGAGAAATATAGCCCAGAGGATGTTGCAAAACATTACTCTGAACCACTTGCTAATATGATAACCAATACCCCTAATACATTACTGCGAGTACTTCATTATCCACCATTAACGGGTAATGAAGAGATCGGTGCGATTAGGGCTGCAGCCCATGAAGATATCAATCTGTTAACTATTCTACCGGCATCGAATGAGCCCGGCTTGCAGGTACAATTACAAAATGGTGAATGGATTGATGTGCCTAGTGATTTTGGCAATCTAATTATTAATATTGGTGATATGCTGCAAGAGGCCTCTGCAGGTTACTTTCCTTCTACAACCCATAGAGTGATCAACCCAACTGGCAGCCAAAGTGATAAATCAAGAATATCCCTGCCATTATTTTTACATCCTCGCAGTGAAGTGAAACTTTCAGAAAAACATACCCAAGCCAGTTACTTATTAGAAAGACTACGCGAATTAGGAGTAAAGTAGAAAAAGGTAATCGTTTTTTACAGTATAGCTGCTAACGAAAGGTGTTCTGCGATAAGGTTGAGCACCTTTTTTAGTTTTACCGCCAGTAAGGCTGACAATAACTTTTCTTGTTGCGTTAATAAGGTGAGCTCAGCTGAGGTAATTGCAATATTACAAATTAATAACTTATTGTTATTTTCAGTAACAGTGAAAACATCATCAGAAAAGTTTTCAATGTTTTGAGCTTGATAAGCTTGATGCACTTGAGTAAAAGTTTCTGGTGTTAGTAAATGTAGCTGTATATAAGTAATATCATTTTCATCACCATACCAATTAGCCGTCATGGTTTGAAAATTAAATTGTGCTTCAAGCTTGTTAACGACACTGCGGATTTTATCAAAATACAATGCTAATTCATCGTGAACTAATATTGTAATGGGCAATGATTCAGTCATTCGTTTTTGTCTACTCGATAAAAATAACAGTAAAACTCATCATAAAGCATAAACTATCAAGTACAAATGGATTTATTTCATCTGGAATAATTACTTACTACTATAATACTCTGCAAACTGATGACTTAAACTGGTCAAGCTTTCTTCATTAAGGGAGAGTACTTCTAACACGCTGCTTTGAACGTATTTCCAGTCAGGCGACTCACAGTTACGCTTTTCTCTTTCAACTAAGTTTTCCGCTAGTTTTAATAAAGCATAAAAAGTACTTTCTTCACTAGAGCAATTACTTTCCAAATACGTAAGATTATGGTGATTCAAAATAATTTGGCAAACTATATCAGGTAAATGCCATGACTTTGCAATAGAGTAACCAATAATAGCATGATTAATAGCGTATTTTTTATTTTCCACTTCAACTGAGTTTACCCTATTAGTGTTTGCCTCAATCAATGTTTCTTTATAATCGCAGTGTTTATCGGCTAGTGCAGGGATACCACAATCATGAAATAAACCTATCATATAAATATCTTTTTCTAGCGCTTTTATTTTTAAATATTTTCCAATAAACATCATAGTATTGGCTACATCAGAAGAATCATCCCAATACCGTTCTAATGACAAGCAAGACGGTCGCTTACTAAAGACTTTTTTAAAAAGTAATGCGGAAATTAAATTGGTAAGTTGTGTTTTACCAATAAAGCAAACAGCCTGTTGAATATTTCTAATTTTATGAGTTAAACCATATAAAGGAGAGTTAACAGTTTTCAAAATAGATGCTGATAACCCCACATCTTTTTCAATAATGAGTGCTTCTGCTTTCACACTGGGCAGCTTCATGTCTTCCACTGTCTGTAACAGTGAGAGCAGCTCTGGTTTGACTGGAATGTGATAACCATCAACAACAGAGTTAATTAAATTTTCATTGATTGGATTCATAACTTTTCTCTTTTGATAGTTAGTATATTCCTATGGCTCTACTTGGTTCAGGTGTCCAAACACTTGTACCTGTTTGGGCAAGTATACTCGTATTTTGGTGAAAAACTTTTTTTCCTACATAATGGGACTGTTGTGGGCGACTAATAAAATATCCTTGAATATAAACAACACCTAACGACTTGAGAAGCTCAAATTGCTCTACTTGCTCAATGCCCTCTGCAACTACTTTAAGCTCTAGTTGTGCAGCCATATCAACAATAGAATGCAAAATTTTCTTATATTTATTGTTTCTCATTGCTTGAGAAATAAAGAGTCGATCAATTTTAAGAATATCAACGGGTAAGTTGGCTAGAAGTGACAATGAACTAAAACCAGTACCGAAATCATCAATAGCAACCATAACTCCTTCATCTCTCAGCTTTTGCAATTGTAAAATAATATCGTCAGAAGCATCAATAAAGCAAGTTTCTGTTATTTCGATCATTAATGAATTTGCCGGCAAGCCAAATTTGTTGATTGCTGTCATAATCCACTCGTATAAGGAGCGATATTTTAACTGAACTCCAGAAACATTTACCGAGATTCTCGCTTTATTCATACCCGCATGATACCAAGAAGCCATTTGACGACAAGCCTCATCCAGTATCCAATCTCCTAATTCAAGTATTAAATTAGAGTCTTCAGCAATAGGAATAAATTCAGACGGTGTTATTTGACCTTCGGTTGGGTGTTGCCAACGAATTAACGCTTCAAAATAACTGATTTCACAACCATCCACATGGATTATAGGCTGAAAATTAAGGGTGAAACTATTAGCATCAATCGCTGTACGCATTTCTTCTAATAAATAGTGATAACGGCGCACTTTATTGCCCATTTCGGGTGAATAAATACGATAATACCCACGTCCTTCTGATTTAGCACGATACATAGCAACGTCGGCCATTTGTAGCAATGCATTCGGTGTTTCAGCACTATCTGGATAAACTGCAATACCAATACTCGCGCTTATTTTTATATTCTTATTACCTAAAATAAAGTCTCTTTCAAGCTCTTGAAGAATATTTTTAGCAATAGAAATAGCACCTTCTGAAGATTCAAGCTCTTGAATAAAAATAGTAAATTCATCACCTCCCAAACGGGCAAGATTGTATTCAAGCTCTGAGGATGATTCGTTGAAGTTTAAGTGTTGATGACGAACAATAGTACGTAATCGCTCTGAAACCTGTATAAGTACTTCATCGCCAAAAGAATGACCAAAAGAGTCATTAACTTGCTTAAATCCATCTAAATCAATAAATAGTAGCCCGCACTTTTTTTTCTTTTGAGAAGATATATTCATCTGCTCACTGATATGCTCCAAAAAAGCGTGACGTTCTAGTAGCTTTGTTAGCTTGTCGCACAAAATATTTTCTTCGATCTGAGTATGATAAACAGTCGTTTTTTCAGCGAGAGCATCTAATGCTATATTTAAATAAGCTGAAGCATCTTCTGTTTGATATTCTTTATAATTATTATCTAAAGATTTCAGCAGCGAATCTACTTTTTGACAGGCCGGTTTTAATTTAACATTGTACTTGTTGATATTGATTAATGTTGTGCAAATTATTGAAATTAATACCACAACCCAAAGGGCAAGAATAGGTGTGATAGAGCTGGAGAGAGCATTATAAAGTAGTGTTTCAAGAGGAATAACTGTAGCCTGACTTTGAGTTAAATCCGCCACAACAACAGCATTATCTTTATATATATAGACTTCGGGTAGCAATAATATTGAGCTAGCAATTTTCAAAAAAGTGGAGGGCTCGACCAAGCTTTCAATATTAACTTGTGCTGTCATTCTTTGCTCTTTGTACAACTCCTTTTTATTATGGTTCAACGTTGCTTCAAAGAGCACCAAACAAACCAGCAATACAACGACAAAGTATAAGAGAGATATTTTCCATATTTTTGCTAACTGACTTCCCATACCCCCTCCAAAACTAAGCGAAAAATCTTCAAATAAATCAAATAACTAATATTCAACTCGCTATAGCTTCATTTACTTCCTACTACATCCATCAAATTAGACCAGTAACTCTTTTGTAAAGGAGTTACTGGTCTAATTAGCTTCACCTTAAAAGAGTTTAATACAGAATCAAGAAAAGACACTGAAAAATTTTCACTTACCCGCAACAGTGAATTAGTGATGTGCTCCCATTGTAAAATATTTATTTCAATCAATTCGATTTTCATAAAGACCACTATGTTGCTGCATTGACACTAATAAGTTGTACAACCTGTTTAGCCTTAATAAAAATAGGTACGGATGTTATTTCATCACTACCCAATGATTCATTTGCGACAACACGATAACTAGACGATTGTTCAAAGGAAAGTATGGTGTACATCTCGCCATTTTTCAAAGCAACAACGGCACCTAAGGGATAAACTCCCAAAGCTTCAATGAATTTAAATGTTAACCTTTTATCTAGCTTAGAGTCGGCATTGAAAGTCAAAATTTTTGCTGCCTCAATGGGCGATACGGCTTTTCTATAGACTCTATCTCGAGTTAATGCCTCATACATACAAGTTATATTTAGCATTCGAGAGTATAAGCCTATATCTCGGTCTTTTAAGCCATCGGGATAACCAGAGCCATCAACATTTTCATGGTGATGCTGTATTGTTGACAGCGTCAAATCTGAAAAGACTTTTTCTTTAGATAATAACTCCACGCCTATTTGAGTATGACTTTCAATGTACTTTCTCTCGTTCTTGCTAATAAATGCAGAGCGCAAAAGTTCTGTGGGCGCTGCCAGCATGCCTATATCATGTAAAATAGCTGCCGTACTTATGTCTAATAATAAACTTTTTTTAACACCGATATGTTTAGCAAAAGCCAAGAAGAAAATAAAAACCCTTATTGATTTTTCAGCTAAAGAGTTATCTTTTTCCCTAAGCATAGTGATGTATAAATACACTTCTGCTTCATCGAACACTTTATTAGTGAGCGAACCAATTAAAGGGATCAATATCTTCATATTAAGATTGACACCCTTTTGAATTTTTCTAAAATGGTTCACAAGCAGTTTTTTAGCTTTATCTACTTCTTTAGAAGCTTCTTTAATAGCTTCTGCCTTACTGGGCTGCTCTATTGATTTGCTTACCGTGCTTTTGTCAGGATCAACAAAAACAAATTCACACTCAGCTTTGAGCCTACTAAGTTGTTTTTGAGTTTGAATCTTAAATGAATGGCGGAAAAAAGATGTGGAGAGCCAACTACGGTCCAGTTTTGAAACGTGCATTCCTATGGCTAAATTGTAAACGCTAGTCTTAATCATATATATCCCATTAATTCAGACTTGCCCACAATAAAGGTAAAGTAAAATTCCAAAGGGCAAGCCAAAGTCCTAGCCATAATATTTATTAATATCATGGCCATAAAATAAGGCTACCGTCCCATTGGTATGTTTAATTATCCTTAATGCACTGTAAAAACAAGTTTAAATATCCATTTAAATTACAAGTGCGTAGTACGCCATAATACTAAAATCATTTATAGTTTGCAATTGACTAGATTAGTAAAGCCACGGCTTTTCCAGTACTGATCTTAAAAATCAACCTTTAACCTAATGGGTGACTTTAACTGCTTTTCATGGGGGACTATTTCACTGCATAACACAGTTAAAATCCGCTTAATATCAGTGGCAACGACTAATCGAAAAGCTTTGGCTTGAAGGTTTGATATACCACTAGTTTCTGTTACTTGGTACATACCGTCTTCATGGTAGGAACTAATTTCTACAACTTCAGCATTAGTTAACTCAAATACAGTTCCCTTAGGGTACAAAACCAAAGCTTCTACAAAGGTAAAAACTTAATCCTTAATCTTGATGCCAAGAAAATATAACTATATCTTCCTCACTAAACTAAGCTCCCATGATATTCAAACCACAAACTCGAACTAAGTTAGCAGAAATACCTTGTGACTGAGGCGCAGCAAAAAAAGCTATAGTTTCAGCTACATCTACGGGTAAGCCACCCTGTGATAATGCACACATTCTTCGTCCAAAAAAACGTGTTAATGTGGGAATTGAAGCGGTCATTTTTGTTTCGATAAAACCAGGAGCAACGGCATTAATGGTAATATTTTGTTCGCTTAGGTGCTCAGACATACTATCAATCATGCCAATCACACTCGCTTTAGACATAGCGTAATTAGTTTGTCCAAGATTACCTGCAATACCACTGATAGACGACACACAAACAATACGCCCACCAGAATTAATTAGTTGCTTTTCTAGAAATTGCTCATTAATGCGCTCAAGGCTAGTTAAATTAACTGACATCACTTGCTGCCAATAAGACTCAGGCATGGTTACCAACATTTTATCGCGAGTAATGCCAGCGTTATGAACAACAATATCCACTGTGCCTGAGAGCTTACTTATTTCTGCGCCAATTAAATGAGGTGCATCTTTATCGGCAATATCAGCTAAAATAGCTTCTCCGCCTATTTTAGCCATTAAACTAGCTAACTCTGCTTGAGCTTGAGGAATATCTAAACCAATCACCTTAGCACCATCACGGGCAAGTACTTGCGCAATTGATGCACCAATGCCACGAGAAGCACCGGTCACTAATGCCACTTTTCCTGTTAGTGGTTTTTCCCAGCTAGCATCTTGCTCTGACAAATATTCAGTATCGCTTAGAGTAACCACTTGCCCATTAACATAAGTACAGCGGTAAGATAAAAAGAAACGTAGTGGCGAGGCAAGGTTCATGTTCAGGCTAGCACCTGAATAAATTAAATTCGCCGTGACACCTTTGCGCCCTACTTCTTTAGCTAAGGCTTTAATAAAGCCTATCAAACCACGCTGTACTGTTGCTTGCTGACAGGTTAAGCATTGCTTCGGCTCTATGCCAACAACCACAATTTTGCCACTGTTTTTTACTTTTTTAAGATGTTGATGAAAAAATTGATAAAGGGCTTTGCTCTCTTCGCTAGTTTTTATCGCCGTTGCATCAAAGACCAAGCCACCAAAACGATCAGCATTTGAGGATTTTTTTGTACTTACATGCCCTTTTAATATGGCTTTAATTGGCTCACTATCTGTAGCTAAGAGTATTTCATCAACTAATACTGAAGGCGTTTCAGTTGCTCTTTTTAATACTGGCGGTACAGGTAATCCTATGAGGTTACATATTTTCTTGCCAAAAGAAGACTGGCTATATTTTAAATAAGTATCAGTCACGGTTAGCTCCTTGACTTGCTTGTGATAATAATTACCAGTAGCGGAGAGATTTTGACCCATACCATATGAAAATAAACACCTTAATTCAATATAGAGTTTTCTAATAGCGCGTATTAAAAAAACATATACCCCCTCTAATTTAGGTAACAAATAAAATGTTACATTTTTCACTGCAAAGTATTGAACAAAAGAAAGAATAATGTATTATTCAAACAGGCAGGGAAGCAAAAGATTAATAACGTCAATAAGTTACTCCCCTGTTATATAATTATAAATTTTCATGGAGCATAAAATGTTAAAGAAAAACCTTACTGCGGCTGTAATGGCTCTATCTCTACTAGCTGGTTGTAGCAGCTTATCAAACGAACAAAAAGCTAATGTCGATCGTGATGTTGAAGTTGATCGCATCATTGCCGAAATTGATACTGTCGGTTATGAAGCCATTGAAGTATCACCGGGTATTGACCAATTCCTTAATGGTTTATCTGCTTATGTTGAACAACAAAAAAATGTAGCTGTGCAATATCGTGATGTTGTAAAACAATTTCGTGATGTTTCAAGTTTCTTAGCGGCCAATAAAGGGAAAACAGAGCAAGAATTATTAGCTGAAGCGAATAGGTTTGACCTTGGCGCTAAAACAGAAGACGAAAAAATTGCCAATAAATTAACGGCATATCGTGAAGCGACTCAAACAATTTCTGATGAGAATTCTAAATTAACCATTGCTTTAGCTCAACAAGGTCTTGAGTTAGGTATTTTGGTTACTCAATATGGCACTGAAATAGCTAAAGCTGCTGCAATTAATACTGCATTAGGCTTTTTTAAAGATGAAGATCCAAATGCTAAGCCAACCGTTGTTAGTGCTGTGATGCGTGCTCAAGATCAATTATCATTACTTAATGAAATAAATGGTTTAATTGAAGCTGATCAGGAAGTTGCAGGAAGTTTAAGTAAGCTACAAGAGCAGTTGGATGCGCGCGGTTAGTTTATTATTGCTATTAATATGCTCAATGTCGGCTAAGGCTTTTGCCTGGCCGAATTGGGTCTATCAAGCAAACTGTGCTGCCGACTACTTTTGCGCTGTCGGTATTGCTGAAAGTGAAGCGTTAGCTAAAAAAGTGGCTTTTGATGACTTAAGCCAACAGCTACAAGCAAGCGTTAATTCACAATCACTTGTTTCTGTTTCAAAACAAGATAATAAAAGCAGCGCTTCATTATCTCAAAAAATTGAATTAACGACTGAATCCATTCCATTAAATTTAGTTTCTGTCGCCGATAAAGCATTTGAAAATAACCAAATCGCCTTATTAATTAAACTACCTAAGCAACAGTTTTATACTAATTTAAACTCACGAGTGTTTACTTTTTTCGATAATCTATCAACAGCAGAGCAGTTATCTGAACAACCACTGTGGCAACAGCGAGTTTGGGCCATCAAGCAGCTGACAGAGCAAACTAAAGTTGAGAATCACCTGAGCTTGTTAACGGCACTAAATGAATCGAGAACACTCTCTTCAGGTTTATGGCAAAAATTTAAGCAATGGCAACAGTTAACCTTAACACTAAAAAATACAGCAATAATTGAAGTACAAGCTTCCCATGAGTTAGAGGAAATCGCGACAAGTATCAATCAAAGCTTAACGGGTGGTGCAGGCACTATTTATTGGTTACAGCCGTCAATAAAAACTAAATCAGCTAAAAAAGCAGACAAGTATATTGTTCAAGCTTTACTTTCTTTAGAGCTGCTTGAAAGTGAACCACCATATCGTACCGTATTTACCAATAGCATTAAAAAACAACGCAGTGCCCCTTCGCTCAGCGCTGCCAAACAAAAAGCAATTACCGCAATTGCACAGTTAATTGAAACCTCACAAGGTCAGGTTTTGTTTAGCAAAAATGACCAACTCCATACCAAGGAATATCAATAATATGTTTAAAAAAATCCTAGTTAGTGCCATTCTCGCCACCTTAGTAACAGGTTGTCAAAGCACAGGCCCGAGTAGCCAAACTCAAAAAGTTACCGTGAAAAATAAAGCTTCGAGTGCTTCAATCGCCAAAAGCGCTTATAACTTTTCTGATGATGACATTACCGTTCCTGCCTATTTTGATACACAAGGGTTAGAGCGTTGTACCTTTAACCGTCAAAAAGAAAATGAAGGCTGCCCATTAAAAAAACCTATCGTTAGAATTTACTTTGATAACAACAGCACAGCCGGTAAAGGTAAAGGTTTAGAGCATGTAAAGCAGGTTAATAATCTAGAGCTGGTAAAAATGCTAGAAAACCAGCTAGCGGGTCTGAGCCGCTTTAGAATTATTACCCGTGATGATCAAGCAATAGGGCAAGAACAAGCGACATACTTAGCTGAGCAAGGCGCATCAGCCTACGCGAAAAGAGCAGCACAGAATAAAATATTAGCCCCTGATTTTATTGTAAAAATTGATACCACAAAAACGGTAGATACTTTCTACGCACAAACATCTGGCGTTATGGATTACACTTTAGAGATGACATCTGCCGTTATTGACCCATTCACTAAAGAAAAAATGTCACACCCAAATATCGGCAAAATTCGCGTTAAATCAGCTGATGTAGTTAACAGCAAAGATGAGTTAAATGTGGTGATTGTTAACGGTCGTTACTACAGTGGTTTTAACTTTTCAGATCCATTAGTTGTACAGGCCATGGTTTCTGATATGGCCAGTCGCGGCTTTGATATTTTCTTAACCAGAATGTTAAGTGAAATGCCGGCAACTGCTCAAGTTCTAGGTATTAAAGGTGATCAGCTAAGTTTAGACCGAGGTCAAAATGCCGGAGTATTAGTAGATGAAACTATGGTGATATTCCAATACGAAGCGGGTTTTGTTGAGCCTATTGGTGTTGCCACAGTTACGCCATCAAAACAAAGTGCCAGTGGTAAAATTGTAAAATGGAAAAAGAGTAACTTAGCAAAGTCAATTAAAAAACAAGCTGGCTCAGGTATTTTCCGTCCTAGCAATGGCACTAAAATTTTCGCTGTTTCTGTAGGTACTCCAGCTAGCTTCTTAGAGAACAGAACATGAGGAAGCTAATCCTTCCCTGTTTATTTTTTAGTTTTTCTAGTGTCGCTGAGGTTACGGTTTTAAAAGATGGTAACATCAGCACCACAGCTTGCGCTTACGGTAGAGGGCAAGCTGCCATCACCCAAGCTAGTGATAATGCTGCTGCTGAGCTAGGTCGGTTTATTAAGGGAAATAAAGTACTCGACTTTAGCGATGATAGTGAGACAGTGAATGTAAATCTTAATCAAGTTTACAGTGCTTCTCGCAATAGTATTTTAGAAGGGTTAAGTAATGGCAGAATGCAACTTGATCTTGGTAGTCCTTACCTTCAAGGTAATGATACCTGTATAGATGTTGCTCTTGACATTCAAAACCCTCCTCAAAGTAATGATAGCGATGATTTTTTAGAGTGGAATGATGATAACCCAACAGTAACAGTTACCGTTATTGGCGAGGGTTGGTCTAAAGCGGGCAATTCCGCACGACAACTTGCAGAGCAAGATGCCCTTAGACGCGCTATTTCTCGCGTAGTGGGTATCTATCTAAATCAAAACTCAATGCAGTCATCGCAAACCATAATGCAGATGAGTAATGGTGATGAATATAATGCAATAAGAGACTTAATGAGCCAACAATTATCAAGTCGCAGTGCTGGTTTGGTAAGGTCTTGGCAACCTTTAGCCTCAAAAAAACTTGCCAATGGTGGCTTACAAGTTACCTTGCAAGTGGTTGTTGAAAAATCGCCATTAATTGCACAATCTTCAGATTTTCTAGCTCAAATTGGCTCACCTAGAGTGAAAGTGTTAGCTCCTGATACGCTAGAGCCTATTTTGAAAAAGTGGTTATCTGAACATGGTATTGAGTCGGGTGCAGGCGCTAGCTTACAAGTCATTGCCAAGCATAAATTAACTGGTGCAGCTGATAGTAAGCGCTTATCACTAAGCGTAGAGGTTAGAGATTTAGCCGGTAACCTCTACGGGCGCTGGCAGAACGATCCAAGTCTAGCGGCATTGCCTTATTCCAGTCATGTCTTAGATGATCTAACACGCGTCGCATTTGAAATGCCGCAACAACTACAAAACTTGCAAAGCGAGCTAAGCAAAGCGTTTATTAATATCGTCAGCCAAGGCGGTTTAGTGCGTGAAATAAAAATACGTTCAAAGTATCTAGAACAACCTGAAATGTTACATTCTGTTATCTCAACCATAGGCGGAGTTAAAGATGTAGCTATATTTACTAAAAATCAATATCTTGTCGCGAGTGTTCGTTATGCTGGGGATACAGGAGAGTTAGCGTCAATAGTGCAAAACTCTTTAGCAGCTATAAGCAAATCTTCGTTCCCAAACGGTCAGGTAATTAATGACCAAACCATTTTATTTAACTAAAGGATTATTATGAAATTTAAAGTACTTACCTTAGCTTTAGCTTTATCGTTACCAACTTATGCAAACGATGATTTTGATTTAACAGATCTTATTCCAGCTGAACCGGGAAAAAGCATTCCTAATGCCGACTCAGTCACAGTAAAAGGTGACGTTGTTATTGGTAATGATGATGTCTCGGCCGTTGCTGTTGCGCATCAAACCCTAATTGAAGAGGAAGAAGATGGCATTAAAATGATAAAAGTGGGCTCTGGTATGGGGATCCTATCGGTTGGTAGTGCAAGTTACCAAACCTTCAATAATCATAACGCCAGTCTATTATCAAAGCGTGGGGCTTATAATAAAGCATTTTTAATCGCTAAAAAGCAGTTCGTTGCTAACATGAAAGGTGTTTCTTTAGTGTGTAGCAATGTTGTTTCTGCAAGTATGGATATTATTGATAGTGGTAATGAAAGTGTTGCGAATACTGCTGACTCACAAAAAGAAGCTTGTGTTGAGAGTGTTTCAGGCTCTTTAGCTGGCTATGTAACTTTTGATGTTAATGACGACATTGATGAAAATTTAGTGAGAGTTAGTTTGATTTCTACGCCAAAGACTCGCGCTCAAATTAGACAGCAAGCAGGTGCAGTAGCCGTAACCACAGCGCCAAACAAAATTTTCAAACACATCATTAGTGATTTAAAAAGCGGTATTTTACCTCCAGTAGGCGCTAAAGTACTGACTAACCCGGAAACCGATGAAAACTACGTAATGGGATTTGGTTCGGCCATCGTAAGAACCAACAAAAATAAAGCCATATCAAGAAAACTTAAAACTGTTGCCAAGCGCCAATCAGAAACACGCGCACGTTCAGCACTATTAGGAACGCTAAAAGGTGAAAAAGTTTATTGGGGTGGTAGCTTTGATGAAAGTCAAATGGATAAAAACACGCAATTTAAATACGATCCTGAAACATTAGATCCAACACAAGTTGCCGTGTTAGATGAAGAGCAGTCGACCTTTATCAATCAACTAAAAACTACCGATGATTATTCAACATTAACCAAAGGTAAGTTACCTCCTGGCGTTTCAACCAAGAGCTTTATTTCTACCGATGGCAACTGGCAATACACAGTAGCGATTTATGCTCCGAGCCTTGAAAAAACAGCTCGTAAAGCAAATAAAGAGATGAACTCTACTAGCAAAACTCGTGTAAAAACCACTCATAAGATCGACGCTCACGGCGGTCAAAATGAAAACGGTAAAAACACCAGAGCTGCTTCAGGTCAAGTAAGTAACTCGAGCGACTTATAATGCTCAAAGCAGCAATTATAACTATGATGTTGATAACAGTTGCGGCGCATGCTGCAACTGAGCATCATACCCCTTACTTTAAAGTAGTCAATGAAGGGAATACCGCTCAGGTATTCCCTTTAAAAGATAATGTACCGAGTAAACTATGGGCAAAAGCTTGTCGCAAAGCTTTATCATACCCGCTTAGAGTTCAAAAGCAGCAAGACTTAGCCACAGAGTTGAACTTATCGCTACCTAAAACGATCAATCATGCCACAAGTAAGTTAACTGATTACCAAGAAGAAAAAATATCAGGTGGCTTAAGCTGCACTGGCAAAGTCGTAGAAACTGAGGCTGAACTTGGCAAAGCAACATTAGCACTGATGAATGCTTGGTGGGCTTTAGAGCAAAACAAGAAGAGCTTATTAAAACCATTACTGCGTATTTCAATGGCAAACTCTACCACCAGAAACGATGCTATTGTGTTAATCGCCAAACAAACAGGCGGAGAAAAAGGTCAAAAAATTTTTGAACGTCAGGTTGATAGTGAAACTTTACTGTTAAATAGCAGCAAAGCTGCCATGGCAAATTTTTGGCTTGAACAAGGACAACATAAGTCAGCAATCAATATATTAGCGAATTGTGATAGTCAGCAATGCTATCAATTACAGTATAAAGCGAACATACAGAAGGAATTACAGGATGAAAAAACAGCTGACGACTTGTCTAGCTATTTTTAGTTTGTTTTCGCCATACGCTATGGCACAAACCAATGATGATTCTGCCGAGTTTGAGCAGTATCTAAAACAGCAGCAAAAAGATTTCTCCAATTACCAGCAAAGTGTTGATAAGGAGTTTGCTGAATTTGTTGAAGCGTGGCAGCAAGCTGAAAATGAATATAAGGGTAAAATATCAGAAAAATGGCAACAAGCTAAACTACCCAGTCAAAAGCAGTGGGTGGGCTATTCTGACGATTTAAATCAGCGTACTACGGTTGATTTTGACTCAGGGGAAATCACCGTTGAAGTACATCAGTCATTAAGTGCTCAACAAGTGTCTGTGTTGGCAAAGCAAACTATTTCAAAGCTCACGAAAACATCAATTTCCGACACTTTAGCTAAAGATCCTATTGTGCAATCGGTAAATAAGCAGCTAACCAAAAGCGATAAGCAATTAGCAATTACTCAAAATGCAACGCCTATATTAGCTAAAAAACATATCGGTGAGTTAAGTAACATCACCAGCCAAAGCCAACAGCAAAAAACCGTAATCACCATCCCTTTAAGGCCAAGCTTATTAAGTGAGAACGCTCAACGTTATTATCCGTTAGCACAAAAGCAGGCAGTAAAATGGAAAATACCTACCTCATTAATTCTGGCAATCATACATACAGAATCTAGCTTTAATCCACTTGCACGCTCTCACATACCCGCATTTGGTTTGATGCAAATAGTACCAGGTAGTGCAGGTAAAGATGTCACTCAATTTTTAACAGGTCAAATGTCTGTACTGAGTCCGACACAATTGTACAGTGCAGAACAAAATATTGAAGCAGGCAGTGTTTACCTTCACTTGTTGATGTCTCGATACTTTAAAAACGTAACAGACGATAGAAATAGAATGTATATGGCTATTGCTGGGTACAATACCGGTCCTGGTAATGTAGCAAGAGCAGTTAGCAATACCACGTCACTGAAAATGGCCTCTAAGGTGGCAAATCAACAAACGTCTGAGCAACTTTATTTTCAGTTAATAGAAAATCTGCCTCATCAAGAAACAGTTAACTATTTACAAAAAGTTCTTAAAAGAACAACTTACTACAATAATTTACTTACCAAGGAATCAACATGAACAAAAAACTAATCATTGCAACGGCTTGTTTATTTATCTCTGCTTGTGGCAGTACAAGCGCACCAAAACCTACTATGCTTGAAACAACTGATTCTGTGCCTAGCTGGGTGTTAAACCCAAATGTTGAAAATGCACTTGCAGCGGCTTCATGCGTTCCATGGTCAGGTAATTTATCAATAGACAAAGCACAAAGTCTTTCTATGGCGCGCGCTGAAATATCTCAACAATTAAAGCTGAAAGTCAGTGTGCTTGATAAAATGTATCAACGTAAGCTTGAAAGCGATGGTAAGCAAAATACAGGCGGTACTTTCGAGCAAGTTTCAAAGCAAATTTCAGAGCAAACATTGGTAAATAGTAAAGCTGACAAAGTAGAATTTGCCAAGATAGATGGTCAGAAACAGCTATGTACTTTAGTGACATTATCTGAAAAGAAAAATGAAATGTTATTTGAGCAATTAGTGAATAAATCAGGTGCTAAAATTGATCCGACTTCAAAGGCAGCACTTTACGAAGAATTCAGAGCTAAAAAAGCTTCTCAAGAACTTGAAAAAGAATTAAAAAAACTAAATAGTCAAAGCTAAGGTTTTAGTTATATAGTAGCCTGATGACTCTCTATCAGGCTACTACTTCACACATCAGCGTATAATTCTAGAAAGAATATAACTCTATTGAACAACCACACTTTGCCCTTCTCTTAGCCTTTCAGCGCCTCGAATAGCAATTTTATCACCTTGTTGTAAATCACCTTGAATAGTCACTCTATCAAAAGTGCCTTTACCTACTTTGACCAATAAGCGATGTGCCTTGTTTTCATCATCAATCTTAATGACATAAGTGCCATCTTTCCGCAAAATTAAGGCATCACGATGAATGGTTAAACTCGGGTTTGCACTTTGAACTGGTACAGTCACTTTGACCAATTGACCCGCTGTCCAAAACTCATTTAAATGCTCAGGTATTTGTATTCTCACCTCAAAGGTTTGAGAGCGAGGATCGGTACTAGGAATGACTGACGTCACTGAAGTTGAAATTTCTTGTCCTATCGCTTGCAAGTTTAACTCTACGCCTTTACGTACATAGGCTAAATACTTCACCGGAACAAATAACCGTACTTCAAGGTGTTCAGTATCAAGTAGTTTTAGTAAGGTATCGCTACGATTAATATCTGTACCTGCACGAATAAAACGCTCGGTCACTACACCGTCAAAAGGCGCTTTGACCGTGGCTCTTTTTAATTCATCTTCAATTTGCTTTAATTTTAGCTGAGCAATTTCACTATCCGTTTGTGCTAATTCATACTGAGATCTGGTTTGATCAAGCTGAAACTGCGAGGTGGCATTTGTTTTACGCAATTTCTGCAAACGTTGTAATTCGTTATTAAAATAAAGAGAATTAATCGTTGCTCGCTTAATTTGTGCTTTTTGTTCAGCCTGTTTTAATTGCAAAGGTAATAAGTCCATTTTAGCGAGTACATCACCTTGTTTAACAGTCATACCTGGCTCTTGTAACCACTCTAAACGACCACTCACACCTGCGGTAATATTGGCATATGAACGACTATATATAGTGCCCATTAAATCGACAGTAGCCGCTAGAGATACTTCAGTTACCGCATCTGTTTTAACTGGACTTGGTGGCGTTTCAGTGGCAAAAGAAAAGTGACTGGTAAAAAGCGTGCAAACAAGTGAGCTGATGGCTACTTTCTTTAACATAGGTTTATTCAAAGTAATTAATTTTAACATTATGTTCTCCTAGCCTAGCTTCAACTAGTTTTCGCTTGTAATGATGATTCTGCTTGCGGCTCAACATGCAAATCTTCGACGTTATTTTTCTGAATGTCTTTTTTATTCAATGGCTTTTCTCCTAACCTTAATAGGCTTGGAAATAGCACTAATGTGAAAATTGCACTAATAAGCATGCCACCAACAATCACAGTAGCCAATCCTCGATAAATCTCACTGCCAACTCCAGGCATCACCATTAACGGCAACATGCCAAATAAGCTGGTTAAGGTACTCATATAAACGGGTCTGGCACGAATGCGAACGGCTTGAGCTACCGCACGTCTTCTTGATAAACCATCTCTTTCTGCCTGCCTAGTTTGATCAACAATTAAAATGGCATTGTTTACCACTAAGCCCAATAAGATAATAAATCCTATCATGGTTAATAAATCTAACGATTGGTAAGTCACTAAGTTCAATAAATTCAAACCGACAACACCGCCTGCAACAGCTAATGGCATTACCAATAACACCAACAAACTATCTTTGGGAGATTTAAATAAAGCGGTCATTAAAAGAAAAAGAATGATTAATGCCAGCACAAAGTTTTGGATCATATCTTTGATTGCCGCCGCCATCTTATTTGCGTTACCACTAAGCTGTATTGAAGCTTCCAAAGGCAACTTTTCCTTCATTTTAGGAATGACATTCTCATTAATGGCCACTAAGGCTTCTTCTAATGACATAGTCGCCGGCGGAGAAATTTGAATACTAATGGTTCTTTTACCGTCAACACGCCTTAAGCTAGTTGGCCCTGCGGTTCTTGAAATAGAGGTTAACTCTCCTATGGTTTGAATACCCGCTAAAGGTGAGTGAATAGGCAAAGCACCTAGCTCATCTGGCGTATCCCACTGCTCTCCCCTTAAAATAACATTGACCCTGTCGTTACCATCAAAATATTCACCAATGAATAATCCACTCGTATAGGCACGAATAGCATTGGCAACATCACGACGCGTTAGCCCCGCTTGCGTTATCCTTTGATCATCTGGCACTAGTTTTAGCTCAGGTTCAGACAAACTTAACCCTGGGTTTGGAAAAGCCGTTGTTCCGGCCATGGTTTCGTTGATAGCGTCAATACCCACCTGTGCCACCGACATAAGGCTTTCAATATCAGGTCCTTGCACATTAAGTTCTACGGTTCGACCATTACCACCACCCGACACATTAATCATTGAACCTCGAAATAAGAACACTTGGGTATCGGGAAGTCCACCTAGCACCTCGGTTCGAATTACATTCATCAACTCTTCCACACGGGTTGGATCATCTGCATAGATAAAGCCTCCGGTAGCGCCAGAGCCAAAAGAATAAAAGTTATAGCTTTTAATTTTTGGATACTTATCACCGGCAAGGTACGGCGCTAACCTTTCTTTGACTAACGAGGCCATTTCTTTTTCAATAAATTCAACATTACCACCCGGTGGCAGATTTAAACTGAAAAAGAAACCATCAATAGGTGCTCTAGGCATAAAGTCAGTTTTAGGCATTAATAAGGTAATAGCTAAAATTGAGCCACCTAATAATAGCGATATCCAACTAAAACGTTTCGTCTGAGTGTTAGTTAAGCGCATCACTAAGTTAGTTAACTTTTCCCAATAATGTGAGAAAGGGTCGTTATCTTTTTGAGATTTAAGCCAGTAACGACTGGCAATAGGCAAGATTGTCACCGCGGTAACCAGTGAGGCAATAACAGCAATAGAAAGTGTTAAGGCTAAATCAGAGAATAGCTGTCCTTCAATACCCGCCATAAATAAAATAGGTAGAAAGATAGCAACACTGGTTGCGGTTGAGGCAAATAATGCTCCTGTAACTTGCAGGGCACCACGCATAACCGCTTTGTTATTGTCCATGCCTAAGCCGCGTAATCGGACAATATTTTCTTGCACGATAATGGCGGCATCTAACACTAAGCCAACGGAAAAAGCTAAACCCGCTAATGAGATAACATTTAAGCTACGGTCGAAAATACTTAAGGAGATAAAAGCTACCATGAGTGAAACAGGAATAGTGGCGGCGATGATTAAGATGTTTCTCCAACCCCGTAAGAATATCCAAAGAATCACTAAAGCTAAAACAATACCTAAACCAAGGTTATTTTTAACTAATTTCAAGGCATTACGAATATGTACAGAAGAGTCAAAGCTAAGTTCAATAACCAAGCCAGCTTCTTTCATTGGCCCCTCATTTAGCTCTTTTACCGCAACATTGATTTCATCTAAAAGTGCCACAGTATTGGCATCGTTTTGACGCTTTAAAGTAAAGTAATAAGAAGGTTGACCACTCCTCATATTAAAACCAAAACGGTCAACTAAAGTATTTTCAACCGTGGCGATATCTTTTAAATAAATAGGCCGTTCACCACTATAACCGATGATCATTTCCGTTAAGTTAGTAACGTCATATTGGCCTGAAAAGCGAACTGTATACTGTCGCCTTCCTACGTTAGCAACACCCGCTGAAACATCACTAGCTCGAGAAATGGTTGAGCTAATATCAGCAAGTGATAATCCTAAAGCGGCGGTTCGTAATGGGTCAAAGGTTATTCTCAACTCTCTTGGGCGATGACTTTGTAGATTAACTTGTCCCATACCTTGAATACGAGAAAATCTAGGGCGAACAACATCTTCTATCAGTTTTTGATATTGACCTAAATCTTGAGCCGAGTTAGTTGGCAACGTCTTGATCATTAACGAAGCAGTATTCGGGCCTCCTCGACCACCGCCAGCAGAAACAATAGGATCCATGGCATCCAGTGGAATAGGCGGTGCTTGATTGAGATTATTAATGACATCAAGCATGGCCTTTTGCATATCAGCACCAACATCAAAAGTGAGCGTTATGTTGCCAAAACCACGTTGAATATTGGTGGTAACCTTAGTCACACCTTGAGTGTTTTTCACCACATTTTCAATCGGCTCAATAATGACCGATTCCATTTCTGATGGGGCCGCACTTCGCCAACCTGTAGAAATATTGATCTGTGGCTGTTCAATATCAGGGGTAAGCTGAATAGGTAATTTGAATACACTCATTAATCCAAACACCATGACTAAAGCAACAATGACAATAATAGCAGCAGGATTTTTTAAAGCAGCACGAGTTAAATTCATTGCTTCCCCTTACTCAAAGCAAATTTCAAAGTAAAAAACATTATAGACATAGACTTAACAAACCTTTTTAACGGATAAGTTAAGTTACCTGCTTTTCACGATGAAATGTAGAAATGACATAAAAGGTTACAAATGACCGCTGATTTTCAGAGAATATCTAATACCAAATGAAGTGATTAATTGATCACTTAACGAGAATTAAAAGGCTTCTTTCGACAAGCTCAGGACCAACGAAGGCAAGGCATTGATTGAAGAGAATAGTTATTCAGGAGAATATGCTCCTGCATTCTCTAATAAGCTACATCCATGTAGCGTCCTTGTCAAAATCAATAACGCCGCATATCAGCCTTTTAAACTCGCCCTTTGGGAGCTCATTATCAACCTGATAACATCACAAAATTAATGAAATATAGAATAACTATGTTTAAGTAATTTTGATTGTTCTAAGTTCGCTAATGAAGCTCTAAGTTTGTCAATAAATTATTTCAATTGGTATAACGATCATTTTTATTAAATAAGGCTTTATTTAATGAGAGGATTTTTGAGAGCAAGAAGTCCCATATACCGTCTGACTGCTTTTAATCAAGCCAAGTAGATATAAAATTTGCAAGGTCACAGCTGCTAGCTAAGTCTGTAAACACTGGACTTAGCTAGCAAAGAGTTTATAGTGTATTGGCAAATGCTAAGCCGTCTGCAAAGGCTTTTTTCGCATCCATGCCTCGAGCATCTTGTGCAGCACCAATAACATGTACATTGATTCCGCTACCTTCTAGCTCACTAGCAAGATCACTGCGAGATTTTTGCCCAGCACAGACAATAACGGTATCTACGTCTAAGACCTTATTTTCATCTTGATGAGTTATATCTACGCGTTTTGAGTCAACTTGATTAAACGTGACACCGCCCCACATTTTCACGCGACGTTTTTGTAAAACAGTTCGGTGAATCCAGCCTGTGGTTTTACTCAAGTCAGAACCGACTTTCATATCGCGTACTTCAAGCATAAATATTTCACGATCAATAACTGGAGTTGGCTGCGCAGCAATTATACCGCCGCGAGTATCAAAATTACTGTCAACGCCCCATTCAGCCATAAAGGCTTCTTTGCTTTGTTGTTGATGACCTTCAGGCTCAGTTAAAAATTCTGCTACGTCAAAACCTATCGGCCCTGCACCAATAATTGCGACTCGCTTACCTACTGGCTTTTTATCAACTAAGACATCAAGATAATTCAAATACTCAGCTGTTTCTGTTCCCGGAATTGGCGGCGTCCATGGGCGAACGCCCGTTGCAACCACAACATCATCATAACCTTCTGCTAGCAATTGTGTTTTAGTGGCCGTTTGACCTAATTTAACCGTAACATTGGCACGTTCAAAACGCTTTTTGAAGTAACGTAAGGTTTCAAAAAATTCTTCTTTGCCGGGAACTCGTGCGGCAATTTCAAACTCTCCACCCAAGGTTTCACGTGACTCAAAAAGTGTTACTTGGTGACCACGTTCAGCGGCAACTGCGGCGATTATCATACCCGCAGGGCCTGCGCCAACCACGGCAATTTTTCTTGCTTGCTCCGCTGGTTCTGCTTCGGCTTCATACTCTTTACAGGCTAAAGGGTTTACTAGACAAGTAGTTAACTTTCCTTCAAACACTTGATCTAAGCAACCTTGGTTACAACCTATACAAGTATTAATTTCATCTGCTCGGCCTTGTTCAGCTTTAATGACAAAATCAGGATCAGCCAAGAAGGGACGAGCCATTGACACCATATCGGCTTGCTCACTAGCAACTATTTCTTCGGCAACCTCAGGAGTGTTAATTCGGTTACAGGTGATAACGGGCACATTAACTTCTTTCTTTAACTTGGCAGTGACGCCGCTAAACGTTGCGCGAGGTACGCCAGAAGCAATAGTAGGAACACGAGCTTCATGCCAACCAATGCCCGTATTGATAATATTTATCCCGAGTTTCTCAACTTCTTTAGCCAGAGCAACAACTTCTTGCCAACTACTGCCCCCTTCAACCAAATCAAGCATTGATAAGCGATAAATAAGAATGAACTCATCACCTACTTTTTCACGAACACGGCGAATAATTTCCAATGGAAAGCGGATTCTGTTTTCAAAACTGCCCCCCCATTTATCAGTACGCTTATTGGTTTGCTGGGCAATAAATTGATTAATGAGATAGCCTTCTGAGCCCATCAGCTCAACACCATCATAGCCTACTAACTGTGCTAATTCTGCCGAGCGAACATAGTCATCAATTTGCTGCTCAACTTCCTCGTTTGATAATTCTTTTGGTTTAAAAGGGTTAATAGGCGCTTGCAGTGCTGACGGTGCGACCAAGGCTTTGGTATATGCATATCGGCCTGCATGGAGAATTTGCATACAGATTTTTCCGCCTGCACCATGTACAGCATCGGTGAGCAACTTGTGCTGTGGCACCTCTTCTTCCTTATCCATGCACGAGCCACCATGGACAACGACACCACTTGGATTAGGTGAAATACCACCCGTGACAATCATGCCAACGCCACCTCGAACACGAGCAGCGTAGAATTTAGCCAGCTTTTCATAACCACCTGATATTTCCTCAAGATTGGTATGCATAGATCCCATTAATATGCGGTTTTTTAACGTAGTAAAGCCTAGCTCTAAAGGCTTTAAAATATTTGGATAGTGATTATTTGCCATAATGCTCTCTTTGGTGGTTTGTTTCCCTATTAAGCAAGGAGAATAGATAAGATACCACTAAACTACCAATCAATATTGACAGCGTCAAGTTGTTATAAATAAATAGCTAATATAAGTTAATGACTGTAGGTTTATTGCTTTAGTTTGGTAACTTAAAAAAGATAGTTTTACTTAAGCTCTGTAGAATATAGAGTTGAACTAAGAAGTCATTTTTTGACTGTAATGACTTGATATGAACGGATTTTAGCGGACTGCTCGACTTTTATTATATAGGTCAATCGGTTACTAAAATTTGCGATTCAACACATAAGTTAAGTCAAAAATACAATTAACTAGCTATTTCAATTAATTCTTATTTTAAGTTCATATACCAATGGTCAATGTCGCTATACCGCTACATAATGTTTTACTTAGCATTTTGACTTCTTTAATTAAATCGTATTTTACACTCTATGAGATCAAAGCAGGTCAATCATATAATAAAGCATTAAATAGAGCGCTAACAATCCTGCCACCCAAACAACCATGGTTTCAATTGGCCAAAGCTTTGCAAAGTATCCTTTTGGTTTTCCTGACTCCGCATCAAATGTATTCTGGATCATTAGCTTGATCGAAATAATCACAGACTTCTCTAGGCTCTCATAGACGGAGGAGATTCTACACGCCAGTCTTCTTACATAGATAGGTGCTAGCTTACGATAGAACCAGTCAGCATCTAGATTAGTTGATGGTAATTCAGGTGGGTACAAATTGCGCAGGTTTAGCCACACAAAAGCTAGCGCCGAGAAGAATAGCAACTGAAGCTGAGTTAAAACGTGAGTAACATCATAAGGCTGATAGTTATGTTCCCAAGGTAGTAGAGCGTAAACCGTTTGTGCAGGGAAGGTTCCTAATACTACACAAGCTACTGCCCCTAAAGTCATCGCGATTAGCATGTTCTTCGGTGGTTCAGTAGTTCGAATACCAGAATCATGAGCAAAGAACGCAAAGTATGGAGTTTTAATGCCCGCGTGATGGAATACACCGGCTGCGGCAAACAATAACAGCAACCATACATAGTCATAACCTTCTTTCACCGCGGCTGCCATGATCATAGATTTGGATACGAAACCACTGAATAGCGGGAAGGCAGAAATAGACGCTGCTCCCACAATACACAATATGGTGGTCTTTGGCATACTCTTATACAACCCACCGAGTTCGGATCCATTAATCCTGCCAGTCATATGCAATACTGCGCCCATAGTCATCATTAACAAGCCTTTAAAAATAACGTCGTTAAAGGCATGAGCTACAGCACCATTAAGCGCTAAAGCTGTACCGATACCAATGCCCACAATCATGAAACCAATCTGGTTAATCAAGCTGTAGGCTAACACTCGGCGAAGGTCGTTTTCGATAACCGCAAAGAAAATAGGGAAACATGCCATGGTGACACCAATCCACACCAAAATTTCTTCACCCGCGAAACCTCGAGCAAATGCGTAGACAGCAACTTTAGTCGTGAAAGACGCTAAGAAGATGGTACCTGATGGGGTTGATTCTGGATACGAATCAGTAAGCCAGTTATGCACAAATGGGAAGGCACACTTGATACCAAAGGCAGCAAATATTAACCAAGCGCCAACACCCGCAATACCATCATGCCCCAAGCCAATATGCGTGAATAATAAGCTGTTATTTACTTGTGCAAATATCAGTAGACCTGCCAACAATAGCACACCCGACAGCACCTGAATGACCAAGTAGCGTAGGCCAGATGCATAAGCTCGATCAGTTCGACGAGCCCAAATAAGGAATACTGAAGTTAGGGCTAATAGCTCCCAAAAAACAAATAAGGTCAGTAAATCTCCCGCAAACACGGCGCCTACCGCGCTGCCTGCGTAAGCCAAGCCCGCCACATGTTGGACTGTATCCTTAACATGCAAGGCGTATATGACGGCGATCAAAGCCGCTAGATGGAAAAGATAACCAAACATCAAGCTGAGCTTATCTATCTTCACCGGCTCAAGACTGTAGCCCATAAATTCCATAGCCCAAAACACACCATGTTCTAAGCCCATTAAATTTAGAGCGCCAGCGATGGGAGCAACTAACATGATGATATTACGCGCCCAGCCTCTTAAAAATAGCGCCGCCAGAGCACCCAGCATTAGGGGAAGAAAAGGAATCACATTACTCATCGTAGTAATCTTCCTTGCGCATTAAAAATGTTCGCATCCATTTTGCGACGAACACCAAGAGTGAGCAGCCGACAAATCCGTATATGGCATAAAATGCTGGAATGTTTTCCCAGCTATGATAAATATGCCGATGGACAATAAAGTCGGCGACAACTAAAAGGCCACAGATTACATAGAAAACTTTTAGCATTTTCTTAATGTTTTTAGGCTTATCGAAGAAGCCACTGGGTTCATGCTGTTCAGCCATTTAGCCCTCTCCATTTAAATTGTTAGTAATCTCAACATGAGTCGAAACACCTGGGATCAGATTGATTAAATCGATCAAAGGCTGAGGATAGAAAAACAATACGAGGCAACCCACCGAAGTCACACTCAGTGCAATTAACATTGGCAGAGGAGCTTCCTTGGTGTCTGCCCAAGCCCAGGGTTTTGATTCTCCAGCCGGGGAATTGAAAAACGCTTTAATAGGAATGGGGAGCAGATAAGCGATATTGAGCAGCGAGCTGATCATCAATGTGGCGACAATAAATAATTTATCTGCTTCCAAAGCGCCTATAGTGAGATACCACTTGCTCCAAGTACCAGCCACCGGTGGTAAGCCAATAATACTAATAGCACCGATAGCAAAAGCAACCATAGTGATAGGCATCTGCCTACCCAAACCAACCATATCACTGATATTTTTTTTGTGACTAGCAACCATGATTGCGCCAGCACAGAAGAATAGCGTGATTTTACCCACAGCGTGCGTTGCGATGTGTAACGCCGCACCGGCAGTCGCTACCGAAGATGCTAACAATGCACCAACAACGATATAGCTCAACTGACTGACAGTAGAATACGCTAGACGCGCCTTAAGGTTATCTTTGGTCATCGCAATGCAGGAAGAAAGCAGTATGGTCGCGGCGCCGATATAAAGCATGATATCTGTTGTCGCGAGGTTTTTAAGTTCGTCCAAACCAAAAATATAGATAACAACTTTTAAGATACTAAACACACCGGCTTTCACTACCGCTACCGCATGCAACAGTGCGCTCACTGGGGTCGGCGCTACCATCGCGGCAGGTAACCAACGATGGAAAGGCATAATTGCCGCTTTACCAATGCCATAGCAGAATAAAACAAGCAGAGCGCCAAGAATGGCCTTGTTGTGGGAGTCATCAAAAATGCCGCCAGCGCGGAAATCTAAGGTTCCAGTCACGCTGTAGGTGCCAAGCACTGCAAAGAGTAAAAAAACGATGGAAGTACTGAGTAAAATACCCAGATAAATTCGACCACCCTTTTTCGCTGCATCGTTACCGGCATGAGTAACAAGTGGGTAAGTCGAAAGGGTCAGCACTTCATAAAATATGAATAGGGTAAGTAAGTTGCCTGAAAAACAAATAGCCATAACGGAGCTAATTGCAAGCGCAAAGCAACAGAAAAATCGTGTTTGATTTTGCTCATTGTGTCCCCGCATGTAGCCAATGGCGTAGATGCTAGTAATAATCCACAAGAAACTCGCCACTAGCGCGAACAGTACGCCGAGGGGCTCAACATCAAAGCTAATGCCTAGCCCTGGAAATATCTCGATCAACTGCAAATGCATCTTTACACCCTGGAAGGTGTAGTCTGTGATGGCGAGTACAATACTAAATAAAATAGTTGCCGTTGTTAAGGTTACGGCTTCTCTTAGGTTCGGTATCTTGTCAGTCGAGATAACAAGTAATGCTCCTACAAACGGCACCAAAATGGATAGACTAATCAGTTGTGAAGGCTCTAAGCCCTGCCAGAGATTCATTTGAGCATTTCCTGGCTGCTAGTTGCCACGTCTGTGTTTTGGAAGAGCCACTCAGATGCACTACTTGCGGCTTCGGTAGTCAAACTTGTATCAACCCCAAAATAAATATTGGCTAACACGAGCATCCACATTGGAATTAGCATAAGCCAAGGAACTTCTTTAACCTTGTCTGAGTCTTGGGATTCAGGTAATTTTTGAAAATAGGCAGCCTCTAATACGCGACCGATATAAACGACTGCCAATAGAGAGCCAGCCAAAACCAGAGCCGCTATAACCCAAAGTTTTTGCTCTAGTGCCGCGGTGACTAAGTACCATTTACTGACAAAGCCAACAGTGAGTGGCACACCTATAATACTGAGACCAGCAATGGTAAATGCTGCCATAGTGAGGGGCATCTGCTTGCCTAATCCTCTGAATGCTTTTATATCAACGGAGCCAACACGATAAAACACCGCGCCAACAGCCATAAACAACGCGCCTTTCATAAGCGCGTGATTAAATATATGGATAAAGCTAGCCATCAACCCAGTTACACTGACGAGACTGAGACCAAGAATCATGTAACCGATCTGAGCAACACTACTGTAGGCAAGTACGGTTTTGATGTTACTTTGTACGGTTGCCTTATATGAGGATTTGAAGATAGCAATAATAGCCAACACCATCAAAATTAGATCCATCCTCATTTCTTCAAACACATGTTCCACCCCGAATATCGTGAAGATAAAACGAATCATCACGTACACAGCGACCTTCGTAGCAGTACTAGCTAAAAATGCAGTAACGGCAGACGGCGCGTGGGTATAAGCAGAAGGTAGCCACATATGTAAGGGGAATAATGCAAGCTTAATGCTGACGCCAACCATAATAAACGCCAAGCCAGTGTTGATAGTACGGCTACTGTCATAGACATCAATTCTGCTCGCCAGATCGAGCATATTAAGAGTGCCGGTCATCATGTAGAGCATACCAACACCAATCAAAATAAAAGTAGCGCCTATGGTACCCATGACCAAATAACGAAACGCCGCAGTTAGACAACGCCGATCAGATGCCAGGCTAACCAGAGTGTAAGTTGCTAATGAGGAAATTTCTAAGAAAACAAAAAGATTAAAAGCATCGCCCGTTAACAAAATACCGGAAAGACCTGCAAGACAAAGTAAATGTGCCGTGTAATACAAGCCGTATTTGGGTGGCTCGATTTCTTTTTCAATACTGTCTTTTGAATAAAGCAATACTAGCGTTGAAAGAGCAGAGACCGCTAACAACACAAAGGCATTGGCAGTGTCGACACGTAATTCTATTCCCCACGGCGGCGGCCATCCACCAAGTGCATAACTTAGCACACCATCAGCCATAACGGCTGTTAATAGCTGCAAGGAAAAAAAACAGGCCATTGCGCTAATTAATGTAGCGAAAACCCATGTCAGTACCGAGCGGCCTAGGATCAATACAAGAGGTGCAGCAATTAAGGGCAATATAATAGGGAGTAGAGCTAAATGTTGTTCAAGCATTATATGGCGTCATCCTGTTCTTTAAATTCATTTTCTTCAACGGTGCCATAAGCGCGTTTGATCCTAACAATGAGCGCTAATCCGACCGCGGTTGTGGCTACACCGACAACAATTGCAGTAAGAATAAGTACATGTGGCAACGGGTTTGAATAATGCGTTGCACCTTCAACAACAATAGGCGCCGTGCCACCACTGACTTTACCCATAGTGATATAAAGCATGAACACAGAAACTTGAAAGATATTCAAACCAACAATTTTTTTAACAAGATTGTTAGCAGATATAACAATGTAAAAACCGGCCATCATCAAAAACACGACGACCCAGTAGTTGTAATGATCGAGAATAAAGTTCACTGGATATTTACCTCTCTACCTGGCTACTAAAGGCATAGAAAATACTTAGCATAACGGCAAAAACGGTAATACCAACACCTAGCTCAATAATGATAATGCCGTAGTGTTGACCAGCTAATGGCTGCGTTGTGAGTTTGTCGTAATCCAAAAAGTTGCCGCCTTTGTACATGCTGAACAACCCCACGCTTGCGTACAGTAAAACGCCCGCGGAGGCCATAAAATTCAAAAATTTGGGGCCGATCACGGCGAATGCATTGGGTAAGCCGAAAACAAGAGCGTATAAAATAAGCGCTGCAGCCGCTATTACTCCCGCCTGGAAGCCGCCACCGGGACCAAAATCGCCATGAAACTGTACATAAAGCGCGAAAAGAATGATAAGGGGAATAATCAGTTTGGCGACGACGTGTAGTACGTGATGGCTTTTTAAGCCCGACTCTGCAGCATCTTTCTTATTTTCCCTACGAACGCTTAACAAAGAAAGCACTGCAATGAGGGCGGAAAATACAACCACGACTTCTCCAAGGGTATCAAAACCACGGTAACTAGCTAAAACGGAGGTCACCATATTGGGAAGCCCAACTTCTTTTGGTGACTCTTCTATATATCGAGGGGCAACATGTTGATGTATAGGGTTATCTAAGTCGCCGAAAGCGGGCATGTCGAGTGTACCGTATATCAGTACCGCTCCAGTGATGCATACAACAATGAGAGGTAAAAATGAAGAACGAGAGTTTTCTTTTTCCTTTCGGCCAGTTAGGCTCAAAGTCCCAAGCATCAATACGGTAGAAATGCCTGCTCCCACTGCAGCTTCGGTAAAGGCAACATCAACAGCATCAAGGTTAATGAATATCAACGCAGATAAAAAACTAAAAATACCGAACAGCATGACAACGGCAAATAAGTCTTTTAAGAATATAATCCGTAAAGCGGTAAGTGCCAGCATTGCTAGCAACACTAAATTAATCAGCTCATCCATTAACGCGTTTTCTCCTGTTGTTTCTCTTTAGTTTCCGCGAGTGTGAGTAAACCTCCATGACGGGCGGATTTAGCAAGAGCATGAGAAGCAGTTGGGCTAGTAATCATTAGAAACATTAGAATAAACATAAGCTTCGCAGTGTTTAAGTCGAAAGAGGTTTGCAGCAGCAATCCACCGATAATCAATATAGTGGCGATCGAGTCAGTAATACTTGCAGCGTGAATGCGCGTGAAAAAATCAGGGAATTTGAAAATCCCTATCGCTCCACTCAACCCAAAAAATACGCCTGCAATTAGCAGGATACTACTGACAATGTCTAAAAAAAGCATATTCATCCTTATAAGTAAGATACTTATTCAACAGGTGTAGTGTCCTCAAAAAACCGGAGTACCGCGACCATTCCTATAAAGTTGATAAGTGCATAAACAATCGCTATATCGAGAAATTCAGGACGACCCATTAAATATCCCACCGCGGCAATAAATAAAACCGTTTTGGTGCCAAACATATTAACGCCCAGTATGCGATCATAGACGGTAGGCGCAAAAAAAGCTCTAGCAAGAGCAATGGCCATAACCACTAAAATGGCAATACAAACACCAGCATAAACTTCGGTCATTTATTTTCACCCCAAATAGTTGTGATTTTCTTTTCCATATCACCTTCCGCAAGTTCATCAATAGATGACTCTTGCAGCGCATGAACAGTTATTTCGTCATCAACCAAATCCACGGCCAATGTGCCGGGAGTCAGTGTTATTGAATTTGCATATAGAACACGCTTGTGTCGCGGAACATCTTTCGCTTTTACTTTGGCTAAGGCCGGCGTCAACGTCACTGGTGATCTCCAAATGAGTTGAGTTACTTGAATGCTGGAGCGAATAATTTGTCCAATCAGCCAAGGCAGATAACGAATCGGCCTAAGACCGATATGCTGTTGCTCTTTATCAATGTCATCCATACGCTTTAAAATCAAGAGTACGACAGCGACCGATGCTGCGCCGAAACCAAGCAACAAAGGTTGGATGTAGCCTGAAAGCAACAGCCAGAATACTGAGAGTAATATTGCCCATTTAGTGAGATACATAAATACTCCTAACACACAATACCAAAGCCTATTTTCTAATTTTGGCTCGCCGGCCTTTACAAATTAGAATGTCGGTGCGTAAATGATGCAAGGTATTTTCTGTGATTTTACCGAATAGAAAATCTATCAATCCTTTTTGTCCAACACACCCCATGATGACTAAATCAGCTTTTAGCTTATTAGCAAGAGAAGGAATATTTTTTTCCGCAGGGCCCACTGTGATGTGGGTATGCGCATGACCTAAATTATAGTTCGTTGTCAGCGATGTCAGATTTTTTTCTGCATCAGGCTGTTTTCTTTGTTGAACTTCTAATTTATCAACAACATCAAATTCTAATAGGGGCTTGGCAATAGGAATGCTATAAATAATATGGGTTTCATAATTAAAAACATCAGACAACATAGCAGTCCACTTTAATACTATATTATTGTAATCTTGTTTTAGCTTATCTTTAGTTGACAGATCGATAGCTGCCACTATAACTTGTTTACTTTTCCATTTGCGATTGCTCGCTAAAAAGAGCGGGCATGGAAGCTTTTGCATGAGGATCGAATCCAAAGGGGTATGGAAAAGACTTTCTGTTCGATGCCCAGTTTTCACTACAAACTCAAATGTCTTTTGCTTACATGCGTTCACTATCCAATCTGCAATTTCATCGGTGGCTATTACATCGCAAGTTACTTGAACGTCTTCACCACAGATGTTGGAAGTGTCATGAACTAGCGTTTGTTTAGCTTCCTCTATAGCTAACTTAATTTGGGATTCATCTTCAATATCCAGATTGCACAAGAAGCGTACCACTTCTAATTTTGCATCTATCGAAGAGGCTATACTGTGAGCTTTTTCGATAGATAAATTGTCATGTTCGTCTGCAACGACAAGTATTGATTTGGTCACGTGCGCCCCCAAAAAATAAGGATATCGGCAAATAATAAGCTCATAATCACATTACCTTCAAAGTTAGTATATTAACTACTATGAACAGCAAGCCGTGATAGAACAATAGAAACTATTATATTTTATTGATAGCATATACCTATCACCTTTGCATAAAATTCCCGTAAAAAAGGCATTAGAATGGCGCTGAAAACCCCAACCATTAAGCAGCTGAGATACTTTGTCAGCCTAGCAGAGTCCACTACTTTTCGTGGCGCAGCTGAGCGCCTGAATATCAGTCAGCCAACTCTGACAGCTCAAATCTATAGCTTGGAAAACACCTTAAATCTAACCTTGGTTGAGCGCAGCCGCAGCGGCGCTACCTTAACGCCGGCAGGTAGAGATTTGTTGAGTAATGCTAGACAAGTTATTGAGGAAATGCGTGGATTAATGGATCAAGCAGATATGATCAATAGCGGGCCAGGAGGCACTTTCCGTGTTGGTGTATCCCCCACCGTCGGCCCCTACTTGCTACCACATATTTTACCAGGTCTACAAGATGCCTACTCATCACTGAAACTCTGTGTTAGGGAAAGTATGCCAAAAACATTAGAACTCGACCTATTAGAAGGGCGACTGGACCTAGTACTGATTCCTCTGCCTTTCAGCAACTCCCAATTGACGACCGAGGTGCTATTTCATGAACCGCTTCAACTAACTATTCCTGAAGATCATCAACTGGCTAAGTTAAAAAAAGTCCAACCTCACCACCTTAGCGGGCAGAATATACTTACGCTGGAGGAGCAATATAGTAGCTATCACCAAATAGAGTTTCTGTGTACTGAATTAGGCGCCAATATTGCCAGGGATTACGAAGGCACCAGCCTAGACGCTTTACGTCAAATGGTGATGATGAAAATGGGATTAGCCTTTCTACCCGAGCTTTACATTCATTCTGAAATACACCAACTACAAAACCTGAGCATCAGAAAAGTGGAGAAACTTCAACTCTATCGCACTCATGTATTGGCATGGCGAATAAATTCGCCTAATCGCATTTTTTATAAACAATTAGCAGAGCTGATACGCTCATTAGTAAAAACTAATCTAAGTAAAGCCAAATTGGATTTCTGATCACACTAATTTCGCCATAATATCTTTACGTAGGTATAAGTAATTATTGCCTGCAACAGCTTTTGTTTAGGCATAAGCGAAGTAGACAATCATTGTCCAAAAAAGAAAAAACCCGACATTGCTGCCGAGTTTTTTTAGGAATAAGTGAGTTAACCGATAAGTTAACTTCACAACTACAATTAACACACTGTTTTAAATAGATATTTGAAATTGAGATTTTGAAAAATTATGTAGGTGAGTTTTAGCAAGCAGCTACTAAAATTTGCGAGTCAACACATAAGTCAACTCAAGAAAAGTTTTAATGCATTGTTTTTATTGGAGTATAATTAATTCACCAAACTTAATAAAATCTCCATAAAAAGGCTTTCAAAGATACTAAGCAGCCCTAATAATTAGGATAATATCCCCTCCCCTTGACTGTTTGTTTTTTAACCACTATACATAAGGGTAAGTGACCAATTAAGGTCATTTATTCAGAGGGCATTATTATGCCTACTAACGTCACACCCCCTCCTCAAGATCCATGGAACGATAAATCGCCTGTTCCACCAGATTTAGATCAACTTTTTAATGATAGCTTTTCTAAGTTTCAAGGTTTTTTACCTGGTGGGAGTTTCCTTAATTTCTTCTGGCTACTACTTTTAATTCTTTTGGGTTTCACTGTCTGGACGTCGGTATATACCATTCCAAGTGATTCAGTTGCTATTGTTAAACGATTTGGCAAGTATGCTAGAGAAGTGCCTCCTGGACTGCATTTTAAATTCCCTTTTGGTATTGAATCCGCAACCACTGTTCCCGTTAAGCGACAATTAAAGCAGGAATTTGGCTTTAAAACGTCTGGTGCACAGGATCCTTTTCAAAATAGCTTAAACCATGACGAACAGCGTGAAACTCAAATGGTGACAGGTGACCTTAATGCTGCCTTAGTTGAGTGGGTCGTACAATATCGAATTTTGGATCCTGTTAAATTTCTATTTGAAGTTAGAGAGCCCAGTGAAACACTCAGGTACGTCTCTGAGTCGGTAATGCGTGAAGTAGTTGGAGATCGAACCGTTGATGAAGTGATTACCATTGGTCGTCAGGAAATAGAATCGCAAGCATTAATAAAAATGCAAACCCTTTCAACCAAATACACTATGGGTATTAGTATTGATCAAGTGCAGTTAAAGAATATTAACCCGCCTAAACCTGTACAAGAATCTTTTAATGAGGTGAATCAAGCACAGCAAGAAAAGGAAAAACTGATCAATGAAGCGAGGCGAGACTACAACAAAATTATTCCTTTAGCACTGGGTGAGAAAGATCAGCGAATTCGTGAGGCGGATGGCTATCGATTAAAACGTATTAATGAAGCTGAGGGGGATATAGCGAGATTTGATGCTCTACTGGTTCAATATGTTAAAGCACCTGAAGTCACACTTCGCCGTATTTATATTGAAACCATGCAGCAAGTGCTACCTCAAGTGCACTCTAAAATCATTATAGATAAATCAACAAGCAGTATATTGCCACTGCTTAACCTTGAACAATCAAATAAAATGTTAAAAATAGGAGAAAAGCGATGATCTCCAAAAAGATTACTATTTTCCTGATCGTACTAGCGTGTTTAGTTATTACAGTACAGCAATCGCTTTATACCGTAGATGAAGTGGAACAAGTGATCATTACCCAGTTTGGTAAACCAATTGGCGAGCCAGTAATGACGGCTGGCTTAAACGCAAAAATGCCTTTCATTCAATCTGTAAACGCCATTGATAAGCGTATATTAGAATGGGATGGTGCCCCCTCCGATATGCCAACTAAAGATAAGTTATATATTTCAGTAGACCTTTTTGCCCGTTGGCGAATTACTGAACCTCTGCAATATTTCTTAAGGTTGCGAGATGAGCGTAGTGCGCAATCTCGGCTCGATGATATATTAGGCAGTGAAACGCGCAATGCTGTCGCAAAACATGAACTCATAGAAATAATTCGTACCACGAATGACCGCAAGCCACTTCGCGATGCCATGCTAACCAAAGCAGAAAGAGATTTAAAAATGGGTAATTTAGTGCCCATTAAAAAAGGTCGAAAATGGGTTGAAGAAGAAATATTTACTGCCGCTGCTGAGAAAGTCAAAGTATTTGGTATCGAATTGCTTGATATTCGCTTTAAGCGCATTAACTACAATGAAAGCGTACGCCCTAAAATTTACGACCGTATGATCAGTGAGCGTCGCCAAATTGCTGAACGATTTTTATCGGAAGGTAACGGTGAAGCAGCAAGAATACGTGGTAACCGTGTTAGAGACTTAAATAAAATTCAATCAGAGGCTTATAAAGCGGTTGAAACCATTAGAGGGTTAGCCGATGCACAGGCCGCGAATATTTACGCAAAATCCTACAGCCAAAGCCCAGAAGCTATGCAGCTTTATCAATTTACGCGCACCATGCGAGTCTATCCTGACATTATTGCTGATAATACAACGCTGGTTATGTCAACAGACAGTGATTTATTAAAGTTTATTAATGGCATTGGCCATTCGGGCAAAAATTACTAGGTCTAATTGTTATGCGGTTCGCTTGTATTTACGCGCCGCTTCTTTTTAAACGTAAATGGAGTGAGCATAATGATGACAGTGACGGCTCAAAACGTATTGATGAAAAAATACGGTATTTTATACAAGCAAATTACAATTTATTGTTATAAAAATTCACATTTTAATAACTTTCAAGATGCATTAAATACGGCAGCGTTAGATCAAAATGTTCCTAAGGAGCGAGCCAATGATTCCAATAAATAAAGCCGCATGGCAAGAAAGGTACTTAACGCGATTAATTGATAATAACAAAGGCAATAAAGGCAATAAAGGCAACATTTATTACTATTGGTCGCTAAACAAGCTTGCTGAAGATTTTCATTTCAATTTGGATGACCTGCCATTCATTACCAAAATATTTATGGAAAACTTCCTTAGAAACTGCTCAACTAATGACACTTTTAATTATCAAAATGTTGTCAAAACAGTCAAAAATATAGTGGATTCAACATCTCCAACTAACTTTGAATTTCCATTTTTTCCCACTCGTGTATTAATGCAAGACTATACAGGCGTACCCGCATTAGTTGACTTGGCAGCAATGCGAGATGCAATAGCAGATAAAGGCGGTGATGCTACTATTATAAACCCCGTATGCCCCGTTGATTTAGTGATAGATCATTCAATTATTGCTGATCAAGCCGGAAGCCCCACTGCATTAACGCATAATCAACAACGTGAGATGGAAAGAAATCATGAGCGTTACCAGTTCTTAAAATGGGCACAAGCCTCATTCAGTAATTTAACTATTATCCCACCAGGGCGTGGCATTTGCCATCAGGTTAATCTCGAATATTTAGCACAAGTGGTTAGAGATGAAGTTAATGTCTTAATTCCAGACACATTGGTCGGTACTGATAGTCATACGACGATGATTAATGGCTTGGGGGTGCTTGGATGGGGAGTCGGAGGTATTGAGGCCGAAGCCGTAATGCTAGGTCAACCATTAAGTATAAGTACTCCTCAAATAGTAGGTGTTAAACTGCTAGGAAGAATGCAGGTCGGTACCACGGCAACAGATTTAGTCTTAACTATCACTCAAATATTGAGAAAGTATGGTGTCGTTGGCAAATTCGTTGAGTTTTATGGTTCCGGTGTTTCAGAATTAAGTATCGCCGACAGGGCAACGATTGCCAATATGGCTCCTGAATACGGGGCGACCTGTGGTCTATTTCTCATCGATAATGAAGTTATTGAATACTTAAAGCTTACTAATCGTTCATCGGCTTTAGTTGAACGTGTCCACACATATGCATTAGCGCAAAAATTATGGAATGAAGATTCTAAGGCCCATGCAACATACCCTGAAAATATCGTCATAGACCTTAACTCAATAGAGCCTTCGGTTGCAGGGCCAAAGCGACCACAAGATTGTTTTTCACTTAATACCATAAAACGAGTGACCAAAGAGGTAAGCGAGCTTGACTGGCATTGTCCTACCGTTGAGAGATTACCCTATAGACTAAGGCCATTAACCTGTGGAGATATTGTCATTGCGGCTATTACTTCTTGTACTAATACCTCCAATCCTAAAGTGATGTTACAAGCAGGGTTAATTGCAAAAGCAGCCGTTGAACGAGGCCTAAAAATTAGCCCTAATGTAAAAACATCTTTAGCACCGGGTTCTCAAGTTGTTGCACGCTATCTCGATAGTACTGGTTTACAGCAATATTTGGATAAACTAGGCTTTAATTGTATTGGCTTTGGTTGTACAACTTGTATCGGTAACTCTGGGCCACTAGACCCTGATATAGAACAGCAAATTAGCGAAGGTCATTTAAATGTAGGTGCTGTTTTATCTGGAAACCGTAATTTTGAAGGCCGTATTCATCCCTCCGTTCGATTAAACTGGCTAATGTCTCCTCCGCTTGTTATTGCATTTGCTTTAGTAGGTCATACTCGAATAAACCTCGACATTGAGCCATTAGGTGTAGATAAAAATGGTCAACCGACATTTTTACGCGATATTTGGCCAAATGATTACTTAGTCAACGAGACAATGCGTGCGATAACCAAAGAGAGTTATGCATTGTCATATCAAGATATGTTAGTTGGCGATCATGCGTGGGAAGATTTACCAATAAGTAATACCGACTGCTATCCGTGGAATAGTCATTCGACTTATATTATTCAACCTCCTTTTCTCGAGTTATTAGCGCAAACAGGCCATGAAGGGCTGAATAGTTGTAATCAAGTTCATGGTCCAATCAAAATTAAATCAGCTAAAATTTTAGCAATTTTTGGTGATTCCATTACGACAGATCATATCTCCCCGGCAGGGCAAATTAGCCCGTATAGCCCCGCAGGTAAATATCTTATTGCTAAAGGTGTGGCACCTGAACAATTTAATAGTTATGGCGCTCGACGCGGTAATCATGAGGTGATGGTGCGAGGTACATTTGCTAATAACAGACTACAGAATAAGATTATTGCGTCGGAACAAGGGGGAATAACGAGGATTTTTGATGACAAATATTTACAAAACAAAGCACATATCTCAATTTTTGAAGCAAGTGAGTATTACGCAAAAACTAACATACCCTTGGTAGTTTTTGCGGGCAAAGAATATGGAACAGGATCAAGTCGAGATTGGGCAGCTAAAGGGTGTCAATTACTTGGAATTAAAGCCGTGATTGCAGAGTCGTTTGAACGTATACATCGGAGTAATCTCGTTGGCATGGGTATCATGCCATTGCAGTTATCTAATAAAACGTCGTTAGCAAGTTTACAGTTGACAGGTGATGAAAAAGTAGATGTTGTAGTCGAAGGCGATGTAAGCAAACACCAATTAATACCTAATCAGACGTTACAACTTATTATATATTCAGCGAAAAATGATGATATTAATTGTGCTGTAACTCTACCTGTAGTTTTATGCATTAATAGCTCCTTGGAACTAGATTACTTTCTTGCAGGAGGGGTTTTGCCATATGTTGCAAGCCAATTTTTATGAATAAATACAACTCCTGTCAAGCAGCTCCCTTGAGCATTTGCTAAACAGAGTTAGTTACTCAAACGAGTAATAATAAAGAAATAGCTGCATTGGGAAATGAGTTTAATGCACACAACTTTGGTTTTGTCGACGACTAATGGTTTATTCAAGCTTCTTAATGGAATTCAAGCAAACGGGTTCTGTGATGATGAAATACCTAAGATGAAAAAATATGGCATTACTTGTGAGCAGATAAACATTATTAATGTGGAAAGCTTAAATGTGCCGTCAATTATGCAAGGGTTGCCCAATCTAGTCCATATGCCAATTTTGCATTGAGTGGCGAGGAAAGAACACTATTACCTCAAGGCGTAAAATATGAACCATGAATCGATGAGTGATAAGCGGGGGCATCCAACGCAATTACCTAAAGAGCATATCGATTGGGTCGTTCAACCCCTCACACGATTTGTTAAAGTTGAAGCGGCTGCAGGTGTTGTTTTGCTGTTATCCACCTTGCTGGCATTATCGTTGGCAAACTCCCCGTTAAGTCAGTCGTTTAATGACTTGTGGCATGTATCGCTCGGAATAAACATTGGTACTTTTGCATTTGAGCGTTCGTTACATGGTTGGATAAATGATGCGGTAATGACGCTGTTTTTCTTTTTAATTGCGCTAGAACTCAAGCGAGAGCTAGTGCTTGGAGAATTGCGTAATCCACGCCTTGCTATGTTATCTATTTCCGCCGCTGTAGGCGGAATGCTAGTGCCCGCGCTAATTTATCTCTTTTTTCAGTATGGTGAGCTAGGTCAACATGGTTGGGGAACTGTTATGGCGACGGACACAGCGTTTGTGGTTGGCTGTTTAGCACTGTTAGGCGCGAGAATTCCTAAGAACTTGAAAATATTCATGTTATCACTAGCCGTAGTTGATGACATCGGTGCCATTATCGTCGTCGCCGTGGGTTATGGTAGTGACATTAATTGGCTAGCCATTGGATTCGCGTTACTCGGATTCATCGTTGTTAAAGTCATGGCATTTATCGGCATCCGTAGTATAGCCTTGTTCTTTATGGTGGGGATTCTGATCTGGTTGGCAGTTGATGTATCGGGTATCCACCCGACAGTCACTGGTGTCATTCTGGGGCTAATGACCCCAACGACAAAATGGATAACTGATGATCGTCTACACACTATTATGGAATGCGTAGTGGCTTATCCTCCGGGTAATCATTGGAGTGGTGATACGCCTGATCGTAAGGCATTGAAAACGGCTGAAGCGGCTGCACGTGAAGCCCTTTCACCGGTAGAACGATTGGAGATGATGCTTCACCCTTGGGTGGGGTTTGTTGTGATGCCCTTATTTGCTCTTGCTAATGCTGGGATAGCATTCACGGGAATAAATGTGGTTTCTCCACTAGCGATGGCGGTATTTCTTGGTTTCGTGATAGGCAAACCGTTAGGTGTCTTCTTGTTCAGTTGGGCTTCGGTTCAACTGCGATTCGCTGTGTTGCCTTCTAATCTTAGTTGGCTAATGATTCTAGCAGGGGGACTGTTGGCGGGTATTGGTTTCACTATGGCCTTATTTATTGCTAACCTAGCTTATAACTCAGAGCAAATTAATTCGGTGAAAATTGGTATCCTTTGTGCATCAGTTTTGTCTGCCTTTCTAGGGTTACTGTTATTACTGTATCTGACTAAATCAGATGATAGTGAGCAGCCCTCTAGCTATCTCACGAAAGACAAACGCATGAATAAAAATTCCTGTGACTAAACGTTTTAAGCCTGAACAGTACGATCATCTGTTCAAGCGAAAAGGATAAATGGGCTCTACTATGACAAAATCATCGAAAAAACACACCCAAGGAAATACATTAGGAAACCAAAAAATCGTATCCGACCCAACTAAAAATAAAGCTATGCTTTGGGGCAAACAAACCGAGCTTTCGTTAAACTATTTTGCGATCGGAAAACACACTTTTGAGCAGTGTTTTATTGATGCTCTGGTTTCTATAAAGCGTGCTAGTGCGCAAGTTAATCACGAATTACACCTGATAAATGACGAACAGCTTAAAGCGATTATTTTCGCCTGTAATGAATTGCTTGATAGTAAGCATGCCTATCAATTTCCATTGCGAGTATGGCAAACAGGATCAGGGACGCAAACTAATATGAACGTCAACGAGGTAATTACGTCGCTGGCAAATACGTATTTGCTTCAGGGGGGGCAAGGAGATCCTGCGAAAGATAATGCCCGTTTACATCCCAACGACCACATCAACATGTCACAGTCGTCTAATGATGTCTTTCCCACCGCCATGCATATCGTTGTCGCTCAGCAGACATTGCATGTATTGCTGCCATCAATCGAGAGGATGGAAAGAGCGTTATCCAAGAAGCAATCAGAATTTGATGAGTTTTTCACTGTTGCTCGCACTCACTTAATAGATGCGTTACCAATTAAAGCCAGTGCAATTTTGTCAGCTCACGAGCAACAGCTAACAGCGGCTAAAAAAGCTATAGAAGAGAGTCTGATCCCGGTTCATCAATTAGCTCTTGGTGGCACGGCGATAGGTTCAGGTGCTAACGCACCAAAGTTATTCGGTCAGCAGGCGATTGCGCTGCTGGCAGAGCAGTACCAGTTGCCATTTGTTCAGCATGAAAATCTCTATGCGGCAGTTTCTGGTGAAGATGCATTGATGCGGTTTAGCGGTTCGCTCAAACAACTCGCTACGGCCTTGTTTAAACTTGCCAATGATTTTCGGCTACTAGGAAGTGGCCCGCGCTGCGGCTTGAATGAATGGCATTTGCCCGTCAACGAACCTGGAAGCTCTATTATGCCGGGCAAGGTAAACCCGACACAATGCGAGGCATTGAGCATGGTGTGTTTACAGGTTTTTGGCAATGACCTGACAGTATCTCTCGCTGCCTCGAATGGGCAGCTGCAACTAAACACTTATCGGCCAGTGATTATTCATAACATTTTAGAGAGTATCGAATTGCTGTCCGATGCGATGTCTTCGTTTACCGTAAACTGCATACGAGGTTTGAAACTTAATCATGCACAAATTGACTCAAATATGCGCAACAACTTGTCGGTCATTACTCTTTTAGCGCCTATACTTGGGTATGACGTGGCAGCACAGATAGCGTACAAAGCGGATCAACAGAACGTTTCTTTAACGATAGCGGCGGAATCCTTGGGATTGTATGATCAGGAGAAATTTGAGTCTCTATTGCAGAAGCAATTGAATGCAAACCTATCAGATAAAAGCGCAGATTAAAAACGGACAAACGTTTGATGGAGCTTTGTAATAAGTTAATTTTGTACTTTCACAGCTGAGAGGGAGTTTATGGAATTTAAAGATTATTACAAAATACTTTGTGTCGAGCCGGATGCAAATGCGAAGACGATTAAAACCGCTTATCGCAAGCTCGCTCACAAATATCATCCGGATATGAATCCGGATGAGGGTGCTGAAGCAAAATTTAAAGAAGTTGCCGAAGCGTATCACGTGCTTAAAAATGAACAGCTAAGAGCTGAATTTGACGAGCTGCGTCAATACGGCTCACAGTCTCGACACGATTTTCAGCCTCCGCCTGGGTGGAAAGCGCCACCAAATACAGGGCAACAAGGGGGTTCACAATTCCACGGTGATTTTTCTGATTTTTTTAACTCTATTTTTGGTGGGCGGGGGCAATCGCATCATGCACAGGGTTTTGATCAAGCACAGCGCAGTGCTAGAGGGCAGGATGTCGAGATTGAGTTGCCCATATTTTTGGAAGAAACGTTAAAAGAGAGCCAAAAAACGGTCGAACTTGTTATGCCGGCGGGTGACTATGCGCAAACAGCGCCATCGAAAAAGCACTTGAAGGTGAAAATACCCCAAGGTGTGATGGATGGTGAAAGAATTCGCCTTAAGGGACAAGGAAAGCCAGGTCATAGAGACGGCACTGCTGGTGACTTGTATTTACACATTCGTGTAGTTCCACATCCGCTATTCGATGTGCAGGGGCATAATATCATAATCACTATCCCGCTTTCTCCTTGGGAAGCAGCCCTGGGTACCAAAATAAGCGTTCCCACCTTAGATGGCAAAATTCATCTAACCATACCGCCGGATAGTCAGTCAGGTGATAAGCTACGTGTGAAAAGTAAGGGATTGAAAACCAAGGCACTTATTGGTGATATGTTTGCCGTTGTCAAAGTTACAATGCCCAAAAAAACCAGTGAGAAAGGTAAACAGTTATGGCAAGAGCTGGCAAACAGTGAAGATTTTGATCCAAGGCTAGAGTGGAGTACGTAATCATGAGTGAAACTTTGTTCAGTATTTCATTTGACGAGCTGTGTCAGGTTGAAGGTATCGAAGGTGAGTTAATCATCGAAATCGTTGAGTATGGCATTGTCATGCCTATCAACAAACCTTCAGATCAAATTCGCTATGAGCAATGGTTATTTGATACTGGGGCTATTCATTGGGTTAAAAAAGCATTACGCCTGCGCCAGGATCTGGAAATTGATTGGGTGGCTATTGCCATGGTGATTAAATTAATGCAACAGAAGGAAGCCCTACAGAAAGAAAACCGATTGTATCAACGCCAGCTAAGGCGATTTATTCCTAGTGGTGACCTTGATTAACACGATAGGATGCGGTTAAAGGCAAACTTACTGTTTAGCCCTTCGTCGCAAGTTTAGCCTCTCGATAACGCTTCCTAAGGTATAAATACTTAAAGCCGGAAACTGCCTGCACTTTGCTCACTTAAGCTGGTCAATATTTAACAACCGTGTACCAAAGTGTGTACCACAATTTGTAAAATTCTGACGCTGCTGCTATCAATAATTTGAAATCATTGAGAAAAGTTTATCAGGCAAGAAGTTGAGCCTAAATCTATTCCGTAGAGAAGTTTCGATGTGTTGTAGTGATGCGTTTGAGCTAAAAATGATGACTGAATTTCAGTTTGTGAAATTCGAAACCGTGTACCTAACCGTGTACCATTTTCGACTGTAACAACTTGATAAGAAAGGATTTTAGCAAACTGTAAGACTATTCAAGCAGTTACTAAAATTTGTGAATCGACCGATAAGTTAGCTTAACAAACACAAGTAACACGCTGTTTTAAATAGATATCTGAAAATTGAGATTTTGAAAAATTATGTAGGGGAGTTTTAGCAAGCTGCTCACTAATGCAAGCAGCTACTAAAATTTGCGAGTCAACACATAAGCCGGGTTTTGTCGAGGACAATCATTCGTCTAGGCCTTAACTCGCGCTAAGGCTCAAGCAACCTACCCGGTTTCCACGCGAGCCACGCGTATACTATTTAAAGTAATGAAACCCTATTTGGTCTTGCTCCGGGTGGAGTTTACCCTGCAATTACTGTTACCAGCAATCCGGTGCGCTCTTACCGCACCCTTTCAGCCTTACCTGTTCTTCCGAAGAAGCCATCGGCGGTCTTCTCTCTGCTGCACTTGTCGTCGGCTTGCGCCGCCCAGGCGTTACCTGGCACCCTGCTCATTGGAGCCCGGACTTTCCTCCCCTCTATCTGTTTACCTTCTGTCGAAACATCAGATACAACGATAAAGCAGCGATTGTCTGGTCAACTCGTCGCGCATTTTATCTTATTAAGTTACCAGTAGCTAGTAGGGATTTATATCGACTATAGATTTTGAAGATTTAAATAGATGCAGAGGAAAACTGTTGATTAAGCCAATCTAAAGCGCTTTCTCGGTCTTTAAAAAAGTTAACATTTTGTTTTTTAAAAGCTGGCGCCCTTTTCAGGATAATTTCTTTTTGAATTTCTGATTCTATCAAGAAAGCTCTTGCTATAATTTTTTGTTCATTTAACCATTTAACATAGTCATTCAAAACGGCATAAGCCTCTGGCGTGCCGCCTTCTAATGCCAAATCATCAATAAGCATAGCAAAAGGTTTACCCTTAAGTTCAGCTACTTTTTCTTTAACAGCAGTAATGTACAGCAAAGTACCTTGCTCATTAAAACTTCCTGCGAGTGTTGTTTCAATAACATTAGTCGATAAAGCTACAGTGAATTCACCATGCGGTCTCAAATACTCACCCCTTAAATGTTAATGCAATATCATACAAAGCATTTTTCTTAACACCATAAATTTCAGCGGTAATGGCACAGGCCTTTTTAGGTTTCATTTCAGCAAGTAATAATTTCAATGTTTTGATGGCTTCTGCAGGTATTTCATCTGCACTTGCTTTATAACCTTCAATGATTAATACCATTTCGCCTTTTAGTTGATTTGCATCTTCTTCAAGCCAACTAACTAAATTACCTGCTGTATCGCTGTAAACCGTTTCAAAAGTTTTTGTGAGTTCACGGGCAATCACCACGTATCGCTCACTACCTAAAGTAAAGACAATATCTTTTATAGTGTCAATTGCACGCCTTGGTGCATCATAAAAAACCATGGTTCTAGATTCATTTGCTAGGGCGCTTAGCGTGGCTTGCCTTGCTCCTGATTTGGCCGGTAGAAACCCTTCAAATGAAAACCTATCAGTAGGTAATCCCGCAACACTTAATGCTGAAATTGCCGCACAGGCGCCCGGAATAGGAGAAATAGCCAACCCTAAATTTCGACAGTGGCGAACTAAATGAAAGCCAGGGTCACTAATTAATGGTGTACCCGCATCCGATACAAGTGCAATACTTTTGCCTTCCTGTAATAAAGAAGCAATATAATCTTGTCGTTGACGCTCATTATGATCATGCATAGACAGGGTTTTATTTTTAATTGCAAAAGCTGAAAGTAGTTTTTGTGTATGGCGAGTATCTTCACAAGCAATAATATCTACTTGAGATAAAACACCTAATGCACGCGAACTTATATCCCCTAAGTTACCAATAGGAGTCGCAACTATATATAAAGTGCCTGGAATTACCGTAAATTCATTCATTTTGTTAACTTGATTTAGATTGATTTGATTTGATTTAGTTGAGACAAAGTCTAATGGCGTTTATTATAAACCCATCTTGATTATTTTATGCATGGATTTTTTCTTGAGTTATACGAACCTTCTAGCTTTTTTTCCTTCTCGAGCACTCTTGAAATCTTTTTGCACGGTGAAAAATCAACATACTCTTATCTTAAGCGCATTTGCTTTGGCTTTTATTTTAGCTGGCTGTAGTAGTCCAAAACCTGTCACCAAAGCACCTGAAAAAGTTGCCCTCCCCACCAGCACTGTTGAAAAGAAAGTTGTCCTTCTTTCAGGGCAAGATAAACTAAACCAAGCTCAACAACTGAGTGAACAGGCTTTTAGTAATCAATTTGCCAACGAGAGTCAAACTGCGCAAATAAATCAATTACTCATTGAAGCAAGTGAGCTATTTTTAGAAGAAAAAAATTATTCTAAGTCACTTACACTCGCCAATAAAGTGAGCCAATTGGTTAGCGATGCTAGCGATGTTTATCGCTTATTATTAGTTAAAGCAGCTAGTTTACAGGCTCTAGGCTATTTAGAACAAACGAGCGATCAACTTCAATTGGTAGAGCAACTTGCTTCTACTGAACAAAACACAGCTAATTCATCAGCAGTAAAATTAACGTTAGCCTACTACCAAATACTCAGTGAAGTGTTGCTTGCTCAAAATAGAGCTTCGCAATCACTTTCTGCACAGCTTATTGCTTTTTCTTTAAATGAAAAGTCCACAGAACAAGATATTTTGGCTTTATGGCAACAGCTTACTAAACTAACACCTTGGCAGATAAAGCAAGTCGCCAATCATAACCCGCCATTTTTCAAGGGCTGGCAGCAACTACTCAGCTATAGTCATAAATTTGGTCATAACTCTGATCAGTTTTCTCGGTATCTATCACTTTGGTCAAAGCAATTCCCTACGCATCCTGCTCGCGTTGTTGTGGAGACGCTATTAAGCAGTCAACTGCCGTTTTCTGATATTGAAAACATTGCTGTTTTATTACCGTTAACGGGTGCTCAATCTAGCGCAGGGCTTGCGGCACAGCAAGGGGTATTAGCAGCTTATAAAAATAATGCTTCGATAAATATTCATTTTATCGACACCAACCAACTTGACTGGGATAACTTATCGTTAACGTTTAGCGAACTCGACATAGATCACACCATTGGGCCCCTGTTAAAATCCCATGTTGATAAGTATCTCACCTTAAGTGTTAATACCATAGAGTTACAAGTACCAACGCTATTGCTAAATATTGGTAATCAACCTCTTGCTAGTTATCAAAGCGCTCTATCAATGCGACCGGAAAATGAAGCAGAGCAAGCAGCTGAGGTACTTAGCCAACAAAATTATCTGTCTCCCCTTATTTTAAGCCATCAAGATAAAGTTTCGAAACGTATAGCCCAAGCTTTCAGCAAAAAATGGCAACAAACTACTGGCAAAGCGGTTGATATTGTTTACTTTGAACAAGGTAAACAAATGCAAAGTAGCCTTAAGGAAAGCTTAGATGTAAATGCCAGCCAAACGCGAATTCAGCAATTAAAAGGCAGACTAAAGCAAGTTATTAAAGCAGAGCCTCGAAATCGTCGCGATCTTGATATGATTTACCTCGTCGGCTCTGCAGCGCAAACTCGTTTAATTAAACCTTATATTGACGTCAATACCAGCCCTTTTGCCAAGGTTATTCCTGTTTATGCAAGCTCTAGAAGCCATAGCTATTTTAATGATTTAAATAACGAGGACAGTGCTAGCGACCTGCAAAACTTAACTTTTACTCAAATGCCGTGGCTATTAAATGCTAAGCAGCGTAATAAATCATTAGCAAAACTAAGCCAAGACTTGTGGCCAAAGCGAACCGACAGCTTATCTAGAATATTTGCTATGGGATTTGATAGTTATCACTTACTAAGCAAAATACCTCTTATGCAACAAGCTCCTTATATATTGCACTTTGGTCAAACAGGTACATTACAGCTTGAAGAAAGTAATATTTTAACCCGCAGCCTAACTTGGGGCCGCTACCAAAACAATACAGTAATGGAAGTTGCTATTGACTAAAGCTAATACAAGTAGACAAGCGGGTATTCTCACAGAGCAAAAAGCTAAGCAATATCTACTTGCGCAAGGGCTGAGCTTTGTCGAGCAAAATGTGCATTGTCGTCAAGGTGAAATTGACCTCATCATGAAAGACGGTGATACCTTAGTGTTTGTAGAGGTCAAATACCGTAAGAACAATCATTTCGGTGGCGCTATTTCTGCAGTTTCGGCAACTAAACAGCATAAAATTAAACATTGTGTTGCATTTTATCTGCATAAAGTAAATTTAAACGAATATAATACCCCGTGCCGATTTGATGTGGTGGCTCTAGAAGGCGATATTAATCAACCACAAATAACTTGGCTAAAAAATGCTTTTTAATCTAAAAATTAATCAACTCGGAGTTTTCCACCACCAATGTTAGAACAGATCCAAAATAATTTTACTGAAAGCATACAAACTCAAATTGCTGCTACTGAAGCCCTCTCTACAGCTATTGAGCAAGCAGGCATGACCATAGTTCAAGGTTTGCTTGCAGGTAATAAAATTTTAGCCTGTGGTAACAGCGGCTCAAATGCTTTAGCACAACATTTTTGTAGTCAATTACTCAATCGTTTTGAAGCTGAACGACCTAGTCTACCAGCTATTAGCTTAAGTGCAGACAGCTCAACTATGACTTCTATCGCTAATGATGGTCATTATGATGAAATATTTTCCAAACAAATTCGTGCTTTAGGGCACAATGGTGATGTATTGTTAGCTATTTCAACTAGCGGCAATTCACGCAATGTCATTAAGGCCGTCGAAAGTGCCGTTTCCCGCGATATACCGGTTATCGCTTTAACTGGTCATGATGGTGGAGACATTGCTGGTTTACTCGGTGAAAGTGATGTTGAAATTCGTGTTCCATCAGCCCGAGAGGCTAGAATCAATGAAGTACATTTAATTGTCTTACATTGCTTGTGTGAAATTATCGATACTATGCTATTCCCTCAATCGGAGTCTTAAATACCATGCTTAGTCTAGATCAACTTAGCCAACTTAAATCTTTAAAAATAACGGCGCTTATTTGTATTATCTCTATATTACAAGGCTGTGCTGCAGCTGCCGTAGTCGCAGTTTCAACCGGAGCATCCATAGCAACGGACAGACGCAGTATAGGTAATCAAATTGACGATCAAAACATTGAATTAACTGCCTATAACGAAATAACTAAGAATGAAGCATTAAGTGACAATACTAACCTGCATGTAACGAGTGTTAACGGCTCTGTTTTAATCATTGGCCAATCACCGAATGCCTATTTAAAAGATCAGGCGATAAAAATATTAAACAACATTAACGGCATTGTGAAAATTCATGATCAAGTTCGTATTGGCACTGTTACATCCATCACCACCCAAACCAATGATGTTTGGTTAACCTCTAAAGTCAAAACAGCTTTATTTTCTAGTGATAAAGTCAGCGCTAAAGATATAAAAGTAATTACCGAAAATGCAGAAGTATTTTTAATGGGGTTAGTTTCTAAAGAAGAGGCGGAAATAGCTATTGAAATTACTCGAAATATTAGCGGTGTAAACCGAGTATTTAAGGCATTTGAATACTTATAAGCTTTCTTCGACAAACTTCTCCGTGCATCCTGAGTTCGTCGAAGGACGACAAGCTCAGGATAAACGGTAATATTCCGTTCACCATGAGCATCACCGTTCGCCCTGAGCGCGAAGCTGCCGAAGGGAGCTGTCGAAGGGCTATAAACTTTGGGCAAGCGCTTACCTTCCTTTCACCCTGAGCATCTCCGTTCGCCCTGAGCATCTCCGTTCGCCCTGAGCATCTCCGTTCGCCCTGAGCGCGAAGCTGTCGAAGGGAGCTCGTCGAAGGGGTAGATAAAAAATGCTGTAAAGCTCTACTTAATCACCTTAAGCGTAGCTTTACCTTTGCTTTTAGCAGGCTTGCTAGGCTCACTTTTTGAATCAGAAGTAACACTGCTTAAACTTGGTTTAGCTTGCGTTTCAACATCGTCTTCAATTATCTCATCTTCTTCACTTGGATGTTCAATAGGTAAAGAAGTGCCTGCACCATTTTCTTTGGCGTATATAGCGGCAATAGCGCCATAAGGCACGGTAATGTGCTCTAATTTTCCACCAAAACGCGCACTAAACTCAATAGTTTGGCTACCTAAAGAAATAGTACCAACGGCTGATGAAGCGATATTAAGCACAATCTGTCCATCGGCAACATAAGCCATGGGCACAAGCACACCATACACATTTACATCAACAACAATGTAAGGTGTTAAATCGTTATCAGAAATCCAGTCATAAAAAGCCCTAACTAAATAGGGCTTATTAGAACTCATTTTCTCTATACTAGAGTCAACCATTAAGCCGGGTGACCAAAACGTAATTCACGTTCAGCTTCAGTTAAAGAAGCCTGAAAAGATTCACGTTCGAACAAACGAAGCATATAGGTCTTCAACTCTTTAGAACCTTGACCTGCTAGCTCAATACCAAAGGCAGGCAAACGCCATAATAGTGGTGCTAAGTAACAATCAACCAAGCTATATTCTTCGCTCATAAAGTAAGGTGCTTCATTTAAAATTGGTGCAACACTTAATAAGCTTTCTTTTAATTCTTGACGTGCTTTTTCTGCTTCTTCAGCAGTGCCTGTTTGAATCTTCTTCGCAAGGCTATACCAGTCATTTTCAATACGGTGCATCATTAAACGGCTACGGCCACGAGATACAGGGTAAACAGGCATTAATGGTGGGTGAGGAAAACGCTCATCCAAATATTCAATAATGATCTTAGCTTCATACAAAGCTAACTCACGATCAATTAAAGTAGGCACTGTACCGTAAGGGTTTAAGTCAATTAAATCTTCTGGCAAATTATCTAAATCAACCAAAGTGATATCAACACCAACGCCCTTTTCTGCCAATACTATACGTGTTTGATGACTATACATATCATCAGCATGCGAGAATAACGTCATTACAGAACGTTTATTTGCTGCTACGGCCATAGGGCCTCCTATATTTTACTTTTAAGTTCTAGCTACTTTATTCAACTATTAATAAAGCAACAAAGGGGCATTTGATAATAAATACCAAATCCCCCTAATATTTGTTGTTACATTAGTAACTTAGTGAACGTCTTTCCAATATTCTTTCTTAAGGAAATAAGAAATAATAAAGAAGATGAACAAGAAGATTAACACTTTGTAACCCATGCTTTCACGCTCTAGTTTACTTGGCTCACCAACATACTCTAAGAAGTTAGTTAAGTCGCGAACGACAATATCATACTCTTCTGCTGTTAAGCTGCCACCCATTGCTGGCGTTATTTTACCATTTTCATCAATAGAGCTAACACCTTGCAAATCTTGCAATACGTGAGGCATACCTACATCTTTAAAAATAGTATTGTTTACGCCAAATGGACGTTTCTCATCCATATAAAAAGAGCGTAAATAAGTATAGATCCAATCTGGGCTACGTAAACGTGCTTCAAGTGTTAAATCTGGTGGCGCAGTACCAAACCAATTAGCAGCTTCTTTAGCTGGCATAGTGTTAGTAATGTGATCACCGGCTTTTTCACCTGTGTACATATAATTAGCAACACCATCCGCTTCTTCGATACCTAAATCTTTAAAGGTACGATTATAACGTTGATATTGTAATTGGTGACAACCTAAACAATAGTTGATGTAAGTTTTAAAACCATTTTTCAATGACTCTTTATCAGTTAAGTCGTTGTTGGCTTTATCCAGTTGTACACTTGGGCCAGCGGCAAAAGCAAATAAGGGTACAAGCGCACATATTGCTAAAAGTAATTTTTTCATTAGTGTGAAACCCTCTCTGGAACTGGCTTACATTTTTCATTCTTAGAGTAGAACCAAAGCAAGATAAAGAAACCAAAATATCCGAAACTTGCTACTGTACCAATCATATTATTTAGTGGTGTTGCAGACTTAGTACCTAATACACCTAAAATGATAAAACAAATAACAAATTGAATTAAATTAACTGTATGTAACGTACAACGATATTTCATTGCCTTCACAGTACCACGGTCAAACCAAGGTAGTGCAAACAACATAATAATGGCACCAAACATGGCAACTGCACCAAGTAGTTTATCCGGAACAACACGTAAAATAGTGTAGAAAGGACCAAAATACCATACAGGCACAATATGTTCAGGCGTTTTCAAACCATTAGCAGGTTCGAAGTTTGGCGCTTCAATAAAGTAACCGCCGCCTTCTGGCGCAAAGAACATTACCCAACAGAAAATGAATAAGAAGAAAGCCACACCCATAATATCTTTCACTGAGTAGTAAGGGTGGAAAGGTATAGCATCAACAATATCGTACTTATCTGTATATTGTTTATGGAATTTAAATTTACTTTGATCTTCAGGCTTAATAGAACCTTTTTTCTTCTTAACTTCAATACCTTCAGGGTTATTTGAGCCAACTTCATGTAAAGCAAGAATGTGTAAGAATACTAAAATAACTAAGACCAATGGCATAGCAACAACGTGCAAGGCGAAGAATCTATTTAAGGTTGCACCAGAAATAACATAGTCACCACGAATCCACTGAGTTAAGTCATCACCAACAACAGGAATAGCACCAAAGAGTGAAATAATTACTTGTGCACCCCAATACGACATATTACCCCAAGGTAATAAGTAGCCCATGAACGCTTCAGCCATTAATACTAAGAAGATTAGCATACCAAATATCCACAATAACTCACGTGGCTTCTGGTAAGAACCGTACATCATGCCTCTAAACATATGAAGGTAAACAACAATGAAAAATGCCGAAGCACCTGTTGAGTGCATGTAACGTAATAACCAACCGTAATCAACATCACGCATAATGTATTCAACCGAAGCAAATGCACCATCGCCTGATGGTTCGTAGCTCATTGTTAACCATACGCCGGTTAAAATTTGGTTTACAAGTACTAGCATGGCTAAAGAGCCAAAAAAGTACCAGAAGTTGAAGTTTTTAGGCGCTGGGTATTGTGCTAAATGCTTATTCCATGCGTCTGTCACAGGTAAGCGTTTATCCATCCATGCCATAAAATTAGCTAACATTATGCCTCTCCTTGACCGACACCAATCAATAAGGTGTCTTCACTAGTGAATGAATGCTCAGGAACCATTAAGTTTAACGGTGCAGGAACCCCTTGGAAAACACGACCAGCCATATCAAATTTACTACCGTGACATGGGCAGAAGAAACCTTCAGATGTTCCTTCAACAAATTGATCAAAATCACCATTATGATAAGTAGGAGCACAACCTAAGTGAGTACAAACACCTAACGCTACCAAAAATTCAGGTTTAATTGAGCGATAAGCATTGGCAGCATATTCAGGCTGTTGCGCTTTTTCAGAATTCGGATCACGTAATTGATCGTCAAGCTTCGCTAGATCTGCCACGGTTTTTTCTGTACGGCGAACCACATATACAGGTTTACCACGCCATTCTGCACGGATTAATTGACCAGGCTCTAGTTTACCTACATTGACTTCAACTGGCGCACCCGCTGCTTTCGCACGAGCACTTGGATTCCAGGAACCAATGAAAGGCACAGCCACACCGACCACACCAGCACCACCTACAACGGCAGTAGCCGCAGTTAGGAAGCGTCGACGGCCGTTATTTACAGGCACATTGCTCATTCACACTCTCCAATTCACATTGATGACCAAACAATTATTATGGCTAATTAAGTTACTGACAAAAGTTGTTTTAAACCCATCTAGCAATTGTTTTTGTTTGCTCAAATTTATACCCAGAGGTATATCGACAAAAAATTTTTCTGATCATAAAGAAATGAGGCATTTTTTACAAGGTAAAAAGGGGCTTAAGCACTGTAAAAATTGAAATATTTTGATATTTGTAACAATAGAGAAAATAAATGAGATTTATAGTGAATTAATGGGAATTTTAGGTATAAAAAAACCGACATGAAGTCGGTTTTTTGAAAACGTGTAAAACGAAAATTAACGTTTTGAGAATTGTGGTTTCTTACGAGCTTTGTGTAAGCCCACTTTCTTACGTTCAACTTTACGCGCATCACGAGTAACGAAGCCAGCTTTACGTAGATCACTACGGAAAGTTTCATCGAACTCCATTAATGCACGAGTAATACCGTGACGAATAGCACCCGCTTGACCAGAAATACCACCACCAACTACGGTAATGTTGAAGTCAAACTTCTCTAACATTTCAACTAACTCTAATGGTTGACGAACAACCATACGAGCCGTTTCACGACCAAAGTACTCAGAAATATCACGCTTGTTAATTGTGATTGCACCGTTACCAGCTTTCATAAACACACGAGCTGTTGAGCTCTTGCGACGACCAGTACCGTAATATTGATTATCAGCCATTGCTTAAAGCTCCAAAAGTTGTGGTTGTTGTGCAGCATGCTTGTGCTCAGCACCAGCATACACTTTTAACTTACGGTACATTTCACGACCTAAAGGACCTTTAGGTAACATACCTTTTACTGCGAACTCGATAGCACGTTCTGGCGCTTTTTCCATTAACTTTTCAAAGCTAATTTGCTTAAGACCACCAGGAAATTCAGTATGCGAGTAGTAAATTTTACCTTTCGCTTTATTACCAGTTACACGCACTTTCTCGGCATTAATAACAACGATATAATCGCCAGTATCAACATGAGGAGTATATTCTGGCTTATGCTTACCGCGTAAACGGCTAGCGATTTCGGTAGCGATACGACCAAGAGTTTTATCTTCGGCGTCCACTAAAAACCATTCACGTTCAACGCTTGCTGGTTTTGCTACAAAAGTTTTCATTATAAAAACCCAATTTAAAAAATGTTACTTAAATAACAAGCCGAAAGTTACTTCACTTTATAAAAGCGAGATAAACCTTTGTCTTGTCGGTTAATAATAGACTACGCAATTACCCCTTCGAGTATCGAGTCTAACGCCTTAATCACCACAAAAAGCAATAAAAAAGACAGTTTGTAACGTAGGGAGCGCGGATTATACAGAAGAATAATCAGAAGATCACCTGTATTTTGAGAATAAAGGCTAAAAAAAGCACAATTTTTATAATATTGCCTGTTTCTAATTAATTCGCCGTCATTTGTTATTTATTCACCAATATTATTAAGGTAAAAAGCACATCGATCCTCTCAATTGTATGTTTCCTCTTCTCTTTTTTAAAACTTTACCTTTACATGTCCCTAAACTTGTTTATATTTAAACATAACTCCTTACTCTTTAAGCTTATTTTAAGCAGATAAAAGCAAAGAAGTTAACAAAGTGTAAACAACCCTTTTGCTCGTGTTAATACAAGATAGCTTATGGGTTAAATAACACCTAAATAACAAAAAAAGCGCAACAATATTTTACATTTAAAAAAATATGTCGCATATTAACTACAGCCCCCGTAGAAATTAATGGAAATTATGACTATGAAAACTATTAAAAACTTAAACGCAATGAACAAAGCCCAAAAAGGTTTTACCTTAATCGAATTAATGATCGTTGTTGCGATTATTGGTATTTTAGCGGCTGTAGCTTTGCCTGCATATAACACTTATACAGAGAAAGCTAGGTATTCTGAAATTCCATTAGCTGTAAGTTCTGTAAAAAATGCAATTGATACCTGTTTTCAAACTAGAGGAGATTACGATCTAGCTAATTGTGATACTTATGCAAAAATAGGTGTTGTGCAAGCTGGTGTCGAAGCTGGTAAAGAAGTAGCATCTGTTACGATAACAGCAACTACAGCGGCTATCACTGGCAAAGGTTCAGATACTGCTGGCTCTACTTATATTTTAACACCAACAGCAGCCAACAATGCATTAACTTGGGAACAAACAGGCACATGTATAGCTAATGGTGTTTGTTAATTAACTATCTGATTTTTATTTTTCTTAAAAGCTCCTTCGGGAGCTTTTTTATTGCCTTCCCTCTCTAGTCACCAATAAGTCCTACACTTTAATATAAAACTTTTGTGCTTTTAGCCCAAATTACGTTACACTAAAATTTAAGTGTTTCATTGAATTTTTCAAAAGGTTATCTCCACTCAATTATGAAAGGAAATCATCAACAATCAAGCGTATTAACCGCTTTATCAAAAGAGCATTTAGTACCCGTTACCAGTATTGATGATATTTGTACTGATTACATTGGTAACAGTAAGCCTTTTATTCGCTACCTTGTAGAAGATAAAAACTTTGATGGAAAAAAAATAGCCGAAGTACTTTCCCATAAATTTGGCTACCCTTCGATTCAGTTAGAAAACTTTGATACTAGCCTTGTTCCTGAAGGCGTACGCAATGAAAGGCTAATCACCAAACATAACGCCCTGCCACTATTTTTACGTGGCAAAGTACTGTTTGTTGCCATGTCAGATCCTACGAATTTAGATGCCTTAGAAGAAATCCAGTTTAATACGGGCTTTAGCACTGAATTAGTATTAGCTGATGAGTTAGGTTTACAAAGCTGTATAGAAAAAGTCTTAGAAGAAGAAAGTGATGCCTTAGACATTACTGATATCGATTCTGAAGAGCTTTCAAGCCTAGAGGTTCATGAGGAGAAAAAAGAAGATGATAGTGCTACAGGCGGTGAAGATGATGCACCTATTGTCGTTTTCATCAACAAAATCCTCTTAGATGCCATAAAAAAAGGCGCCTCGGATTTACATTTTGAGCCTTACGAAAAAGTCTTTCGTATTCGCTTTCGTATAGATGGTATTTTAGCTGAAATTGCCCGGCCACCAGTCAGTTTAGCCTCGCGTATGGCTGCACGTTTAAAGGTAATGTCAAAGCTTGATATTGCCGAGCGTCGTGTACCACAAGATGGGCGAATAAAACTGGCATTATCCAAGAAAAAGTCAATCGACTTCCGTGTTAGTACCCTGCCCACTATGTGGGGTGAAAAAATAGTAATGCGTATTCTTGACTCATCCAGTGCCATGTTAGGTATCGACATGCTAGGTTATGAGCCTGAACAAAAGCAAATATATACCGAAGCATTAGATCAACCCCAAGGCATGATTTTAGTAACGGGGCCAACCGGCTCTGGTAAAACCGTCTCCCTATACACAGGTTTAAATATTTTAAATACTGCAGAGCGTAATATTTCAACCGCAGAAGATCCAGTAGAAATAAACCTTGAAGGTATTAACCAAGTACAAATAAATACTAAAGCTGGTTTAACATTTCCTAGTGCCTTACGCTCGTTTTTACGTCAAGATCCTGATATTGTCATGGTAGGTGAAATCCGAGATTTAGAAACAGCTGAAATTGCCATTAAAGCAGCGCAAACAGGTCACTTGGTGTTATCGACACTACATACTAACTCTGCAGCTGAAACCTTAACTCGATTACTCAATATGGGCGTTCCTGCCTATAATGTTGCCAGCTCTGTTAGCATTATTATTGCTCAGCGTTTGGCAAGACGCTTATGCCCACAATGTAAAGAGCACGAGCCTCTTTCAGAAGTGCAACTTGCTGAGCAAGGTTTCCCTGCCGATAAATTAAGTGAAATAAAGCTGTTCAAAGCGGTGGGGTGTGAACAGTGCACAAAAGGTTATAAAGGCCGAGTAGGCATTTATGAAGTGATAAAAATTAGTAGTGAAATTTCGTCTATTATTATGGAAGGGGGTAACTCCCTTGATATTGCTAACCAATGCCAAAAAGAAGGTTATAATAACTTAAGACAGTCTGGTTTAATTAAAGCGATGAATGGTGTCACTAGCTTAAAAGAAGTTAACCGTGTAACTAGTGGCTAAATAAACTGCTCTTACTTATTATTTAGACACCCTTCGACAAGCTCAGGGCGAACGGGATTAGGCGATAACTTAGAATGAACAGGATTAGGTGATAACTTAGAGTGAACAGGATTAGGTGATAACTTAGAGTGAACAGGATTAGGTGATAACTTAGAGTGAACAGGATTAGGTGATAACTTAGAGTGAACAGGATTAGGTGATAACTTAGAATGAACAGGATTAGGTGATAACTTAGAGTGAACAGGATTAGGTGATAACTTAGAGTGAACGGGGTTTAACTGATTACAGTGACTTTGTTGCAAGGATTAGCAGGCATTTCCCGTTTGTCCTGAGCTTGTCGAAGGAAGCTTGTCGAAGGAAGCTTGTAGTCCTTAACCAAACTCAACATAAACAAAGTAGCTTGTCATCTTTCGACAAACTTAATAAATTGACATAATACAGGTGCAGCTTATGGCCACAGCAGTAGCAAAAAAGAATGCCCCAAAGGCTAAAGCCTTAGATGTTTTTACTTGGCAAGGAGTAAATCGAAAAGGCAAAAAAATCAGTGGCGAATTACCTGCTAACAATGTTATTGAATTAAAAGCACAACTACGCAAGCAGGGTATCACGCCTAGCAAGGTAAAGAAAAAAGCCAAACCTCTATTTGGCTTAGGCGGTGACAAGCCAATAACACCCGCCGATATTGCCGTCATATCCCGCCAAATAGCTACCATGTTAGGTGCTGGTGTGCCTTTAGTACAAACTATTGAAATGATAGGTAAAGGCCATAGTAATGGTAATATGCAAAAGCTATTAGGAGAAGTAGGCAATAAGCTTGCCTCTGGTATTCCACTATCTGACTGTTTACGAGAGCACCCTCGATATTTTGATGACTTATATTGCGACTTAGTGGCCTCTGGTGAGCAGTCAGGTTCATTAGAAACCATCTACGATAGAATTGCCACCTACAAAGAAAAGGCTGAAGCATTAAAAGCAAAAATAAAAAAAGCAATGACTTATCCAATAGCTGTTTTAATCATTGCGGCTATAGTTACATCAATATTATTAATTTTTGTTGTACCTGTTTTCGAAGAAATATTTAATAGCTTTGGTGCTGAACTACCTGGTTTCACCTTATTTGTTCTAGCTATTTCAGAGTTTATGCAAAACTATTGGTATTTAGGGCTTGGGGCAATTTTTGTGGCTGGCTTTTTATTTAAACGCGCCCACAGGAATTCGCAGAAATTCCGCGATCAAGTCGACAAGCAAATCCTAAAATTACCCGTGATTGGCGATTTATTAGAAAAAGCCGCTGTTGCTCGTTATGCACGCACACTTTCAACTACTTTTGCTGCAGGTGTACCACTCATTGATGCTTTAGAATCTGCCGCAGGTGCTTCGGGTAATGCTGTCTTTAGGGATGCTATTTTAGAGATTCGTGCCGAAGTGACTTCAGGCATGCAAATGAACTTAGCCATGCGTAACGTTGATATATTCCCCGACATGGTCATCCAGATGGTTGCTATTGGTGAAGAGTCTGGCGCAGTTGATGACATGTTATCTAAAGTTGCTAACGTTTATGAAGCCGAAGTAGATAATGCGGTTGATAATTTAACCGCTCTTTTAGAGCCGATGATTATGGCTGTACTTGGTGTTGTGATTGGTGGTTTAATTATTGCCATGTACTTGCCAATTTTCCAAATTGGTATGGTGGTGTAGTAAATTTTCAATTTTGAAAAGGTTTCTAAATCTTATTGATTGAGGGACCTTTTATTAACAACCTTTTTTGTCACTTTTTTGAGTTATTTATGTTTGAACAAACCCTGCATTATTTTCAGCAATCCTCCCTTAGTTTTTATATTTTTGTCGGTATTTTATCTTTAATAGTAGGCAGTTTTCTCAACGTGGTTGTTTATCGTTTACCAAAAATGATGCACAACGGCTGGTATCAAGAATGTCGAGAGTTTCTAGCCGAAGAAGTGAAAGATATTCCTGCTCAGAAAATAGAAGCAATCACATTATCTAAACCCGACTCTACTTGCCCTAAGTGTGGTCATAAAATTCGTTTTTATGAAAATATTCCCATTTTAAGCTGGTTAATATTAAAAGGAAAATGCAGCCAATGTAGTAATGCTATTTCAGTTCGCTACCCATTAGTTGAAGGGGCAACAGCGCTATTAAGTGTTATTGTCGCTCAACATTTTGGCGTAACCTTAGCAACTTTATTTGTCGTGCTGTTAACATGGGGACTAATCTGTTTAACCCTAATCGACTTAGATCATATGCTTTTACCTGATCAAATAGTTATGCCGTTACTTTGGTTGGGATTATTACTCAATATTAATAGTACCTTTGTGCCGCTAAATGATGCAGTTATTGGAGCCGCTGTTGGCTATATGAGTTTATTCAGCGTTTTTTGGCTATTCAAGTTAATAACGGGCAAAGAAGGTATGGGACATGGTGATTTTAAACTCTTTGCCTTATTTGGCGCCTGGATAGGCTGGCAATTATTGCCAGTACTTATCTTAATGGCTTCTGTTGTCGGCGCTATTATTGGTATTAGTTTAATGTTCTTTAAAAACCATCAGCGTGAACAAGCCATTCCTTTTGGTCCATATTTAGCCATTGCCGGTTGGGTAACTTTTCTTTGGGGTGATGGCATTTGGACTTGGTACTTAGCATTAATAGGTTAAGCATATGTCAGACTTTATTATAGGCTTAACCGGTGGTATTGGCAGCGGTAAAACAACTGTCACTAACTTCTTTGCCGACTTAGGCGTTGACATTATTGATGCTGATATTATTGCCCGCGAGGTGGTTGAAATTGGTAGCCCGGCTTTAACAGCGATAAAAAATCACTTTGGTGCTGAGTATCTTTTAGAAGACGGGGCCTTAAATCGCGCTTTGCTTCGACAAAGAGTATTCTCAAATGAAGACGATAAAAAGTGGTTGAACAACCTACTGCACCCTTTAATCCGAGAGCAACTCGTTTTACAAACTAAAGCAGCTAAAAGTGATTACTGCATTTTAGTTGCACCTTTGCTCATCGAGAACAACTTGCACAAAATAGTTAATCGCGTTTTGGTCGTCGATATAAGTGAAGAGCAACAAATATCTCGAACTACCAAGCGTGATCAAAACTCAGTACAACAAGTCAAAGCAATCATTGCCAGCCAAGCAAGTCGAGAGACACGTTTAACTAAAGCTGATGATATTATCAATAATGACAAGGCGTCATTAGTCGATGTGCAAAAGTCTATTAACCAGTTACACCAAAACTATTTAGCACTTTCAGCTAATGAAAAGCGATAAATTGCACAAGCTTGAAAAATAATCAAAAAATATCAGATAAATAATTCGCCATTTTAATTATCTATGGTTAATATAGCCAGTTAAGACAAATTACCTATTACTGCCAACCGCTTTGCATGACCACTATTTTATATGAACATCCGCTCAATGAGCGTATTCGTAATTATCTAAAACTTGAACAGCTTTTTGTCCAAGCCCATGCCTGTGCAAAAGATGAAGCAACTATTAGTGATTTTCGAACTTATTATCAAGTATTCTTCAATGCAGTATTTGCCATCATAGATACCTTAGATCGAAACGATATACGTGGCGATTTGATTAAGGATTTAGAAAAACTACAGCAAAACTTGGTTGTTTGGTCGCAAGCTCCCAATATCGACACCAGTGCTTTAGAAGAAAATTTAAAAGAAGTTGTAGGTCTAACAAGTCGCTTAAAGGGCAGCACACAAACGTTAAATCAGTTAAAAGATCATAAGCTCCTAGCTGGCCTACGAAAACGATTTGCCATACAAGGCGGAAGCTCTAGTTTTGATTTACCCCAATTGCAGTTTTGGTTACATCAGTCCTGTGAAAAAATTACTGCAGATGTAAAGCTTTGGTTATCATTACTTGATGATATAAAGCTATCTTTAGCACTGGTCCTTAAATTCATCCGCCAACGTGATCAATTTCAAGATATTGAAACAGAAAGTGGGTTTTACCAAGATAATGGTGAGGGTCTGCTTTTATTGCGAATAAAAATAGCAAAGAATGAGCAATACTTTCCAACAATTAGTGGTAACAAGTTTCGCTACTCTATTCGCTTTATGTTGCCTTGTGAGCAAAGTGGCAGCCGCTACTCTAAACAAGCAACTAAATTTCAATTAGCACGCTGTTAGTCTCTGCTTAAATAAGCATTAGGTAACATGTAAGAAAGCGCACTATAATAACCTAAAACCTCTACACTCTATTTTAATTATGACTCTCAAAGTACCCTGCCCTACCTGTAATAAAGATGTCGCTTGGCTAGAAAGCAGCGAATATCGCCCTTTTTGTAGTAAGCGATGCCAGCTCATTGATTTAGGTGAATGGGCAGACGAGGGCCATAAAATCACTCAAAATGTTCAAGCGGGAAGGGAATTAACCGAAGAGATGCTTGATGCCATGGAAGATGAGTTTCTATTGAATAACAAGTTTTTTGTTGAGCCAGAATAAAGGCAATTACTCACTGGTAGCAAGCTTAGCAATGATGCTCTGATTAGCCGCAGGGAAATCTAGTGTTTGAAGCATGCTAAGTGAGAACCAACCTTGTTGTTGCCCTTCTTGTGCACTCGGCTCGCCAGAATAGTTATCAACAATAAACACCTCTAAACAGACTTGCTTATCGCCGTAATCATGGCTAATAGTGATTAATGGCTGACAAGCTAATACTTCTATATCAACCTCTTCTTTTAGCTCTCTAAACAACGCCTGCGCAACTGTTTCATCACTTTCTACTTTACCGCCAGGAAACTCCCACTTTCCACCTTGATGGCTACCAGCTAAACGCTTGGTCAAAAAGTATTCTTTATTGTTTTGCTCATCAAAAGCAACAATAACACCAACAGCGACATGAACAACGCTAGACATTTTTGATTACCTATAAAAATAAAAACGAGTTGAAAGCGTGGCGTTCTCAACTCGTTATGTAGACTGTTTTGGTTTTAAACAATGTTTTTAGTGTAAACAGCTCTTAGCTTAGTTTACCGTGACATTGCTTGTATTTTTTACCAGAACCACATGGGCACGGTTCATTACGACCAACACGGGGAACCTGCGGTTTATCTTCAATTCCCGCAGCGCTTTGATGCTGAAATTCAGTAGGTACTTCTGATTTTCTATGTTGCTCTTCAACAGCTTCAACATCCGATTCAGCTTGTATTTGAACTTTAGATAAAATACCAATTACATCGTATTTAAGGTTATCTAACATTTCGGTAAATAACTCGAATGATTCACGCTTATATTCTTGCTTAGGATTTTTCTGCGCATGGGCACGTAAACCAATACCTTGGCGTAAATGATCCATAGCAGCTAAATGTTCTTTCCAGTGAGAATCAAGGCTCTGAAGCATTACTGCTTTTTCAAACTGTCGTAATACATCAGCACCAACAACATCTTCCTTGTCTTTATATACTTGCTCAAATTGAGCAACAATTTTCTCGCGCAAGCTTTCTTCATGCAGTTTTTTATCTTCTTCAAGCCATTTCGCAATAGGTAAATCAGTATTAAACTCACCTTTCAGTTGCTCTTCTAGACCTGTGATATCCCACATTTCAGCTAATGATTGCGGAGGAATATGACCGTCGATAATAGTGTTAATTACATCACCGCGAATATTTTCTACCACTTCACCGATATCTGATTCATCAAGTAGCTCGTTACGCTGTTCGTAAATAACGCCACGTTGATCGTTAGCAACATCATCATATTCTAATAGCTGCTTACGCATATCAAAATTTCGGCCTTCAACTTTACGTTGAGCGTTTTCTATACTACGAGTCACCCAAGGGTGTTCAATAGCTTCACCATGCTCCATACCTAGTTTGCGCATCATATTTGAGATACGCTCTGAGGCAAAAATACGCATTAATGAATCTTCCATTGAAAGGTAGAAGCGCGTGGCGCCAGCATCACCTTGACGACCAGAACGACCACGTAATTGGTTATCAATACGGCGAGATTCATGGCGTTCAGTAGCAACAATTTTCAATCCACCTAGCTCTAAAACTCGGTCATGATCGATTTTCCACTGCTCTTTAGCTTTTGCAATTTGTTCTTCAGTTGGGTTCTTTAATTTAGCAATAGCCGCATCTAAATTACCACCAAGTACAATATCAGTACCACGACCAGCCATATTGGTTGCGATAGTTACCGCACCTTCTTTACCGGCATCGGCAACGATTTCAGCTTCTTGGGCATGGAATTTAGCATTTAGTACTTTGTGCTTAATTTTAGCTTTCTTTAAGAAGCTTGATAAAAACTCTGATGTTTCGATAGAGATGGTACCAACCAGCACTGGCTGACCACGTTTAACACAGTCTTGAATATCCGCTAAAATGGCTTCAAACTTTTCTTCTGTTGTTAAGTAAATTAAATCAGACATATCGTCACGGATCATCGGACGATGTGTTGGAATAATGACAGTTTCTAAACCGTAGATATGTTGAAATTCAAAAGCTTCGGTATCAGCAGTACCTGTCATACCTGAAAGTTTTTCGTAAATTCTAAAGAAGTTTTGGAAGGTGATAGATGCAAGGGTTTGGTTTTCATTTTGAATGTTAACCCCTTCTTTTGCTTCTACAGCTTGGTGTAACCCTTCTGACCAACGACGACCTTCCATTGTACGACCAGTGTGCTCATCAACAATGACAATCTCACCTTCTTTAACGATATAGTCGACATCTTTTTGGAATAGTTTATGAGCGCGTAATGCAGCCATAACATGGTGTAATAAAGTGATATTAGATGCAGAGAATAAGGTGTCACCTTCTTTAAGAAGATCTTTTTCACGCAAGATTTCTTCAATGCGAACTTGACCACGTTCCGTTAAATAGATTTGTTTGGCTTTTTCATCAATAGTGAAATCACCTTCAACAAAATCTTCAGACTGGCCCGTTTCTTCGTCTTTATCTTCTTCGTTCTGAACTTCAAGTGTAGGTACGATGGTGTTGATATTTTTATACAGTTCAGAGCTATCTTCTGCTTGACCTGAAATAATTAGCGGCGTTCTTGCCTCATCAATTAAGATTGAGTCAACCTCATCAACAATGGCAAAATTAAGTTTTTTCTGTGAGCGTTCCTCTGGCGAAAACACCATGTTGTCACGCAAATAATCAAAGCCAAACTCATTATTGGTGCCGTAAGTCACATCGGCTTGATATGCTGCTTGTTTATCTTCTGGAGACATTCCTGCAATATTACAGCCAACCGTTAGGCCTAAAAATTCAAATAATGGACGGCTCCAGTCAGCATCACGTGTTGCTAGGTAATCGTTAACGGTAATTACGTGTACGCCATCACCCGTTAATGCATTTAAATAGGATGGTAAGGTTGCCGTTAAGGTTTTACCTTCACCGGTACGCATCTCAGCAATTTTTCCGTCATTTAATACCATGCCGCCAATCATTTGCACATCAAAATGGCGCATACCAAATACGCGCTTACTTGCTTCTCGTACGACAGCAAATGCTTCTGGCAATATTTGTGCTAAGGTTTCGTTATTTGCTAGACGCTCTTTAAATTCAGCTGTTTTCGCTTTTAACTCTTCATCACTCAGTGCTTCAAGAATCGGCTCAAGGGCATTTATTTTTTTTACTTCTTTGCGCATTTGTTTAAGTAATCTATCGTTTCGACTACCAAACATTTTTGTTAACAACTTTACAAACATCTTATTTAAACCATTTTTTTGAGATTTAGTGTGCAACTCATTTGCACACTACATGAATTCTTGACAATTTTTTAACCACTTCATCCTTCGACTGCTTCGCGCTCAGGACAAGCGGTATTTAACCGACTTCTCTTTGACAAATCCCATCGACTTGCCTTTGACAAACTCCAGCGATTAACCTTTAACAAGCTGCACCGATTAACCTTTGACAAACTCCAGCGATTAATCTTTAACAAGCTCCACCGATTAACCTTTGACAAACTCTATCGGTTGCCCTGAGCTTGTCGAAGGGTTGAGACTTTCATCTATTTTGCTTTACGATAAACAAACTTCAGCGGATTTATCTGTTTATTATTAAGTAAAATTTCATAGTGTACATGTGGCCCCGTTGAGCGCCCTGTACTGCCCATTTTTGCTATTACCTGTCCTTTAGTGACAACATCTCCAACATTAACAAGTAAGGTTTTATTGTGTCCATAGCGCGTTTTTAAACCATCGCCATGATTAATTTCTATTAACTGTCCATAACCATAGCGTTCATCAGCCCAACTCACTACACCGGAAGCCGTGGCAATAATATTGCCATCTTCTTTACCGGCAAAATCAATGCCCTTGTGCATAGCAGGCTTACCATGAAACGGGTCTTTACGCATACCGTAGTATGAAGACAACCAGCCTTTGGTAATTGGGCGTCCAGATAAATAGCGCGTATTCTCTATATGGTGACCCAAGTTTAAAGATTCAAGCACTTGTAGTTGATTTTCTTCATGTTTAAGTGAAGCTTCTAAACTTGAAATCTCATTTAGTAGTTGTGCGAATGATTTTACTACGGTTTCACTTTCAACAGCTGAAGGGCCGCCGCTAGGTGGTAACTGTTGAAAATTAAATTCTTGTTCAGGAATATTGGCATCATCAGCCAAACGCTCTCCTAGTGCATTTAAGCGTAAAACTTGTGATTGCAGTTCAGCTAATTTTATCGTCAGTGCAGTAAGTTGTTGCTTTTTAAGTTCAACTAGATTTTCTGGAGAAGGAGCTGTATTGCTGTTTTTTGTTGGCTGTGAGAGTGAGTTCTCACTGGCTAGATAATCTACTTTATTGGTAGGCTGTTCATTTGAAGAAAGCATCAGGTGTACAATTACACCAGAAATTAAGGCAAACAGTACTACAGCAGAAAGCCAGCGCAACTTATTTAGTCGCATTGAGAATCTTACGTTTTTTCCACGGTATAGTAATGTTAAACTCATAATGTGCTTTTTAATGTTTTTTAGGGAGCGCTTCCCTTTATTTCGCTGTTAAGTTCAGGTTCAATTATGGCTCGTAGACCAAAAGCCCCGAAAGATATGTCAACGTTATTAAATTCGACGACAGGCACTTTGGCACAAATTAAAGCAAAAACCAACTCTTTGAATCAATTGTGTGACATTGTACGACAAATATGCCCTGACCTGCCAGAAGATGCACTTAATATTGCCAATTTTATTGAAAATACTTTAGTGATAGAAGTTAAATCACCGGTTTGGGGACAAAGACTTCAGTTTGAGCGTAACAATATTTGTCGTTTATTAGCAGAAATGACTAATGGGAAATACTCTCAAATAGACATTAAGGTTAACCCTTTTGGGCACCAACAAGCGGCAAAAAAAGCCAGTTACTCTCGAAGCACTAAGACTATGTCTGCTAAAAGTATGTCAACCAATAGCGCTCAACACTTACTTGATGTTGCTGAGCACGCACCGCCAAGCTTAAAAGAGAAATTAATAAAACTCGCTAACGTTGCAAATAAAAAGTAATTTCTTTCCATCAAATCCAATAGTTTACAACCAAAAACAAAAAACCGAGCTTAAAGCTCGGTTTTCTTTTATAAAATACTGTGTAGAGTTTTTTTGTTAGAACGCTGTCGCAGCCACTTCTTGATACTCAATAGGTGCAGAAGCATCAGCTTCTTCAAAGGTCACCCATTCCCAAGCATCTTGTTGTTTAAATACTTCACGAAGTAGCATGTTATTTAAACCATGACCTGATTTAAATGCATTTAATTCACCTAAAATGCTCGCGCTACCCATATATAGATCGCCGATAGCATCTAAAATTTTATGCTTTACGAATTCATCATCGTAACGTAGTTCATTTTTGTTAAGCATACGATAGTCATCAAGCACGATTGCATTTTCTAAACTACCGCCAAGTGCAAGGTTATGAGAACGGAGAAACTCAATATCTCGCATAAAACCAAAAGTACGTGCTCGGCTAATTTCTTTAATAAAAGAACGGCTCGAAAAGTCCATACTCATGGTTTGGCAGGTTGTGGCAATTACCGGGTGCTCAAACTCAATAGCAAAGTTAACTCTAAAGCCATTGTATGGCTGTAACTCTGCCCACTTATCGCCTTCTTCAACACGAATAGCTTTTTTAATGCGAATAAAACGTTTCGCCGCTTTTTGTGTTTCAATGCCAACTGATTGAATGAGATAAACAAAAGGGAGTGCGCTGCCATCCATGATTGGAATTTCTGGCGCATCAACATCAATAATTAAGTTATCAATACCTAAGCCTGATACCGCAGCTAGTAAATGCTCAACCGTTGATACTTTTACTTGTTGGTCATTCACTAAACACGTACATAATGTTGTTTCACCTACCGCATCAGGTGTTGCTTTGATGTCAACCACAGGGTCAAGATCAACACGACGAAATACAATACCGGTGTTTTCTGGCGCAGGTCGGAGAGTAACCTGTACTTTTTCACCTTTATGTAATCCAACGCCTACGGTTGAAACTTCTGTTTTTAATGTACGTTGCTTAATCATATAGCCTCGCTTAACTTATCTTTTGCTATGCACTTTTTGTTTGACTCATAAAATTGGCTTTTGTTACTCAAACTTATACTTAATTTTATAAGTTTAAAAACCAACAGAGTAAACAAAGCAGACCACCTAGTTTTGGCGGGCGCATAATATAACAAAAATAACTAAGAAAATCAAAAAACCTACTTTTTTGTCACTTCACTTTCATCTATTGTCGACAAAACTCAGCCTGCCTTGAACAATAATGAGTAACATATATAAATTTGCTGCTCTAATAATTACTTATGTATCTAATAGTTATCTACGCAATTAATCTGCCTGCTTACGTAAAAATGCTGGAATATCTAGATAGTTATCTAAATCAGCATGGGCAACTTTTTGTGCATTACTATCTGTCATTGTTACTGCTTCTGTACTTACTTCCGCTTGAGGAGCAGGAGTAGGTGAGTAATCAGCACCAACAACTTTTGGTTCTGCAATAGGCGTTGGATTCACTAAGGTGATATCCGGCTTACTTTCTGCGCCTATACCTGTAGCAACAACCGTTACTCTTAGCTCTTCTGTCATTTCCGGGTCAATTACCGCGCCAACCACAACAGTAGCATTTTCACTAGCAAACGCTTTAACCGCATTACCAACAGTTTCAAACTCATCAATACTGATATCCATACCCGCAGTAATATTTACTAAAATACCGCGCGCACCAGCTAAGTCAACATCTTCCAGTAATGGACTTGAAATAGCCGCTTCTGCTGCTTCTTCAGCTCTATCTTCACCTAAAGCAATACCTGAGCCCATCATAGCAGTGCCCATTTCAGACATTACCGTACGCACATCGGCGAAATCCACGTTGATTAAACCAGGACGAGTAATTAACTCTGCAATACCTTGTACAGCGCCAAGTAAAACGTTATTTGCCGCTTTGAACGCGTCTAATAAACTAGTGCCTGGACCAAGTACTTTTAATAATTTTTCATTAGGAATAGTGATTAATGAGTCAACACTTTTCGCTAATGCTTCAATACCTTGGTCGGCATAGTTCATACGCTTCTTGCCTTCAAATGGGAACGGTTTAGTTACAACGGCCACCGTTAAAATCCCCATTTCTTTAGCAACTTCAGCAACAACTGGCGCAGCACCTGTACCTGTACCGCCACCCATACCAGCAGCGATAAAGATCATATCTGCACCCTGTAAAGTTTGTGCAATAGTTTCTCTATCTTCTTCTGCCGCTTGACGACCGATATTAGGGTTAGCACCAGCACCCAAGCCTTTCGTTACGTCAGAGCCTAACTGCAATGTTACATTGGCAGATGAATTGCGCAATGCCTGTGAGTCAGTATTTGCTGTAGTAAATTCTACCCCTTCAATGGTTTGGCTTACCATGTGCTCAACAGCGTTACCGCCACCACCGCCGACACCAATGACCTTTATAACCGCTTCTTCGTTATGGTCTTCCATTAGTTCAAACATTTTTCTCTCTCCGTTTTTACTCAATTTGTCGGGTGTGAACCCAACCTAAAATAACACTGTTCTTAATACTTTTTTAAAAGTTTGCTAACTGCAATGATATTCACTGCCACTTTTAAAAATTAAAATTCACCTTTAAACCATGCATGAAGACGAGACCATAAACCGGTCACACCTTCTGGTTTGCCATGATCTTTTACACCTGATTCATGGGCTTGTAATCCATAGTGCAACAAGCCAACGACAGTGGCATAACTTGGATCATCTACATATTCTTTTAAACCTTGAACAGCAATAGGTTTAGCTATTCTCACTGGCATTTGAAAAACTTCTTCTGCAAATTCAACAACACCTTCCATTTTGGCGGTGCCGCCTGTTAACACATAGCCTGCAGCAATCTGATCTTCTAAGCCTGCTTCTCGTAACTCTTCTTGGATCAGCTCAAATAACTCATGATACCTTGGCTCTACTACTTCAGATAAAGTGTGACGAGACATACTTCTTGCAGGTCGACCGCCAACACTGGGAACTTCAATACTTTCTTCCATGCTAACTAAATGTTTTAGCGCGCAAGCATATTGGACCTTAATGTCTTCCGCATGACTTAGCGGTGTTCTAAATATTTTAGCAATATCACTTGTTACTTGGTTACCAGCTACAGGGATCACGGCAGTGTGTCGCAATGCTCCGCCGGTAAATACAGAAATATCCATGGTGCCTGCACCCATATCAACAACGCAAATACCTAACTCTTTTTCATCATCAGTTAAAACCGCATAGCTTGAAGCTAACGCCGAGAAAATGAGTTGATCAGCAGTTAAGTTACAACGCTCAACACACTTGACTAGATTTTTTGCCATATCGTTGGCACAGGTGACAATATGTACCTTGGCTTCCATACGTACACCTGACATACCAATCGGGCTTTTTATGCCGTCTTGTACATCAATACTGTATTCTTGTGGTAGAACGTGCAGCATACGGCGCTCTGCCGAAATTGGCACTGAGCGAGCTGTGTGAATTACATTGTCTACGTCTTCTTGCACCACTTCTTTATCATTAATTGGCACCATGCCATTTTCATTTTGACAACTAATATGCTTGCCTGAAATACCTAAATAAATAGAGCTAATTTGACAATCAGCCATCAATTCAGCTTCGTTAATCGCGCGTTGAATAGATTGGATAACCAAATTCAAATCATTAACGCCACCTTTATCCATACCTCGAGCGGGTTGATTGCCAACACCGACGATACTTAGTTGATGATCAGGGGTGATCTCACCAACAGCAACGGAAATTTTGGACGTGCCAATATCTAATCCAACCACTAAATTTCTTTCGGTAACTTTAGGCATTTAAGCTCAACCCTTTTTCTATGGTGTTTAACATTGCTAGGCTCAATTTTTCGCCACAATCTATTGTTTTGTTTATTTTTCGCCAATTTATAGACGATAATTTAGCCACTGGCTTCCAGCCAACTGCCAACCCGGTATCATAACGTAAATCGATGTAATCCACTGCCTGTTTTAACGGTTTTTTGCTATTATTTTTTTCATGTACTTTTTGTGATGCGTGCGACTTAATTAACGGATATAAATCCATAAATCGCTGAATACGTTCTACCCTTTCTTCACGCCCTAAATTCAGCATCACGCCATCGGATAAAGTTAACTGCCACGAAAAACGTTCACTAAGCATTAATTCATCAATCGATAGCTCACTATACTCAAGCAAACTACTTAAATTCCCGTAGTTTTCTAATGCCAAAATTTCACTGCCTTCAGGCCCATAAAAGTGAGGCAAAGCTTGAGTTAACTGGCTAGTATCAGCTTGAAATGCTTTACCAAACTCATTTAGCAAAAAATCTCCATTCCAAAGTGCGACTGGCGTTTGATCGACAATGTAAATTTTAACTTCATCTGGCCATTGCTTTCTTACGGCAACTGAATAAACCCAAGGCAGTAGTGATACTTTCTTTTGAATATCATTAACACTCACTTGAAAGAAGTTACCCAAGTCGATAGTGCTTATGGCATCAAGCACTTCTTGCTCTTGGGTGTAAGGCATCTCTCCACTAACAACAATTGAACTTACCGGTGAAGTCTCTTGTGCCATCAATTTTTGAGCTAACCACCAGCCACCACTCACTAAACTAATCAGCACTGCGACAAAAAACACTAAGCCAAGGCCAAAGGCCACAGCTTGTTGATTTTGTTTTGCATCTTGCTTATTAGTCATCATTTTTTTAATAGTAACCTTATATTTATGCCACTAGCTGGCACTGAGTAACACAATACGTTCAACTAACTCACTAAAATGCAAGCCATGCACTTTTGCAGCTTTTGGTACCAACGAAGTTTTTGTCATACCTGGTACTGTATTTACTTCTAAAAGCTGCCATTCTCCTTGTGAGTTTTGCATTAAATCAACTCGCCCCCAACCACTAGCTCCAGTAGCTTTAAACGCTAATAAAGATAAAGCTTTTATTTCATCTTCCTGCGCTTTGGTCAAACCACATGGACAATGATACAAAGTGCTTGTTGATTGATACTTAGCTTCGTAATCATAAAATTCCCGTGGTGTTTCCATATGAATGGCAGGTAATGCTTCATCACCTAATATCGCCACAGTATATTCAGGGCCATCAATCCAGGCTTCTAATAAAACATCACCATCAAAGCTAAATGCCTCAACTAAAGCGTTATGTAATTTCTCTGTTGTATCAGCCATAGCCATGCCAATACTTGAACCTTCATGGGCTGGCTTAACCATCACTTTACCGCCCAAATCAGCAAGTAACTTTGCAACATCAAGCTGTGCAAACTCTGCTTTTTGAACCACTGCAAATGGTGCCGTAGGCAAATTACAGGCTTTAAAAATTTGTTTACTACGTACCTTATCCATTGATAAAGCTGAGCCTAATACATTTGAGCCCGTGTAAGCGATATTTAATGACTCAAGTGCACCTTGAATTGCGCCATCTTCACCACCTCTACCGTGCAAGGCGATAAAAGCACGTTTAATATTTTTTTCAACCAATTCAGTTAGTGACTGTTCTTTGGTATCTAACAAGTGCACAGTAAAGCCAGCTTGCTCTAAACCTTGCGCAATCGCTTTTCCAGAGTTGAGTGATACGTCTCGCTCTGCTGAATTACCGCCGTATAACACCGCAATGGGCTGCTTTTTGATTTGCTCAATATTCATCATTAAGCCTTGCCTACTTGTAACAATGCGTTACTTGATAAAGTTCTTGCTACCGCACCTATATTGCCCGCACCTTGAGTGATCACCATATCATTATCTTGTAATTGTGCAGCGAGTAACTCAGGTAATTTTTCAAGGTCGCTCACGTAAATAGGTTCAACTTGGCCACGTTGTCTAATTGAGCGTGCCAAGCTTTTACTATCTGCTGAAGCTATTGGTGCTTCACCTGCCGAGTATACATCTAATAAAAATAGACAATCGACTTCGGAGAGTACCTCAACAAAGTCTTCATAAAGATCACGGGTACGAGAATAGCGATGTGGCTGAAACACCATAACCAAACGCTTATCTGGCCAGCCTGCACGCATTGCTAAAATAGTTGCTTTAACTTCACTTGGGTGATGACCATAATCATCAACAAGCACCATATTTCCAGCATCGGTTGTTAAATCTGCTAGCTGCTCAAAACGACGACCAATACCTGCAAATTCAGTTAAAGCTTGGCAAATGGCATCATCATCAATGCCTTCATCTTTTGCTACCGCAACACCTGCAAGTGCATTTAATACATTGTGTTGCCCCGGTAAGTTAACACTCATTTCAAGCGGTGCTTGTCCTTCCATTTCAACGGTGAAATAACTTACACCACCATCTTGTTGATAATTTACCGCGCGAATATCAGCATCATCAGAAAAACCATAGGTGATTACTTGCCTGCTGATACGAGGTAGTAATTCACGGACTACTGGGTTATCAATACACACTACGGCCAAACCATAAAAAGGTAAATTGTGTAAAAACTCAATGTAAGTATCTTTAAGTTTTTCAAAGTCACCTTGGTAAGTTTCCATATGATCCGCATCAATATTGGTGATCACCGATACCATAGGTTGTAAATGCAAAAATGACGCATCGCTCTCATCCGCTTCTGCAACCAAATAGCGGCTACTACCCAAACGAGCATTAGTGCCTGCACTATTTAATAAACCACCAATAACAAAGGTTGGATCTAATTGCCCTTGGGCAAAAATACTGGCAATCAAACTAGTCGTTGTCGTTTTTCCATGGGTACCGGCAATGGCGATGCCATGACGAAAGCGCATTAACTCGGCGAGCATTTCGGCGCGTCGTACCACTGGAATTCGTTGCGCTTTTGCGGCAACAAGTTCGGGGTTGTCTTGATTAATAGCAGTAGAAACCACAATAACACTCGCGCCAGCAACATGCTCACTTGCATGGCCAATATGAATATTAGCGCCAAGCGCTGTTAGTCGTTTTACTACTTGGTTACTGCCTATGTCTGAACCAGAAATTTGATAACCTTCATTCAGTAATACTTCAGCAATACCTCCCATACCAGCACCACCAATGCCAACGAAATGAATTCGCTTGACGCGGCGCATTTCAGGGATAGTAGTTAAGCTATTTTTTCTTGCTGTTTGACTCATAGTATTACTCTGTTTCACTCTAAAGTGCTTTTTGCTTATTAGCAGATAATAGTTGCTGACACATTTCAGCAACTTTACTTGTGGCATCTGGATCCGCGGCTTCAAAAGCCGACTCTGCCATTGTTGTTAATTTTTCAGGCTCACTAAAAAGTGCCTGTAATTCATTGGTTAAACTATCAACGCTCAACTCACTTTGTTTCAGTAAACTCGCTCCACCATGCGCTACCAAATATTGTGCATTTTTGGTTTGGTGGTCATCTACCGCATGTGGCAAAGGCACAAAAATCGCCGGTGTTGCTGCCATGGCAAGTTCTGAAACTGTCAGTGCACCCGCTCGACATATAACAATATCAGCCCATTGATAAGCACTGGCCATATCTTTGATAAATTCAGTCACTCTTATTTTGTCACTCGCAACATTAAGCTGCTCATAAGCTGACAATACTTCTGCTTGCTTACCATTACCTGTCTGGTGCCAAATATTAAAAGCTACTTTCTCTGACTGCATTGAAGTGAGAGCGCCAAAGCTTTGCGGCACCACTTGGTTTAATATTTGTGCGCCAAGACTGCCTCCCACCACTAAAATATTGTGTGATGTTTTATCTTCATTATTCTGGTTAACCTCGTTAATGGCTTTTTTTTGATGTTGCTCTTTAGCTTGCTCACCTATATCTGCCCTTAGTGGATTACCCACCACCTGCGCATTAACCTTAGCGTTAAAAGCGTTTGGAAAGGCACAGCACACTTTTGTAGCAATACGGCTTAATAATCGGTTAGTCAAACCAGCCGCTGCATTTTGCTCATGAACAACCAAAGGTCTTTTCATCAACCAAGCGGCTAATCCACCCGGACCACTAGCATAACCGCCCATGCCTAATACCACATCAGGATTAGTTTGCTTTATAACTTTAATGCCTTGCCATAAAGAGTTAATCAATTTAAATGGCAGCTTTAGCCATGACATCAGTCCTTTATGACGCAAACCGCTGATATTAATGAATGAAATATCATAACCATGCTCAGGCACTATATTCGCTTCCATACGATCGGCAGTGCCTAACCAGTGTATTTGCCAACCTTGCTGTTTAAGCATATCTGCCACGGCGAGACCAGGAAAAATATGACCGCCGGTTCCACCTGCCATCACTAATAAAGTTGGCGCATTAGTTGGGGACATCATTTCTTCCCCCGACTTTTTGATGAGGTGGCTTGAATACTTTGCATGCGTAATTCATGGTCAATACGTATTAAAATAACCACGGCAATGGTCATCACTATCATTGAACTACCACCGTAGCTAATCAAAGGCATAGTTAAACCTTTAGTAGGCACCATACCCGCACTCGCGCCAACATTAACTGCCGCTTGAAAACACATCCAAATACCAATGGCGTAAGCAAAAAAACCTTCGAAAAACTTTTCTTTTGCTAAGGCTTTTCGTCCTAATATTAAAGCTTTATACACTAGGCACATGCTTAAAATTAAGATCACTGCAATACCGATAAAACCAAACTCTTCTGCTAATACCGCCATAACGAAGTCAGTATGCGCTTCCGGTAAATACTCTAATTTTTGAATGCTGTTTCCTAAACCTTGTCCAAATAGTTCACCTCGACCATAAGCCATAAGTGATTGTGTTAATTGGTAACCACTACCGAAAGGGTCTTGCCAAGGGTCTAAAAAGCTGGTGATACGACGCCAACGGTAAGGCTCAAAAATAGCGAGTAATGAAAGCAAAACCACGCCAACAGAAGCTAAACTGATAAATTGCCATAACTTAGCACCTGCTAAAAACAACAAGCCAAAGGTAGTAACGAACATGACAATAATGGTGCCTAAATCCGGCTGCCTTAATAACAAAGCAGCAAGTAGCGCGAAAACAACAAGCGGTTTAGCAAAACCTTTCCAATCTTCCATGACTTGATCGCGTCGACGAACTAAGTAGGCAGCTAAGTAGCAGAAGAAAAATAGTTTTGCTGGCTCTGCCGCTTGCACTGTAATTGGACCAACAACAATCCAGCGGGTTGAACCATTTACCGAACGGCCAATAAGCAAAACAACAATAAGTAGCAAAATACCAAACATCAGTAAATAACTGCTATTTTTTTGCCACCAAGACATAGGTATTTGTAGAGCTACACCAGCAATCCCCATGCTTAAAACAATATAAATAGTATGGCGAATAACAAAATGAAATGGGTTATTAAACAAGCGTTCTGCAACTGGCATAGATGAGCTTGCCACCATGATTAGCCCTATCATATACATGCTCAGCGCTAAAATAACAAAACTGCGATCAAACACTTCACAACTTTGTTTCTGCTCTGGGCTGAAAATATTTGCTAAGTTTTTCCCAATAACATCTTTAAATGCTGTTAATGGCTGTGTCACTTCATTTACCGAGGTACTCATATATTCACCTCCGCATTTTTAGCGATTGCCGCCATAAACTTTTCACCACGTTGGGCAAAGTTTTTAAACATATCAATACTGGCACAGGCTGGAGAAAGTAAAACAATATCGTTTGCTCTAGCAATAGCTGCAGCTTGATTGACTGCTTCAGATAATTTATTCACCTGATAAACATCAGTACTTGAACTTGTGGCGATTACAAATTCAGCAATTTCATCGCCATCTTTTCCTAGGGTAATCACTTGGCTAACATGCTTTGCAATAGAATCTACTAAGGGCGCAAAATCCGCCCCCTTACCGTCACCGCCAGCAATAAGTATGATGCGCTGATCTGCAACCAGTGTTTTTGATAACCCTTCCACCGCAGCTAACGTTGCGCCAACATTGGTGGCCTTTGAATCATTGATCCAAATAATGCTATCTGTACTGGCAACTCGCTGACAGCGATGAGCAAGCCCGTTAAAGCTAGAAAAGTTATCGACCATTGCTGGGAGTGACCAGCCAGCGCGATAGCCTAACGCCAATACCGCCAAATAATTAAGTGCGTTATGCATGCCGGCAAGTGGCAAGGTTTCTAAGGCGATCAAGTTTTGCTCGCCAAAGGCTAAATAGCCTTTAATTGCTTGATTACTTTCTTGAGGAGCTGTTTGAACCTCAACTTTAGTAAAGCGTACACCAAAGTGGCCTGCTTTCGGTTCATCGCTACCAAAAGAAATATTTGCTTGTTTAGGGTCTAGGGAATTAGTTGCTTCATCGTCACGGTTAGTAATCGCACACTGACCAAGTTGATAAATACTTTGTTTTATCGCTTGGTAGTTGGCCATAGTTTTATGGCGATCTAAATGATCATCACTGACATTAAGCACCGTTGTGGCAATGGCTTTCATACTTTTTAACGTTTCCAGTTGGAAACTAGAAAGCTCTAAAATAACGAAGTCGGGTAACTGATTGATTTGCTCTGCTTGCTTATCAGTGAATATATCGAGCACTGGCTGACCAATATTGCCGCCAAGTTGCGCATTAATGCCAAGTTTATTTGCTAAGTGAGCTAACAAAGACACTACGGTAGATTTACCATTAGAGCCTGTAACCGCCAAAATAGCTATCGGGTTAGTTAGTTCATTATTTATCTGACAAAATAACTCAACATCCCCCATTACTTGGCAATCTTTATTTATATATTGGGATATTTCAGCGATTGACGTGTCAATACCGGGACTTACGATAAGCACATCGGCATTCGCTATTAAGGCTGAGTCCCATTGTCCTGTTGATAAGCTAACTTGAGGATAATCATTCGCAAAGTCTTGTATCGAGTAATCATTAAATGGCTGCGAGCGTGAATCATTAACAGCAAAAGATAAACCTTGGCTTGCTAAAAAACGCACACAGGACATGCCCGTAAGTCCTGCGCCTAGCACCAATATTTGTTTATTTTTAAATGTCGTTAATAATGTCATTCTTATTACTATCGTTACTCTATAGTGAAGTAAATATCTACTATCTTAATTTCAGTGTTGCCAAACCAATAAGCACCAAAATCATTGAAATAATCCAGAAACGTACTATTACTCTTGGCTCTGGCCAACCTTTTAATTCGTAATGATGATGTATAGGCGCCATTCTAAATATTCGTTGACCGCGCATTTTATAAGAGCCTACTTGCAAAATAACCGAGACAGTTTCCATGACAAAAACACCGCCCATAATAAAGAGCACTAATTCCTGCCTTACTAATACCGCAATAACACCAAGGGCTGCGCCTAAGGCTAATGAGCCTACATCCCCCATAAAGACTTGCGCTGGATAGGTGTTAAACCATAAAAAACCTAACCCCGCACCGACAATGGCAGTACAGACCACAACAAGTTCACTGGTCATAGCGATATAAGGAATATTCAAATAACTAGCAAAATTAACGTTACCGGTAACATAGGCAAATAATGCAAAAGCGCCAGCAACCATGATGGTAGGTACTATGGCTAAACCATCTAAACCATCGGTTAAGTTCACGGCGTTGCTTGTGCCGACAATGACAAAATAAGTCATAACAATATAAAACATGCCTAGCTGCGGCATGACATCTTTAATAAACGGAATAAGTAAAAAAGTTTGATCAGGATGAGATATTTGATACAAAAATACTGCCGTCGCCAAGCCTGCTACGGTTTGCCAAAAATACTTCCATTTAGCAATCAAGCCGTTTGAGTCTTTACGAATCACTTTTCTGTAATCATCAACAAAGCCAATTAAACCAAAGCTTGCCACCACAAAAACCACCACCCATACATAGGTGTTACTCAAATCAGCCCACAATAAAACACTAAAAATAATGGCCGCGAGAATCAACAAACCGCCCATTGTCGGCGTCCCCGATTTAGATAAATGACTTTCTGGACCGTCATCACGTACCGTTTGACCAATTTGCATGGCTTGTAAGTAACGGATCAACTTAGGACCAAAATATAAAGAGATAAATAATGCTGTTAACGTGCTTACGATAGCCCTAAATGTTAAGTATGAGAAAACATTAAAAGCGCTATAGTATTGGGTTAAATATTCAGCTAACCAGTGTAACATTAGGAGTTGTCCTCAATAGGTTGGCCGTTTTTTTCGTGCCAACGAATAATTTCTTCAACGACATACTCCATATGCGCGCTACGAGAGCCTTTTACTAAAATTTGGCTGTTTTGTTGCTTTTCCAACAGGGAAAAAAGTTGTGATGTCAGTGCTGCTCTTTCACTAAAATGTTCACTAACCGCTTCATTATTACGAGCAAAACCATCACTGGTATTTTGACTTAACACGCCCAAGGTAAAGAGCACATCAATACCTTGCTCTTTTGCAAACTCCCCCACTTCTTGGTGATAACTGCGCGCTTCACTGCCAAGCTCAGCCATATCACCTAAAATTAAGATTCGCTGGCCTGAATAGTTAGCCAGTAAAGAAATAGCCGCTTTGATGGATTCAACATTGGCATTATAGGTATCATCAATCAGCTTTAAGTGCTGACCTAATTGATAAATATTCAAACGCCCTTTTACCGGAGCCATTTCAGCTAAGCCAAGACGGATATCAGCTAAACTTGCCCCACACTCAATGGCAGCCGCTGCCGCTGCCACAGCATTACAAACATTATGTTTACCTGGTATTGGTAATGCAATTTCACATCTACCTACTGGTGTTTGTAAGTCAAAACTGGCACAGCCGTTTTCATCTAGCTGAACATTACTGCTAGAAAAATCAGCATTGGTTGGATTTAAACAAGAAAAAGTATGTACTTTTTTATCGGTAAGTCGCCATTGCCATTTGCTGGTGTATTTTGTGTCTTTGTTATAAAGCGCAACACCTTCTGGGCCAAGACCAGCAAATATTTCACCTTTAGCGCGCGCCACACCACATAAATCACCAAAGCCCTCTAAATGAGCAGCGGCAATATTGTTGATCATAGCGACATCAGGTTTTACTAATTCTGTAGTGTAAGCAATCTCACCGATGTGATTAGCGCCCATTTCTATCACGGCAAAATCATCGCCTTCAGATAACCTTAATAAGGTAAGTGGTACACCAATATCATTGTTAAAGTTACCATCAGTAGCGAGTACTTTACCTAGGCGCGATAAGACAGCCGCCAACATTTCTTTTACTGTTGTTTTACCGCTACTTCCTGTTATGCCAATAGTTTTCGGGGCAACTTTTGCCTTAACATAAGCGGCAATTTCACCCAGCGCAATGCGAGTATCATCGACAACTATTTGTGCCGCCACAGACTTGTCTACCTCTTCGATAAGGTGATCAACAATTAATACTTGGCAACCTTCTGTGACCACTTGCTCGGCAAAGCGATGCCCATCAAAGTTAGGGCCTTTTAAAGCTAAGAATGCGTCTTTTTTCTGTAATGCACGAGAGTCGGTAACAAGGTTATTAATAGTAAGGGATGTTAACGAGTCATGACAAAATAACTCACCATTGGCGGCATTGCTTAAGTCTGTTAAGTTTAAGGTAATCATGCTTTACCACCTAGAGAGTTGGTTACCTGTTTTGAATCAAGCTTATTAAAAAAGTCCATTACTACTTGGCGCTCGTTATAATCAATTTTTTCTGTTCCTAAAATAATGTAATCTTCATGGCCTTTGCCTGCCAGCAATACAACATCATCGGGCTTAGCTTTTGCTAATGTAGATAATACGGCTTGCTTTCTATCTTCGATAATCACGGTATGAGTTGCTGGCGATAAACCAGCAAGCATATCGTTAATGATACTCATCGGCGCCTCTGTGCGCGGGTTATCATTGGTGATCACTAAACAGTCTGCATATTCTTCTGCCGCTTGCGCCATTAATGGTCGCTTGCCTTTATCGCGATCACCACCACAACCGAAAACCACATGCAACTGCCCGTGACAATGTTGTTTGCAAGCAATTAAAGCTTTTTTCAAAGCATCAGGTGTATGGGCATAATCAACAACAGCCGTTGCTGATTGAGCTTTGTCATTTGAGACAGTAAATGTTTCCATGCGCCCAGCTATCGGGCTGATATTGGCAACTCGTTGGGCAATGTCTTCTAAAGATGCACCTTGAGAGAGTAAGACGCTGATCACAGCAAGTAAATTATCAATATTAAAGTCACCCAAAAGTGGACTATTAATCTCAATATCACCTAAGTGAGTTAATAAAATAAAGTTCACGCCAGAGCCATGATGACTAACATTGTTACAACTCACAAACTGTTGATTATTGCTTACTGTTTCACTGCGGCCATACACCCAAAGGTTTTGTATATTGGTCCAGTTTTCTAACCAAACTTTTGCTTGTTCATCATCACCATTTAAAATGGCAATTTGCTTATCACTATTGGTAAATAATTTTCTTTTAGCTGCAGCATAATCAGCCATAGTGCCATGATAATCTAGATGGTCTCGGCTTAAATTGGTATAAACGGCAATATCAAAAATATCAGCGCAAACACGTTTTTGTTCGATGGCGTGAGATGATACTTCCATCGCCAGATGGCTAAGCCCCTGTTGAACAAATGTTGCAAACAACTGCACTAAGTCGGTAGCACTAGGCGTCGTATTGCCTAACTCAGTTAGATGAATGCCTTCATTATCAACAAAGCCCGCACCGTTAGTGCCAATAACCGCACAAGGTTTGCTGCTTTTCGCCAACATTTGCGCTAATAATTGCGTGGTGCTGGTTTTCCCGTTTGTGCCGGTAACCCCGACCATAGTCATATTTGTATGTGGCTGTTGATAATAAGCACTTGCCAGCGCAAATAATTGTTTGTTGAGTTGATAAAAACTCACTACGGCAACTTGCTTGTCATCATGGTTAAGATAATTGATATCGCCATGATGTTGCTGGCTTTCACACTCAGTTAATACTAAACAGGCGCCCTGTTTTATCGCACTTTCTATATAGCGACGACCGTCTTGAGCATGACCTATAATGGCGCAAAAAATATCGCCTTGTCTGACAGTGCGACTGTCATTAGTAATGCGACCATAACAATCGTCAACGTTGATAGTCTCAACATCTGAAATAGCGAATTGAGATAATACTTGTTTGATAAATGTTGAAGAAGGTTTAGACATCAGTCGCCTCCTTATCAATAGCCTGTAACTTATTGCGAGTTACACGAGTATCACTAACATCCGGCGCTACGTTTAGCACCTGCAGCGCACCTTTCATCACTCTTGAAAAAACAGGCGCAGCTACTTCACCGCCATGATATAAGTCACCATCAGGTTCATTTATGAGTACAACCACAACCACTTCCGGTTTTGAAATAGGCGCAACGCCTGCAAAAATGGCGACATAGTCATTGCCATATCCACCAGCAACCGCTTTTAATGTGGTACCTGTTTTACCACCAACACGATAACCATCCACTTTGGCTTTTTGCACATGCTCATCAACAACTGTTTCAAGCATTGCGGTAATTGCTTGAGAATTTTGTTCAGAGAAAACGCGCACACCTTCCGAAGGCTTATCAGTCTTTACTATAGATAATTCACGTTTAATACCGCCATTAGTTAATGCAGCATAAAATCGAGCTAATTGCATTGGCGTGATTGTTAAGCCATAACCGAAAGATAGCGTAGCTAATTCAAACTTTGACCAACGTTGTCTGTCGTGCATTATTCCAAAGCTTTCACCAATCAAGTCAGTACCCGTAGTCTCCCCAAATCCTGCATCAAAAAACTTATCTAATAAGAAATTCTTAGGTACCGATAAAGCAAGTTTTGCAGTTCCCATATTTGATGAGTTGATCAAAATTTCTTCAATCGATTGCTTACCCCGATTTATAGGATCATTCACCCTTCTGCCGCCTAAACGCATCCAGCCTGGGCTGGTATCAATAACAGTATTCGCTTCTGCAGAACCAAATTCTAGTGCAGCTAATGCCGCGAGTGGCTTCATGGTTGAACCGGGTTCATAAGCATCTGTAATCGCTCGATTTCTAAAACGATGAATAGCAGTATTTGTGCGGTTATTTGGGTTATACGACGGGCTATTAGTCATAGCTAAAATCTCGCCTGTATGAATATCTGCAACAACAACTGAGCCTGAAGTGGCTTTAAATGCTTGCACTGCACCTTTTAATTCTTTGTAGGCGATGGCTTGGATACGTTGATCAATACTTAGCGTAATATCTTTAGCTTGTTGAGCCACTTCTTCTGAAAGTATCTCAATTTTGCGACCCTTAGCATCTTTTCTAAAACGCTTAGCGCCACCTTTACCGGTAAGCATTTGATCATAAACACGCTCTACACCTTCAATGCCTTTATCATCGACATTAGTGAAACCAACAACATGGGCGCTTATTTCACCTGTTGGATAAAAACGCTTTGACTCTTTACGAAGGTGAATACCAGGAATTTTAAGTTCACGAATATAGTTTGCCATGGCAGGTGAGATTTTACGCTCAAGGTAAACAAACCGTTTTCTTGGATTTTTAACAACACGTGTAGTTAATTTATTAACATTTTTACCTAAAACATCAGCTAAAGCTTGCCAATGTTCAGTCATGGCAAGTGCGTTATTATCCATGATAATTTTAGGATCTGCCCATACTGTTTCAACAGGTACCGAAATAGCAAGTTCATCGCCATTTCGGTCAACTATAGAGCCACGTTGTACCGTTTTAGCAGCCGTTCGAATAGAGCGATTATCACCCTGCTTTTTCAACATATCAGGTTCAATTATCTGAATATAGGCACTACGCGCCAAAAGCCCAGCATAAATTAAGGCAACAATAGCCAACACCACGTAATAACGCCACGCGGTGGTAGTTGGTTGACTGCTGCGATTGCTTGCTTTTGGTTTCATTTTCTGTGTACTTTTTTATTATGTTTTTGTCAGCATAATTACTGACATACCAAAATCACTTTTACTCTAAAGTAACGATAATCTCTGAGTTTGCATCAGGGCGTTTCATTTTCAACAGCTTCTGCGCTTTACTCTCAATCGCGCTATGCTCCGCCAATGAATTCTGTTCAAGCAATAAATTTCGCCACTCTATATCTAACTCATCTCGCTCAGTAAGCAACAACTCTAATTCACTGGTAGTTTGTCTATTTACGTGGGTGTAATAAATTACCGAAAATGCTGACACTACCACTAAAATCAACAACATATAACTAATAAAGTACCGTAAAATATCTTGCCAAATATCTAGCACAAGTACTTGTTTAGATATTGTTTTAGCTGACTGCCTGGGCATAACTATTCAGCAATTTTTTCTAAACGCTGTGCTACACGTAATACTGAACTGCGTGAGCGAACATTTTCTGCCACTTCAGTTTTACTAGGTTTTAATTTACGACCAATTAACTGTAATTTTTTACCTTTATTTAATTCTTCTTCACTGACAGGCAAACCACGTGGCACCTGTTTTGCCTGCGAGTGCTTTTTCATAAATTGTTTAACTAATCTGTCTTCTAGGGAGTGAAAACTAATCACGACTAATCGACCACCTTCAGCTAGCACATTTAACGAAGCGGCAAGTGCTTTTTCAATTTGCTCTAGTTCGCTATTGATATACATGCGAATAGCTTGAAAACTGCGTGTTGCGGGGTGCTTTTTAATTTCTCTTTGTGGCGCAGTAGTTTTGATTAATTTTGCTAACTGGCTAGTTCGGGTAAAAGGTGTTTCATCTCGGGCATCAACAATGGCGTTAGCAATGCGCCAAGCATGCTTTTCTTCACCAAAAGTACGCAACACCCAAGTAATATCTTCAACATCGGCAACCGCTAACCATTCAGCAGCTGTTTGACCACGGGTGGTATCCATGCGCATATCTAGCGGACCATCATTCATAAAACTAAAACCGCGCTCAGCTTCATCAAGTTGTGGAGAAGAAACCCCTAAATCAAGTAGTATGCCATCAACTTTATCGACAATTTGGTGCTTTTCAGCAATTTCAGCTAAGTGAGCAAAGCCTTGATGCTCAATAGTAAAACGTTCATCATCTTTAAATTTTTCAGCAGCAGCGATCGCCGTAGGATCACGATCAATAGCAATCAAACGGCCTTTATCCGACAATTTAGATAGAATTAAGCTCGAGTGTCCGCCACGACCAAAAGTACAGTCAATATAGCAACCATCAGGGTCGATATTTAAACCATCAACGGCTTCGGTTAATAAAACAGAAATGTGTGTTTTATCTAATTCCATGTTGTTATTTTTATACTCTTTTATTTAAAGATAATTTATAAAGATAAATCTAATAAACGCTCAGTTAATTCAATTTCACCCGATTGAATTTTACTGATACCTTGCTGCATTTGGGTTTGCCACGCAGACTCACTCCAAATTTCAAATTTTTTCAGCTGACCAACCAACATCACGGTTTTTTCTAAATCAGCATGTTGTCTTAACGGGCCGTTGATCAGCAAACGGCCATTTTTATCCATATCACATTCGGTTGCATTTCCTAATAACACCTGCTGTAATAAACGCTCTTGTGGGTTCATGCTTGATAAATTGCATAATTTCAATTCAATCTCTTCCCACTCAGGCAAGGGGTATAACAATAAGCATGGGTGTTGAATATCCACCGTGCAGATCATTTTCCCTTGGCAATCACTCAATAGCTCCTCACGATACCTTGTAGGTACCGTGATTCTATTTTTGCTATCAAGCTTTATTGCGCTAGCGCCCCGAAACATGCTTTAAAATTAACCTTTTTGTCTAAATTTTTTGTTGAGTAACCGTAAAGATCCACAATTACCCACTTTTTACCACATTGATACAGTTTAGTGACTAATGCAAACTTATGTCAAGCAAAGAATCGGGAAAAAGAATATTGTCGGTACTGGTCAAAACACCAGTAAAATTAAGGGCTAGATAAAGAATGTAAGGAAGTAGATGAATTTGTGGACTTTTGTGGATCGGCATCCCAAAAATAGGTAAAAAAAACGAGAGAAAAGAATATAAATATTTTTATTTTGTCTATTATTGGTGAAAAAAAAGGTTAAGTGTCAGTTTGATCCAAAGAGGTTAATTATCGTTATTACGCTTCAATACCCCTAAAGTAAAAAAGGCTCTATCAAGAGCCTTTTTTAAAATTGTGAAACAAGTTAGCGGTTAAAATAACTCGTCTTCAATATCAAACATACAATCACAACCTGATTTTGCCGTCGCTATTAAGGAAACTCTACGCGGTAACAAGCGAGTGAAGTAGTAACGTGCAGTGTGTAGTTTGCTGCGATAAAAGTCTTCACCACTTTCACCATTGTTGTCTAAACCATGTTGAGCAACTTGCGCCATTTTTGCCCAAATATATGCCATTGCGGTATAACCAAACACATGTAAATAGTCGTTAGCAGATGAACCTAGCTCATTAATGTTATTTTGAGATTTAGTTAATAAATCATCCGTTAAGTCAATTAAGTCTGTTAGTGCAGAGTTCAATGGTGTAAGAAATTCAGCCATTGCCGCGTTTGATTCATTTTCTGCAATATAAGCGCTCACTTCATCAGTAAACACTTTTAATAAACTACCTTTAGAGCCAGCTACTTTACGTGCTAATAAGTCCATGGCTTGAATGCCATTTGTGCCTTCATAAATTTGTGTAATACGCGCATCACGAACTAATTGCTCTTGTCCCCATTCACGAATAAAACCATGACCACCGAATACTTGCTGACCAGCCACGGTATTTTCAAAGCCTAAGTCTGTAAAGAATGCTTTGGCTATAGGTGTCATCAAGGCAGCTAGCGCTTCACCTTTTGCTTTTTCATCGCCTTCACCAAAAGTGGCATAATCTAAATGCATAGCAACATAAGACGATAACGCTCTTGAGCCTTCATTAAGTGCTTTCATGTTAAGTAGCATACGACGGACGTCACCGTGCACCATGATAGAGTCAGCTGCTTGCTCTGGATTTTTAGCACCAGTCATTGCTCTACCTTGAATTCTGTCTTTGGCATATTCAAGGGCATTTTGATATGAGCGCTCAGCAGCACCTAAACCTTGGATACCAACACCAATGCGCTCAAAGTTCATCATAGTGAACATGCAAGCTAGACCCTTATTAAGCTCACCAATTAGGTAACCTTTTGCGCCATCAAAGTTCATTACACAAGTAGCCGAGGCATGGATACCCATTTTATGTTCGATTGAACCACAACTTACTTGGTTGCGTTCACCTACGGTTTCGTCATCATTAACATGAAACTTAGGTACTAAAAATAGTGAGATGCCACGAGGGCCAGCTGGGGCATCAGGTAATTTTGCTAAGACTAAATGAATAATGTTTTCAGTTAAATCATGCTCACCACCAGTGATAAATATTTTATTACCTGTGATGCTGTAACTACCATCATCTTGAGGTACAGCTTTAGTACGGATGATACCTAGATCAGAGCCTGAGTGTGCCTCAGTTAAACACATTGAAGCTGACCATTCACCTGAATACATGCGTGTTAAATAACGTTGTTTTAATTCTTCACTACCATGTTTTGCTAGTGATAAAGCAGCACCTGCAGTAAGTACGGGATAAAGAGCAAAAGAAATATCGCCACTACACAGCATTTCTTCATGCATTGCCGTTAGCATTTTTGGCATACCCATGCCGCCGTACTCAACGTCGCCACCCAATGCAGTCCAACCGCCTTCAACGTAGGTATTAAAAGCTTCTTTGTAACCCGGCGCTGTGGTAACAACACCATCATCAAAACTAACACCAATTTCATCACCTTGGCGCGCAATAGGATCAAGCTCTTGCTCTGCGATTTTGGCACATTCTTGTAAAATAGCTTGTGAGGTGTCTTTATCTACCTGCTCTGCTAGCTTAGGTAATTGCTGCCACATTTCATCAGCTTTAAAAACCTCATGTAGTAAAAAACTCATATCTTTTAATGGTACTTTATACTCAGCCACAACAACCCCTTATTAATCTAGTTAACTAAAATCGAAAACGCATTCGAACAAACAATTAAAACAGTCGTTTGAATATACCTTAATCGCGGTAAAAGTAAAGCTTTAGAACAAATTAATGTCAGCAAAACTTGGCGTTTGGTTGCGAGTTACGTTAGTGTTATAAGCAAGCGATTAAGCTACTCATCAACCAGTTAGCAATTTAATCAAATTATTATCAATGGGTTAGTATAGAAAACTTACAGGCATCTGCAGTGAAAATAATTAAAATAGTGCTTTGTTTTTATTTACTTTTGAGCACTACAACTCAAGCTAAACAATTGAGTTTTACTAAAGAAACTAAAAATCAACAGCATATATTTAGTTACCAATGGCTTGATCATAAAAATGAACAGCAAGTAATTAGCTTCACCCTAAGCAAAGAAGCTTTGTTTGAGCGCTTTCGTATGCTTAAAACTTTTAAAAATGAATTTGCACAAAAATCAATTTTACGTGGTGTTAAAAAGCAATTAAAAAAACAACCGCTAAAAGGAGCACAAGCTTCGTTCAAGCAAAGCAATGGAAAAATATCTATCGAAGTTAAAAGTATTGATGAAACAAAGCTGCCATTTGCTTACCAACAAGTTAAAAAATTAGAACAGCAAGAAACTCAAAAATATTTTAAAGAAAATTATTTTCAGTATTTTACAGACCATGATAATCAAGCAGGAGTTAAAGTTAATCATATTGATATTGCCAATGATTCGGTTGCAGATTTCAAATCTCTTAAAAGCATTATTTTAGAAAGAGTTTCGATTAAAAACATTCGCAAAGTAACAAATTATGTTTTAGCTTTTGTGCAAAATATTCCTTACTCCCCCTTAGAATCTCGTCTAAGTTCTTCGGGTGCAGGTTTTAACCCACCAGCAAAAATAATTTGGGAAAACCAGGGGGACTGCGATAGCAAAATGACATTAACCGCGACTTTATTGCGCGCCTTAATGCCACGCATTGATATGGCGATGATTTTTATTGATCAGCATGCTTTTATAGGTATCGCTATCCCACCTAAAGCGGGTGAGATAACGGTACAGGATCAAGGAATAACTTATGTGCTTGCTGAGCCTACAGGCCCAGCACTTTATCCATTAGGGGCATTAGCCCCTGAATCAGAGCTAGCTATAAACCAAGGAAGATATACTGTTGAAGCTTATCACTCTGATGGCACTATTGGGTTACTTAAAGACGAGTAAAAATAGAGCCACAAAATCAAAACTATCTAGGCTAAGTTCATTCGGTTAGAGTCTAGTTTTCTTCAAGCTCAGTTAAAAAGGTCAAACTAGGCGCAAAAAATGCCGCTCCCGTTTCTGCCTGTGTATACTTAAGTAAATGGTCAACATTGCCGTGCTCATCACCATAAATCATACTTTTAAGCATTATTTCAAACGGCTCAGGTGAGTGACAATAAGAAACAAAAAACAACCCTTGGCGTTTCATATCACCATAAGGCATGCTTTGTCTTAGTATTTCAATAGATTTACCTTGCTCATCTTTCAAACTGGTTCGTTTAGTATGTGCGGTAAGTGGTTTATCTTCACTCTTGTACTCTATGTTATCAACTTTAGTTCGACCATAAACATCTTCTTGTTCTTTGTTTTTCATGGCATTCCAAAGCGTTAAATTATGTTGATAACGCTGAGTATGCAAATAACTACCGCCAGCAAATAAAGCATCATCTTCTGCTTTTACTAAAGCGACTTCACGTCTATGCATACCTTGCGGGTTTTCTGTGCCATCAACAAACCCAGTTAGGTCTCTACCGTCTAAAAATCTGAACGCTTGAATATGCTCTAGTAACTCAACGCTATCAGCAAATAACTGGCATACTTTTGAGCTAACAATATGATTAACATCAGCGCGATCACTACGGATTTCAACATAAATATCAACATTGCTCGCTGGAGCAAATCGGTCATCACAATTCATGACAGGAAAAGCAGATAAATTGGCGGGACGAGCCTTAGGATAAAACTCATCCCAATAATTAGCACCAATAGCGATTACCCCAGTTAGATTCGCTTCTGAAAACTGATCGGCATAGTCATCGAATAATGCAGGTAAGCGAGCGATTGCTGCTCGAATAAAGGTGTTTTTATCATCCAGCGCATTAAAGAGTAAGTAACTGCCATGCAAATTAGGCTCTGCACAAATGCCAAACTGTTCTCTAGCCATTTGAAATTCCTATAAGAAAATATTGATATCTACTTCATTGTACACCAAAAAAAGCGACACTGTTAACATCAAACCTACTCAAAACTCCCCCTGAACAAGATTACCAGCGAGAGACCCTTAGCTTGAGCTAGATTAGAGGCTTTGCTTAGAAATTAGGTTTTGGAATGCAGCAATAAGTTAAGCTCATCTAACAAACAGTCAGTCAAGTCAGGTACTATGTTGTACTGCTGCTTTTTAATGGCTAATTCTACTTCTGTTGCGCTTTGTGAGACCTCAACAAAGCCGAACATTTTTGCCGCTCCCGACAGCTTATGTGAAAGTCGAGCTAAGTTTTGATAATCTTGCTGTGCAAGGTAAGTGCTAATACCCTGTGAGTCTTGTTTCAGATTATGTTTAAACTCAGCTTGTAAGTCTGACATATCTATATCAGAAACCGTCTCATCCAAATAGTCTTCAGTGTGGTTAACCTTTTGATAATAACGCGCAATAGTGGCGATAAACTTATCTCTTTCAATCGGTTTTTTTAGATGGCCAGTAAAGCCTAATGCTAAATATTGGTCAATCTCATGAGACATGGCATTGGCAGTGAGTGCGTACGCAGGTGTTGTGCAGCCGAAATTGCGTAATTTTTGCAAAGCTTGCAAGCCATTCATTTCTGGCATTTGAATATCTAGCAATAGCAAGCTTGGTTGTAGCTGCATGCACAACTCTACGGCTTCCTTACCATTTTTAGCTTCAATAACGTCGAGCCCTAAACTAGTAAGCAGACGAGCAATTAAACGCCTGTTATCATCATGATCATCTGCCAGTAAAATATTACCTACAAAATCATGCTCTGCTGAGCTTTGATGCCGCTCATTATGATCTGTGAGCAGTTCAGTCGACGAAGAAAATACTTCTTCAATGGGTAACTTCAAAATAAAGGTACTACCCTGACCTATTTGACTCGTTACGGTAATTTGCCCTGCCATGACTTTAGCGAGTTGCATAGATAAAAATAATCCAAGCCCGGAACCTGCAAAGCGCCTACTAATACTATTATCAGCTTGAGTAAAACTATTAAAAATTTTAGCCATTTGCTCTTCACACATACCAATACCAGTATCTTCTACAGTGAAAAAGAGCGTTTGATCAACAATGGCTATATCTAAAGAAACCCAACCTTCATCGGTGAACTTAATGGCATTTGAACACAGGTTGATCAAAATTTGCTTAAGTCGCAAGCTATCCATTTTAATAATAAAGGGGCTAGGCAAGTGATGACTCACTGTAAAAGCTAACCTTTTACGTTTGGCCTGCTCATTGAACATATCCTCAAGTTCATAAATAATTTGATGCAGATCGTAATGACGTTCTTCTAATTCAAACTTTTCAGCTTCAATCTTACTGATATCTAAAATATCGTTAATTAATTGCAACAAATGCAAGCTATTACTATGAATAACTTCTACTTCTTTTACTAAAGTCCCTTCCTCAAAGTCACCATGGATAATGGCCTCTGATTGCCCAATTACCGCAGTCAATGGCGTTCTTATTTCATGACTCATATTCGCCAAAAACTGACTTTTTACTAAATTGGCTTGTTGTAGTTCTTCAGTTAAAAATTCCAATGCTTGAGTACGCTGTTTTACTCTTGTCTCTAGGGCATTTTTTAACCGAGTTTCCAGATAACGTCGATAAATGAAGAATAAAACCACTAACACAAATGCCACACCTAACATAATAAAATTACGTTGTTGTTGCGACTTAGTTAACTGTAATTGCTGAAGTTTTTTGTTTTGCTCTAAGCTGGCTACTTGTTGCGTCAACTTCTCAGACTCAAAACGGGCCAATTGCTCATTTAATTGATTATTTGCCTGTGTTAACCGTAAATTATTATAGCGAAGCTGTAAGTCAATTGACTCTACGGTTTTACCTTGAGCTGCGTAAATTAAAGATTGCAACCATAAATGTTCATTCAATAACCCTTGATAACCCATTTTTTTAGCAATGATATTAGATTGCTGAATATAACCTAGCGCCTCTTCTATGCCTCCTTGATAATAGCTGATTTTAGCTAATGTATGTAAGCAACCAACATAGGCTTTTTGATGACCAACTTCTTTACTAATTTCAACACCTTGTCTAGCGTAAGTCTTGGCCTTTTCCATTTGTCCTAATTCATAATAGACTTCAGCCATATTATGCATTTGTGCTGCAATTTGATACTTATGCTCATATTGCAAAAAATAATCTAACGCAGTTAAAAGGTGCTGCTCTGCCTGTTGATATTGTCCTGAATATTTATAAGCTACACCTAAATCAGCTCTCGCTGAAGCTACGCCATATTCATCCGCTAATACAGTCCTGTCTTCTATTACTTGCTTCAACATACTAATGGCGAGATCATAGCGACGCAAACTGATATAAAGTGTTGCGATGTTATATAGTACATCCACTTTATCAACCTCGTCACCAAAGCGTTGATATAAAGGTTCAGCTTGCTGATAGCTGTGTAAGGCACCATTGACATCTCCTAGCGCAGTTTGTACTAGGGCAATATTATTTAGAAGGTTTGCTTGGGCAATAGCATTATTAGCAAACTCATCAATATTATGACTTAAGTTGATACTCTGGTAATAAGCTAGCGATGCTTGATAAAAATATAAGGCACGCTCATATTTACCTTGAAAATAGGTAATAACGCCTTGCAACTTATCAGCTTTTGCTTGTAGATTAGCATGACCTGTTTGTCTGGAAATTTGATGAGCTTGTTGACTGGAAAGCATGGCTTGCTCAAAGTCATTTAATGATAAATGACGACGGCTTTTTAATAATAGTGCGTTAATATGTTGTTTAGGTGTTAACCCGTTTTGTTCAAGAAATTGGGCTAATTGCTTTATCGCTACAGTATTATCTTTTTGCTGCTCAATATCTTTTAACTGCAAAGTACCTTCTGTTGATCGAGCAAAAGCTCCAATAGATATCAACGTCAGTAATAGCAACAATAAGCGAAACATAGATATATTCAACCGCATTATAAGTAGGTTTATTTAAAACAATTATTTGCAAAAGCAATAAGATAACTTTGATTTATACCACCGAATGCCACTAAAAAGAACTTAAAGTTTTTAAATATTCTATTATTACCATGAATGAACAATAATAAAATTTCAGCTATTACAGTGATAACAAAGTGGTACTAGACAATACTACCAATTAGCAGATAGCAGTGACTGTTGAATTCCCAATCGACTCACTTTATCATGCCAGGATTATTTCTCTTCGACCTAAAAAAATGTTAAACAAAATTTTTTGCGCTGCTTTACTTTTATTCGCCTTAACACCCACCTCAAAAGCAACCATTGTTGAATTTCAGACTTCGGAAGGGTCTTTTCGAGTTAATTTGTTTGATCAAACCACCCCAAACACCGTTAACAACTTTCTACAATATATAAATGAGCAACACTACACTAATTCAATAGTACACCGTGTTGCACCCGGTTTTGTTGTTCAAGGCGGTGGCTTTGTGTTTGACGGTGACTGGCCTTTAACAGCTATTGCAACAAACGCTGCAATAGTAAACGAGCCCGTATACTCTAATGTAAAAGGCACAATTGCTATGGCAAAAGTTGAAGGCAATGCCGATAGTGCTACCGATCAATGGTTTTTTAATTTGGCCAATAATGCCAGCAATTTAGATGTACAAAATAGTGGTTTCACTGTGTTTGGTCAAGTCATTGGCGATGGTATGACAGTGATTGAAAATATTGCAGGCTTAGCCCTATGTCAAAGCATCCCAATGAAAGACTACAGCAGCCAAGACTGTAGCAACCAGAGCACGCCAGGCGTTGAAAATTTTGTTGTTATTGAGCAAATCATTATCATCGATTCATCTGAAGTGACTGATGCTGATTTAACCCCAGCTAAAAATACATTACTAACAACACCTGTTGAACCAACACCAACCCCTGATAACAGTGGCGGTGGATCTTTCACTTGGTTATCCGTGTTTATTTTACTGTTATTTTCAATGCGAAAGCTGGCACTTAGAAGATAATCTACCAAAAGTAACCAATAAAAAAGCAGCTAGTTAGCTGCTTTTTTCTGCTTTTAGCACAGAGATGCCAATTAATATTGTAGTGGTTAGCCTCGAGTAAACTCAGGGTAAGCTTCCATACCACAATCTGCGATATCTACACCTTCGTACTCTTCTTCTTCACTAACACGAATGCCTAACACTTTCTTCAGAGCAAACCAAACCACAAAGCTAGTAGAAAATACCCACATAAAGATTGTTGCAGCGCCAATTAGCTGACCACTGAACGTAGAGCCTGAGTTAGTAAGTGGTACAATTAATAAGCCAAATAAACCTACAACACCGTGTACTGAAATGGCACCTACAGGGTCATCAATTTTTACTTTATCTAGAGCAATGATTGATAATACTACGATTACACCAGCAATAGCACCAAACACTGTTGCTTGCAATGGTGAAGGCGTTGAAGGCTCGGCAGTGATCGCCACAAGACCAGCTAAAGCACCATTTAAGGTCATGGTTAAATCAGCCTTCTTAAATAAGATTTTAGCAAAGACTAATGCAGAAACCGCACCAGCTGCTGCCGCTGCATTGGTATTTAAAAATACCATAGCTACTGAGTTTGCACTGTTAACGTCGGCAAGTTTTAATACTGAACCACCGTTGAAACCAAACCACCCCATCCATAAGATGAAAGTACCAAGCGTTGCTAGTGGTAAATTAGCACCTGGAATAGCGTTTACTTTACCGTCTTTTGTGTATTTACCTTTACGTGCGCCAAGTAGTAAAACACCCGCTAATGCTGCTGAAGCACCAGCCATGTGAACAATACCTGAACCAGCAAAGTCAGAGAAACCAAGGTCACCTAAAGTATATAAACCAAATACTGAGTCACCATTCCATGTCCAAGCACCTTCCATTGGATAAATAAAGCCAGTTAATACCACAGTAAAAGCAAGGAAAGACCATAGTTTCATGCGTTCAGCCACTGCACCAGAAACAATTGACATTGCCGTTGCGACAAACACTACTTGGAAGAAGAAATCTGACGCATTTGAATAAACCGCATCACCGCCAAAACCTGCTTCTGCTGATTCCGCAAGCACAGAACCAACTAAGGCTTCTGCATCACTAGCGCCATCTAAGCCAATGCCATTTAAAAAGACACCACCACCGTACATAATGTCGTACCCTACAACTAAGTACATAATACAAGCGATAGCATAAAGTGCGACGTTCTTGGTTAAAATCTCAGTGGTATTTTTAGCACGAACTAAACCAGCCTCTAACATTGAGAAACCAGCTGCCATCCACATAACTAGGGCACCACAAATTAAAAAATAAAAGGTGTCTAAAGCATATTGAAGTTGAAAAATATTTTGTTCCATTATTATGCTCCTTATAAGGCTTCAGAACCTAGCTCACTCGTACGAATACGAATGGCTTGTTCAAGGTTATAAACAAAGATCTTACCGTCACCAATTTTACCGGTATAAGCAGCCTTAGTTATTGCTTCTACTAGACGATCAACAATATCGTCATTAACTGCGATTTCTAATTTTACCTTAGGTAAAAAGTCAACTTGGTATTCGGCACCTCGATACAATTCTGTGTGACCTTTTTGACGACCAAACCCTTTTACTTCACTGACAGTGATACCTTCGACACCAATTTCGGAAATGGCTTCACGAACATCATCTAGCTTGAAGGGTTTAATGATTGCGTTAACTATTTTCATTACAGACCTCTGTTTTAATTATATTTGAAATATACAGTCTGTTATTACAATTCATGTGCCAAAACATTTAATCGTTTAATATCAACACCTTACTACAGACCATTGTTTATTACACTAAAACAATGCACCAAAATAGTACGACGGTTCAGGTATCCGTTTTTATTTGGTGCATTTTTATATAACCAGAAATTATAGAAAGAATGGGAAATATAGTTTGCTACTCTGATAGTAAATTTGGACAAAATCTGAGATATAGGTAAAGCAAACAGATGTGCTTTTACTGAAGTCAATGACTTCATACTATAAGATAATATTTTAATAGTATGAAACAATTTATTATGTTGAGATTATTTTAATATATCCTTCTATCTAAACTTAAACTTATTGTAGGAGATTCGGTACAATTGTATTTATTTGAAACAACTGTACCTTACAAAACAGATTTTATTATTACTTAACAAAAAGTTAGTTTAGCTTCCTATAATTGTGGCAACCTATCACAAGTCCTCCTTCACAAGCTTTAAGGTATAGCTCTTTAGCTTTACTAGCATCTTGTGGAATACCTTCCCCGTGGCTATACATATACCCTAAGTTAGAGCAACTCATAGAGCTTCCCAGATCACAAGAGAGTTCATAGAACTCTGCTGCTCGAGAATAGCTTAAATCAACTCCGCGCCCTTTTTCATATGAAAGAGCTAAGTTTTTACAACCATCTGAATAGCTATAATTACAAGATTTTTCAAATAGTTCATTAGCTTTGTCTAGAGCAATTTCAAAGCCTTCACCATCTAGATAACTAGTCCCCAAATGATTGCAGCCTTCACCATCCCTCTTTTCACAACTTTGGAGAAAAAGTTCGTTAGCTTTATTGAAGCTCTTATCTACGCCTTTTCCTGACCAATACATCTTGGCTAAACTAGTTGTACTTTGAGCATGGCCTCTGTCCGATGCAAGCTTGTAGTAATGTAGTGCAACTTCAAAATCCTGCTCGACTACAATACCATTTTCAAAAAAGATACCTATATTTCTTAGACAATTTAAATTTAAAGCTTTTGCGCATAGAAAATACCAAGACATAGCAAGACGTTTATCAGTTTCTGCTACTTTACCAATATCATTGAAGTACCCAACTTCTAGTTGAGCATCAGGATAATAATCAAGAGCAGCTTCGTTATAAGCAAAGTATGCTTTTAATAAATCCTTCTCCCCGAAATAACCATATTGATAGGCATTACCTGATAAGTAATTAGCAAATGGATTATTTTGCTCCGCAGATTTATCGATCCATAATTTTGCTTCATTCCACTTTTTAGAGCCTTTTTTATTAGTGCGAATTAAGATGTTAGCATAGGTCACTTGAGCTGTATCCAAGCCCTTCTCTGCAACAATTTTAAGACGATTAGTGATATCATTAACTTGTTTTTTATCTTTATCATCCACATTCTTTATGTCTATCATGATACTTGCAAGTTCAGCTTTTTGGCTTCCCAGACCTGCTGCTTTATTCAGGTATTCTTGATATTTAACATCATCCTTGATGCCTAAAATATTGGTGTAGAATGTGGCAAATTTAAACCAAGCCTCTCCGGGTTCAAACCTTGCTTCAACAGATGACATTATTTCAGCAAATATTTGCTCGTTTTGTTCAACCTCAATACCTTCCTTGTATACAAAAGCTAATGCGATACTGGCATTCATATAGCCCATTTCAGCAGCTTGGAATAAATAACTAGCACAGTCTGTCTGAGGTAAAATTGATTGTTTTTTACTATGGCACAATACACCTAATAAGTAATTAGCAATAGCACTACCATCGTTGCTAGCACTCAAATACATATTTACAGCATCATCGTATTTACGTTCGTTTATGAGACTTTTTGCTTTTGCTATTTTTGCATAGGAGCCTGACTTTGAGTATAAATCTACAACACCTGTTTTTAACTGGTTATCCAAGGAAGCAAATGGATATTGAATATTCATTACTTCGTGAAGAAATTTGTTATTTTCAAAGTATATTTCTTTTTGGAAGCCTGTTTCGGGATCATTTACAACATAAATAAAGTACAGAGCCTGACCGTAATGCTTCAATTCTAGATAGCTATCAATAACCTCATAACCGGAAAACTCAATAACATCTGATGCGTCACCCCAAGTTGCTATTTCGTAAGCGGAGTAGTAGTTCTTGCCATCTCCATTTGAAAGGATTCCAGACAGAATGAACTCGATAATTGAAGCATGAAAAGATGCTTGCTCTGTATTCCCTAGTGATTCATAACATGTTTGAGCTGAAATGTGTGGCTTTATCGACCAAAAATTTTGATGTGTTATGTCTACCCAATTTATATCTGCACAGCTTAACTCGCTATTTTCAAGTTTTTGAACAATCAGCAAATAATCATCTTGCTTAACTCCTGAATTGTCTATTTGATCAGACTTTAAATAAACATGCCAAAGCTTTTCGTAGGTTACAGATTCTGGCGACTTCTTAAACTGCGTAATAAGCTGATTAAACTCAGCGTTATAATCAACGGCTTCTGCAGGTAGATCTTTCTTATCAGTTGAGGCACAACCACTAAGCATACAGAGTGCTAACAATATAAAACATCTTAAAAACAGCATACTATTCCCTTCTATTTATTCTTATTCATCAGCATCTTAACTAAGCTTTTAGCTCTAGCGTTATTATCTTTACTAGCCATATTATTTCTCAACAATAGAGAGTATGACAGAGACCCTTCTATCCCCTCTAGTAAGCTAGCATATTGATTAAACTCATCAGCTGAAACCTCAGGAAGCAAAGATTTATATTCATATTTTATTGAGATGATATTGTCATTTTTTTCAACACTACGAGCATAAGTAAACCATTTGTTTTCATTAACGTTTGCAGCCAATTCATCAAACCAAATTACATCTTTTGGATCTTTAGCTACTATCTGAATCTCAACATTAACATCTAAGAAATAAGGCAATACAAATGGAGCTTGTCGTTGGCGTATGTTAGGCAGCCAAATATTATCAAGTATTTGATTAGCATGAATAAGTAATTTATTATTGCTTTGAAGTTTCTTGGTAAATTTATCGACGGAATAACTTTCACTAACTGATATATTGTTACCATTAGCATTATCTTTGACTACTATTGGGTTTTGCACTTGAATTTCAGGAAAATATTTTGTGAAATAATCAAGGTGATCTTTAGAGCTCACTTGAATACCAACTTCATCAATATAGCTGCGAAACTGCTCTGCTTGCCAACCTGAATACTCAGTATTAACGGTAAATTCACTTTTTTCTTTATCTTTACCAAGAGTAAGCTTCTGACGAACATTGATACTCCCTCTCAATTGTTCGTCATTACTAGGTGCTATTGGTGTTAGTTTTGTAGTTTCATCTTTGACAACTAACCCCCAGTAGAGGTTTGGAAAGGATATTTCATCCAAACTTCCTCGTTGATTAGACATAGTAGCGTCCACCCAATAACTCTTACCATCAACATCAAAAGTTACGATTACATGATTGAAAGCTCCTGGTGATGGAGTTTCATCGGGCAGCATTTTAGAGATGGATGTCGAAACTAAGACAGGAAAAGCTTCGATATTAAAATATTTCAAGACGGCAATGAGTAAGATAGCCTTATCCTTACAATCACCGTACCTGCGGTTAAATGTTTCAAATGGTGAACTAGGCAGGTGTGAATTAACCCCCATTTCTACACCAAAGTACCTGATATTGTCTTGCACCCATTGAATCATCTTAGTCGCTGACTCTAGTGAGTTAGCTGTCTTGTGTTTTTCTAAAATATCAATTAATGCCGAAGGTAAAGTTAAGTCCAAGCTATATAGCTTGGTTGCCCAATCGTTTACCTCTTTCCATCCCTCATATTGAGAGTAGGTTAGATAAGAATAAGGCGTAAACCATTGGGGAGCATAATCATCTTCTCTTACAGCTTGAACATTAAGCTGTGTTAAAACGTATTCGTTAACATCAGCAGTTGTCTTTTTAGTTATTGTTTTTTTTAAATTATGTATATCTATTTTCAGTTTTTCATTAACGTCACTAATCAACCTGAAGTTAGTCATATCTACCGGAACCGCCCAACTCAAAGGACTCGAACCAAAGCTCTTTTCTCCAAACACAGGATTCGTACCAATAATGGTATAACTATATTCAATTACATCTCCAACACGGATATCTTCGAGAATAAACAACGCCACCCAGTTTTCACTATATAAATTTTCTTTTAACTGAGCTTCGTGTTGAAAAACCTTTAGTTTAGATTTATCTAGCTTATTAATTCGTTCTCCATTTCTTAACACTTGAATAGTATGAAAAACAAGTTCTTCATACTTAGGAGAAAACCCCACCTCTACTTGAGATATGCTTGTAAGTCCCTGCTCACTTACAGGCTGAGTAGCATAATGAAAAAATTGCTTTTTACTTTGAGTACGAATATCAATTTGATTATCGAAAAGTAAATAGCGCACACTGCCTTCAGTGTTAGCTTTCGAAGCTAGGGATACAGCAACTGGCTCAACCCAATCTTCAGCTTTTTCGAATAAAACCTGAGGTATGCTTGCTGATGCTGAAAAGGAGAATAGAACGAAAATCAGAACACTTAATATGTGTTTTAAAACAACTACTTTCATACAAAAAATCCATTTATTTTTTAATTTCTTATATTAACATTAATTGGTATGTTTACAATTGCGTAATTAATAGATTTAGTATTAACTTATATTGTTGATTTCTTATATATTTTCTTCCGAAGAAAATTTCCTTAACAGCATGATTGTTAAGTAGCAAGGTACTTTATTTTAACTGCCAGACAGTGCAATGGGGAAAGCTTAACGTGAAGTTTCTACGATTAATTTTTATTGACCGTGTTAACTGATGCTGTTCAAGCAAAGTAAAGTGTGAAGATAAAATTGCCGATAAGCCATCAAAACCAGTAACGTTTTCACCATTAACTTTTATACCGCCAAGCCAAGTTTTTTTATTCGCTTGCTGTTCTGAAAAATGATAATCAGAGACAACAATCAAAAGACCACTTTCACTTAAACGCTGATGTATATGCTGTAAAAAGAGTTGAGCATCATAACTTTGCTCTACCACATGCTGTGCAACTATCACATTGTAGTTGGTGAAGATCTCTTTGAGGTTACAAGCATCCCCTTGACTGAAGAGGATATTCGGCCCTAAAGGTAAATCCACATCATTCAAGTTAGCTTCATAAAAATCAACAATATCACCCTCATTTTCGAGGGTATAACGTATTGATCTTCCTTGTTGTAAATTCACCGGGTGACGAATAAATCCCGCAGAGAAATCAATACCATCTACATGATTGAAATATTGTGCCAGAGTGAAACTTACCCGACCAACACTACAACCTAAATCTAAACATTTATCGGTAGTGATTCGATATTTATCGATACAGTTAACGACTACATCAACAATTTGCTGATTATAGTTTTTAACGGCTAACGGCATTGCTGCTTTTGCGGGGCCATAATGGGCGTGGAGCTGGCGACAGATATCAAGGTTTGTCTCATAGTGATTGGCAGGTAAATTAGGTAACTCAGCATTATCACTGTGCACATAGCGAAAACCAGCATGTTGAAAAAAATGACGTCTAAAAGCATAACGAGAATGTTTTATCGCTTCATTACCTGTCGAAATCCACGAGCCACCTTTAATCAGATTATGTTTACCATCAAAGGTTGGTGTTGAAAAATCATCATACAAGGGATGTACTTCAAAGCCTTGAAAACCATCAATGGGGGATTCAGTCCATTGCCAAACATTACCAACAATATCGTATATATTACTCGACTGCTCAAACTCATTTACAGGACATGATGATGCATATTTTGCTAAATTAATATTACCCGGCGCATCTTGCCAATCAGCTAAATCACCTGAAACTTTGTTACGTAAACAATGCCACTCTGCTTCGGTTAACAAGCGAATATTGCGTACTGACTTTTGCTCGCTAAGCCAATTACAAAATGCTTTTGCTTCTAGGTAATTCACTTCTACCGGCCAGTTCAGAGGCAAAGGCATTTCATTTAATAAATTTCGCTGATAATAAGCCTCTTTACCTTGTTGGTCTGTTTTTAATTGCCAAAAACGAGGCATAGTTGCTTTGGTATAAGCTAACCACTGCTGACCTTCTTCTGTCCAATATTGTTTCTGCTGGTAGCCATTTGCTCTAACAAAAGATAAATATTCTTGGTTAGACACTAAATATTTGCTGGTTGCAAAACTATCAACGCTTATTTGTCCAAAGCCATACTCATTATCCCAACCAAAGCTGTCATCGCTCGCTGGTTTTCCTAACTCAATAAGCTGACCTTGAATATCAATAAGTTCATTTTTAGGTGCATTTCCTGACTCTTTACAGCTTTCCCATTGAGCATTATCAGTTAGAAAGTTTAAAGGCAACATACGCATAATGACTGACGAGGTTTCAATATGAATACGTTCATGCTCACACCCCATTAAAATCACCCAAGCTAATGAATCTTGCTTAATAGGCAAGGTTAACGTCATATTTTCAATAAGCTCTTCAATAATGGCAGATACTTGCTTACGGTAATCTCTTACTTCATCAACACTGGGCCAATCATAATGTTCACTATTGAGATCATCCCAACTCATCTCATCAACCCCAACAGCACAAATAGCCTCTAATTTGCCATTAATTCGTTGCTCAATAAATTTTCCTAACATGAGCTTATTAATATAAAACGTCGCAGTATGGCCATAATAAAAAATTAGCGGATGACGAAGTGGTTCAGGTCTTAAATAATAAGCACTGTCATCATTTATCAAGGCAAACAAAGATTCATATTGAGCCCAAGTTTGCTGAAAATATGCTTTTAATTCTCGCCTTTTCTCGTCAATACCTTGCCCAGTAAGAGAGGGCGGCTTGATAAAAGTTTTATTAGTGACATCCATAAATCAATTACTTATTGGTTAGTTATGAAGGTAAAGCGACTTGATAATTAGCTAATATTGCTTGCTTTATTGTATCGCCTAAGTCGGCAGGACAGTCAAGCATTGGTGCACTTTTTTGTATGCTATTAAGACTTTGATTGAACCATATCGATTGCTGAAATAACTCAACGGCACCTTGTCCTGCTTCACTCGTGTATAAACTAATCGGTAGCGCTGTAGTTTCATATAAATTTTCAAGACTCAGTGCATTTTTCTCATAGGCGCCTATGGCATCAATCACATTTAACAGCGCATAAATCACATTTGCATAAGGGTTATAGAGCTTGCTTGATGCACCTAATCTATGTTCTATACGGGCAGTTTTTTGCCAATTGTGTTGTGCAGACAATACCTGATGATATTGATCATATAAAAGTACCTGTTCGCCCATATGTTGATTATGTTTGCCTAATTTCCTATATAAAGCGACACTACCTTGGTGCCCCCCTGAAATATCAATCGGCGAGCACAGTTCTTGTGCTAAGCCGAAATGTGTCTTAAGTGCCAATCGTTCAAAGGCTGCTTTTTCAGGTAAATATAATAAACATGATTCAAGACTGGTGCGTAAAAAGCACTGTTGAAGATATTCGCCAAATGCAGCTTCGGCAACAAGGTTTTGTCCTTTGTTATTTAACACACTGACATTGAGCTGCACTGCGTTGGGAATATGAATCGCGCGATCATCATGAGTAAATATTTGCGCACTGCCCTGTGCCAACTTGCCTTTATCGCCACACCAAACAACCGGCTGTATTAGCGTGTTGTTCACCCCTAACTTAGCGTGATGCTGTTGAAATAGTTTGGGTAGTATGTCAATTGCTCTTACTAGATTATCAGCCTCTTTTAACGGAGATTGGCCATTAAACAATGACACGTACTCCCATTGGTTTTGCCAATATTCGCTAACAATTTCGCCGTCAATCGACATTTGGCGTAAGTGTTCATTGATAGCAGTAAAATCAAGGACACTTTGTTGAGGTAAGTTTTTATCGAATTGCAGGCAACCTTCTAGTTCAAAGTGAATTTGAGCTTTATATCCCAAGCTATTGAGGTAGTTTTGTAATAAAGTGATGGCACATTTAAATAAAGAAGTGTGTGCTAAATAACTGGATGGAGGTAACTTATTTATCTTCATAAAAGCGTGTTATATCATCAAACTCTTTTTGATACTGAACAGCGCAGTTTTTACCGCTATGTTTTGCTTGATAAAGCGCTTTATCAGCTTGAGTATATAGCTCTAGGCTATCTTGAGTTTCTGGTGATGTAGTGGCAATACCAACACTTATGGTGACATTGACAATCTGCTTTTCACCATTTCCTTGTTTAATTGAGAAAGTATGTTTATTAACATTATCCACAAAGCGTCTAGCAATTAATTGACACTGACCAATGTCAATGCGTGGTAAAATACATAAGAATTCTTCACCACCTATACGACCAATGACATCTTCAGCCCTTAAAGTTTCTGTCCCTATTTTCGAGATTTCCCGAATAACATAATCGCCGAAGGGATGACCATAAAGATCATTAATCTTTTTAAAATCATCAATATCAATCGCCATAATAGATACTTGATTTTTTTCTGAATGATGAACATCAACTAATTTTTTTAAGAAATCAAAAACATGTCGTCTGTTAAATAAACCAGATAAAGGATCTGTGATGGATAAAGCCAGTAAGCTTTTATTATGTTGACGTTGGAAGAACACAAAAACTAGCACCATTAAAATAGAAAGTATGGCAAAAGTAATAATATACCTTTGCATAGTAATATTTTGCTTTTGTTGTTCAAACTCTAATTGCTGTACTTTAGCCCTTTGTTGTAACAGTGAAATTTCAACATTTTGCCTTTCATGCTCTAACGCACCTCTGACTCTTAGTAATTGTTCGGAAGCATTTTTTTTATATTGAGCAATTTCAGCAACATTATACTGCTTCAACAATTGATAGGCTTGGCTGCCATCACCTCTGGCTTGCGCCAACTCCGCACGAATTTTTTTCACTTCAATTTGCCAACGAGTTCCTGTTAATTCAGGAATATCAGCAAAAATCTTATCCGCTTTATCCAGTGAGTTTTTAGCAGAATTAAACTGTCCAAATACTATGTGGCATTGCGCTTTACGTTTATACAACTCAGCTTTATAGTCAATTAACCCTTCCATATTGATAGCTTGCTCAATAGACACTAGTGCCTTTTTACACTCTCCTTTTCCTGCCTGACTCATCGCAATACCGTAAGCCGCATAAAACTTACCATTAATGTTTTTAGGGCTAAAGTTAATTGCCTGTTGATAACGTTGGTAGTACTCAATGGCTAAATCATACTTTTGCCAATATCTATAGGTTGCTGCTAAGCCATAAATTGCTTCAACTTCATGGGCTGGATATTTTAACTGCTGATAACTTATTAAGGCCTTTTGATAGTACTCGATTGACTTGGCGTAATCATGTAAGTAGCCATACATAGCACCATAGGTTTCATTAACCTTTGCTATTAAAAAATCATTATCTAAGGCAAAAGCTTTAACATAAGCTTGTTGTATTTCAGTAAAAGAAGATTCATAAAGCTCCGTTAAGCTACGGGTATAAGACAGCTCCATTTTGGCTAAAACTTGTAGAAAGGTGAAATTATACTGTTGAGCAGTATTTTGTGCTTTTTTAAGTAAGTCTTGCGACTGTTGATATTTGCCTTGACGCTGAGAGATGACACCAGAGAAAAAATCAATATAAACAGTAATTAGTTTTGGCGTATCGTTAGTAACAAGCGCTTGAGCTGTGGCAACGGTTTGTTGAAATTCCTTAAAAAGATACAAAAGATTTTCTGATTGTGCTTTACGCACCAACCACCAAAGCTTGTATTGTGCTGACATTTGACTTTGATCTTGTGCGACAAGTGCTTGATAGGTTTTCCACGGCGCTAAATTAAGCTCGTGTGTCATATTTTGAAGGGCAGAAGTATCAGACAATGTTTTTGCATTAACTGCTAAACAAAGAGAAATTCCACTAAGAAAGAGTAAGCTTCTAAAAAACAACAACAATAGATTCATCCCTAAACAAAACAGATATCTTGTATAAGTTTTACACAAGAAAAACCAAATTCAGTATATCAAAACACGTTAGTGATTTAAATTGTTGTTTTTTTAATCTGTAAAAGGTTGTTTTCCCTTAAACAACTTATTAAATCCTTTAATAGAAAAACCATTTAGCACTTGGTCACCTATTTTTAACTCAGGTACACCTCGCATTCCTAAACTAGCAAACTCCTTTCTGCCCTTAGGGCTTTGAACATTGCATAATCGATAAAGTATTTTGTGCTCATCTAAATAACGTTTAGTTGCTTGGTAATGAGGGCATTGATTCATGGTATAAAGTACAACTCGTTTCATCATCTGCCCTTTATGTTATCTCGCTTCAATAACTTTTTAGGATTAGGTGTTTCTGATAATATATTCAAAAGCAGATAAAGAAGCTTTGGAACCTTCGCCCATGGCAATAACAATTTGCTTATAAGGCACAGTAGTTACATCACCAGCAGCAAATATACCCGGTTCAGTTGTTTGACATTTTTCATCAATAATCACTTCACCGTATTGAGTTCGCTCAATCACACCGTTAAGAAAATCACTATTAGGCACTAAACCAATTTGAACAAAAACACCCGATAAGTCATGCTTTTTAATTTCTCCGGTATTTCTATCTTCGTAAGCTAGTGCTACAACTTTGCCTTGCTCAGCTATCACTTCTTTAGTGGCGGCACTTTTAATAATAGTGATTTTAGCGTTAGCTTCAGCCTTATCAATCAATACTTGATCCGCTTTTAGCTCTGGTAAAAATTCAAACACGGTTACGTGATTTACCATACCGGCTAAATCAAGCGCAGCTTCTATACCTGAGTTACCCCCACCGACAACAGCGATATCTTTACCTTTAAAGAATGGGCCATCACAGTGTGGACAATAAGCGACACCAGAGCCTATATTTTCTTTCTCACCCGGTACACCTAGCTCACGCCATTTTGCTCCGGTAGCAACAATAACGGTCTTGCTTTCAAGGATTTCGCCACTGGATAAGTGTAACTTTTTCGTAGCGCCCTTTTCAATTTTATCAACCCGTAGAAACTCTTTTATTTTGATATCATAATCATTCAAGTGAGCTTGCATGCTATTGGTTAATTCTGTTCCTGTTGTTTTAGGTACAGAGATTAAGTTTTCAATGCCGACAGTATCTTTAACCTGACCACCGACTCTATCGGCAATCATGGTTACTTTTAATCCTTTACGCGCGGCATAAATAGCAGAAGCAACACCCGCAGGTCCTCCACCAATGACAGTAACATCCTGTAATTCTTGCACTTCATTATTATCATTTTCAATAATATAAGGATAACGTTTCACTAATTTATCAACTAATTGAGCGGTATCTATTTTACCGTTGGCAAATAACTCACCATTAAGATAGACACTAGGCACACCTTGAATATTTCGTTGGTTAATAAGTTCTTGAAATAAACCACCATCAATCATTTCAGTACTAACTGATTCATTTAATAATGAAAACTGATTGAGTGACTGCACAACATCTGGACAGTTATGACAAGTCAGTGAAATAAACACTTCAAAATGTAAGGTATCTTTAACTTTTTTCACCATATTTACCAGTGAATCATCAAGCTTTAAAGGTGTCCCTGCCGATCGCAATATCGCCAGAATTAATGAATTAAATTCATGTCCACTTGGGATACCTGAAAAAGAAATACCGTTGTTTTTACCATCAACTTCTAAATAAAACGAAATAGGCGAGCGTAGGCCTTCATTCCTTTCTACCAATGCTAATTGTGGTGACACGCTACAAATTTGAGTTAAAAATTCAACCAAATCAGCGCGCTTTCCATGCTCACCAGTTTGCAAAACTAATGTCACATTATTGGTCATATTTTGTGTGTAAGATTTTAATGAATTTAAAATATCGTTGCTTAACATGGTGTTCCCCTTGGAGAAGTCAGAGTGTATAAGATACAAAAGCTTAATTTGAAAGCTGAAGAAAAAAGTTCAGGTAAAAAAAAGCGGATGAATAATTTTCATCCGCTAGCATGAAAACATAACTGAAAGTTAGATTTTACCCACTAAGTCTAGGCTCGGCGTTAATGTTGCTTCACCTTGCTCCCAAGCTGCTGGGCATACTTCACCATCATTTTCACGTACGTATTGTGCAGCTTTCACATTACGAACCATATCTTTAGCGCTACGGCCAATACCACCAGCGTGAATATGTGCTACCTGGATAACGCCATCCGGGTCTGCTAAGAAAGTACCGCGATGTGCCATGTGATCTTCTTCAATCATTACATCAAAGCCGCGGGTAATATTGCCTGTTTGGTCACCTAACATTGGAAATTTGATTTTACCAATGGCATCAGATGAATCATGCCAAGCTTTATGTGAGAAGTGTGTATCTGTAGATACTGCGTAAACTTCAACACCCAATTCTTGTAACTCTGCGTATTGGTTTGCCATATCTTCTAACTCTGTAGGACAAACGAAAGTGAAATCTGCTGGGTAGAATAAAAAGATAGACCACTTGCCTTTTACACTGTCTGAAGTAACTTCTACAAACTCACCGTTATGGAATGCTTGCGTCTTAAATTCTGGGATAGTTTTGCCGATTTGAGCCATGTTTTTTTCCTCTTTAATTAAAATGAATGTTATCGGTAAAAGCGCCTTTGCTTTCGATGAAGAAATAATATCGCCAGCAAAACATTTAATAAAACTGATTAAATTGATTTTAATGTTCTATTTTATTGAACTACAGAGTAATTGACGTAATATGGGGCTAGGTTCACTCAACTTTAGTTTGATAGCTATGATTTCATTAAAACAATTACATTATGCATTGGCGGTAGAGAAAACTTTGCATTTCAAAAAAGCTGCTGAGATATGCAACATTTCACAATCAACATTAAGCTCAGCCATCAATGAATTAGAGAAGCAGCTCGACGTCATTATTTTTGAAAGAAATAACAAACAAGTGCTAATTACTAATAGGGGAAAGCAAATACTTATCAAGGCTAAAAAGGTTAAACTAGAGGTTGATGAACTGCTTGCACTTTCTCATCAGGATGATTCTCCTTTATCAACCGCGATGACCATTGGTGTGATCCCCACCATTGGCCCTTATTTGTTGCCGAAAGTATTACCTGAAGTGCGAAAGCAATTTCCAAACTTTCAGTTAAAAATAGTTGAAGAGCAATCCCATGTGCTTGTCGATATGGTACGCAATGGTGATATTGATACGGCAATTTTAGCGCTTCCTTACCCTATTGAAGGGCTAATGAGTTTCGATTTTTGGCAAGAAGATTTTTACTGGGTTAGCCATAAAGATGAATGCTCAGCACAAGTGCAGGAAATTACCAGTGACGAGCTAGAAATTGACAAATTGATGCTACTTAAAGATGGCCATTGCTTAAAAGATCATGCCCTTGCCGCTTGTCAGTTTAAGCAAAGCAAACAAGACTCTGATTTTGAGTCAGCCAGTTTGCACACCTTGATTCAAATGGTTGCCGGTAAACTAGGCACAACAATAGTGCCACAAATGGCATTAGATCAGCTTATTTATAATGAATCTGAACTTAGGGCGATACATTTAAACGAGCCGGGACCTCATCGCACGATTTCACTTATTATCAGACCTAATTATGTCCGCACTGATGAGTTAACACTGCTCAAAGGTATTTTTACTGAACAACTCACCGATAAATGTAAGGCAAGTGATGAATAACCAAAGAAGTAAATCGATTTTTTTAAAGTAAGATATCAACTTTTTGAAATTTACTAAATCATGCTACTGCTGCACGATAAGAGCAACTAGGCAAAGTAAAAAAACAATGTAAATAAAGAAAAAGAGGTAACTACTATGAACTCAATTATTAATCGCATTAAAACTATTTTTAACACAAAAAGCACAGTCCAAACGGCATTAGAATGTAATTATGCCAATAATTACTATGGCGATCAGCATTGTCAGTCTAAACAGAAATAGTCATATACCCATTATTAGTAGTCACGTTATTTCGTCACTACTAATAATGCTTCCTAACTTTCTTTAAATCTCTATTTTTAATAGCTTCTTCTTAAAATTCTTTTCTTAAAAAAGTGCTTTTAACTTCTTCGATATTTCTACCAGTGCTAACACCAACAGTCCTGCTATTGCACCTATTAAAGCATTTAATAATGCTGCTGAAACAGAAGAAAGGATATTAGTAATAGAAGGCAATATGGTTACCGACTCAACTGTATGCTCAACAAAGTGATGTAAAAAAGGAATGGCATGCACAAGTATACCGCCACCCACAAGAAAAACCGCAGCAGTACCAATAATAGATAGGCTTTTCATTAGAAAAGGGGCAAACATCAGTAAGGAGCGACCAATCAAGCGTTGCAGGCTATTAAAACCACCACTGACAGACTTCCTTAAAAAATAGAGACCCATATCATCAAGTTTGACAATTAAAGCCACAGCACCATAAACAATAACGGTGAACAATATCGCCATTAATGACAATACTGAAATTTGAGTTTCAATGGGTGACGATTGTACTGTGCCTAGGATAATAACAATGATTTCTGCTGAAAGTACAAAGTCAGTACGGATAGCGCCTTTTATTTTATCTTTCTCAGCGGCGACAAGATCTACATCTTTATCTAAAAACTCAGAGACTTGCTTATCATGGGCTTGTTTTAGCTCTTCTTTGGAATGTAAAAAACTGTGCAGTAATTTTTCAACACCCTCAAATACCAGAAAAAGCCCGCCTAAAATAAGTAAATAATTAATTAGCCAAGGAGCAACAGCACTGATAGCAAGCGCTGCGGGAACAAGTATTAATTTATTTAAAAACGAACCTTTGGTTACCGCCCATACAACAGGCAGCTCCCTTTCGGCTTTTACCCCTGACACTTGTTCTGCATTTAAGGCAAGGTCATCACCTAAAACACCCGCTGTTTTTTTAGCGGCAACTTTTGACAATATCGCAATATCATCAAGCATTGCAGCTATGTCATCAATCAGTGTAAATAAACTTGCGCCTGCCATTGAGTTCCTTAATTAATTGCTATTAGTTAGTATTTTGCCGGCTGAGTTTCAGTCGGTAATGTTTGCTGAATAAAGTCTCGAATATCTTGATTAGCTTGTTTTAAATCTTCTTTGCGTAGGTACATCATATGACCACTTTCATAGCCTTTAAACGATAAACGCTCGCGCATTTGGCTGCTAGGATCTAATTGCCACATAGTATATTTGGCATCAAAATAATTGGTCGCGCCATCAAAATACCCTGACTGGATCATAACATTCAAATACGGATTTTGTGCCATGGCTAAACGTAAATTTTCACCTGTTTTATTATTACTTCTATCCCAAGGGTGAACATCACCAAACATATTATATTTAATATCCGTTTGATATTTTAATTCTTCACGTAAATAATAATTTATTGCAGGGGTAAAGCTATGCAGCCATGAGGTAAGTTCTGCATTATAGTCAGGACGAGAGCCCGCCACTTTTTTATCTATGCCTAAGTAACGTGAATCTAAGCGACCTATGGTTTGTTTTCGATCTTTTAATAGGGTTTTCCAAAAGAAGTTGTTATCTATATCTAAGTTATTTGCTAAAACATCTTCTTTGCTTAACCCAGAGTATTGCGCAACTTTTTCGGCAATATCCATTCTTTCTGCTGCACTGATAAAACCACCTTTAGCTAAGGCAGGCAAGTAAGTATTGACAGTGAAATTTTCTACTTCTGCCAGCATATCGGTTAAACCTTGTTGTTGTAAATCACTGCTTAATGCTTTGTGGTACCATGCCGCAGCAGCGAAGTAAGGTAGACGATTAGCCGCTTTTACTGGCCCTTCACGCTTTATACCGATATCGGTTGGGGATACTAAAATAACACCATTTATATACATCCACTGTCGTTGTTGTAATGCTAATGCCAAGCCAGAAACACGGGTTGTACCATAACTTTCACCGATTAAGTATTTAGGCGAGCGCCAGCGGTTATTTCGGGTAACAAAGGTGGTGATCCATTCGGCAAGGTATTTAACATCAGCATTTACTCCAAAGAACATTTCCTTTTGCTGCTCTTTAGTTGGCATTTTGCCTTCTTTATTAGGTAGTACTCTTGAGTAACCCGTATTCACTGGATTGACAAAAACAATATCTGCTTTATCTAAAATAGAGTATGCATTGGTTCTCACACCATAAGGTTGCAAAGGATAACCTTCATCATCAACGTTCAATACTTTAGGGCCAGTATAAGCAACATGCATCCATACCGATGCCGAACCAGGACCACCATTAAATGATATTAATAAGGGGCGTTTAGCTTGATTTTCAGCATCGGTTCGTTGGTAATAGGTATAAAATAAGCTGGCTGTTGGATTACCTTCTTTATCCCAAACAGGTTGCGTACCTGTAGTGGCGGTATACTTAACTTTTTTGCCATTAATTTTGGTGACATGCTTGGTGGTTTGCTGCCCATCTATGACGAGTTTACGCTCATTCTCAGCCTGAGCTTGACAAGTGAATAGTACGCTCACTACCAACAATGAGTTGAAAAACTGTTTTATTATTTTCATAGGTTACTCTTTAACGTTCAATTTACTCATCTAAAATTAGCATAAACATAAATAAGTAATCAGAAAATAAAGATTAAGCCACTAAATTACAAGATAAATTGCTTACCTGATAGTTTTTCAACGAAAGCCAAAACATTCATTACTCATAATCAGTTAATAAACAGCTTTATTTATGAGACTTTAAATTCACCTATAGAGTCATCAAGCTTAGCAGCTAAATCAGCAACTTGGTTGCTATATGCCAATGTAGACGATGATTTATCACTGCTTTGTTGACTTAAACTAACTACCTCCTGAATGCTTTGGTTAATATCATTACTTAGGGCATTTTGTTGAATGGCCGATTGTGAAATATCCGTACTCATATCATGCATTTGTTGAATAGCACCGGTAATGAGTAATAAGGTCTGCAATAATTGATCGGTATGATCTTGGCAATTATTAGCCTCCTCTTTACCCTGGCTAATATCTTGTACCGCTTTTTCGGTTTGATTTTGCAATGATTCAATCATATTTTGGATTTCAGAGGCTGACTCTTGTGTTCTACTTGCCAACAACCTAACTTCATCGGCAACAACAGCAAAGCCCCTACCCGCTTCACCCGCACGAGCTGCTTCAATAGCCGCATTTAATGCTAATAAGTTAGTTTGATCTGAAATGCCACGAATAGTTTCTAAAATACCGCTGATATTGGTTGATTCTTGTTGCAATACAGACATAACATTACTTGTGCTATCTAGCATGCCAGCAAGGTTTTGCATGCGCTCATTGGTTATATTAGCCGTAGATTCCAGCTCACTGCTTTGTGCTAAAGCACTGGTCATTTTTTCTTCGGCTGTATTAGCTTTATTTAAAATAATATCAGCACTTTGCCCCAGCTCACTTGTTTGCAGTGTTACTCCTTCAATGGTTTCTTTTTGTATAGCCAAAGAGTCGGTAACTTGCGCTATTTTTTCACTGGATTGCTCAGCAGCATTATTCAGTAAATGAGTATTATCAGAAATATTGCCAATAAGCGTTCTTAAGTCCTCTACAACAAGGTTTACATTCTTAGAGAGTTCGCCATATTCATCCTCTGAACGAACAGTTAACTGACGTGATAAGTCCCCTTTAGCTATTTGAGACAAAACTCTATTAATCTTCTTAAGAGGGCCTATCATCGCTTTAATTGTGGTCACAGCAATGCCTATACCAACAGCAAACAGCACAAAAAATATAACAATCGTTTCTAAATTACCTTGCTCTACATTGTCCAAGATATCAGCCTGTAAAGTTGATAAATTCTTATCCACAGCTTGCAAAAATGTATCAATTGCCGTTATTGATTTATTAATATGCTGTTCCGATTCAATAAAAGTGCTATTTAGAGAGTTTCTTTCTTGCAACTGCGATATCTTTAAGCTGAATAGGTTATTTTCACCACGCAACATATTTTTAGCTTTAGTAAATTCTTCAAGGAATTGTTCGATTAAGCCGCCAGTATCATACTCTTTATCTAAATCGATTAAAAAAACTGAATATTGCTCAACATTACTCACCGCAAATTCGATGGTTTGCTGTGACTCTTCAACTTCGGCAATGGTATTGATTAATTTAATAGTCTTTGTGGCATCTATTAAGTTAAAAATAAAGCCTTCTACTTGACCCGCAGAGCCGACAATTCTATCAACCTGAGCCTGATTATCAGGATCTTCCAAATAGGTAATATCACCTAAAATAGCACTAGCTTCAAACAATACGTCATTCACCGTACTTTGTTGCTTTGCGAAAACTTCTGTCTGATTTATTTCATTTATACGGTGATTAAACATTGCAACAACGGAGTTAGTATATTGTCCGTAAGCTGAGTTGAAGTTTTGTAAGTTATTTATATTAGGAAAAACATAGAGCATTTTTTCAATAAGCTTTTTTTGTTCCGCGAGAATTTTACCTTGCTGAGCAAAAACATTCTTGAGCAGTTCTATTTCTTCAATCGTTTTTGAAGTAGAAATTAAAGCCGATGATTTAGCTTGTTTTAATAGCTGTTTTTGCACTGTGTTTGCATATTTTTGAATAGGTAGAGCAAAGTCATCTACTTTAGCAGTCGCTTCTTTTATATCGCTTAATATCCCAATAGAACTAATACTTGAAAAGAATAATGATAAAAGTATTACCGCAAAACCAATAATAACTTTATGAGCAACTTTTAAAACCATAATGACACTCTACTTTTTATATTTTTTATAATGTTCACTTCCCTATGCCGCAAAACATCCGACCAGTTACATCTTAATAGAATACTCATGCTTAGATCAAGTGCATAAAATTTAATCATCAAGTTTATACCAAATTAATTCAACTTCTTCAGCGAGAAAAGTCTTAATATGCTTTGTATAATTATAGATAAGTTCAAATTTTAGACAAAAAAAAGCCGTGATTAATTAATCACGGCTTTGATTTGCTTAACAGTTTATTACAAATCGCTATTTAGACTATGCAGTTTGTTTTTTATCAACAAAGAAGCTTGCTAAGTAAGCAATCAAACCAACTAAGAAGAATACACCAGCAATTTCACGTAACCAGTAGAAAATCGCTAATTTATCTTGTGTTGCCATGAAGCTTAATGCTTCGCCAGACTCTGGAATACGTTGTAACCATACTTGCAAGATACCAGCACCCGTTAAGAATAAAGTGATGAATACCATAGAGACAGTCATTAACCAGAAGCCCCACATTTCAACTACTTGAGCTTTATTAGAGTTCGCTTCACCAATACCACGCATCTTAGGCATTGAGTAAGAGATGATTGTCATAACGATCATTGCATAAGCACCGTAGAAAGCCATGTGACCGTGAGCCGCAGTAATTTGTGAACCATGTGTATAGTAGTTTACAAATGATAATGTGTGTAAGAAACCCCAAACACCAGCACCTAGGAATGACATAACTGCTGTACCTAATGCCCATAATGTAGCGGCTTTGTTAGGATGTTCACGACGACGACGGTTAACCATATTAAAGGCATAAAGTACCATAGCGAAGAAAGGTAATGGCTCTAATGCTGAGAAGATTGAACCAACCCACTGCCAGTACTCAGGAGTCATTAACCAGTAGAAGTGGTGACCAGTACCTAAGATACCTGTGATAAGTGCCATTGCAATGATTACATATAACCATTTTTCAATAACTTCACGGTCAACACCAGTAACTTTGATTAATACATAAGCTAAGATTGCGCCCATGATTAATTCCCAAACACCTTCTACCCATAAATGAACAACGAACCACCAGAAGTACTTATCTAATGCTAAGTTAGTTGGGTTGTAGAAAGCGAATAAGAAAAATACTGCTAAACCAATAAGACCAGTTAACAATACCATGTTAATAGCAGTTTTACGGCCTTTAAGAATTGTCATACCTAGGTTGAATAAGAAACCTAATGCCACAATAACGATACCAATTTTAGTGATGGTAGGTTGTTCAAGGAACTCACGTCCCATGGTTGGCCACAAGTCATTCATAGTGAAATGAGCAAGTGTTGAATAAGGTACTAACAAGTAACCTAAAATAGTTGCTACACCAGCAGCAGCAAATATCCAGAACAAGGCTATAGCAAGTTTAGGACTATATAGTTCAGTTTCTGACTCTTCGGGCACCATATAATAAGCAGCCCCCATAAAACCAAACAATAACCAAACGATTAGCAAGTTAGTGTGCACCATACGTGCAACGTTAAATGGAATTAAACCACCAACGATATCGCCTACAACATATTGTAGACCCATTAATAAACCAAAAAGGATTTGGCCGACAAACAAGATCAGTGCAAAAACAAAATAAGGTTTTGCTACTGCTTGTGATTGATATTTTAAAGTACTCACAGCTCTATCCTTCTATGTTTGGTGGCCAGTTATTATCATCAAGCTCTGACGTCCACTTTAAGAACTCAGCCAAATCATCAATTTCTTGATCGGTTAAGTGGAAGTTAGGCATTTGACGACGACCTGGAATGTTTAATGGTTGAGATTTCATCCAACCGTTAAAGAAGGCTTTAAAGCCTGCATCACCGCCACGACGGTCATAAACATTGGCTAGCTCAGGTGCAAAATAGGCGCCTTCACCAATTAAGGTGTGACAACCAATACAGTTATTTTCTTCCCAAAGCTCTTTGCCGCGCTCGACAGCCTCAGTAATATTATGTCGATGATCCCGTTTGGGCATCTCTTTTGTTGTGTGAAAAGTCAAAGCTAAGAATATTAAAAAGAAGAACACTGCTCCCCCGTAATAAATATTCCTCGCCATGCCTTTAGTAAAGCTCTCTGACATGGTGTTTCCCTTAATGAATTATTAAAAATTCATGCGTTAATTACAGACAATACGTTTTTGCATTAGTCACTTGTGTTAGTAAGCTTGTAAATGATAGCTCATTGCGAGAGAAAAGTAGCTTGATAGAAATCAAGTTTTTTAGCAGTTGTAAAAAAATGTTTCGATAAATTGGCTATTGTTGCGCCATATCAAAAAACAATAGAATTTGTGAAATTAAAAACAAAAGACATTCAATATAACCTTATATTTCATAATGATTTATTTCCAATAATCAAACCGATATGGTTAACTATAAGTGATGACCAAACATACCATTGATTCCTTCATAAAAATCGAGCTAAATGAGTATGGTGAACTAAAAGCTGTACCTGAGCCGGTTACCAATGAAAACAATTTTGTATCACTGACAATACGGGGGGATCTACAAATCACTTATAACGATTAACTCGCTCCATTACCCAAACATTGATAAACTAGCTACAATAGCTATGCTTAAGAACTTAACACTATCAATAAGTTAAATATCAATACGGAAATCAAACTGACTATGAAAGCTTATAATAAACCATACACCAACTGGCTAGCTATGTCGGCATTATTGCTAGCACTATTATACTCTTCTTGGTCATCAGCAGCAGTATTCCCCGTCTCTTCAACGGAATGTACTGGCGCTAATTCACTTACTGAAGCAGTAGAGTTAGCCAATATAACGCCTGGTAGCGATACAATTGAAATCAATGCCGGACTACAGATTCATAACTGCCCTAAAGGCGGTAGTAACCCTGATTATATTTTTGTTCTTGATATCACTGAATCACTGACAATTAATGGTAACTACGCAACCGTTTTAGGTCAAAATGCCTTTGTTGCTTTGAACTCAGGAAATCTAGCAAATGAATTTTCCTATCCCTATACGTGCCCAGAACGTTCACCCTTCGCATTTATCGGTGTCGCCCGACTATTCGCTAGAATTGGAAAAAGCAATAACGATAATAGCGATATTAATGTTGTTATTAACGAGCTGATTGTAAATAAATTTTCTTCTATTGCCCATGTTGAAAAAAATGCATCATTAACCTTAACCCGTGTTTTTGCAAACCGTATCAGAGATCTATCTTCGCCATCTTGCCAATCTTCTGCATTGCAAGTGGGAGCAGGAGGGGATCTTACAATGAATAGTAGCCGAATATATGGCAGTAATTATGGTGCACGACAAATTCCTTTAGCTGAAGGGATGATTATCAATGCTGGGCCAAGCACTGAAAAAAACTCAAAACTGATTATTACAGACAGTAATTTCGAAATGAACTTGCAACATGCAGCGATTAACTGGAAAGGCGACATTGATGTAGTATCAAGTCGTTTTCTCGACTCTGGAGGGATTTATCTAGAGAAAAGTAATGCAAATTTTATCAATAGTTTAATGGTTAACAAGCGCCAAGGCTATGACTATGACTGGATATACACCAACAATACTGTGCTTAATGTGACGGCATCGACGTTGTCATTTGGTGAAGCTAACTGTGATACTTCTGTGGGTGTGTGTTTAGCTCCAAGTTGGATCCCAGCAGCACCACGGGCATTGATTCAATCGACAGGTACTGGCGGTATTAACTTCCAACAATCCGTTATACAGGTTCAATATATTGGCCCTGTCAGCGAAGATGTGCTGCTATTGAAAGAGATGGATTCCTCGAATATTACTGCAGATCAATATACGTTTATGCAACCTATTGCCCTACAAAATAGTAGCGCGCTCGAAATTATAACTAATCAAGTAAACCTAATAACATCGACACCAGCTCTACCAACAACCAGCGATTACGTCACTTATTTGAACTATCACTCACCGCAAGTCATTACCCCATTACTGGGTGATGAGAGTCAACCAGGCGTATTGATCGATATTATTGAAAATGCTGGCACAGAGCAGGTTAATGAGCTGTTAGATACTAACGGTTTAGCCATTAGCTTAGATGTTCTTGGCCAGCCACGTGTTGATGCTAATAACAAACGCAATTCAGGTGCGGTGCAGTTAACTTTGGCACCTACCGTAGAAGTGGTGGATAAAGGTGACGGTTATGTTTCTTTAAGCTGGCTCAGGCCCCTAGACCCTCCTTCAGGTGTTATCACTGGTTTTGCTGTTCTATACGGTGAAAGTGGTAGCTCAGCAACGAAATCTAGAACCGATGTGTTAGGTGCCAGCAACCAGTTAGTCACTATAACAGGCTTGGATAATGGCACTGTTTACGAGTTCGAAGTAGTCGCAGTCAATGGGGTTGGTGATGGCCCAGCGAGCAATCAGGAAACGGCAACCCCCCTTGGGAGTATTTCTACGCCAAATGTCAACGTTCACGCTGAGTCTGGGATGGTTGAACTATTCTGGCAGCTGTCATCTACAGGTGGCCATACAATTAGTGCCTACCAGGTGATTTGGAAAGTATCGGGATCAAGCAACTGGGAATTCTCTCGATACCTTTATGATCTAACAGAGTTAAAAACCCAAATTATCGGATTGAGCAATGGTGTAAATTATGAGTTTGGTGTCGTAGCACTAGCAACCGATAAAGCCAGTAGTGATATTGGCGTCATTTCAGTAACACCCCACAACAAAAAGCAGATCACAACAGCAACAGATGGGGGCAGTAGTGGCTGGCTAATATTATGTCTCTTATTGCTTGTCGCTATTATCAGACTGAAACCAAGCAGGGGTCTATTTATCTTGAGCGCATTATTCACAAGCCATAATGCTTTTGCACAAAGCAATGACAACCTACGACAAAATATTGGCTGGTATATGACCATGAATGCAGGTGTGTCCTATCTCAGCCCTGACTTTGACAGAAATCACTGGAGACTCGACTCAAAATTTAACCCCGCTCTGGCTATTGGAGGAGGTTATCAATATACACCTCAGTGGAGTATTGAGATTAACTACCATTGGTTAGATAGCTTTTCTGCAGAGTCGAACGATATTTATCACAATAAGGTAAATATAGATTATTCAGCCGTTAGTATTGATAACTACTACCACTTCAATGGGGCTTTTTCTGAAGACTACGCCCCCTATGTACTACTTGGCTGGAATCACCTTCGTATTGATAGCTCGGGAGATTCACAGTATATAAGGGAAGATAAAAACAACCAGCTTACCCTAGGTCTTGGCATTAATATTTTTCATTTTGACAATTTTAATGGTTCATTAGAGTGGCGCCGTCTATCTGAAGATGCCCATTTTATTGGCTTTCGTGTACAGATGTTATTGGAATAACCAACCCGAAAGACTCGGCAATAGCTCACTCAATCAAAGAGTATAAAAAAGGGAAAGCACAGGCTTAATTAACACGGCAAGGTGTTCATTAAGCCACTATTTTGATTTACCAATGACAATGACTTTGCCCTTCATGCGGGGATGAGGACCACATTCATAAGGAAAAGTGCCTGTTTTTTCAAAACGGCGTTGATAGCTTTCATCAGGAAAAAAATAGTCTGGTTCTTCTTGGTCAAACTGCTTAAACCAAACATTATGATACTGACGTTTTTCCATGTTTTTCCATATAACAGTATCACCTTCGACTATGGTTATTTGTGCTGGAATATATTTCTTTTTGTAAATCTCAACAACATGCTCAGCTGAATAGGCATTCGCTGAAAGAAGAAATGAGCACAGTAAGATAAAATTACGCATTGTAGTTCTCCAAGTAATCTTTCTATAAGCAGGAAGACTATCTATATCTATCATTTCACTTCTTTAATATCAATCTCATCCGCTTTATATTTACTCGCAGGCCTATCTACTTCAACAGCCTGCGATCCGCTAACCCATTTAAGTAAACCACCATCAGGATTGTTTTTCTGCACTTCGTTGCACGCCGAAACACATTGCACGCATTGAGTACAAGTAAATTTGGCTCGTTTCATGTTTCGAGTAGGTAAACGCATCGGACATGCTTGATCACATGGTTTGTGCTTATTGTAAGACTCACAATCTCGACAGGCTTTTGCACGAGCTCGGTCAAACTTGATAACCATGGCTTTATTATTGGCCATCCAAATCAAGCTTTGAAATAAGCCCAGTGCACAGCCGTATTTGCAAAACACATGACGAGCAAAAAGAAAATCAGCGGTAAAAACAATCGTGGCCGCCGTAATAAAAATACTTGAACCAAACCCTAGTTGAAAATTAACCAAGTCAACTAACAAAGTTTTAGGATCTAACAAATAAGTGAGTAAACCCACGGCCCACACAAAAGCCATGCTAACCGCCGCAATAAAAACGGTTAACTTAGGAAGTATCCCTCGGCTTTGTTTGCTAGCCTTTTCCCATATAGTGACTCGATTTAATTGCTTTAACATTAAATCATTGATGAGTTCGACAACTGAGAAATGCGGGCATAACCAACCACAGTAAATTCGACCATACTTCCATATTAGCCAGCCAGTTACAGCCACAAATATCATTCCAGGAAGCAGTACTCTGCCAAATATTTTAATAGCCGCATCTATGCTGTCGCCACCATATAAAATGGAGTCGATACTAATAGTCCAAGCTTGTGAAAAAATAATAAAGTGCCCTAACTCAAGGTCAAAGCGAAAAATATCTAATAACGGAGCAAAAAGAAACAATGCAAAGAAAGCAATCTTGGCTGAAACTCTAGCTTGTTGTAACGTCATATATTCATAGGGTTCGTAAAATAATCTACCCAAAGTATAAAACAAACTTTTATTGAGTGATTTATTCTAGATCAGCCTTTGATTTTTCGCTTGTGATATAATGCTTTCATTATTAACTTTTAATTTAGAGAGCTATTTTGGACAAGTCTCAATACTTTTATCGTACCGTCATTTTTACTCGTAAAGCAGGTATCGTTGCCCTTGCAGATATAAATAATCCACAAGAAACCACTAAATTAGAAGATTGGTTAGGTGTGGTAATTTCACTTGCCGATGGCAAACACACGCTGCAAGAATTAACGGACTTCATGCGTCAACAGTATCAGCAAGCACCAGAACGCCTCGATGACACTTTAGAGTCGGTGGTTGAACGTCTATTAGAAAGCAAAATGTTAAGACTAAGCGAAAATGCCGTAGAGCTTCCTTATTATTTAGCTTCACCTATTGAACAGCTCGATATTGAAAAAGCAAAAAAATTAATCGCTGAAGATGGCTATACTGTTCATTAATTACTGAGATTAAAGTTTTAAAGCTGCCACAAATAAAGAATTTAACCGAGTAATATATCGATGACTGAAAATAAAGCATTGGCGCTTGCGCCTCTCATCACACCTTTTGCTTTTGCCTTTTGCGCCTACATGTTAGATGTACCCGGATTTAATATGGAAAATGGACTCTTAGAATTTTTAGGTCTATTTGTCGGATTAACTTTGGCTGCCATTCCCGTGGCTTATATCTATATGTTTTTCATTGGTGGTAAGTTTTGGGGAATGATCAAAAGAAGAAAAATGGTGAATTTCTTTACCATAGTTTTTGGCTCTATTTTTGTTGCGGATATTCCTATGCTACTCATTTGGCCAGTAACACAAGGAGATGACTTTTACCTCACCCTTAAGTTATTTTCGTTTGTTGGTTTAATGGTAGGCCTGAATTGTTGGTTTTTACTCAACCTAGATCGCTTTAGGGGTAAAAGCTAACCTTGGGTAAAAAGCGCTATAACCAACACTAACATGAGAATCCAAAAGCCAGACAACAGCTGCCAAAATAACACTTGGGACTTGTTTTTATTTACTTTTGGATCATCCAACAAATACACAGGGTTTGGCTTTTTCAAATCCTTTATAAATTCAGGAATGTTAGTGTAACGCTGCTCAAGATCAAAGCTAACGCCCCTTTCTAATGTACGATCAAACCAATTGGGGATAATAGGGTTTGCTTCACTTGCTGAAATATAACGAAGGCGATCATATTCAAAGGCAGTCTGACATTCTTCAATTTTATTGCCATAGGGTAACTTACCAGAAAATATCTCATAGGTAATGGTTGCCAAAGCATATAAGTCACCTTGAATACCGGTATTTTTACCTAGTAAATATTTAGGATCAGAATAAGTAGCAGTTCCTAACACGCCTTCATGCTCTAACGGCACAAAAACTTCTGCAAGGCCAGCAACAAACACTGAGCCAAAATCAACAATTTTAACTTTATTCTCGGGACTTATCAGAATATTACCCGGTTTTAAATCCTGATGAATAGTTTCCATTTGATGAAAAGCCGATAAACCCTCTGCTATTTGCTCAACAATATTAATGGCTGTTTTAGGCTTAGGAAAATGATTTTCTTCCATCCACTGCTCTAATGAAATGCCATGAACATATTCCATTAAATAGTATAAACAAGTGCGTGGTCGTTGCTGGTTGATAATATTAACAACATGTTCATTGTTAATCCGCTTACCTATCCATTCTTCTTGAATAAAGCGATCAATATAACCAGTATCTTCCTCAAAATTTATCGACGGTGTTTTCATCACCATCTGCTCACCAGTATCGGTATCTTCTACAAGATACAGCTGGCTTCTACTACTGGCGAAAATCTCTTTAATAACTTTATAGCCATCTAAAACCACACCTTTATCAAGCGCAGGCGGGAAAGGTAAGCGAGTTAATTTAGAATTATAATCATCTAAGCTTTCGTTAGGTAAACTGGCAACTTGGCATAAAGAACCACTAATATTGTCATCACTACCTGAATCAAAAGCAGTATGTACAAGTGTTTCAATACGCTCCTGACAAGGTTTTTCTGCTGATATTATTTCAATGATTCGCTCTTCAGATAGAAAGTCATGAATACCATCAGAGGTGACTAATAAAATATCCTTCGCTTCAAGATCAAATTGGCTATAGTCAATTTGAATTGAATTATCCATACCCATAGCCCGAGCGAGAAAACTTCTTCCTGAGCCTATGCTGGCAACGTGATCACGGGTTAACTGCTTTAATTGACCATTACGTAACAGGTAAGCTCGACTGTCTCCCGCGTGAAAATAATGAGCAATACGAGATTTTAGCACTAAGGCTGTAAAGGTAGTTAAATAACCTTTTTCTTCACTGGCAAATTCGTGACTGCGTTTAAATAAGGTTAAATTAATACTAGAGAGGATTTTTTGACCTGCATGTTTAGCAGACCAAGTATCAGGGGTTTGATAATAGTCACTAATAAAGCGACTAATCGCCACATTGCTTGCCTCCTTACCCGCCTCGGCACTACTGACTCCATCAGCTACACCAAGCACAATTCCTTTACCCTCAAGTGCAGGTAATTCTTCAGGCACAAAAAAACCAACCGCATCTTCGTTATTATCTTTTAAGCCTTGAATTGAATGACTCGCGATATCAACTTGCAATAGGTTGGTTTTAGGCATGATTTTGCTCTTTTCTAATATTTATTATTCTTTTATCCAGTTACTTAAATCAACTATTGCTCTAAGTAGTTGGAATTGTAACAAGGCCATCGAGCTTTTTGTCTCCTGAACTTAGTTCGCTAAGTGATGGAGACAAAAAGTGATGATTAACGCCGTTACAATTTCAAATATAACGAACAATTTAGTTAACGTCGATTAACTCAACTGTACCATCTTCATTAACTTCAGCCATATGCCCTTTAGGCTCATTTAAGAACATAGTAGCAAAGAAGATAACAGCAGCAGAAGCAGCAATTACCATGAAGAATGTAGAGTAATCAACAAATGATAATACTGTTAAGTATGTTACAGCACCAACGTTACCGTAAGCACCAGCCATACCTGCAATTTGGCCTGTCATACGACGTTTAACAAGTGGTACGATTGCAAATACAGCACCTTCACCAGCTTGTACGAAGAAAGAACAACACATAGTTGCGATAACCGCTAGAGGAATCATCCAAGCACTAGTGATTTGACTAAGTACCATGTAACCGATAGCTAAACCACCAACAAGAATCATAAGTGACTTACGACGACCAAACTTATCACTAAACCAACCACCCGTTGGACGAGCCACTAAGTTCATGAAAGCAAAACCTGACGCTAACATACCTGCTTGAACAGCACTTAATCCTTCGAATGTCTCTAAGAAGAATAATGGTAACATTGAAACAACGGCCAATTCAGAGCCGAAAGTTACAAAGTAAGAAACATCTAAAATAGCTACTTGTTTAAAGTCATACTTCTCAATATCAGCAACACCTTGGGTTAAGTTTTCTTTGTTTACACGCCAGATAGAGTGTACTTGCACTGCAAATAGAACAACTAAAGCAATCCACATAATGTACATGGTTTCAGTGGTTAAAAGTTTTACGCCTGATGGTGATAATTTCCATGCTAATACGCCAAGCGCAATATACATAGGAATATTCATAAATAAGTAGAAGTAGAAATCTTTCCAGCTAGTAACTTCCAAACCACCAGATTTTTTAGGCTTAAAGTAAGTAGAACCTTTAGGAGTGTTACGTGCAGCAATATAGAAGAAAATACCATAAATACCAGCAATTACACCCGTTAAGCCTAGCGCATAACGCCAGCCATCATCGCCACCAAACATTAACGCTAAGGTTGGTAAAGTCATTGCACCAGCAGCTGAACCGAAGTTACCCCAACCACCATAAATACCTTCAGCAACACCTACGTGCTTAGCAGGGAACCATTCACCAACCATGCGAATGCCAATTACAAAACCGGCACCAACAAAACCAAGTAAAAATCTAAATAGTGCTAATTGTTCAAAGCTATTTGCCGTTGCAAAGGCAAGACAAATAAACGAAGAGATAATCAACAAGCTAGAATATATAATCCTAGGACCAAATTTATCTACCAAAATACCAATAACTATACGAGCGGGTATTGTTAATGCCACGTTGAGTATCAAAAGCGCCTTAACTTGTGCTGTCGACAAGTCAAATGCTTCTTTAATAAACACCATTAAAGGTGCATGTGAAAACCAAACAACAAATGTTAAGAAAAACGCAAACCACGTAATGTGCAGCGTTTTTATTTTAGGATCTGCTAAATTGAGCAGATTCATTTTACCCTCATGTGACATTATACTTACTCCTGCGCCATACTCTTATTAAGTAATTGTGCGCTTATCTTACGTTAAATTAAAAATCTTTATTAAAATAGTTAGCGCTATTTTGCGCCTTTGCCATTTTTACTTTATTGACTTATGTCAACAAACTCAACGTATTTAATTTTCCCCTATTAAAAACAAGGACTTTTTCCATCAAATTTGTTTTAATTTGTTTTAACCTGTAAAAAGTAAAATTAATACTTAGCAATTAGTTTAATTAAGAGAAGCCATGGAAATTCAACAACGCCACTCGTATAGAGCACTAACACTGGCAACTTTAGCCTTTGCAGCTTGTTTTTCTGTATGGACTTTATATTCGATTATCGGCATAGAGTTAAAATCGAGTTTAAATCTTACTGCCACAGAATTTGGCTTATTATTAGCAGCGCCAATATTTACGGGTGCTATTTTTAGGGTGCCTGTTGGCTTTTTATCTGAACGGGTTTCTTGTCGCAGCTTATTTTTTTGGCAAATGCTATTAGCGGTTCCGCCACTGTTTTATTTGCCTTACGTAGAAACTTTTACTGAATATATTCTATTAGGGTTTGTGCTAGGGCTAAGTGGCGTATCTTTCACTATTGGTATTCGTTATGTCACCGACTGGTTTAACACCAAACAGCAAGGCTTTGCTTTAGGGGTATTTGGTGCAGGTAATGCGGGTGCTGCAATAACGTTAGTTTTAGTCCCTTTTATTGTCGATGCATACAGCTGGCAGGATATAGGCCCTATTTACGGTGTCGGTATGCTAGGCATGGCGATAGTATTTAGGCTCTTCGCTCCAGAAATCAGTAAATATTATCAAGAAAAGAAAACGCGCGACTTAGCTTTTCATTTAGCGCCACTAAAAGATGTGCAAGTGTGGCGATTCGGCTTGTACTATTACTTTGTTTTTGGCTCTTTTTTAGCCTTACTTTTATGGTTGCCTCAATATTATATGGAAGCCTATAAATTATCTTTAACGCAAGCGTTAGCCCTTACACTATTATTCGTTGCCAGCTCAAGTATGGTGAGAGCAGTTGGTGGTTGGTTTGCTGATAGATTTGGTGCACGGGCGGTAAATTGGAGTGCATTTTGGATTTGTATGGTGTGCTTATTCTTTTTAAGCTACCCCCCAACCACTATGATCATTCACGGCGTAGCTAAAGACGTTAAAATTTCTTTTGAAGTCAATGTTTGGCTATTTACATTACTCATGTTTGTTATTGGTATTGCTCAAGGCGTGGGTAGAGCAAGTGTCTACAAAATTGTATACGACTATTACCCAAACCATATGGGCAGTGTTGGGGGTGTAATTGCTGCTGTAGGCGCCTTAGGGGGTTGTACCTTGCCAATAATGTTTGGTTTAGCTGTTGATATTATTGGTGTCTATAGTGCCTGCTTTATGTTGTTGTATGGTGTATTAGCATTATGTATGGTTGCTATGTATCTAGCGGTAAAAGCAGAAAGACATCAAAAATCATTAAAAGAAGCGATTGAAAATAACTTTTTGGAACAAGATTAAGATTTTTATATAGAGTGCCTATATCAAGCTAAGTTGTTGTAAAAATTCATTTTCAACAACTGGCTTTGAGATAAAATAACCTTGCCCTTTATCACAACCTATTTGTTTCAAATATTGATATTGAGGTTTAGTTTCTATCCCTTCAGCTATTGTTTTTATTGAAAGCGCTTTAGATAGCTTAATAATTGCTTCTAAAATAATAATGTTCTTTTGGTCAAGTTCGATATTATTTATAAAGCTTCGATCAATTTTTAACATATTAAAAGTAAAATTCTTGATGTAGCTTAACGATGAATACCCTGTACCGAAATCATCTAAGGCAACCTGAATCCCCATCGAATGAAATAAATGAATGCTTTCTTGAGTATCTTGAACATTATCAACAATAGTCTGCTCTGTTATCTCTAAACATAGATAACTTAATAATTTTGGTGTTTGTTTATAATAAAATTTCAGGCGTTCAGTAAGTGCTTGCTCTGAAAAACCTGAGCCGGATATATTAATACTCAAGGTAAAATTTTTGGCTAAATGCTCAATATTTTCATTTAAAAATATCATTGCCCTATCGAGAACATAAATATCTAAATCAGGCATGTAACCGGCTCTTTCAAGTTCTGGTATGAAAACATCTGGATTAACTGGCCCTTGCTCTTTATGTTTCCAACGGACTAAGCCTTCTGCGCCAACGATATTATCCGTTTCCAAATCAACAATCGGCTGATAAACCAAATAAAACTCTTTCTTTTCTATTGCCTCTAAAAAGTCTCTTTCGAGTTTGTAACTTGATAGATAGTTCGAATCTTCATCGTCACAAAAATAAACAACTTGGCTTCTGCCATTTAGTTTAGCCCTATACATGGCTTCATCAGCCTGAAGAAGCAACTCTTTAGTTAATAGTTCGCCTTGATAAAATAAGGTAACACCAATGCTAGTTGAAATGCTAATCAGGGCATTTTCTGTCGCTATTTTTTGTTTAACAACCTCAATAATTTTAAGCGCAACGTTATCAACATCGGTCTGGGTATTGATATCTTCTAATAATATTGCAAATTCATCCCCACCAAGTCGGCACAAGGTGTCTGACTCTCGAATACATGAATTAATACGTGCCGCAATTTCAATTAACAACTGATCGCCGACAAAATGGCCATGACTATCATTCACTTGTTTGAAGCGATCTAAGTCTAAAAAAAGTATTGCAATACCCATGCATTTATTGCGCTTTGTTTTAAGAATCGCTTGGTCAACCCTATCACTGAAAAGTATTCTATTGGGTAGTTTGGTTAATGGGTCATGTAACGCTAAAAATTGTAATTCTGACCTTGTTTGCATTCTTTCTATCGCGTTATAGATATGCTTGGCCACAAAGGTGAGGAGTTGCTTATCCTTTTCTGTAAATAAATAATCATCATCATAACTTTGTACTGCAACTATTCCCCTTAGTTGATCATCACCAAAGGGAACTCCTAACCATGTGTGTGGCAATGAGCCATTAATAAAAAAGTCATTATTTCTAATTTTAGCTTCTATATCTAATTTATGGAAAAGTGCTGGTTGATCATTTTTTAGTACATAAGCGGTAATACTAGGGATGGTGGATTCTAATGATATTTTTGTATTTTCAACAACTTCATCATATTCATCAACGCAATAAGGTAAAGTCAGTGATTTTTTATCTTCTGACTGCAACGCAATATAAAAATTTTTGGTAAAAGTAAGACGGCCAATAGACTGGTGTAGCTGGCGGTAAAAGTCCTCAATAGTTGACGTTGTAAAAATCAACTCGGCAATTTCAAACAAGCTATCTTGAATTGCTCTGCTATATTCAAGCTTGGTAATTACTTGCTTTAGTTGGTTGATCATTTCAAAACGAGAAATTTGGGTGGCAACGAGTGAAGCAATAGCAAGAACACTTTTTAAGTGCTCTTTTGTATAAAAATCTTTTTCAATATGCTCTGAGTCTATCACTCCAACTAATTTATTATCGACAACCATAGGTACTGCCAATTCAGATAACCTAGCTTGTTCATCAACAATATAACCAGGCTCTAACCGTGTATCAGCTATAATTAAAGGCTTGAGTGATAAAGCAACCTTACCTACAATTCCCTGCCCTAAAGCGACCTCTATGGGCTCAAAAATTTCATATTCTTTTGGGTTTTTATTACCAAATGTAGCGGCCTGAATGAGTTTATTTTTTTGCTCATCAAAAAGATATATAACAACATCATCAAAACCTAATTTAGCAACAACGTTTCGTGCTGCATGCCAAATAATCTCCTCAACTGAGTTCATTGATAATAAATCTACCGCAAAAGCACTAACAATATCTAAATATTGTTTCTCTACTGTAATTTCTTTATCGTCTGACTGCATATTAAGAAATTTTGTCTCTGTTAAGTGATCCGCAGTTATAATGATTATTGTGGAAAGTTAATTCCTTAAAATAATATTAGCAGCTCCTAGCAGAATAGCTGTATTAGGGATTTTTCATTGCTAAAAAAATGTCGCTGCACAACCTTATAAAGCACTCCACAACACTAAACTAGTGTAAGTAGCTCAGAGAAGTTAAAACGTTTTAGAAAGACTCAAAGCCACTTCATAAATATAACCCATTCTTAACGATCTAGCAGTAACTCAAATTTATCTGCCGCAACGGGCTTCGAAAATAAATATCCTTGCCCGTAATCACAACCTATTTCAGTTAATAATTGACGATGAACGTCTAACTCAATACCTTCTGCAATAACCTTAATACCTAGTTTATGTGCCATAACAATCATTGCCTCACATAAGGCAAGCTCTTGTGAGTTTGGCGACATGTTTAATACAAAGGATTGATCGATCTTAATATAATCAATTTGAAAATCTTTTATATAAGAAAGTGACGAATATCCTGTGCCAAAGTCGTCCAACGCAATCTCTATGCCGAACTTTCTTAGCTGAACCAACTGCATGGCAACATCAATATCACTTTCCATTAATAAACTTTCAGTGATTTCAAAAACCAAATGTTTACTAGGCAGCTTTATTGCCTCTAAATGTGATAACCATTGCGAGTAATTGTTTTTTTCTCGGAACTGAATAGGAGATTTATTGACACTGATTTGAAAATTACTACCATATTTTTGTTGCCAAACTAAGGCTTGCTTGGCTGCTTCTTCAAACACCCAGTTACCAATTTCAATAATCAACCCTGACTCTTCTGCTAAGGGAATAAAATCTACAGGGCTAATAATGCCTCGCTCAGGATGACACCATCGGATCAGCGCTTCTGCTTTATTAATTTCTCCAGATGCTAAAGTTATGATGGGCTGATAATATAGTTGAAACTGATTTAGGCTAAGAGCATCCCTCAATTCATTCATTAATATTTGCCGTTTTATTGCTGCTTCTTGCATATGTGCAGTGAAGTAGCAAAAACAACCTCGACCTAGTTTCTTAGCTCTAAACATGGCTTGATCGGCATTTTTATACAATTGAGAAAAGTTGTCACTATCATTAGGACATAGTGTGATACCCACACTAGCAGAAACAAAGGCCCGTTTGCCATTCAAGTCGAAGGGTTCACTCAATGTGTCAATGATATTTTGTGCAATTTTATCGATATTAGTGCTCTTTTCAATATCTGAGAGCAAAACTGTAAATTCGTCTCCGCCAAAGCGAGATACAGAGTCGGTTTCCCTAACCTGTGCAGCGATACGGTGTGCCGCTTCAACTAAGAGTAAATCACCAATTTCATGACCTAAAGTATCATTCACCTGTTTAAAGTGATCCAAATCAATGAACAATAAGGCAAAGGCTAGCTTAGACCGATGCGATCGTCTTATTTCTTGCTGTATTAAGTTACTGAATAGGTTTCTATTTGGTAGGTTAGTTAATGTGTCAAAATTCGCTTGTACCTCAATGAGCTCATCGGCATTTTTCTTCTCGGTAAGATCAGAGAACAACCCAATGTAATTATCTTCTTCTCCAGAGGGCCCCTTCACGGTGTTAATACTGATAAATATTGGCAGTGATTCGCCGCTTTTGCATTTAATTAAAAACTCGCCACTCCAATAGCTATCGCTATCAATCGCTCGCCACATCTGCTGATAAGATTGCTCTTCTGTTTCCACACAGGTAAACAGGCTAACTTGTTTATCAACAATATCTTGACTGCAATAACCCGTTATTTGCGAAAATGCAGGACTAATACTGATAATATTTTTATTAGCATCCATAACAAACATCCCCTGTTTACCATGTTCATATATCAGCCCAGCTAACTCACGCTCAGTAACATCAGTATGAGTTCCTATCACTCTAAGGGGCTTGCCTGCCTTGTCTTTACTGACAATTTTTCCTCGTGACAATATCCAGGACCAACTGCCATTGGAACGTAATTTTCGATAGGTTTGACTAAAAAATTGACTCTTTCCCACACAGTGTTCATTAAAGCTTTTTCTAATTTTAGCAATATCTGCAGGATGAATTGTTGAAGTTATGTCCTTTTCACTTTCATCATTGTCGAGGATATGGAAAATAGAATCGCCCTGTTCAGAGAAGTTTATCTTTCCCTGCTCAACACTCCAATCCCAAATGTTTTCATTGCCATCTCCCAAGACAAACTGCCACTGCTCTTCACTGGCCAAAAGGGCTTCTTCAGCTTGCTTTCTTAATGTTTTCTCGCGCATTAAGTCTAAAGTTCTATTAGAGAGGCTGTCATACATGCTCAGTACAGCCTCAACCAACACTTTCATTGAGCCATTCATTTCCTCGTTAGCAATCATCTTTGCTTCAGAAGTTGACTTACCTGACTCTAGGGCGGTAATCGCCATAGACATTCGTTTATCACTATCGAGAATATGATAAGCAAGCCACTGAGATAAAAAAGAAACAATTTCGTAAACAACTTCGTCTAATGTTTTATTGTCACTATTTTTAATTTCAATAACTTTTTCAATAAATGAACCATGACTATGTTCGTGCTCTTTGCACCAATCATCGTCACCAAAATATTTAGACCAAATTTTTTCTTCACTTTTAAAATGGTAATCCGCATAGCTTGCTAACTCATCGAAAACTTTATTTAAGGTCAGCGCTTTTGAACGATTTGCCAAATGAGCAGCTAAGCGGTTTAAAATATGGACAAGCTCTTGATGTTGTTCATCTATTTGTGCAATGCCAGTTTCAAAGTTTTTATCCCAAGGGAATATTTCAAAAAATTCAATTTGCTCGTCAGCCATAGTCAAAAATCACACCTGAATAGTTAATAATAAGTTGTATACGGCTGCACTGTTCTCAAGAGCAGCCAAACCGAAAGATTCTCACACTATTGCTTTTTCGCTTCTTTGATCTGGCATACTAAAATCCAGTAATTTTAATTACTCACTTTATGCTCTACCGCCCACATTGCCGCTTCAACGCGACTTTTTAAACCTAACTTTTTGAATAAGTTTTTATTATGCACCTTCACGGTAGCTTCTGTTATACCTAGTTTGCGAGCGATTTCTTTATTACTTTTACCGCTAGCAATAAGTTTAAGATTTTCAACCTCTCGCTGAGTTAAGGTATCAATCACATTAACTTTATTTTGTGGTCTCAGAGATTTTGCTAAAATTTGTGCTAACGGATTACTAATAACAAACTCACCTGAAAGTGCTTGGTTTATTTTTTCAATCAGCTCTTCTGGTTCACTATCTTTTAATAAGTAGCCGTCAGCATTAAATTTCAGTGCTTGCAAAACATCAGCTTCGCTGTCTGAAACACTAAAAATAACCACTTTTGCGCTGGTATTAGCTCGTTTTAATGCACTTAACGTTTCAATGCCACTTAAGCCCTTCATATTCAAATCAAGTAAAATCAAGTCTGGCGCATGCTCTATAGTAAAAGTAATCGCTTCATCACCAGAGCTCACTTCGCCAACGACATTAAGGTTGTCCTCTAACGATATTAATTGCGCCACACCTTTACGTAACATGGGATGATCATCAACCAATAAAATTTTATCTTCTACCATTTAATTTTTCCTATTGAGCATCGCATATAGTTAATTATCTTTGTTATTAATGACTAAATTCAAAACTCACAACCGTGCCCGACTCTTTTCTTGATCCGATATGGATTTCTGAATTCAGTGATTTTGCCCGCTCTTGCATTATACCTATTCCTAAATGCCCTTGCTCATTAAGCTTATTAGGTAATCCTGCACCATTATCCCAAATTTTAACTTTGACTTTATCATCTTCAAGCACGATGGACACTCCTGCTTTAGTCGCAACAGCATGACGATGAATATTAGATAATGCTTCGCGTACTATTTGTAATAAATGAATTTCTTGATTGGCACTCAAGTAACTTTGAGGTAATTGATAATCAAATTCGATACTAAAATGACATTTAGCACTAAATTCAGTGATGGTACTTTGTAATGAATTTTTAATTGCCGGATCATCTAGCTTTAATCTAAATGTGGTCAGCAGCTCTCTAAGTTGTAAATAAGCACTATTTAGACCTTCTTTAATATCCTCAATTGTTTCTTCAACTTGATCTTGAGGCAACTGTTTTTGCATTTTCCGCGTTAACAGACTCATTTGAACCTTTAAATAAGATAGTGATTGCGCTAATGAATCATGAAGCTCACGGGCAATAACTGCTCGCTCTTCAACAATGACAAGGCGGTTTTCGCTAGTACGTTTTTGATCGAGTTCAATGGCCGTGGCAATAATATCAGCCATGGCTTGTAATATTTGCTGCTGCCAGTCATGTACTGCTTTTCCTTTAGGCAGCTCCCACACTAAATACCCAAAAAGACGATTCTGCTTCTCTAAAGGAAATTTTTGATAATTAAAACAAATATTATCTATGGTGTTATTAACATAAACATCAATAATTAAATTATTTTGTTTACTATCATTAACCTCTAATTTAATTTTTCCAAAGCCTAACACTTGTACGAGTTCATCAATGATTTGATGGTCAATCTGATAGCTGGCACTGTCTTGTTCAGATAGTGTATATCCCGCTAAGTTTCTTGCTGCCCGGTAAAGCACATCAAGCGATTGATTAGTACGACTTAATTGTTGAGTTTTGTTACTAACTCTGTGTTCAAATTCTTGGTATGTTAGCTTTAATTCATCAGACATTTGATTAATGGTGTGTGCTAAAACACCTAATTCATCATTTCTATTGTAACTTGCTTTAACGTCAAAATTCCCTTTACCCGCCTGCTCTGCAACGTTAACCAATTGTTTTAAAGGGCCAATTAAGGTTCGATTTAATTTAAATAACACAAAACTGGCTACACCAATAACTAACAGTAAAGTAATGCCTTGAATTAACCGCAAAAGGCTCAATTTTTTCTCAGACTCTACTTGTAACAAACCTACAAGCTTATCTAACTCATTAACAAACTGATCATAGGTCTTTATTAACTCAATTAACTGCTGCGAGCTTAAATGTTTCACCCTCATGCTTTGCGCATTGATTTGCTGCCACACCCCTAAAATAGCTCTGTATTGCTGTCCTACAGCTTTGTGATCTTCACCTTCTAATTGCTTGCCTTGAAAAAGATGAGTCAGACTCAAATTAAAAGTATGGATTTCAGCCCTAACCTTTTCTTTACTTAAACTTTGATCGATAAAATAAGTTCTAGATATTCGCACAGCCTGCATGCGAAGGGCGCCTGCCTTATTAATTTGTGCAGCATCACCATTGAGACTTTCAGTCACTAGCATGGATGAAATCATACTCAATAAACCTAAGGTAATAATCACGGCCATTACTTGACCTACTTTGGCAATGAGTGATGTGCTAGATCCCGAAATATCAAGAGAATTGGAGGCTATTTCCATGGTAAATAATTTTCTAAAAAAGGAAGTGAGGGTGTATGCCATTAGCATACTGAAAATTTGTAATTAATACCAAAAACTTTATTGCTACCACCAAATAGTTGAGCTAATACCACCGATAAAACACAAACGAGGCAAAAAAAATAAAAACACGAAAAAACAAAGCGTTGCACAACAACCAAACAAACCAACAACTACCACTTTAGTGGTATAAACAGTATAACCCTACAATTTTGCCAAGTGGCAGCTTGATCCAGATCAACTATTGTTAATCTGGTCATTGATACCTTAGCCTCGACAAAAGATTTAACACTTAATAATAATTTCACAACTAACAACAGAACTATTGGAGTAGACAATGTCTGACATTCAAAAATGGGACGTAGAAGACGCCCAGTTTTGGGAAAGTGAAGGTAAAAAGGTAGCAAATCGTAACCTTTGGATCTCAATCCCAAGCCTCTTATGTGGTTTCGCAGTATGGCTATACTGGGGCATCATTACTATTCAAATGCTTAACTTAGGTTTCCCATTTGCTAAATCTGAGCTATTTACCTTAATGGCGGTAGCGGGTTTAACAGGTGCAACCTTACGTATACCCAGTTCCTTCTTTATCCGCTTAGCGGGTGGACGAAACACCATTGTATTTACTACAGCATTATTAATGATTCCAGCTATCGGTGCTGGTATTGCATTGCAAGATAAAAATACGCCTCTTTGGGTATTCCAAATTCTTGCACTTTTATCTGGCTTTGGTGGCGGTAACTTCGCTTCTTCAATGTCAAATATCTCTTTCTTCTTCCCGAAAAAACAACAAGGTTTAGCGTTAGGTCTAAATGCTGGTTTAGGTAACTTTGGTGTTACTACTATGCAAATTTTAGTGCCATTAGCAATGACTTTTGGTTTATTCGGTGGCGAGTCAATGGAGCTAGTAAACACTTCTGGTACGCTTATCGGTAAGATTCCAGCAGGCTCTGAAGCTTGGATTCACAATGCTGGTTACATCTGGTTATTATTCTTAATTCCACTAGCTGTTGTTGGTTGGATTGGCATGAATAACATTAAAGCATCTCATGTTACTCCTGATTTACCAAGCCCAATAGGTTCTTTCTCAATTATCTCTGGCATGTTAGCTATCGGTTTTGTTGCTGCTGTTTTTGGTCTTTGGTTAATGCTTCCTGAAAAAGTAGGTGGTTCTGGCTTTGGTATTAGTAAGTGGATTGTATTACCTATAGTTATCGCATTAACTGTATTTATGCTTAAGCTTCTCCCTGGTGCAATTAAAGAAAACTTAAACCGTCAATACAAAATCTTTGAAAACAAACACACTTGGGTTATGAGTATTATTTATACCATGACTTTCGGTTCTTTCATCGGTTTCGCAGCAGGTTTTGGTCTATCTATTAAAGTTATCTTTGGTTACCAACACGTTATGATTGACGGTGTAATGAACCATGACTTAGCTAACCCTGACGGTCCTAGTGCATTAATGTACGCTTGGATGGGTCCATTCATCGGTGCATTAATTCGCCCTGTTGGTGGTTGGATTTCTGATAAAGTTGGTGGTGCACGTGTTACTGAAATTTGTGGCATTGTTATGCTAGCTAGTGCTGTTGGTGTTGCTTACTACATGCAATTAGCTTATGCATCACAAACTCCTCAAGATTACTTTGTACCGTTCCTAGTTTTATTCTTAATCTTATTTGCTGCTACAGGTATTGGTAACGGTTCAACGTTCCGTACTATTTCAATGGTATTTGATAAAGAGCAAGCTGGCCCAGTATTAGGTTGGACTTCAGCAGTAGCAGCATATGGTGCGTTCATTATTCCTAAAGTATTAGGTGAGCAAATTAAACTAACTACACCAGAAAATGCTTTATACGGTTTCGCAGTATTCTACGCTGTTTGTATCGTACTTAACCGTTTTTACTATCTACGTAAGAGTGCTGAGTATCATAACCCTTAAGCTTTAATTTAAGGGAAGCCTTACATTAAGTAAGGTTATTAAAAGGGAGTTGGTCTAGGTCAGCTCTCTTTTGTGTTGCAAAGTTATACTGGTCAACGCATTAAAACCAAAAATTTAATAATCGGTGTTATTTAGCTAACAGAGCAAATAAATAAAATAGCTAACAATATCACTTCAACGGAGAAAAAAGATGAGTAACTTTCTTGATCGCCTACAGTTTCTTAAGAAGAAAACTGGCGAGTTCAGCGACGGTCATGGTGATACCACCAATGAATCTCGCGAATGGGAAAACAGCTATCGTCAACGCTGGCAACATGACAAAATCGTACGCTCTACCCACGGGGTAAACTGTACAGGTTCTTGTTCTTGGAAAATTTATGTGAAAAATGGTTTAGTAACTTGGGAAACTCAACAAACTGATTACCCTCGTACTCGTCCAGACTTGCCTAACCATGAACCGCGCGGTTGTCCTCGTGGCGCAAGTTACTCATGGTACTTATACAGTGCTAACCGTTTGAAATATCCTAAAGTACGTAAGCCATTATTAAAATTATGGCGTGCTGCACGTGCAACCATGGATCCTGTCGATGCATGGGAATCTATTGTTGAAGATGAAGCAAAAGCAAAGTCTTATAAAGCAAAACGTGGTTTAGGTGGTTTTGTTCGTTCAAGCTGGGACGAAGTAAACGAAATCATTGCTGCTGCAAACGTATATACCACTAAAACATACGGTCCTGACCGTGTTATCGGCTTCTCACCAATTCCGGCTATGTCAATGGTATCTTATGCGGCAGGTGCTCGTTATATTTCATTGATTGGTGGTGTTTGTTTAAGTTTCTACGATTGGTATTGTGATTTACCACCCGCTTCTCCAATGACGTGGGGTGAACAAACTGATGTTCCTGAGTCAGCAGATTGGTATAACTCAAACTACATCATTGCTTGGGGTTCTAATATTCCTCAAACACGTACGCCTGATGCGCATTTCTTCACAGAAGTACGTTATAAAGGTGCTAAAACAGTATCAATTACACCTGATTACGCAGAAGTTTCAAAACTGACTGATGAATGGTTAAACCCTAAACAGGGTACAGATGCTGCATTGGGTATGGCATTTGGTCATGTTATTTTAAAAGAATTCCATTTAGAAAACCCAAGTGAATACTTCACTAGTTATGTTCGCCAATATACCGATTTCCCTATGTTAGTGGTATTAGAAAAACATAATGAAGAGTCATTCACCACAACGCGTTTCTTACGTGCTAGTGATTTAGCTGGTGATTTAGGCCAAGAAAATAATCCTGAATGGAAAACTATCGCTTTTGACGAAAACTCAAATGAACTTGTTTCCCCGCAAGGTTCAATTGGTTACCGTTGGGGTGAAAAAGGTAAGTGGAATATTGAAGAGCGCGAAGGTAAAACCGGCGCAGATACTAAACTTCAATTATCTCAAATTGGTGGCGATGTAAGCCCTGTGGCTTTCCCACACTTTGCAGCTAACAACACTAACAGTGCATGGACAGGTTGTGACCAAGACGAAATTCAAGTTCGTAACGTACCAACAAAAACCATTACTGGCGCTGATGGTAAAGAATACTTAGTAGCAACCGTTTACGATTTAATGATGGCTAACTATGGTATTGACCGTGGTTTAGGTGGCGGTAACGTTGCATCTAGCTACGACCAAGACATTCCAGGTACACCGGCATGGCAAGAAAAGATTACCGGTCTTGATCGTTCAAAAGTCATTAAAGTTGCCCGTGAATTTGCTGATACAGCGGATAAAACTCACGGTAAATCTATGATTATCGTTGGTGCGGCAATGAACCACTGGTACCACATGGATATGAACTATCGTGGCCTTATCAATATGGTTATGATGTGTGGTTGTGTAGGTCAATCTGGTGGCGGTTGGTCACATTACGTTGGTCAAGAAAAACTACGCCCACAAACAGGTTGGTTACCACTAGCATTCGGCTTAGATTGGTCTCGTCCACCACGTCAAATGAATGGTACTTCTTTCTTCTACAACCACTCTTCACAGTGGCGTCATGAAAAAGTAAGTATGCATGAAGTATTGTCTCCATTAGCGAAAAAAGAAGACTTTGCCGAGCATCAGTTAGATTACAATATCCGTGCAGAACGCATGGGTTGGTTACCTTCAGCACCTCAGTTAAACCGTAACCCATTACAGTTAACTCGTGATGCAAAAGCAGCTGGTATGGATGCAAAAGATTTTGCTGTACAAGAGCTTAAATCTGGCAACTTAGCCTTTGCTTGTGAATCACCAGATGCGAAAGAAAACTTCCCTCGCAACATGTTTATCTGGCGTTCAAACTTACTTGGTTCTTCAGGTAAAGGTCACGAATACATGCTTAAGTACCTATTAGGTGCTGAAAGAGAAAGTGTATTACACGGTGATAACGGCGTTATTGGCGGCTTAAAACCAGAAGAAGCACAATGGCAAGAAAAAGGCGCTACGGGTAAATTAGACCTAGTAACAACGCTTGACTTCCGTATGTCTTCTACGTGTATGTACTCAGATATTATCTTACCTACTGCTTGTTGGTACGAGAAAGATGATTTAAATACCTCTGATATGCATCCGTTCATTCACCCATTATCAACAGCCGTTGATCCTGCGTGGGAAGCGAAATCAGATTGGGAAATCTACAAAGGTATCGCGAAGAAGTTCTCTGAAGTTTGTGTTGGCCATTTAGGCGAAGAAACTGACTTTGTTACTGTACCTATGCTACATGACACCCCAGGTGAATTAGCACAGCCATTTGATGTAAAAGACTGGAAAAAAGGCGAATGCGATTTAATTCCAGGTGAAACAGCACCGAACATGGTTGCCGTAGAACGTGATTACCCTAACACTTACAAGAAGTTCACTTCTTTAGGTCCACTACTTGATAAATTAGGTAATGGCGGTAAAGGTATTAACTGGAACACCGATGATGAAATTGAATTATTAGGTCAATTAAACCACTTAAATACCGATGAAGGTATCAGTGAAGGTCGTCCAATTATTGAATCTGCTATTGATGCTGCTGAAACAGTTTTAACATTCGCACCTGAAACTAACGGTAATGTTGCGGTTAAAGCATGGGCTGCATTAAGTGAATTTACTGGTCGTGACCATACTCACTTAGCTAAACCTAAGCAAGAAGAGAAAATTCGTTTCCGTGATATTCAAGCACAACCACGTAAGATTATTTCTTCACCAACATGGTCTGGTTTAGAAGATGAGCACGTAAGTTATACTGCTGGTTACACTAACGTACATGAGCTTGTGCCATGGAGAACCCTAACAGGTCGTCAACAGTTCTATCAAGATCATAAGTGGATGCAAGCCTTTGGTGAGCAATTAATGTCTTACCGTCCACCAATTGACACTAAAACTGTTGATTTAGTGAAAAACTCTAAGCAAAACGGTAACAAAGAAATTACCTTGAACTGGATCACTCCACATCAAAAATGGGGTATTCACTCAACTTACTCAGATAACTTAATTATGCTTACCCTATCTCGTGGTGGCCCAATTATTTGGATGAGTGAAGTTGATGCTGCTGAAGCAGGTATCGAAGATAATGACTGGGTTGAAGTGTTTAATGCAAACGGTGCAATTGCCTGTCGTGCAGTTGTTTCTCAACGTGTTATGCAAGGTATGACCATGATGTATCACGCTCAAGAGCGTATCGTTAATGTTCCTGGTTCAGAAATGACAGGTACACGTGGTGGTCACCATAACTCTGTTACCCGTGTTGTAATGAAACCAACTCACATGATTGGTGGTTATGCACAACAAGCTTGGGGCTTCAACTATTACGGTACTGTAGGTTGTAACCGTGATGAAATGGTTGTTGTTCGTAAGATGGATAAGATTGACTGGTTAGATGATGACGGCTATGAAGCTGGCAACACTGAAAAACTACCTCGTCCATTACCAACTAACCCTGATGAAGCTTAAGGAGTAGAACATGAAAATTCGTTCTCAAATAGGTATGGTTCTTAACCTTGATAAGTGTATCGGGTGTCATACTTGTTCAATTACATGTAAAAACGTATGGACGTCACGTGAAGGCGTTGAATACGCTTGGTTCAACAATGTTGAAACTAAGCCAGGTATTGGTTACCCGAAAGAATGGGAAAACCAAGACAAATGGAACGGTGGTTGGATCCGTAAAGGTGACGGCACTATCGAACCAAAAATTGGTGGTAAATACCGTTTATTAGCAAGCATTTTTGCTAACCCTAATATGCCTGAAATCGACGATTACTATGAACCGTTCGATTACGATTACCAACACTTACATACTTCTCCAGAAGTGAAGCATCAGCCAACGGCTCGTCCGCGCTCTGTAATTTCTGGTAAGCGTATGGAAAAAATCGAATGGGGTCCAAACTGGGAAGAAATTCTTGGTACTGAGTTTGAAAAGCGCTCTAAAGACAAAAACTTCGATAACATGCAAAAACAAATGTACGGTGAATTCGAAAATACATTTATGATGTATTTACCGCGTTTATGTGAACATTGTTTAAATCCAGCTTGTGTGGCTTCTTGTCCTTCAGGCGCAATTTACAAGCGTGAAGAAGACGGTATCGTTCTTATCGACCAAGAAAAATGTCGCGGTTGGAGAATGTGTATTTCGGGTTGTCCTTACAAGAAAATTTACTACAACTGGAAATCAGGTAAATCAGAAAAGTGTATTTTCTGTTACCCACGTATTGAAGCGGGTATGCCAACAGTTTGTTCTGAAACTTGTGTGGGTCGTATTCGTTATTTGGGCGTTATTCTTTATGATGCAGATAGAATTAAAGAAGTGGCTTCAACACCATCAGAAACTGATCTTTATGAAAAACAGCTTGAAGTATTCCTAGATCCAAACGATCCGGAAATTATCGCGCAAGCACGTAAAGACGGTATCACTGACTCAGTAATTGAAGCAGCACAAAAATCACCAGTTTACAAACTAGCGATTGATTGGAAGCTAGCATTACCATTGCATCCTGAGTATCGTACGCTACCTATGGTTTGGTATGTACCTTCTCTTAGCCCAATCAATAGTGCAGTTGAGTCTGGTAACTTAGCGACCATTGGTAAAGCAGGTGTTATCCCTGATATTCGTTCATTACGTATTCCTATGAAATACTTAGCGAACTTATTAACTGCGGGTGATGAAGAGCCAGTAGCACGCGCATTAGAGCGTTTACTAGCCATGCGTGCTTACAAACGTGCTGAAAATGTTGAAGGTGTTGAAGATCTACAAGTACTTGAAGACGCTGGTTTAACTAAAAAACAAGCAGATCAAATGTACCGTTACTTAGCGATTGCTAACTACGAAGACAGATATGTTATTCCATCAGGTCATCGTGAAATGAACGTGCCAGAAGCTTATGGCGAGAAATCTGGTTGTGGTTTCACCTTCGGCAATGGCTGTAGTGATGGTCAAAGTGGCGTTAACATGTTTGGTGGCAAAAAAGTTGCTAAGCGGGACGTTATTAAAACCGTTAATGTAGGTTAGGAGGCAATATGTTAATTCTTAAAGTTATTTCACGATTGCTAGATTATCCAACGGTAGAAATGTTTGCTGCCAAGGATGAGCTAATTGCTATCGTTGAAAAAACCGAGGAATTGACTGAGCAAAACCGTAGTCAGTTGGTAGATTTTATCAACCAACTGACAGCTAGAGACATTTTTGATGCACAAGAAAGCTACGATTTATTATTTGATCGAGGCCGTGCATTGTCACTATTGTTGTTTGAACACGTACACGGCGAGTCTCGTGACCGTGGTCAAGCAATGGTAGATTTAATGAATGTCTATAAAACTAACGGTTTTGAAGTTGATTCATCACAATTACCTGATTACATTCCTTTGTACTTAGAGTTTTTAAGTGAGCAAACACCTGAGTTTATTGAAGAATGGCTTGGTGATATTTGTCACTTATTAACTATGTTATCGGAACGTTTAATCGACAGAGAGTGCTATTACTCTACCCTTTTTGATTCACTGGTCGATATTTCTGGTCAAGAAGTTGATGCTCAAGAAAGAGCTGAAATAGCTGAAACAGTGAAAGCAGAAGAAAGAGACGATACCGTTGAGGCGATTGATAAAGAATGGGAAGATAAAGAAATACGTTTTGATGACCCAATGACAGGTGACTGTTCATCGGCATCAGGTATGCAACAATCTCAACATTCACTCGATCCAAATACTGTTCATCAAGTACCGATTAAATGGCACGACGCAGATGCTGCACAAGTGCAAGGACTGTAAGGAAGAAATATTATGTCAAATTTAAATTTTTTACTATTTGGGATTTATCCCTACATTGCTATCGCCGTGCTTTTCATCGGTTCTTGGATCAGATATGACCGCGAACCATACTCTTGGAAAGCCGACTCTAGCCAACTTTTAGATCAAAAAGGTTTTCGCTTAGCGAGTAACTTATTCCACATTGGTATTATCTTTGTACTTTGTGGTCACTTTGTTGGTTTATTAACGCCACATGCTATTTATCACGCATTTATCTCTACAGCTAACAAGCAATTATTAGCTATGGTAAGTGGTGGTTTCTTTGGTGTGTTATGTTTAATTGGCTTAGTTATGCTACTTAAGCGCCGTTTAACAAACCCACGTGTTCGTGCCACAACTAAAACATCAGATATATTCATTCTAGTTTTATTGCTTGTGCAATTACTATTAGGTTTAGCGACTATATTCGCATCAATGAGCCACTTAGACGGCAGCGTAATGGTATTATTAGGTGACTGGGCTCAAAGTATCGTAACTTTACAAGGCGTAAAAGCTGCTGAAGCTATGGTGACTGTAGGTGTTATTTACAAACTACACGTGTTTGTTGGTTTAACCATGTTATTGGTATTCCCATTCACTCGTTTAGTACACGTAATTAGCGTACCTGTTAAATACTTTGCACGTAATTACCAATTAGTTCGTCAAAGATAATTTAAACTAATCAACTAATTAGTTAACAACGCAAGTTAAAATGGCGATTTTTATTTACTAAAAGTCGCCATTTCTTTAAATGAAGCAAAAAATAAATATAGCTAAATTACTTGTAATTAGGTTATTTAACCATATTTATTTAATAATTTTATTGCAGCATTGCTGCACATTGAGAGTAATATAGTTATGAGCAGTTCATGCGGCACTAATGAGCCAACCACCCCATCAGAAGAGCAATTACCCGTAATTAAAGTTAATGGCATTGCTATTGAAGAAAAAGCATTAGCTAACGAATTACAATATCATCCAAATACAAATTTTGACGTAGTAGTGCAACAGGCTGGTCAAGCATTAGTTATTCGTCAATTATTGATTGATGAAGCCAAAAAACAAGGCATCGACACCAGCAATGATGAAGAAGCAATGCAAAAACTTGTTGAAAGTAATATTAGCTACGATGCTCCAACAGAAGAAATTTGCCAGCGCTACTATGAAAACAACAAAGCTAAATTTATGACCATGCCCTTAATGGAAGTGGATCATATCTTACTAGCGGCTGCTAAAGATGACATTGAAGGTCGTGATGCCGCCAAGCACAATGCCGATGTCATTATTTCTCAATTACAGCAAGAAATTAAAAATAATGAACCATCAAGCTTTGCTGCATTAGCTAAAGAATATTCAGCTTGCCCTTCAAAAGAAAGTGGTGGTAACTTAGGTCAGTTAAGTAAGGGTCAAACAGTACCTGAATTTGAACGTCAATTAATGCCTTTATCTGAAGGGTTAAGCGATAAAGCCATTGAGTCACGTTATGGTTTCCATGTGGTGAACATCAACCGTAAAATTGAAGGTAAACAGCTAGAATATTCTATGGTTAGCGACAAAGTGCGTGGATATTTAGTTAACAGCGCTTCACACCTTGCCATTCAAGCTTATATTCAAGGATTAGTTGAACAAGCTGACATTGAAGGCGTAGAGATTAAATTTAGCGATGAGAACGTTCACATTTAATACCCTTTTTAAATTTAGCGCGGGAAAACCTGCGCTAAATTATCCGTCTCTTTATTTTTCCTCTAAAAACTCTCTCTTTCCTCATACATTCCTTGTAAAACATGAGTTTACGAATTAAGCTTACTTACAGTATAAGCGACTTATTATTTATTTAATTTCTTAGATACAAATCTAAACAAATTAATAACATGCACATAAATAAACACATTCAAACAAATGGATAGTATCTAATTGTCTTTCAAGGAACTCAACTGGAGAACAGAGTATTATGAAGAAAATATTTATTTTTTTTGCCGTGGTAATAGCAGTAGTTGGAGGCGTTTTCTGGTTTATATCTAGCGACCAACTTAATGCCCTTATTAAAGAGCAAATAGAGATTCAAGGGAAAAGGTATACTGAGCAAACTGTCGCTGTTGAAAAAGTAGAAATGCAAATATTACAAGGTGCAGGAACTATCAACGGTATTGTTGTTAACAATCCTCAAGGTTACTCTACTACCCCTTTATTTTCATTAAATGAAATTACTTTAGACATCAACTTAGAAAGCCTGCCAAAAGTAAAAGAAGGTGGTCCTGTAGTGCTAGATGCTATTGTAATTAACTCACCTGAAGCACTTGTTGAATTTGGCAAAAATGGTGGCTCTAATATTCAAGACGTTTTAGATGCCGTTAACAGAAATATACCTAAATCTTCACAAACAGCTGACACAAGTACTTCTAGTACCGCTGATCCTAGAATCACAGTGAAAAAGTTAGTTTTAGCAGGTGTTACTTTACGTGTAGACTTAACCGAACTTGGTAATACCAAGCACAAAAAAATACTACCTGACATTAACTTAGCCGATATTGGTGGCAAAGAAGGTATTCCGGCAAGTGAATTTGGTGGTGAATTAATTAAGCGCTCTTTATCTGCTATTTGGAAGTCAGCTAAAAAAGATCAAGAAAAAATTATCAAAGAGCAGTTAAAAGAAAAAGCTAAAGAAAAACTTAAAGAAAAGCTTGAAGAAGAGCTTGGCGATAAACTAAAAGATAAAGCGTCAAAATCGCTTACTGACTTGCTAGGTTAACCCCTAAAAAATTAAGTTAAACACAGCTAACCTAAATAGTTTATTTAAACGTCATTAGCAAATAGGCCAGGTATATTAATAGATGTACTTGGCCTTTTTAATTAGTGCTACAAAATCAACTAAAAAGCTCATCAAGCCGATAGATTTCTTTAGGTTTTCCGGCCGACAAACTTATTGAAACCATTTTTTTAGCAACATCGTCGCCAGATATTGGTCGATATTTTTTGAGATATGGCAGTTTACATAAGAGAGGAAGTACCCAACTAGCCAAAGTTTCTCCTAAGCGAAATGCCTCTCGTTCTCCAGTAAGAAGTGAGGGTTGTAATATACTTATTCGTTTGAAAGATAATGATGATGCTTCATTTTCTAGCAAACCTTTCATCTTAAAGTATGGACTTCTGCTTTTCGCGCTAGCACCACTTGATGAAACGAGAATGTAATGGTGCACTTCATTTTTAGCCGATATTTCTGCGACTTTATACTGATATTCAAAGTCGACTTTTCTTTGTTCTTTATAAGAACCTGCTTGCTTCACTGTTGTGCCAAGGCATGAAAAAAGAATATCACCTCTAAAAATATCGCTGTGTTTTTCTATTTCATCAAAGTTAATAACTTCATTAAAAATTTTTGTAGAATTGTACTTTACTGGTCGCCTAGTAATCGCAACAATTTTTCCAATGCCTTGCTCTTTTGCTAACCTGTCGAGCAGTTTTTTTCCAATTAACCCAGTGGCTCCAAGGACTATGGCAGTATTCAGAGCTTTAGAGTGCTTATTCATTAGAAGCTGATGATTCTTTTAACATTGCAACACCTAGCAATATAAACCAAAGTATTTGTCCTAAACCAAATATTGCGGTGGTGACTTCAAAAAATGGGTTTGTTGCTAAAAATGAAAGCCCAGAGAAAAGAGTCAGCACGCCAGAAATACCAACTAAAACTCCCCAATAATGAAGAAAAGCACAATATATTTTACTTTTTAAACCAACATAACTAATTGACAATACCCATACTGCACCAACAAGTTCAATACCACCACCTAAAGCATCTACAACAATATTTACTGTTCGGTTAATAATCAAAGCCTGATCAGCATCTAAGTCGTAATATTTTGCCAATACCTCAAGGCTAGTAAGAAAAACAAAACTACTTGCTAGAACAATAAAAACCCAAAGGTAGCCGACAACAGCTGTAAAGTTCATAAACTCTGGAGAGGCCTGCTTAAAACGTTTATATACAGCTTGAACTAAAACAATTAAAGCAAAGCTAAAGACAATACCACTAACTAAGTAACCTAAGAAATATGTGTCTCTATTTTGAATTAAAAATTCCAAATAATCTTGTGGCGTATCAAGGCCACTGGAATCCAATATTACAAAAAATAATATAAATCCAAATATATAAGTAATAGCTTCAGTAATTGCAGCTATCCCACCCCATTTTTGTAATGACACTTTTGCTCCCCTATTTTTAAAGTTACTTTCTGGATTGATCTTTACAATAAATCTAGAAAAATTCTATACCTTAACTCAAATGATATGTAAGCAAATTTATTAGCTGAATCCCAAACGAATCTATAAGGTTTAATGATTAGGATCTTTGGAGAAAATCAGTTGTTTGAGTACAAAAACTATTTCCAACTTAAGAGCTTAGACTTAAGCTTTTTCAATTGTTCTAAAGGTTAGATTAATTCGTGCCTCTTGCACTTTCTTGGTAGGTGGCAAGCGATGTAACCAATGCTTTTGAGTTTCACCTTTCATCACCAGAAGACTACCAGCCTTTAAATCAAGCGAAACAAGCTCTTTCGTTTGCTTGTGCTTAAAAGCGAACTTTCTGGTAGCACCAAAAGTTAGTGAAGCAATTGCCCCTTGCTCTTTTAACTCTTTTTCACCATCACTGTGCCACGCCATCCCTTCACTGCCATTATGGTACAAGTTCAGTAAACATGAATTATAGCTTTCAGCTGTTTTTTGCTCTACTAATGCTTTTAGAGCGAGCAACATAGGTGTCCACACTAATGCCTGTTTGGTAATGTTCGAGTAGGTATAACTAAAGGGTTTATCAGCATACCATGCGACTTTGCGTTTAGTTTCAATATGTTTACCAAAGATAACGGCCTGATCGCAACGCCAAGCTACTTCATTCATCAAAGCCTGAAAATAAAAGTCGCAATCATTTAATGGCAAAACTTCTCCGTAATAATCGACTTCACCCTCTTTAGGTAAAATATTAATAGGTTCCACTAGGGCTTGATCAAATAAATCCATAATCAAAATAACTCAACAACAATGACACTGTAATTATATACAGCCACCTCGAAATTGTACAATAGATAAAAGCTTTGATACTATCAAGATTATACAATATACAAACATATTTATATAAAGGTTAAACTATGACTATCGGCGTTGGTGGCTCTACAATAGAAAAAGAGCTAAATAAATTATCAGATATGACGACAGGCGTGCCTGCTATTAGTGAGGCTGAATACAAAGCTAGAATTAGCAAAGCCCAACAACTGATGTCTGAACAAAACATCTCAGCCTTATATTTAGATGCTGGTACAAATTTATACTACTTCACCGGCCTCAATTGGTATAAAAGTGAAAGAATGGTTGGCGCAATTTTACCAGCAAAAGGTGAATTAGAGTTTATAGCTCCACACTTTGAGCAAGGGTCATTGCAAGACAATATGCTCATTCAAGGTAATTATAATGGCTGGCATGAAGATGAAAGTCCTTATCAACTATTTGCTGAAATTATCACTAAACTAGGCATCAAACAAAACAAGATAGCTATTGATGAATCTTCGGCTTTCTTTATTTTTGATGGTTTACGCAAAGCTATGCCAGCTGTTCAGTTTACTAATGGTGCTGACATCACAGCTCCCTGTCGGCAAATCAAGTCAAAGACGGAAATAGCCATCATGCAAAGGGCTAAAGATATGACGATAGAGGTACATAAGGCTGCAGCGCGTATCTTGCACTCAGGTATAAGTACAACTGAAGTGACGCACTTTATAAATCAAGCTCATAAACGCGTTGGAGCTTCTGGCTCTTCTTTTTGTATTGTTCTATTTGATCTTGCGACTTCCTTTCCACATGGGGTGAAAGAGCCGCAAATATTAAAAGAAAATGACTGGGTACTTATAGATACAGGCTGCTTACTCCATGGCTATAACTCAGATATAACCCGCACTTACGCTTATGGCGAAGCCACCGATGAACAGCGCATAGCCTGGCAAGTTGAAAAGGATGCTCAAGCAGCGGGTTTTGCAGCCGCTAAATTAGGTGTTCCTTGTGGCGATGTTGATAGAGCTGCCCGTGACGTTATCAATCAAAATGGCTATGGACCCGATTACGATCTTCCGGGATTACCTCACAGAACAGGCCATGGTTGTGGTTTAGATATTCATGAGTGGCCTTATTTAGTACGTGGTACTCAAACACCACTGGCGACAGGTATGGTTTTTAGTAACGAGCCTATGTTGGTTATTCCAGATAAATTTGGTGTGCGCTTAGAAGATCACTTTTACATGGGTGAGCAAGGGCCTGTTTGGTTTACTGAGCCTTCATACTCTATTGATGACCCTTTTGGTTTAGAAGTTTAATACCAACTTGGTAAACACTTCTTTTTCCGAAACAGCCACTAGCTAACTCTCCCTTAACTAGTGGCTGTTTTATAAAGCTGTGTTCTTTACCCTGAAATCACATTGCTTAATTCACTCAACTTAATTAAAGCGACTTATACACAAGGGGGAAACATCTATATCCGTTTTTTCTCCGCTCACCAATTGCCCAATAAGCTTTCCTGTTATCGCACCTTGCGTTAACCCTAAATGTTGATGCCCTAAGGCAAAGAAAATTTTATCATGCTGTGGCGCCTGGCAAATAACCGGTAACGAATCTGGTAGTGATGGTCTTGGTCCCATCCAACGCTTTTCAATACTGTTTTTTGGTGAAGTATCAACTTCAACTGGCATAGTTTTCAATATATATTCAGCATTTTTTAATAGCATCTCTGCTCGTTGATTATTAGCTTTGGCATTTAGTCCAGCATATTCAACTGTTCCGGCTAATCTCAACATACTATCCATTGGAGTGATAATAAATTTCCGCTCGGCCGATGCCACAGGGCGAGATAACATTGGCGTAGCTTGCTCGTCGACATTAATACTTAAGCTATAACCACGCTCAGCTTCTATAGGTAATTTGTAACCTAAGTCTTTTAATAAACTTTTTGACCAAGCTCCAGTTGCAACAACACAGTGATCAAAGCTAAGCTGTTCATCACCTGCTTTAATGACAACACCTTCTTTATCTTGAACGAAACTATCAACGCCAAGTTGTTTAAACTTCGTCCCTAAACTCTGTGCATAGTCAGCTAACGTTAAACAAATCTGCCATGGATTACCAGTATGGGCCACCTCTGTAAAGTACAAAGCATGGTTTACATTGTCATGTAAGTTAGGTTCAAGGGCTAAGGTTTGCTCTCTATTTAATAACTCAACTTTGATCCCCGCCTGCTGATAATGCTTGTGCATGGCCAGAACCTCATGAAAAGCTGTATTTTCAAAGACTAATAACGAGCCATCACAAACAAGCAAGTGCTCAGCTTTAGCTTGGGCGAGCAAGGGTTTATAGTAATCAATGGCGTGCTTATTTAGCGCTTTAAGTGCTTGGCTATTTTGCTCTCTCTTCTTATTACGCATGTTATTAAAAAACTGCATAAACCAAGGAATGGCTTTAATAAAGTGTGTCGGCGATAAAGCAACAGGCCCTAATGGATCGAGTAACATTTTTGGTAATTGCATTAACAGTCCCGGCTCTGCCAATGGAAAAACCTGCTCAGTGGCAAAATGCCCAGCATTACCTTTTGAACAACCTTCACCTATGCCTTGTTTATCGATTAAGGTTACTTGATACCCTAATAATTGCAGCGCTAAAGCGCAGTTAACACCAACAATGCCTGCCCCAATAACGGCAATATTCTGATTAGCAGAGCTTTTATTTAAGGAAGTATCGTGTTTTTCGTTCATTTTAATTTACCTTGTCCGCTAGGCTTTTACTGTGCAATTCCAATAAGATAACCTAGTTGAAATATATAACTTGCAATAAAAACAACATTGTATACAATATACCCCAATAGCGCTAGTCTTACTTTTTATCAGTATGACTAACATTAAATTTAACAACCTGTATTTATTAACGAGAACGATATGAGCAACATTTGGCATGGTGTGTACCCAGCAGTGACCACTCAATTGAGCGTGCCAACGTTGTACGCATTTTTAACCAAGCCAGTGACAACCGTATTGATTTAAGCAAGTTTAACCTTGACTAAACTATCATTTAGTCTTAGCACTAAATAGATAAATTATAGGTAGCACAGCACTAAATTTAAGCGCTGTGCTTTATTGTTTTAACAGTTTGAATACCAACGGACCAACCCGATTATGATAAAAGGTACTTTCTTTTGCATTGATGCCCACACTTGCGGTAATCCCGTGCGCTTGGTCACCAGTGGTCACCCTAATTTAAAGGGGCAAACCATGAGTGAAAAGCGACTTGATTTCATGGAGAATTATGACTGGATTCGCCAAGGATTAATGTTTGAACCTCGCGGACATGACATGATGTCGGGCTCCTTTCTTTATCCGCCATGCAGTGATAACAGTGACGCTTCGATACTTTTTATCGAGACCTCTGGCTGCTTACCTATGTGCGGTCATGGTACTATCGGCACTATTACTGCGGCAATAGAAAATGGCTTACTTACGCCAAAATCACAGCCAGTTGATGGTAGAAATACACTTACTATCGACGTCCCAGCTGGACAAGTTACTATTGAGTATCAACAAAAGGCAGAAAAGGTCACCGCCGTTAAAATTTTCAACGTCGCTTCGTATTTAGCTCATCGTGATGTGATTTTAGACATCCCTGAGCTTGGCAGTTTAAAAGTGGATGTTTCTTATGGCGGAAACTATTACGTTATTGTCGAACCCCAAGAAAACTTCCCTGGCATTGAGCAATGGGATGCATGGCAAATTTTGCACTGGAGTACTGTTGTTCGCGAAATAGCCAGCAAACAACTCACTTGTATACACCCTGAAGATCCAAGCGTGCAAGGTATTTCCCATGTTTTATGGACAGGAAAAACCCAAACTCAAGGCTCAGATGCCGCTAATGCGGTATTTTATGGCGATAAAGCTATCGATAGATCTCCCTGCGGCACAGGTACTAGTGCACGAATGGCTCAACTATTTGCCAAAGGGCTATTAACACAGGGCGATACTTTCATCCATGAAAGTTATATCGGCAGCCAATTCGTAGGCAAAATAGAAAACGTTGTCGAACTTGATACAGCCAATGGCAAAATCCCTGCCATTATGCCGAGTATTGAAGGTTGGGCACGCGTCTTTGGCAAAAATTGCATCACTATTGATGACGATGATCCCTATGCTTTTGGCTTTGTTGTTAAGTAATGAGACAGCTCACCAAGACATTGAAACAAAGACTTTATTAAATACATTTGAACAGGAAAGAAAATATGAGTATTTCAGGTAAAAACTTAATCGCAGGCGAATGGTCTGGCGAGACTAAAAGTGGCTTTACTGCATTTAATGCCACAACTCATCAAGCAATGGCTACAAATTTTGCCGATGCCACTGAAACTGAAGTTAACACTGCGATCGAAAGCGCTCAGCAAGCTTTTACATCATATAGCCAACTTAGCCCTGAAAAACGTGCAAATTTTTTACGCACCATTGGCGAGCAGATAATTGCTTTAGGTGATGAGTTAGTCGAAACGGCTTGTGCGGAAACCGGTTTGCCTGCCATGCGAATTCAAGGTGAACGTGGTCGCACCGTTGGCCAACTGGGTTTATTTGCCGACTTACTGGAAAAAGGGGAATATGAAGCGGTTATTGATCTAGCTGATAACGATCGTCAGCCACTACCAAAGCCTGACACTCGTTTAGGCTATTTACCTTTAGGTGTTGTGAGTGTTTTTGCTGCCAGTAACTTTCCGCTAGCATTTTCAACTGCCGGCGGTGATACAGCATCGGCCCTCGCTGCTGGTTGTCCTGTCGTAATGAAAGCTCATGCTGCTCACCCTGCTACCGCAGAGTTAGTTGCTCAAGCAATACTTGCTGCCATAGAAGTGTGTGGTATAGATAAAGGTGTATTTTCGCTTATCCAGGGAAAAAACTACGCTATTGCCAGCCAAATAGTGACTCATCCACTCGTTAAGGCAGTTGGTTTTACCGGCTCTGAGCGTGTTGGAATGATTTTACAACAGCAAATTAACCAACGCTCTGAGCCTATTCCTTTTTATGGTGAGCTTGGCAGCATCAATCCGCAATACGTTATGCCTGAAAAACTTGCACAAGATAGTCAAACTATTGCCCAAGGCTTAGTTGCCTCACTAATGATGGGGCAAGGACAATTTTGTACCAGTCCAGGTGTCTGGGTGGTGATTGGAAAAGAAACAGATGCCAACTACCAAAGCTTTATTGACAGTGCAGCACAATCATTAAGCGAGCAAGCGGCAGGCGTTATGCTAACCCCTGCAATGTGCCAATCATACAACAAGGCCGTAGCATCACGCTCAGCTATTACCGGTGTAGAGTTAGTGGCAACAGGCTTAACAGGCAGGGAGCAAGATTGTAGTGCGGCATTATTTGCTACTGACTTTGATACTTATGAAAGTACCCCTGAATTGCATGAGGAATTGTTTGGTTTTAGTGCCTTAATCGTTCGCTGTGATAACTTTGAACAAATGATGAAGTTTACTCAAACACTTACCGGCAATTTAACCGCTAGCATTCATGCCCTTGATGAAGATTTAAACGCATCAGCAGCGCTAGCACAAAACTTGGCTCATAAAGTTGGCCGCTTGATTTACAACCAAATGCCAACGGGCGTTGAAGTGTGTGCATCAATGAATCATGGTGGGCCATTCCCAGCATCTACCAACATCAGAACGACATCGGTAGGTAGCGAAGCAATTAAGCGCTTCCAACGCCCTATTTGTTATCAAAATATGCCATCGGCGTTATTGCCCAAAGCGTTGCAAAGTTAATAATAGCAAGTGAATTAATTAGACAGGAAACCATTAAATAAAACCGCTCATTTGAGCGGTTTTATCATTTATTGAAAGAGGATTTACAAGATGAAAAATAATAACACTAGTTTTGGTGTGAAGGTATATACCTATTTAACCCTCTTTTACACGCTCCCCTGCTTCGCTGGTTTTGATATCTGGCTTTATCCCTTGTCATTTGACGAGAAACAACAAATTTGGTCTATTGAAGATGGCACCGCCATAACCAACAATCAGCGATACAATAACCAGCCAAGCTTTACTTTAAGCAGCGATGCCCTTTTATTTTCCTCCAATAAAACAGGAGACTATAACGACATCTACAGCTACGATATAGCGCAGCAGACTCTTAGCACAATAACCAACACGCCGATGGAGAGTGAATTTTCTCCCACTGACACCAGACATGGCATCAACTATGTTATTGAGCAAGGTGTACCACATCAAAGTCTATGGAATAAGAGCAAGAATAAGCCAAGACAGCGTGCTATTAACAGCCTTATCCCCGTTGGCTATTTTGCCCGCCATGAAACCTTAGGCACGCTACTTTGGGCTAGATATGCTGGCAGCCTATATTTTGAACCTAAAGGTGAAACAGCCAATGAGGGGCACTTTGTTGTTGCCAATGCTGGTCGAAGTTTACATCGAATTCCCAATGATAACAGTTTCAGTTACCTACATAAGCAAGCTGATGGTGAGGCAATCATCAAGCGCTTCAATCCCGTTAACACCAGCCACACAAGTTTAGTTAGCCTAACGGGAGCCAACCAAGATTATGCATGGAGTCACAATAACTGGTTATTTAACTTTAAAGATAATCACTTGCGAACCTGGCAATATCAACAAAAGCAAAATAACTTGACTGCTGGTTGGCAAGTCATCGCCAATATTGCCCCACCCCAAGGTTATCATGCAGCTAGCAGGTTAGCCATAAGCCCAAACAATCAATTTATAGCCATTGTTTGGCAGTTAACTGAATAATTAACAAAGACACCACTCTAATTTGTTGAGCGTTAACTTAAGCCCTTTGAGGGCGTACCCCAATAAGCCTTCGGCTTTGCCGTAGGTATTTTGAATGGTATAATTTATTTAGCATGGTATAATGTATACAATATGTTTTTAAACAAAAGGTAATATGATGGAAACAAATAGTACAGATTGGCGATATACAGTTATGCCGGCCGTGTTTACATGGCTAAAAGAGTCAGAGTCCGGTGCCCTTGAAATTGACTTTGATGTAACAAAAAGACAGGCCGCAGCTGTTTTAAAGGCTCAGGGAAGGGGCGGAAGCAGAATGGGCGGACTTGTCGGCTCTGGTACTTTGGGTGAGAATAGCTACCTGAGCACTGAACAGCGTCTTTCTTTACTTAAAGCCCTTTCTGAAGTTGCTAAAGAATACAATGTTCCGTTGATCAGTGGAGCTGCAGCAGAAACTAAAGAAGAGCTTGCCAAAATCGTTGAAGGACTTGCAACGGTTGGAGTGGATACAGTCATGGTGATGCCACCAAAAACTAAGGAAGTTCCTTCTGATGAAGAGATGTATGCGTACTATGCCCTTGCAGCAGCTGCTGCAAAAGAGGCAGGTGTAACAATTATGCCTTATAACAACCCTGATGCAGCCGGATATCATGCCATTTCAACTGATCTTCTTAGAAGACTTGCAGATCTACCTGAAGTAACTGCCCTTAAAATTTCGACTACAGATGTTTCAGTTATTGAAACCTTGGTGTTAGAGAACAAAGATTTAAAAGTTTTGGCTGGTGTTGACACGGTAACTGTACATGCCGGACTTGCTGGCGCATGCGGTGGGATTACCGGTGTAGGTACTATCTTCCCAAAAGCTAGTGTTACTATGCAGGAGCATGTTTTAAAAGGTGAGTGGGCTGAGGCAAACAAAATTTCTCAAGCTATGAATTCCATATCATATCTTGATGCTCAACCGCTGCTTATGGAATATCTTAAGTTTGCCATGGGAATTCATCATAATGATGCCGATGGAGGGCTTCGTACCTATGGTAAGAAATTAACTCAACAGCAAATTGATGATGTTCGTACAAGATATATTCTGGCAAAAGAACGACTTGAAGTCCTAGGTTTAATAGACTAATCCTTGCAAATATTCAAATAGAGAAAGCCCCGTTTTTGCGGGGCTTTTTGTGTCCGTCTTCGGATTGGCACCTTAGCACATAAATGATGCAGAAGTTCAAACACTTGAAATGTTTGAAGGTATGACAATTGTTAATTCTAATAATCAACCGCTTAAAGATTTTGCGTATATTGTTAATGGAGCCAAACAAACGGCTGCTTTAAAATCGCAAATTGAATTTATGTGCTACCCTCCAGTAATTAAAGATTTTATCTTAGCCTTTTTTTCAGTAACAACTTCTTTATTCGACCACAAACCACTGATTTAGTTAACATCCTCAATAAAAATGCCAATCACAAGTATCCCCTTGCTCTACACCTGCTTCTAAATGGTAATTAATCCTAAAAGCTCATTTTCAGATGATGCTTCCACATTACTTATGGCTCGATTATCATAAACATTTCATCTGTGATATTCATCAGCTCATCCTCATAACTTGTCTTATGCTTAGAGAAACATCATTTTTCTATGTTCATATCCCAATCTGACAAAAATATTCAACAAGCATAAAACTGGACAATGAGTTTTTTACATAGTTTTTTTCTCTATAAGTATATTCAAGAATGATATAACAATATACAGAATACAATATACTAATTTGACGGTTTTTCAAATTTAATTCGCAGTTTTAAATATTGTTCCGATTTATCTACAAGCCAATAAATGTCTAGCATTTCATCTCTAAACAAGGCTAATCAATTAATTAACAGTGGTTGCATATTTCGGTCGGACCGATCAGTTAATTCGGTTTGAACCGATCACCTTTTTTCACTCTCTTTTTCATAGCTAATATTTATACCTAGTGATCGGATAGAGTCAAATTGTTTTTTCTTTGAGATTC